>WBZP01000009.1_pt1 | contig 341769 bp, 300 predicted proteins | sample 5204301 | NCBI WGS metagenome assembly WBZP01 (sample SAMN12412401, study PRJNA552823) | activated sludge metagenome | isolation source: activated sludge from nitrification reactor of wastewater treatment plant... | place: USA: Pennsylvania | collected 2017
CCTGAGCGAACTCCACACAACTGCGCGCAACAAACTCAAGAGCGCCCAAAAGCGCCCTTCGATCATCGCCGCTTGCTGGATGCAGGCTACCCTGTGGTGATGTCATGAATTACGGAAGTCTCAATAGTACGCGATGGGCGCGATGGCATCGCCCGCATACCAGACCTGCTGCCCCTGCGGCCCGGGGCCGAAGGTCACTTCCATGAACAGGTAGCTGCGCAGGGCGTTGGGGCCGACAAAGCCGGGCGCATAACGTGCCAGACGCAAGGCCGCCAGCGCGGCCTGGTCGAAGATGCCGGGCGGCACCGCCTGCATCACGCGCATGTCCTCGACCCTACCCTTGCTGTCCAGCAGAATCCGCACCCTGACCCGCCCCCCTTGAACGCGGATGTTGGCTGGGTAGGAAAAATTCACCGGCGCCAGCAGCGATGGGCGCCGCGTCAGGCCGCGCTGCACCGGCAACGGAGGCAGCACCGGAATCGCGACGGAACTCTCGCCGCCGGCGCCGGCCCCGGCGGCAAAGTCGAGTCCCTCGCGCTGCTGGTTGGCCGGCTCGGCCGAAGGTGAAGGCTGGGCGGATGTCGGCGGCTGGGCTGCGGGCGATGCGGCGACGGAGGACGGCGACGCGGGCACCGCAAGCGTCGCCGTCACCGGCGCTGGCGACACCGGGGGCTGCGGCGCCGGCGGCACCGGCAGGGATGGCGCAGTTGCCGACTCCGGCGCCGCAGGGCGCAGGGTCGCCTCGATGACCCCGCCGCTGCCGGCCAATGCCATGCCCTTGCCCGGCGGCGGCCCGGCCTTCATCAACAGCAGCACGGACGCATGCAGCAGCAGCGAAAACAGCAGCGCCCAGACAAAACGAACCCGCTCCTGTCTGTCGGAGCGGGTCGCGTCACCCACCATGCGGCGGGTCATGCCGGCCAAGCCACTGCTAGTCGAGCAAGTCGCGCCAGCCCGAACGCCGTCCCTGCGGCGCACCTTGCTGGGTCTGCACCTCGCTCACCTGCTGGGTATCGTCCGACTTGGTCAGGATGGACATGATTCGTCCCGACTGGGTGCGGATCAGCGAGATACCCACGGTCACCGCTCCCGGCATGTACTTGCCGGCCTTGTACGGGCTGCCCGGGACTTCGCCGCCGGTTGCTGCGTCGAACACGTTCAGCCAACTGTTGCCTCCGGTGTCGCAGGCCGAGAGGTTGGTCACGTTGGAAGGCACGATCAGCGAGCCCAGCACCAGGCGCATGTCGAGGTTCACCCGCTCACCCGCAGTCGGCAAGTCGACATACCAGCCGACGCAGCCGATCCCCGCCGCGCCCGCTGCCGCGGAACAGACCGGGCTGGCCGCCTGGCGGGTGTAGGGATCGCCCGATACCGTGGACAGCACCACCTGGTTGAGTTGCTGGCGCAGGGTCAGCGGCGTGGTGGGCAGCACCGTGTGGCCGTTGCTGATGTAGCCCGCCGAATCGCTGCGCAGGGTCAGGTTCTCGCCCAGGCCATAGATCGTCTGCACCTGTGTGTCGGAGAGGTCGGATTCGCCCAGGTAGCGGCCGGTGGCGACATACACCATGCGCGTCTTGGCCAGGCCGATGTTCATCATCTGCGGCGTGGTGCTGACCGGCTGCGGGTTGCCGCTCGGATCGAGCAGCGTGGCGAGCTTCACCACGTCGTAATGCACCTCGGCCGATGTCGGATCGTCCGGATCGGTCAGCCGCATCAAATCGATGCGCCAGACATTGCCCAGCCGGTCGCCGCCATATACCCGCTCAGCGGTGTTGTTCTGGATGTAATTCTCGACATAGGCATTGATGTAGGCGAAGTCAGCCGGTCCGGTGCCTGTTACGGAGGTGCCGGTGAAAGGGCCGCTACCGGAAAACGCCATCGACACCGTCAGACTGGTATCGTCGCCGATCGTCTGCACCACCCGCGACTGGCCGTTGACGATGATGGTCTGCCCCTGCACCAATTCGCTGCTGAAGGCCGTCCCGCTGCCCGACACGGCAGTCGAGCCGTTCAGCGTCAGGGTACCCGACAGGCTTGCCGTCGAGCTTGCCGCGCTGCCGACGCCGGTGCCGATCTTTTGCAGGATCTTGCCGGTGATGGCGTCCAGCACATACAGATACCCCTGCCCGTCGCCGGCCTTGACCGGCGAATTGATGTTGTTCATCCCCGAGCTGACCAGCACGACCCAGGTGCCATCGACCAGTTTGGTGATCAGCGGCGCACCCAAGGTCAGGCCGAGATGGCAATCAGCCGAATGCGTGGCCGGGTTGCTAACGTCATAGCAGGTATCGCTCCACTTGAATTCCCAGAGGGCTTTCGGGATGGCCGGGTTGGTCACATCCATCGCATAGTAGCCGCGGCCGCCGGCCCCCAGTCCGCCGACCAGCAGGGTCTTCCAGCAGTCGCGCGCCACCAGCGGATCGGTCGCGCCGCCACAGGTGTCGGGCACGATCTTGTGCTTGTCATAGACATCGCCGGTACTGGCGGTGCTATCGACAAAGTAGGTATGCGATTCTGCATAGCCGGCATCGCCCAGACGGTAGAGATTGGGCAGCACCGCGCTGGGCACCATTGCCCAGAGCTCCTTGCCGCCATTGGGGTCGCTGACCGAACTGCCCACGTTGAAGGCATGCAGCATGCCGTCGTTGGCGCCGGCATAGAGCATCGTCGGGCGGTCTACGATGCCGCTCTTCGCCTTGAACAGCGCGTACCCGAGATCGGTAAATTGGGCATTGGGTGGCCGCACGAAGCGCGGTTGCGAGCCGACGATGTCGCCGAGGACATGGATCCGCTTGCGGAACAACTTCGTGGAACTGCCCTGGAGAAAGTCCTCCATGCCGCGCTGTCCGCGCAGGAAATTCACCAGATTGGCGCCCTGGGCCAGCGCCCGCTGATCCACACTTGCACTGGTCCCGTCGCTCATGTCGAGGAACTGCGACCAGGAATTCATCGGGAAGGTAGCGGCATACGTCGGGCCCGCAGAGCCGAGATAAGCCTGTTCGCTGGCATCAAGCCCGGTGCTGGCGCTGCCGGTCGGCGCGCCGAAGCCGTCGCAGGCCCTGCTGTTCCAGGTGAAGGGCGTCAGGTTGTTGGTGGCGCCCATGCGCAGCAGGTGAATGGTGCGGTTGTCGCAAAGCGAGCCGACCTGGCCGTCCAGCTTGTCCTGCGCCGACCAGACGATGCCGGCCAGCGTGGTGCCTTCGAGCGACAGGTCGGTGCCGGTATAGAGCTGCTGGGCGCGGATGTCCCCGGTCCATTCGACGGTGCGGAAGCCGGCGCGGAAGGTCAGGTCGTTGCCCGGTATCGGATCCTGGGTCGAGGTGGTCGCCCCGGTACCGGAACCGGCCTGCGCGTTGATCGCCAGCAACGCCTGCTGCAGGCCGGTCAATACCGCATCCGGATCGGCCGCGCTGAAGTATTGGCCGCGGCCATTGACAGCCGCATGCCAGAGATCATCCACCGCAGAGGGCTGGGCGGCAGCCGGAACCGGCCAATTCAGGCAGAGGTTGGGATCGCCAAGCGGCGCATTGAAGCCGTCCTGGCAGCGAATCAACTGGAAGGGCTCCAGGGGCGTACCTGCCGGGCTGCTTACACCCGTAACAGGATTGATGCCTGGTGAAGTCATATAGGTGCTACCAAAAGCCGGCTTGTCCTTGTAGCCCTTGTTGTAGGTAATCTGGCCCGAGACGCCAAGACCCATGGTGAACGTGGTCATGTGCTGCCAGTTGGCCTTGTCGCCCTCGGTGGGGTCGTTGGCCGAGCTGGGCACGATGTTGGATGAAACGTTGAGGCCGTTGAAGCCGGTGGTCCCGGCCGGCCGCAGGTCGGTCTTGTAGTAGTACTGGGCGACATCGGCCAGGCTGTTGCTGCTGCCGCCGGTGGCCGTCGAATCGACATGGACGCAGGGCCAGCCGGTGCATCCGGCATCGAGGCTGGTGTAGGGCGGCGTCGCCGGATCGCCCGGGAGGGGCTGGAGGACAGCGTTCCCTGGCCAACCGGTCCAGGCGTCCGCCCCGCTGGGGGGAGGCAAGCACAGGCTCATATCCGTAAAGCCCGAGGTCGGGAAGGTGCTCGTGGACCAGTTGCCGGGCCAGGCAGGATAAGGCGTGCTGCCAACCAGCACGGTGTCGCTGTACCTATCTTGCCTGCTTCGGGTTTGCGTCTGGTACTGGTTCTTGGTGCCGTCCGACTGCAGGGCGCACAGGGTCGCAACGTAGGTACTCGAACTCGGGGCTACCGTAGTGCAGCTCTGCACGGTAGTCGTTGCCGACGTAATGGTGCTGCAGGTGGTGGTGACCCAGGTGCCGCCGGTGCCGGTGGTGCAACTGGCGATTGGCACGTCGGTGGTGGTCGAGGTCGAGCAGGTGCTGGTGACCCAGGTGCTGGTGTCGGTGCTGGTGCCGGGCGCGCAAGACGAAACACCCGTGGGGCCGGTATTGCTGGTCGAACAGACCGTGGTGATCCAGGTGGCCCCGTCGGTGCTCGGACTGCACGCGGCAACCGCCGCCGAGGTGGCGATGGAGGTCGAACACGCGGTAGTGGTAACCCAGGTGGTGGAATTGGTGCTTACGCTGCAACTGGAGGCCGCCGCGGAGGTGGCGGTAATCGTCGAACAATAAGTGGTGACCCAGGTGCCGGTATTGGTGCTGGCGGTGCAGGACGCTGACGGCGCAAACGTCGTGCTCGAGGTCGAACACGCGGTAGTGGTAATCCAGTTGGTGGTGTTGGTCACCGTGGCGCAACTGGCGACCGCCACGGTGGTGGCGTTCGTGGTCGAACAAACCGTGGTGATCCACGTACTGGTGCTGCTTGTCGGACTGCACGCCGACACCGCAGCGGTGGCAGCGACCAGGGACGTCGAGCAGGTGGTGGTGATCCAGGTCGGGCTGGTAGCCGAGGGCGCGGTGCAAGACGAGATCGGAGCAAACGGCACGGTCGAGGTCGAGCAGGTCGTGGTGAGCCAGGTCGGGCTTGCAGCCGTGGTCGGGGTGCAAGCGGAGATCGCGGTGAATCCGCTGTCCGTCGAGAAGCAGTTGGTGGCGATCCAGAAGTTCGTGCTGGTCGCCGGGGCGGTGATACAGGAGGACATGAACTGGGAGGTTGCGGTCGAGACCGAGCAGACCGTGGTAACCCAAGTCGACGTATTGGTACTCGCCGTACAGCTGGAAACACCCGTCACCGCAGTTGTGGTTGTGGAACAGGTGGTGGTGATCCAGTTCGGGCTCGCGGCAGTAGTCGGCGTGCAGGCAGAAACGTTGGGGGCGGGCCCGGTAATCAGGGTCGTGCAGGCGGTGGTGGTGATCCAGGTGGTCGTATTGGTGCTTAAGCTGCAACTGGAAGCTACGAACAAGGTGGGAATGGTCGTGGTCGAGCAGGCGGTGGTAACCCAGGTGCCGGTGTTGATGCCGGAAGTGCAGGATGCGGTCGAAGCAAACGCCGTAGACGTACTCGAACAGAAGGTCTCGACCCAACCGTTGCCCGCGGACGCGGCGGCGGCGGAGCAACTTGAGGTCGCCGAGGGCCCGATGGTCGAGGTGGCGCAGGTTGTGGTAATCCAGGTAGTGGTGCTGCTGGTTGCGGCGCAGGCAGTCGACGAGACGAGCGTAAGCGCGGTCGTCGTCGTCGGGCAGAAGGTGGTGATCCAACTGTTAACGCCGGTTGTGCATGAGGTGGCAGCGGTAGGCGATGGGCCGGTGGTGGTGGTGGCGCAGGCGCTGGTGATCCAGGTGCTGGTGTCGGTGGTGGCGTTGCAGGCGCTGACGCCGGTAGGACCGGTCGTGGTGGTGGCGCAGGTGGTGGTGATCCAGGTGCTGGTGTCGGTGCCGGGCACGCAGGCGGCGCTGCTGGTGGCGGTCGGGCCCGTCGTCGAGTTCGAGCAGATCGTGGTAACCCATGTGCTGGTGTTGGTGCTGGCCGCGCAGGAGGAAATCGAAGCAAACGTGGTGGTCGAGGTGGCGCAGGTGGAGGTGATCCAGCCGCTGCTGTTGGTGGCGTTGGTGCAGGCGGCGCTGCTGGTGGCGGTCGGGCCGGTGGTCGTGGTGGCGCAGGTGGTGGTGATCCAGGTAGGACTGGCGGCCGGGGGGGCCGTGCAAACCGAAGACAAACCCGTGGGGCCCGTGGTCGTGGTGGCGCAGGTGGTGGTGATCCAGGTGCTGGTGTCGGTGCCGGCGCTGCAACTGGCCACTGCCGTCGGCCCGCTGGTCGTCGTGCTGCACACCACCTGTTCGAGCGTCGGGGTGCAGGTCGGCGTCGGATTGCAACCGATGTACCCGGGAAGGCAGCTAAAGACCTGGCTGGTGCTCGCCTTTTGCTGGGTGGTGCTGATCAGCCGCTGCGTCGTGCTGGCGAAGCGCTGCTCGGTTTTGACAAACGGCTGCGTGGTGCTGCGCCGGATCAGGGTCGTATTCTGCCGAACCAGGGTGGTGCTCCGGTTCACCAGAACCGTGTTGCTCCAGCGAGTCCGGGTACCTAGCCGCATCAGGTCGGTGCGGCCGAAGACCTGTTGGGTGCTTGCCGCTACCTGGCGCGTGTTCCGGTTTACCCACCGGTCATAGTTCTGGGTTTGCACCCAGGTGGCCCATTCCTGCTGGATGCGCCGGAATTTTTGCACCGTCTGACGCAAGGGCTGTTGCTGCCAGCTAAACACTTGCCGCGTGTTGGCCAGTTCCTGGCTGGTCCTGGAGAGTTTCTGCGTGGTATTGATCAAGGGCTGCCTCGTCCAGCCGAAGACCCGCTGCGTGGTTTGCAGGGGCTGGACGGTGCTCTGCAGGATCTGTCGCGTGCTTTGCAGCCAGTAGTCACAGAGAATGTTCTGATAGGCGTTCTGGGCGTCGTAGGTGGTGGCCGTTGAGCTTGCGGCGCCGTCGTAGATCGGCCGCGCGCCGATGGCCAGGCTCTGGCCGTAGGCGTCGACTTCGTTGATGTTGCCGTCCTGGTTGCCTATGGGATCGCTATCGGCGCTGAAACCAGTGCCGTTGTAGGTCATCTTGTAGCCGCCGATGCTGCCCACCGGGCTGTCCCAGTAGCCGTCGGTGGTCAGAATCGAAAAATTCTGCTGGCAGGCGTATTGCACGGGGTCGTAGGCGTTGCTCGGGATCATGCCGTTGCTGGGGCCGTCTCCCTTGCCCGCGTAGTAGCGGCCGACGCGGGACAGCCCTTCGCGCAGGGGGGTCGCACCATTGGGGCGCTGGGCATAGAGGATGTTGAACCAGCGATTGGGCTGGTTGGTGGCCAGGTCGGTAGTGTCGAAATTGCGGATTTCGAGAAATTTGGAGTTGTACAGTGCCGCGGCGTCGTAGCCATAGACAGAACTTTGCGGCGCGCCATTGTCGAGTTGCTGGGGTGCGATGGTGATGAAGCCGGCGCGGTACTTCTTCTTGCCGATCAGCGGCAGGAAGGCCCGCCCGATGGCGGACTTGGTCATCTGCATGCGGCTGCGATAGTAGGAGTACCAGTTGGCGAAACGCAGGGTTTCGTCGCCCCCCGAGGGACTGGAGGTGGCGCTGACGAGGACTTTCTGCCAGATAAGCGTGTGGCCGCTCGTACACGCGGGAGTGCCTCCTGTGACGGTGTAATACGAACCAAGGTACGGAGCACTGGCACTTGGCGAGCAAATACCCGTCGCGCTTGTGTAGTTGCCTGCATAGGCCGGGATGTTGCTGAGGATGCATTCCGCAGAACCCGGCTTGATGGCGTTGGAGCCGGTGGCGTCGGTCGGGAGGAACTTCCAGTAATACGCGGCCTGGCCAGACCGGGCGGAGAGCCTGCCGGGAAAAGCACCACCGCCATCATAGGAAGCGCCATAGCCCTGGTCGGTACTCAGATTGGTGCGCCTGGCAACCCCAGCGTTCTGGCCGATCTGGTCGTAGGACCAATACCCGTTGTCATAGGCGCCGTGGTCGCTGCCGGAAATGGAAAAGCTTGCCGGATCGGCACTGTTCAGACTGACGCCGGCGTCGGTGCGCGGCACCAGGTAGGGCGAGAGGGGAAGGTTGGTGTTGGTGGGCGTCGGGTTGTAGTAGATGGTGTTGCACAGATGGCTGCGGCGGCCGGGGCCGTAGGGGTCATTGCTGCCGGCGCTGTCGGGCATGTAATCCTGCATCATGGACCCCGAATCATCGAGAATCAGCATGATGTTGGGCTTGATGTCGGATGAACGCCGGTTGGCCAGCGGCGCCGAGGCAATGTCGGTGCCGGCGGCGAGTGCCGGGTGACTGACGACCGAGAGGAAGGGCGCGCTACCGAATATGCCGGCGACGAGTTTGGCGAGAAGTTTCTTGTCCATGGCTGGCTTCCTCAAAAAAGCATGACTTCAACGTAACTGAGCGTATTGCGCGGGCCCTGCACCCGGGCGGTCAGCCGGTAGTACGGCTGCACGCTCTGGCCGAAGCAATTGGCGGCAAACTGCAAACCCTGGTCGAGGCACTGGCGGCCGCCCGACGCCAACACGCAGGACTGGATGGCCTGGCCGACCGGCGAGGTGAATTCGCGCACCTCGTTGATCGATCCGTCCATGCTGCACATGCGATGGATGACGTACTGCACCCTGTTGCCGGCCGTATCGAATCCGGAGGTGGCATCGGTATCGGGACCGGCGGCGACGGTCGACGTCGCATCGGTCCAGTTGTAGGTCAGCGGATCGAAGGTGGGGGCCCCGGTGGTGCGGGTGCAACTGGAATCGGTTCCCGGGGTGCCCCAGTCGCCGGTGGAGGTATAGCACCAGGCCGGGAAATAGCCGTTGATGCCTGCCGCCGCTTCCCCCTGCAACCGGGGAATCGAGGCCAGGGTGGGTGTGGTCAGCCAGGCGCGGGCAGCCTCCACGCCGCGATCGGCAGCACTGGTGGCGCCCTGCTTGAACGCCAGGTTACCGACGATGACGGCGCCCAGGCCGATCTGGCGGAACAGGGCAAGGCCGGCAAAGGTGATCGTGATCAGCATCACCAGGGCGATGATCAGGACCACGCCGCGCTCGCGGCGCGGCGTGGTCCGGCAGGAGCGGAGTGTGCGGTTCATGTTCATCAGCGTGAAGCCCACATGACATTTTTGAGCGGAATGATCGACTCGAATACCCGATAGCGGTAGTGGCGCCAGTCGTTGGGGTCTTTCGAGGGCGCAGTGAGCGTGGCGGCGGCAAAACTGTCGGCGGTGCCGTCGACGTTGGCCATGGCGAAACTGCCGCCGGCCCACTGCGGCGCGACGGAAGCGCCGGCGTTGGCGGGGACGCCCCAAGTCTTTTCAAACTGGTCGCTGCGCGCCAGGAGGCCGACGCGGACGGCCCAGACAAAGGCCTGGCAGGTCGCCGGCAACGCCGCCGCGGTCCATACCGGCGTGGTGCCGGCAGTACAGCCGGTAATCAAGGGGCCGGCGAAGGTCACCGTGGCGACGAGGCCATATTCGGCCTGCAAGTTGACGACGTTGTCGGCGACATCGGTGACATCGTTGAGGTTGTCCGCCCCTGCGGCGCCCGTGGCGTTGTTGACCGTGTCGGTCCAGCGCAGGTCGTTGGCGAACGCCAGCGTGCGATTGTTGCGGATCTGCCAGATGCGGCGCTGCGGGCGCGGGCCAAGCACATACGCGTGACCCGTGGCGGAACTGACCACCAGTCCCGCCGGGTCGTTGTAGCGCGGAGCGGTGTTGACGGCGCCGGTGTAGTAGTGGGTGTAGTTGCCGCCGGTGAAGTCGAAGGTGCGGCGATCGCTGGTGGCGTTGTTGGTAACCTCGACCAGGTTGCAGGTGGTGGCGTTCTGCGCGACGACGACCAGGTCGCCCTGCTGCACGCCCCCCAGGGCGCCGACTTCCATGGTGACGGTGGTAGACGTGGCGCCGGTGTATTCCTTCGCGCCAACGGCTCCCGTGCCGAAAAAGCGCGCGGCGTTGATTCCCTCCGAACTGCCATACAGCACAACCACCTTGTCGGGTGCGCCGGCGGCGCCATCGACGATCTGCAAGGCCGCCAGCGGGAAGGAGAAGACGCCGCCCGCCGTGGCCGAAACCGGCGGCACCGCGGCCTGGTTCGGCCGCGTCGCGTCGTAGGCCGTAATGCTGCAGCCGAGCTCGGTGGCATTGCCGAAACCGAAGCCCGCCAGGCGCAGGTCGCGCTCCACCCTGAACATGGCCATCGCCCCGGTGACCATGGCGCCTCCGCCGGATGCGGTGGAACGCTTGTTCCGGTCCCAGCTCTCGAACATCTGGAACATGACCAGGAAGGTGATCAGCGCCAGCACCATGCTGATCAGCACCTCGATCAGGGAAAGCCCCGCCACGGACGCGCGGCGAACCTGCCTGGCGGATGCGGCGCGCTCAATCAATGTAGGCCACCACGGAATGACTGTGGGCGGCCCTGTCATTGGCCGCCTGCCAGCATATGGTAACGCGCGCCTGGTTGATGCCGGGCGTCGAGCTGTCGGTCTGGATCTGCACCCGCGGACCGGTCACCCCCGGCAGACCTTTGCCGGGAATCGGATTGCCGCCGCCGTCGAGGCCGTGCACGCTGTTGAGCCAGGCGAGGACGATGGCGCTGCCGGACGGCGCATCGTCAAAGGCGCACAGGGCTCCCGTGGGATTGTGGGCAAAGTCGGTAAAGCTGGACGCAACGATGTTGCCGGTGGCAGCATCATGGGTGACGGCCATGCGCATCTGGCCGGTGAGCTGGTCGATCAGGTGCTCGGCCTCGGAGCGGTACTGCGAGTCGTTCTGCGCCGCGATGGAAACCGCCTGCATCGATATCATGGCCAGGATGCCGATCGCGAAGATGACAATGGCGATCAACACCTCGAGCAGGAAGACGCCGCGCTGGGACCGCTGCATGGGGGGGTGGCTCATGTGCCGCAGCTCCGCGTATCGGTGGCGGCTGCCGCGGGATCGCACAGGCGGGCCTGGCCGCCCCGGCTGATGCGCACCTGCGGGCAACGCACCGGCCCGGCGGGCGCGCAGGTTCCCGCCAGGGGGTTGGAAAAATCGAAGGTGGCGGTGGCGGCAAGTCCAACCGGCATGCCGAAACCGTCGAAGGTTATGCTGGCAACGCTGCCGGTCACCGCGATCGGCGAGGCGGCGCTGGTGGCGGCGCCGCTGCCTTCCGCCCCCGACTTGCCCTCGATGAAGGTGTTCGTGGTTGCCGGCGCCACCGGGAGGACGCGCACGATCCAGTTGCGCCCCGTGGCGCTCGTGGTGGCGGAGTCCACGCTGGCCGGGATCGGCGCGTCGTCGGTGAGCAGGAACTCGGTGCGCCGGTTGAGCTTGACCGCCTCGCCCCGCGCCATCTGCAGCCCGGCCATGAAGACTTCGGCCGTGGAGAGGACCTTCTGGTTGGCCATGTAGACCCGGTAGCTGGGCAGGCCAAGTCCGAGCAAAATGGCCATGATGACGAGCACCACCAGCATTTCGACCAGACTGAAGCCCCGCCCACGTTTCATGGTCAGCAGGCTCCGCCCTTGTTGGTCACCCAGCACGTCGCGTTGCTGCTCCAGCCGGCAACGCCGGTAATGGTGGTGGCGCGGGTATTGGCTTCATTGACGGTGTATTCAAAGCCGGCCATTGCGTTCTTGCCGCAGGCCCGCAGGGTGTAGGCGGTCGCGGACAGGGACGTGGTTGCCCCGGCGCAGGTCGTCGTGCAACGGAAATTGAAGAACTTGGTCACGGCATCGGCCGGCAACTGGGTCACCGTTCCGTTGGCGCAGGCGCCGACATAGGTACGGTTGTCCTGAAAATACTGTTCCATCTTGACTCGCAGGTCGGCCAGGCCGGCTACCCCTTCCTGAACGCGGGAGCGCATGACGTACTCGGTGTAGTTGGGAAAGGCGATGGCGGCGAGGATGCCGATGATGGCGACCACCATCATCAGCTCGATCAGGGTAAAGCCGCCCATGCGATTGCGGGGCGGCAGCGGGTTGCCGGGTTGGCGGGGTGGCAGGCGGTGCGACATCGCGGTTCTCCTCAGGGTGAAGATTCGCATTATGCCGCTCGTTTCGCCAGAGTGCACCGACGGACGGCTTCGGATGGGCGACGAGCGTCCGGGCCGGGTTTAGGCGAGGAACTGCTCATGGCTCGGATCGGAACCGTGGATCGCCACCAGGTTGCCGCCAAAAGGCGCCATCCGGTAGCCTTCGGCGACCAGCCAGGCCCTCAGCGCGGTTTCATCGGACTTGATCTTTTCGATGATCATCTGCGGCCGGAAGCGGCGGATAGTGTTGATCGCGCCGGCGAGGGCCTCCATTTCCATGCCTTCGATGTCGATCTTGATGAAATCAAGGCGCGCCAGCGCGAGCGAATCGATGGTGAACAGCCGGGTGCGCTGCCCGGCCTGCTCGGAATAGTCGATGGCCTGGCCGATGAATTCGTTGCGGGCGGACGGCCGGATTTCGAGGCTGCCGTAGCTGCCCGGCCGCAGATAGTCGGGTCTGGGCACCAGGATTTCCCCGTCTTCCTCGCCGACCGCGCCCCAGATGGCGCGCGCGTTGAAGCAGTTGTTGATGGTGATGTTGCCGCAAAGGGCATAGAACACCCTCTCCTGGGCCTCGACGGCAGTGACCGATCCCCAGCCTTGCATCAGGCGCGCCCACTCGATGGTATGGACGCCGATGTTGGCCCCACAGTCGAGGGCTGTCACGCCATCGCCGAACAAGCGCCGGCGGGATTCAATCATGCGCAAGGCGAGATCGACTTCGTCGCGGTCGAAGGACGAGTTGTAAAGTATCTGGCAGCCGACACCGATGATGCCGCGGCCGCCTCCCTGATCCGCAAAGTCGTTGCGGTTGACGATCATCGTGCCGTGATCGGAGGAGGTGAGAACAAAGGCGACAGGCCTTGGGGCAGGACGATTCATCAAGTGCTCCCTGTCAGGAGGGCGGACGGTGGTTTCTGCCGAAGCGACCAAGGCGACAGCGCGTGGCGGCGGCACCGGCTCTGCCTCGCCGAGCACCCGCGCGGCAAGCGCGGCCGCGACTTCGCGGATTTCGGCCTCCCAGTCGGGGGCCTCCGGCATCTGGCGGAACAGTCGCATCACGCCGGGATACCATGGCGTATCGAAACGGTCCTGCCCCAGCCAGCGCCAATCGCCGGGGTAGGACAGCAGCACCCAGACCGGCCGGCCGAGGGCGCCCGCGACATGGGCGGAGGAGGTGCAGACGCTGATGAGCAAATCAAGCTGCGCGATGATCGCGGCCGTATCGGCGAAATCGGCAATGTCGCCACCCAGGTGCAACAGGGGCTGGCCGGGCGGTGGCTGCCGTCCCTCTTCCTCGCCCTGGCCCTTTTGCAGGCTGACGAAGCTGACGCCGGGGACATCCCAGAGCGGGGCCAGCGCCGAAAGATGGGGCAGCGAACGACCACGATCGACATCGGTGTTCGGATCGCCTTTCCATACCAGGCCGACGCGGAAGCCCTCGACCGGGGCCAGTCGCCGGCGCCAGTAGCTCATCCTCGATTCGAGCGGAAAGATGTAGGGAATCTGCCCCGGTATGGTAGTCGGGGTGGTATTGAATCGGAACAGCAGGGCGAAGGAGAAGCACCAGAAATCGTGCGCCGGCAGGGCGTCGCGGTCGGACATCACCGCATCCACACCCGCGATTGTTTCGAGCAGGGGCTTGAGCGCCGGGCGATGAAGCAGCGTGATGCGGCGAACACCCGCCTGCTTGAGCTGCGGGATGTAGCGCGCGCACATGATGTTGTCACCATGGCCCTCGACGGTGTCGATCAGCAGCGACTTGCCGGCGAGGTCCTCGCCACGCCATTCCGGGCAGAGGAATTTATCGTTGCGCTGTTGCCGGAACGGATCGTTGCGGCGATCGAAATGGGGCCAGGCTTCAGTCCATCGCTCTTGCCTGAGAAGCAAAAGGGCAAGGCCCCAGTGTGCATCCTGAAAATTTGCATCGAGCCGCAGGGCCTCGCGGAATTCGACTTCCGCTTGTCGTGGCCGGTTTTTGTCGAGCAGCAGCGCCAAATTGAAGTGGTGGGACGCAGATTCGGGCTGCAAGGCACTCAGCCGCCGCCAAGCGGCTTCGGCTTCGTTTGGGCGCTGGTTGCTGCGAGCGAGGGGAGCCAACTCCTTGAGCCAGTCGATCTGGTTCGGCACCAGTTCGAGGGCCTTCTGGAATTCGTCTTCAGCCTCGCCGGCACGGCCGGCGTTCTTCAGGAAGTGAGCGAAATTGACATGGAAGTCGGGGAAGCTCGGATTGAGGGTGATGGCCTTGCGGTAGGCGGCCTCGGCTTCGGCGGTGTTGCCGGCTTCGGCGAGCAGGCTGGCGAGGTTGTTCCAGGCGGCGGTATTGCCCGGGTCGTCGGCGAGCAGTTCGCGCAGGCGGGCTTCGGCCTCGTCGCGGCGCCCGGCGAGGTAATCGGCATGGGCCGCTTTAAGCAGGGCATCGGCAGCGGCAGAGGAACTCTCGGCGGCAGACGTTTCCGCCGGTCCGGCGAGCAGAACTGGCGGCAGTTCGGGCAAGGAGCGGTCGAACAGCGGCAACGCCGGCTCTGGCGGCACGGCGCTCCAGGTGCGCAAGGCCGCCGCCACCTCGCGCAGAGTGGCGTCCCACGACGAGGCTTCGCGCGGCTGACGGAACAAGCGCATCGCGCCCGGATACCAGGGCGAATCTTCGCGTTCGAGCAGCCAGCGCCAGTCGGTGCCGACACCGGGCAGCAGCACCCAGACCGGCTTCCCCAACGCGCCGGCGATATGTCCCGCGGCCGAATCGACGGTAATGACCAGGTCAAGCTGGGCGATGATCGCCGCGCTGTCAGCAAAGTCGGCGATATCGTCGCCCAGGTGCAGCAAGGGCTGACCGGGCGGCGGCAGCCGCGCCTCGTCCTGACCCTGGCCCTTCTGCAGGCTGATGAAGCTGATGCCCGGAACATCCCAAAGCGGCGCAAGGGCGGAGAGATGGGGCAAGGACCGGTTGGCATCATTCTTGTGGTCGGGGTTGCCCTTCCAGACCAGCCCGACCTTCAGGCCAGAGGCGGGCAGACGCGGGCGCCAGCGCTCAACGCGCTCGGGCAGTGCCCAGAGGTAGGGCAGGGTGTTGGGCAGCGTGTCCAGCGTGCTGCCCAGGTGCAGCGGCAGGCTGAGCGGGAAGCACCAGTAGTCGTGGGGCGGCAGCGAGACGGCATCGGGGGTGATGGCATCGAGGCCGTGAGCGGTGGCGAGGAACAAAACGAGCGGCGCGGGCTGGACGAAGGTTAGCCGGCTTGCACCCAACGCCTTGATCAGCGGAGCGTAGCGAATGAACTGGATGTTGTCGCCATGCCCCTGTTCGAGCACCACGGCAAGGGACTTGCCGGCCAGCGGCTCGCCCTGCCACTGCGGAAAGGTGAACGGCGGCTGCATGGCTCGGCGCGCCTTGGAATCAGGGAAGTGGCGAGCCTCGTGCCAGGGCCAGGCCTCCTCGTAGCGGCCCAGCGTCAGCAGCAGCAGACCAAGGTTCAGCTTGGCATCCGTGAAGTCAGCGTTGAGTTCCACCGCCTTGCGGTACGCCGCTTCGGCTTCGGCTGTCCGGCTCATTTCGCGTGCTATGTTGCCGAGATTGCACCAGGCGGCGGCGAAATCGGGCCGGATCTCGATCGCGCGCAGGAAGGTTGCGCGGGACTCTTCGTGGCGGCGGATGCCACCCAGCAGGACGGCAAGATTGTTGAGCGTGTCGGTATCGTCAGGCTTCAGTTTCAGGGTGACGCGGTATTCGGCTTCTGCCTCGTCGAAGCGGTCCTGGGCTTTCAGCGCATTGGCCAGGTTGCCATGGCTGGCGGCGAGGTCCGGGTTGAGGGCAATGGCCTTGCGGTAGGCGGCCTCGGCTTCGGCGTAGCGTTCTTCATTTTGCAGGGCCGTGCCGAGGTTGTTCCAGCCATCGGGGAAATCCGGAGCAATGTTGGTGATGCGCTGCAGAAGGGCGTGGGCTTCGGTCCCACGCTCGTTTTCGCCGAGGAAGACGGCGAGGTTGTTGAGGAACTGGCGATCCTCGGGGCGCAGTGCGAGAGCTTCACGGTAGGCGGCCTCGGCTTCGACCAGACGCTTTTGGGCCTTTAGGGCATTTCCAAGATTGTTGCTGCCCTCGGCAAAGCCGGAATCGAGAGCGAGTGCGGCGCGAAAAGCGCCCTCGGCGTCGTCGGCTCGGCCGGCATCAAGGAGCAGGATACCAAGATGGTTGTGCGAATTGACATCGTCCGGGCGCAAGGCGATGGCCTCGCGGAAAGCCGCCTCAGCCTCGCCGGCACGGCCGGCGTTCTTCAGGAAGTGAGCGAAATTGACATGGAAGTCGGGGAAGCTCGGATTGAGGGTGATGGCCTTGCGGTAGGCGGCCTCGGCTTCGGCGGTGTTGCCGGCTTCGGCGAGCAGGCTGGCGAGGTTGTTCCAGGCGGCGGTATTGCCCGGGTCGTCGGCGAGCAGTTCGCGCAGGCGGGCTTCGGCCTCGTCGCGGCGCCCGGCGAGGTAATCGGCATGGGCCGCTTTAAGCAGGGCATCGGCAGCGGCAGAGGAACTCTCGGCGGCAGACGTTTCCGCCGGTCCGGCGAGCAGAACTGGCGGCAGTTCGGGCAAGGAGCGGTCGAACAGCGGCAACGCCGGCTCTGGCGGCACGGCGCTCCAGGTGCGCAAGGCCGCCGCCACCTCGCGCAGAGTGGCGTCCCACGACGAGGCTTCGCGCGGCTGACGGAACAAGCGCATCGCGCCCGGATACCAGGGCGAATCTTCGCGTTCGAGCAGCCAGCGCCAGTCGGTGCCGACACCGGGCAGCAGCACCCAGACCGGCTTCCCCAACGCGCCGGCGATATGTCCCGCGGCCGAATCGACGGTAATGACCAGGTCAAGCTGGGCGATGATCGCCGCGCTGTCAGCAAAGTCGGCGATATCGTCGCCCAGGTGCAGCAAGGGCTGACCGGGCGGCGGCAGCCGCGCCTCGTCCTGACCCTGGCCCTTCTGCAGGCTGATGAAGCTGATGCCCGGAACATCCCAAAGCGGCGCAAGGGCGGAGAGATGGGGCAAGGACCGGTTGGCATCATTCTTGTGGTCGGGGTTGCCCTTCCAGACCAGCCCGACCTTCAGGCCAGAGGCGGGCAGACGCGGGCGCCAGCGCTCAACGCGCTCGGGCAGTGCCCAGAGGTAGGGCAGGGTGTTGGGCAGCGTGTCCAGCGTGCTGCCCAGGTGCAGCGGCAGGCTGAGCGGGAAGCACCAGTAGTCGTGGGGCGGCAGCGAGACGGCATCGGGGGTGATGGCATCGAGGCCGTGAGCGGTGGCGAGGAACAAAACGAGCGGCGCGGGCTGGACGAAGGTTAGCCGGCTTGCACCCAACGCCTTGATCAGCGGAGCGTAGCGAATGAACTGGATGTTGTCGCCATGCCCCTGTTCGAGCACCACGGCAAGGGACTTGCCGGCCAGCGGCTCGCCCTGCCACTGCGGAAAGGTGAACGGCGGCTGCATGGCTCGGCGCGCCTTGGAATCAGGGAAGTGGCGAGCCTCGTGCCAGGGCCAGGCCTCCTCGTAGCGGCCCAGCGTCAGCAGCAGCAGACCAAGGTTCAGCTTGGCATCCGTGAAGTCAGCGTTGAGTTCCACCGCCTTGCGGTACGCCGCTTCGGCTTCGGCAAGGCGACCCTGGGTTTGCATCAGGCGCCCGAGGTTGCAATAAGCAGCAGCGAAGTCGGGCGCCACCGCCAAGGTTTGCTGATACGCTACCTCGGCCTCGCCAAGCCGGCCAAGATCGTCGAGCACGGCACCCAGATTGTTGAGGAAGTTCTTGTCCGCAGGGCGCAGGGCGAGCGCCTCTCGATATTGCGCCTCGGCCTCGGCATAGTGCTCCTGCGCCTTCAAGGCATTGCCAAGATTGGCATGGGCCTCGGGAAACTTCGGATCGAGAGCGAGAGCCTTGCGAAACGCTGCCTCGGCCTTGGGCGCCCGTTCGGTATCGAGGAGCAGGATGCCAAGGTTGTTGTGCGCGAGCGCATAGCTCGGGTCAAGCGCCAGGGTCTGTTCGAAGAGTGCTTCGGCATCGGTCAGACGGCCGGAATCCTTGAGCAACTGGGCCAGATGGGCCAGTGTCGGCGGATCGTTGGGCTTGAGGGCGATGGCCTCACGGAACGACGCCTCGGCCTCAACTACGCGGCCGGCGTTCTTGAGGAAGAGCGCAAAGTTGATGTGGAAGTCGGCGAAGCCCGGATTCAGGACGATAGCCTTCCGGTAGGCAGCCTCGGCCTCGGCGGCGAACCCGGATTCGGCCAGCAGGCTGGCGAGGTTGTTCCAGGCAGCCGTGTTCCATGGCTCTTGCGCAAGGACCTGACGCAAGAGAGATTCGGCCTCGTCACGGCGGCCAGTGAGATAGGCGGCATGGGCCGCCTGCAGGAGGGCGTCGGCGGCGGGGCGACGGGCTTTGCGGGGAGCAGCCATCCGCGAAGAATACGTCAAGCGGGGGTGGCTCCGCTATACTTTCGGCACCTCGTTCGGCCCGTTCGTCGGTTTCCCTTTATGGATAGCACCATGCGTAAATTGCCTCTATCCCCGCGTTCCGCAGGCATCCTCGCTCTCCTGGTTGTCGCGACGGGCGCCGCCCTCCTTTGGTGGCGGCTGGCACCGGGGCGGATGGAAGACGGCTGCAATCTTCATGAGCGCCGCTGCAGCGCCCCCGTTCCCGGCGGCGGGCGGGTGATTCTCGGCATCGAGCCGCGACCGCTCGACTACGGGCGTCCCTGGCGAGTGACGGTGACGCTCGACGATCTTGCCGCCGACCAAGTGGAAGTCGATTTCGCCGGCCTCAATGTGCCGACCAGCTACAACCGGACGGCGCTTGCATCCGTTGCCGCGGGTCGGTTCGAGGGCGAGGCGACTTTGCCGATGTGCGCGTTCGAGCCGATTGACTGGCAGGCATCGGTGCTGCTGGCAAGTGGCGAGAAGCGCCAGGTCGTGCCGTTTCTTTTCAATGCCGATCCCGCGGTACGGCCGAAGAGTGCGCCGCGCCAGGAACTTGCCACGCCCCCCATTGGCGGCCGGTCGGTGCTGCACGGGGTCGGCGGCACTTTTACGGCAAAAGACTTGCTCGACCACGCGACGGTGCTGTTTTTCGGTTACAGCGCGACACCGCCCGGCTGTCCCCAGCCGCTCGTCATCATCGACGGTGCCATGAGGATGCTGACGCCCGAAGAACGCGCTCAAGTGCAGGTGGTGATGGTGGCGCTGGACTCCGAAGGCGATGCGCCCGACCGCCTGCAGCCCGAACTCCAGGCCAGATATCAGCCCAGTTACCGAGTCGTGACCGGTTTCCCCGCGGACCTCATCGGCACCGCCATGGCCTACGGCGCGGCCTTGACGCTGCGCGCGCGCGGGCAGGACGGCAAGCCGCGCATCGATCACGCAGCGATTTATTATCTACGCGACCGCAACGGCCGCTATTCCGGACAGGTAACGTCGCAAGACCCCAAACAGCTCGCGGCCAGATTGCGCGAAGTCATCGCCCGGCAATGATCCTTGCCGGCCCGAGCCGGCCTGCCAGCGCATCCCGACCCGGGGGGTGCCGCCCTGCCCCGGCATGTGCAAAGCTCTATTTTTCGCTTTGCTCCTTCCCCGCCATGCCGCATACTTCTTTCCGGAATAACGGCTTGCGTCTGTTGCGCGCCCAAAACGCCCGGATGAGGCATCAGCGCAAGCCGCCCATTTCATTTCATGCCTGGCCAACTGCGGCAATGCCACTTTTTTGGAAAAGGAGACAAGCAAGTGGAACCGACTACTCGTTTCGAATATGAGCATCAGATAAGGATGGCGCCGCTTGGCGGTTTTCCATCGAAGACGGAAGCACAACCGTCGCAGCAGGGTCTGGTCGAAGAGCGATTGCCGTTCCGCGTCCGCATCGTGCGCAACGAGGAAGATCTCGACAAGGCAGTGTCGATCCGCCATGCGGCCTACGGGCGACATATCCCGGCCGTCGCGGCGCTGCTGGAAAAGGCCGAAGCCTGCGACAGCGAACCCGGTTCGGCGGTGCTGCTGGCGGAATCCAAGATGGATGGCTCGCCCCTGGGCACGATGCGGATCCAGTCCAATCGTTACAAGCCCCTGGCCCTTGAACAATCGATAGTGTTGCCGTCATGGCTGCAAGGCAGCAGCCAGGCTGAAGCCACCCGCCTTGGCGTAACCAGCAACCGCATGGGGCGATTGGTCAAGACGGCGCTGTTCAAGGCCTACTACCAATATTGCCTGCTGGAGGACATCGAATGGATGGTCATTACCGCACGCTCGCCTCTGGATCGGGGCTATGAGGCGCTGCTGTTCCAGGATGTGATTCCCGGCGCCGGCTTTATCCCCATGCACCATGTCGGGAATATCCCGCACCGGGTACTGGCGTTCAATATCGAGCGCGCCGACTTCAATTGGCATCAAAGCAAGCACCCGCTCTACCGCTTCATGGTTCAGACCATCCATCCGGATATCGATCTGGGCGGCACCGACGGCCTGATGTTTGCCGACAAGCACGTTCTGTCTCTGACCAGCGCCAGAGCGAATTAGGGTGCGGAACATCAAGGTGCGGAACATCAAGGAGCCGGCAATAGGGCGGTAGAATCGTGATCTTGAGCCGCCGAGGTTCTACTGCCTTGGAGATAGCAAGATTGCGGCAACGATTCGGGCCGGATTTCAGCGCGGCAGTCGATACCGTTCTGTATCGCCTGTCGGTGTATGCCGTGCCGGTCGCCATTGGCGTGGCGTCGCTGGCAGCGCTGGTTCTGTTGCCGAATGAATATCCGCTGGAAGGCGCGACCAGACTCGAACTCAGCCTGTTGCAACAGGAAAACGGGCGGCCGCTGACGCCGCAACAGGCGCTGGAAAAGCTGGGCGAGACACCGCCCGTATCCGTCATCAATACCCACCGCGCAGAATCGCCGTTCTGGTTCAGCTTCGTGGCGCCGGCCAGCGAGCGGCCGGTGATCGTCGAACTCCCATCGCGCCATGCAGTGAATGCAGCTTGCTGGAATGCTGCCGACCTGCAGCCCCTGGGTCTCGTGAGTCACCACACGGCAACAGGTGCCATGCGGGAGTCGAAGACCGGCTTTGCCCTGGAACTCGGAACGCTGGCAACGCCGGCCCGGGTGTTGTGCCGGGCAAGTCACGCCGGTCCTGCGTATATCTCGGCCATCCTGTGGCCGCAGGCGCCCTTTCAGGTGTCGGAACTGAAGTTTCATCGCAACTCGGGCCTGCTCGACGGCGGCCTGATCGTTCTCTCCCTGTTCGTATTGATGACCGCGATCATCAGCCGCGAGTGGCTGCACGTGCTGTTCGCCGCCTGGCTGATTGCCAACCTGCGTATGGCGGCACTTTCCGCCGGTTGGGATACGCAGTGGCTGGAAGGCTCGATACCTGCAGACTGGATCATTCCGATCCGCAAGCTCACTATGTCGGCCTATTACGCGCTGACCTTCATGCTGTTCAGCCGGCTGTTTGCCGACGATCTGAAACGCGAGAAATGCGCGCTGCTGTTGCGCATCGCGCTGTGGTCATGCGTGGCCGTGCTGCTGGCAGCAATCGTTTTGCCCTACGCCAGTTTCCTCCCCGTGCTGTGGCTATTGACTGCATGCGGGGCCGGAATTATCGCCTTTCTGCTGATCCGCATCCTGATACTGACCCGTTCCAGGGTGGCGATGTGGTATGGCGCGGGGCTCGCACTCGCCCTAATTGCCAGTCTCAACGAAGTCATGGCAGCGGCCCTGGGCTTTCGCACCCTGATCGGCAGCGTCAATAGCGTCACGGCGGCCCTGTCATCAAGCCTGCTGTCCGCACTGGCGATTGCCGAACAGATTCGGCAGGAGCGGCAGGAGCGAAGGAAAGCGCAGGACGAACTGCGCAATACCTATCAAGCCATTCCGATCGGCCTGTTTTCGCTCGATGAACAGGGCCGCATCGTTCAGTCCAATCCGGCCTGCAAGAGCATGCTGGGCAGGCGCGCCGGAGATTCCGGCCACTGGGCTGACGGTTTCGAAGCGGGCGCGTGGCAACGCCTGCAAACCCTCGCGGGCAGCCCGGACGACGATGAAATCGAGTTGAGGAGCATTGCCGATCACGCGGGGACCCAACGCAGCTTCCTGGTCAAGGCGACGCGGATGAAGGAGAGAATCCAGGGCTCATTGCAGGACATAACCCAGCGCGTCGAAGCGACCGAAAAGCTGCGTTTCCTGGCCGACCACGATCCACTGACCGGCATCTTCAACCGGCGCGGCATTGAGAAAGCCTTCGTTGCGGCAAATGCTTCGCTGGCCAAGGGCGACGCAATGGGGCTGGCCTACCTGGACCTGGACAGGTTCAAGCTGATCAATGACCTGTTCGGGCATGTTGCGGGAGACACGGTCTTGCGCCATGCCTGCGAGCGCATCAACAGGATCCTGGTTGAAGGGCAAGTACTCGGGCGCGTCGGCGGCGACGAGTTCGTGATGATATTTCCTGGTGGGCCGATTCAGGCGGCTGCAGAAAAATGCCGGGAGGTTGTAGCGGAAATCTCCACCCAGCCTTTCGCCGTCGGCGGGCGGGCATTTCACGTAAAGTGCTCGATCGGCCTGGTCGAAGTTGCCGGCGGAACCCGGGAAGACGACGCGGTGTCGCTGGCCGACCGCGCATGTCAGGAAGCCAAGAGCGGGCATGAGGGCAGTCTGGTCGTGTACCAGCAGGACATGTCGGTGGTTACGGAGCACACCGAGGAACTGCGGCTGATCCAGCGCCTGGACAGGCCCCAGCCGGAAGGGCTGTTCCTGGTGATGCAGCCCATCATGTCCTTGCGCGATCCCTACGGGTCGCTCAACTTCGAAGTCTTGTTGCGCATGCGCGATGAAGACAATTCCATTCTTCCCGCATGGAAAGTCATTACCGCGGCGGAACGCAACGGCCGCATCGCCACCATAGACAAATGGGTTCTGACGACCACGTTGCAGTGGCTCAGCACCCATGCCGCTCATCTCAAGGGTTCAAGCTATGTCTCGGTGAATTTGAGCGGCGGATCGCTCAATGATGAGAAGTTCGTCGCGGACGCGTTCTCCATCCTGGCGCAATATGGTCCCGCAGTGGAACGGATCTGCATAGAGATCACCGAGAGCGTGGCGCTGCACGACCTCACCAATACGCGACACTTCATAGACGGCATCCGGAAATACGGCGCGAAACTGGCCTTGGACGATTTTGGCGCCGGCTACACCTCGTTCTCCTATCTCAGGAGCCTGCCGGCTGATGCCATCAAGATCGACGGCGCCTATGTCAAGGACCTGCTCGGCCATCCGGCCAATCAGTCGATCGTCCTGGCCATCGTCGACCTGACCCGCAATCTGGGCATGAAATGCATCGCCGAATGGGCCGAGGATGTGCCCACGCTTGAGGCGCTCGGGGAAATGGGCGTGGATTATGTCCAGGGCTATGTCGTGTCGCGTCCGGTCGCGCCGGAAAGGATACTGCTGGCCGGTTCCGCCGCGGACTGCATTGCGAACGGGGACACCATCCGTTTCGTCAGGGAAACGCTCCCCGCGGTCATGTCCCGTGCCGATCAGCCCGGTCGCGATCGCTTTGCCTGAGCGACTGCCCGACCCGCGACCGAAGCGCTGGGCGCGGCACCCTGCAGCGCAGAATTGGTTTTCACGCCCCGGCCCCGTGACATAATCGCCGCATGTTCCGCCTGTCCCGCGATATCCTGCTCGGCTTCCTGCTGGTGTGCGCCGCGGCCTGGGGACTGATGCCCACCCGCGCCCTGCGCTTCGCCGACCAGTCGCTCTACGATGCCCAGGCGCGCTGGCTGCGCGCCAACGCGCCGACGCCGCTGGCCCACGATGTCGTCGTCATCGGCCTGGACGAAGCCGCCTACGAAGCCATTCCGGAGCCGCCGGATCTCTGGCACGCGCACCTCGGCGCCCTGCTCGCCGGCCTCTCGTCGGCGCAGCCGGCCGTGGTCGGACTGGCGATGCCGCTGCCGGTGCGCTCCTACGACTTCCTGGTCAAGGACATCGATTCGATCCTGCTCGCCGGCATCTACCGGCTGAAGGACGCGACGCCACTGGTGGTGGGCCAGCCGCCCGGCATCGACGGCAATCTGCGGCCGATCTCGGAAGAACTGCTGGCCGCCGTCGGCGAAGGCGCGGTGGCGTCGCTGGCCATCTGCGAAGACACCGACGGCACCGTGCGCCGCGTGAACCAGCGCCGCTGCCAGTCGCAGGACAAGCGTGAACCGCTGGCCCTGGCGATGGCCAGGCACCTCGGTCGCCAGGGCTCGCCCACCGGCATGATCGACTACAGCATCGGCGGCGCCATCGAGTACACGCCGGTCGGCACCGTGCTGGGTTGGGTCCGCCGCGGCGAGGATGAGAAACTGCGCGCCCTGGTGCAGGGCCGCGCCGTGGTGGTGGCCAACCTGCTGCCTACCGAAGCGCGTCATCGCCTGCCGGTGCCGCTGGCCGCCTGGGAACCCGGCAGCCGCACCGAGCCAGGCGCGGTGGTGCACATCCAGGCATTGCGCTCGCTCCTCGGACGTGGCCTGATCGAGCGCGTCCCGGAAAACCTTTCGCTGTTCCTGGCGGGGCTCGGCGCCCTGCTCTGGTTCGGTCGCGGCGGCTGGATCAAGACGCTGGTGCTGATCGCCGCCGTCGGCGGCTGCGTCGCCGGCTCGACCTTCGCGCTGTGGCACGGCAGCTATCTGCCGGTGGCGAACATCCTCGTTGTCACGCTGCTCGCCTTCGCGGCGCGAGAGGCATGGGACTTCGTTCGCGGCTTCCGCGAAAAGCAGTCCCTGCGCAGCATGTTCGCCGGCCACGTCAGCCCGCAGGTGATGCGCGCCCTGCTCGGCGGCGAACTGAGACTCGACCAGAACGGCCAGCGGCAGGATGTGACGCTGCTCTTTGCCGGCATCCGCGGCTTCGCCGCGCGCAGCGCGCAATCCACGCCCGAAGCCATGATCAGCCTGCTCAACCGCTTCCATGCCGCGGCCGCGCTGGCCATCCAGAACAGCGGCGGCGCCGTGGACAAGTACGTCGGCGACGGCCTGATGGCCACCTTCGGACTGCCGCAACCGCTGCCGGCCCCGCAGCGCAACGCGCTGGAGGCGGCGCAGGATCTGCTGTTGCGCGTCGAACGGCTCAATACCGAGCTCGTGGCGGAGGGCATCGAGGCGCTCAGGATCGGCATCGGCATCCATGCCGGCGAGGTGCTCGCAGGCTATGTCGGCTCGCGCCAGCGCCGCGAGTTCTCGGTGATCGGCGACGCCGTCGGCATTGCCAGCCGCCTCGAAGCGATGACGAAGGAATACGGGCATCCGGTGCTGTGCTCCGAGGAGATCGCCGCCGCCGTGGGCTATGCAGGGGGACTGGTGGAAATCGGCCAGCCGCTGCCCGCCGCGTCCCGCCTCTGGGGCTGGACGCCGCCGCTGACGGCGCCGGCAGGAGCCGCGACATGAGCAGCTTCGCCAACACCCGCCTCGGCGCCTATGTGCAGTTGGCCTGGTTCGCCGGCAGCCGCCACCGCGAACTGCGTCGGCCGTTGCTGCAGGCGCAGCTCGAGCGCCAGATATACAACGCCGGCGTCTCCGCCCTGCCCGTAATCGGCATTCTGGCGATGCTCACCGGCGCCGCGGCGGTGACCCAGCTCAGCGCGCTGATCGGCGCCGACAGCGACCTGACCCAGCGCATGCTGTTCCTCGGCCTCTTCTTCGAGCTGGCGCCGCTGCTGTCGGCGCTGGTGGTGGTGGCCCGCAGCAGCGCCGGCATCGCCTCGGAACTCGCGGTGATGAACCTGCACGACGAATTCACTACCCTGCGCCGGCTTGGGGTGCCCGCCGCCGACTACCTGCTGCTGCCGCGCATTTTCGGCATGGCCATCGCCTTGCCGGCGGTCACGGTGTGCTTTCAGGCCTTCGCGGTCGGCAGCGGCTGGCTGGTCACGGCCCTGCTCGAAGGCCGCCCGCCGGCCGAAACCGCGGGACGCTTTCTCGATCTTGCCGACCCTTGGCTGGCCCTGCTGAGCCTGGTCAAGAGCGTGCTGATGGGCGCCGCCGTGGGCATCATCGCCTGCCATCACGGCAGCAGCGGCAAGGGGTCGACGCAAGCCATCTCCGGCGCCGCGATCCAGGCCGTGGGTACCGGGCTGATCGCCGTCTTCCTGATCGACGTCGCCTTCGCCATCATGGTCTACGTCCTGCGATGACCCACCCCCTGCATGCCGTCGTCGAAGGCCGCCGCCTCTCGCTGCTCGATGGCGATACGCCGCGACTTGTCCTCTCGCTCGACGCGGGCGGCCGTCACCGTCTGGTGGTCGCCGACGCTTCCACCGCGCAGCAGGTGGTGGCGGCGCTCGAGCGCTGCCCCGCCGTCGCCGTGCTGCCCGACAGCGGCGGCCTGCTCGGCGCCATGACAGTGGCCGAAAATTTTGCGCTGGCCCTGCGCTACGACGCCGCAGCCGACGATCCGCGCGACCGGGAAGGCGACCTGGAGACGGCGCTCCTGCTGTGCGGCCTGCCGGCGCAACGCATTGCCACGCTGGGTCGCGAACGGCCGATGAACCTCGAACGCAGCGAGCGCTGGACGGTGGGCTTCGCCCGCTGCCTGCTGCGCCCGCCTGAGTTGCTGGTGATCGACCGCCTGTGCGTCGGCTTGGCGCGCCGCCAGGCCGACGCGCTGATCGCCGTGGAAGCCGTCTACCACCAGCGCCATCCCTTCCGGCCGGTACTCTTCGTCGACCTCGACAGCCATGATCTGCCCGGCTTGCCCGATTGCCGGACATTGACCGAACTCGTGGAGAGCCCATGTCACTCTTGACCGAATACGACAGCGACGCTGCTGCGCTGCGCCGCGGCACGCGCCGCTTCCTGCTGTTCGCCCTGCTGGTGACGCTGGCCCTGATCGCCGCCATCGTGGTGCGCCAGGGGCTGTTCCGCCAGACCACGAACTACAGCTTCGTCGCCAACAGCGCTCAGGACATCGTCAAGGGCCAGGCGGTGCGCATCGCCGGCTTTCGCGTCGGCTCGGTGGCCGAGGTCAGCTTGCAAGACGATGGACAGGTGGCCGTGAGCATGGAGATCGATGCCGATCACATGCGCTTCATCACCCATGACGCGCGCGTCGAACTGCGCAAGGAAGGCCTGGTCGGCTCGCCCACGCTGGAGATCGTGCCGGGGCCGGACAAGACCCGGCTCGCGGCGGCCGACGCGCGACTGGCCTTCTCGCGCGCCGACGGCCTGTCGGCGCTGGCCAGCCAGGTGCGCGACGAGTTCGTGCCGATCCTCAGGGACATCAAGGCGATCACCGGCGTGCTGGCCGATCCGCAGCAGGGCCTGCCCGCCACGCTGGCCCGCCTGCGCGAAAGTTCCGAAGCGGTGAACACGCTGCTGGCCAACGGCAACCGGCAGGTCGACGGCATCGGCAACGCCGCCATCCGGGTGCTGGGCAAGGCCGAGGAAGACCTGACGCAACTCGGCCAGACGCTGGAGGCCGCCAACAAACGCCTGCCGGGCATGATCGAGCGCACGCAACAGATGCTCGACCATGTCGAAAAGATCACCGCCGAGGCCGAAGTCAGCGTGCCGTCCGCGCTGCGCGACGGCAGCGCGGTCACCTCGGACGTGCGCGAGATCCTCAGCGGCGCGAAGCAGGCATGGCCGATCCGCAACCTGGTCGACGCGCCTGCGCCGGCAACGCTCAAGGCGGACAGCGATCCGCGCGGGGAGGCCGGCCGTGCGCGCTAGGATCATTTTGCTGGCGAGCCTGATCCTCGCCGGCTGCGGCTCGGCGCCGAATTCCGCCAACGCGCCGGCCGACCCGCCGCGCCTCAGGGCCGCGCTGGAAGCGGAAAGCGACGGCGCCAAGCGCTACGCACGCGGCGACCATGCCGTCGCAGCGCGTCGCTTCGACGAGGCCGCCCGCATCTACGCCAGCATCGACGACACCTCCGGCGCCGCGCGCAGCCGGCTGCACCTGGCCCGCAGCGAACTCGCCCAGGGCCGCGCCGAGGCTGCACTACAGGTGCTGGCCCCGGCCGAACGCCGCGGCGAAGGCGATTTCGCGCAGGACACCTGGCTGCTCACGGCTCAGGCGCAACTCGCGCTGGACCGCAGCGACGCCGCGCAGCAAAGCCTCGCGGCAGCCGCCGCGCTATGCGCCGGCGCCTGCCCGCAACGCGCCAGCCTGCACCTGTTGCAGGCCCGCGCCGCGCTCGCCGGGCAGCGCATACCGGATGCGCTGAGGCACGCCGAAACTGCCTTGAAGCTGCTGCAGGACCGGAACGAAGCCCATGAATCCGGCAACGCCTGGCGGCTCATCGGCGCCGCGCGGCTCGCCGGCGGCGACGCCACGGGCGCGCTGCCGGCCGCCCAGGCCGCGCTCGAGATCGACCGCCGGCTCGCGCTGCCGGAGAAGATCGCACGCGATTGGCTGCTGATCGGCGACATCCACGGCAAAGTCGGCGCCCCGGATGCGGCGGCCGCCTACCGGCGGGCGCTGGACGTGGCGCGCGCGGCCGGCCTCGGCGACGTCGCCGCGCTGGCGGCGAAGGCGCTCGCGGCAACGAGCCCGGACCAAGGCACCGGCCGCTAGGCTGCCAGCAACCCATTCGCCATTAATGCATGTATGCTTGGCCCTCCCACCGACCCACAAAGGAGTTCACGATGGCACGCAAGAAGAAACTCGACTTTTCCGACATCGCCGATGACCGCAGGAAGCAGAACCTCAACCAGACGGAATTCTGGACGCGCTACGGCGTCACGCAGTCGGGCGGCTCGCGCTACGAGTCCGGGCGCAGCATTCCGAAACCGCTGGCCATCCTGCTGTGGCTGCATCGCTCGGGAAAGTTGTCGGACAAGGATCTTGCGGACGCCGTGAAGTAAGCCAACGGCCTCGGCGCACCGGTGTCCATGCCCGGATCGCCGGGGCGAGGCGGACTGCGATGATGATCGAAACGGCACGCGGCACGGTGCATGAGTGGCAGCGCGACCATATGGGCCACATCAACGTGCGCGCCTACATGGAGTTTTTCGAGGAAGCGTGCTGGCAGTTCTATGCCATGCTGGGCATGACGCCTTCGCTGCTGCGCAGCGGCGCGCTGCATCTGGCCGCCGTGCAGCAAAATATCGGTTACAGCAAGGAGCTTTACCCCGGCGATACCGTCGCGGTCCGTAGCGGCGTGCTGGAACTGCGCGGCAAGGTGCTGCGCTTCCGCCATGAGCTGACCAACACCGAAACCGGCGAAGTCTGCGCGACCTGCGAATTCACCGTCGTCTGCCTCGACCCGGCAAGCCGCAAGTCGCGGCCCTTTCCACCGGAGGTTGCAGCGCGGGCCGGGGAATTGCAGTGGCCGGATTCGCCCTAGCGCGCTTGCGCCGCCGGCCCGCACTCCATGAAGAAACATCCGCCGGACACTGCCGTCGAGTTCGAGCCTGAATTCGTCGCCGGGCTGAGCAAGATCTTCGAGGAATTGATCGTCTTCAACCAGGTCCTCGGCTTGAAGGTCACCTCGATCAAGGCAGACCGCGTCACCGGTCGCATCGCCATGCGCCCGGAGCTGGTCGGCCACTACGGCCACAACCGGGTCCATGGCGGCGTCATCAGCGCTGGGCTCGACGCCATGGGCGGCCTGGCGGTGATGGCGGCCATCGGGGCGCGCCACATGAACGAAGCACCGGCCCTGCGACTCGCGCGTTTCGGCAAGCTGGGCACCATCGACCTGCGGATCGACTACCTGCGCCCCGGCATCGGCGACCACTTCGACCTGCGCGCGGAAGTGTTGCGCCTCGGCTCGCGCGTAGCGACCACCCGCATGGAATTCCTCGGTGCGGACGGCAAGCTACTGTCAACCGGAGCGGGGGCGTATATCGTTTCGTGAAGCTGGCTCAAGCCGGGATGCCGGCTTTGAGAGCAGCCAGGTAGGCCGCAGCTTCCGGTGAATTCTCCGCGGGCGCCCATGGCGCGCGTTCGGCCTCGGTCAATGGGAGCCAGGGGCCGGCCTTGGCTTCGAGGAACACCGTGTCGGGCGCCAGCGCCACTGCGGTGTGCCAGGTGCCATGCGGGATATCCACGCCGAGCGCCGTAGCGCCGGCGCCGATTCTTGCGGCCTGCACCACATTGCCGGCGTCATCGAACAGCACCAGCCCGAGCAGGCCGCGCAGGACGACAAAGGTCTCGTCCTTGTTCGGATCGAGATGGCGATGCGGCGGGATGTAGGAATCCGGCTGCATGGCATTCAGCAGCCGATGCGCCGGATGCCCGTCGCCGGGATGGAAATTGCGGTTCTTGCGCCGGCGCGGGCTGGCCGCGGCTTCCGCGCAAACCTCGTCAAGCAGCGCCTGGTCGATCAGCGTGATCACTGGTAGATGACTTTCACGTTCTCCGCCTGCAGCCAGTCGGCAAGCCCCTTGATCAGCGCATCGTCGAGCCTGACGCGCCAGCTTTCGGGCAACGGCAGCTCCGCTGCGGCATCGCCGTTGCGGTAGGCGAGCCGCACCGGGCAGGGGCCGTTGCGAAACGGCATCAGCAGCGCCTGCAGGCGTTTGGCATCGGAGCCGCCGTTGAGGGTCAGGTGCAGGCTGCGGGCATAACGGCCGCGCGCCTCGCCCAGGGTGTGCAGCTTCTCGGCGACGACGCGCAGGCCGCCGCTGTACTGGTCCTTCTGCACCTTGACTTCGACCAGCAGGATTTCGTCTTCCCTGATCTTGGCCCGCTCCGCCTCCCACAACTCGTTGTACACCACGATCTCGAGCTGCGCGGTCATGTCGTCCAGCGTGACAATGGCCATCTTGCCGCGCCGGGCCATCTGGGTGCGCGTCGCCAGCACCACGCCGGCCACCAGCACCGGGTCGCGCTGCGCTTCGAGCTGGCCCAGCCGGCGCTTGACGAAGCAGGCCAGCTCGCCGGCATAGGCGTTGTAGGGATGGCCGGAGAAGAAGAATCCCAGCGCCGGCTTTTCGTTCATCAGTTGTTCGCGTTCGGTCCAGCGCGCGATCTCGACGTAGTGCGCCGTGTCCTCGCGCGGCCCCGCGCCGGCGTCGAACAGGCCGCCCTGCATGGCATTGCGCTCGGCCTGCTCCGCCGCTTCGAGGGCGACGCCGGTGGACGCCAGCAGTTTGGCGCGGTGGTCGTCGATCGCATCGAAGGCGCCGGCGCGGATCAGCGCCTCGATCACGCGCCGATTCACCACGCGCTTGTCGATGCGGCGGCAGAAATCGAACAGGTCGCGGAAGTCGCCGCCCGTGTCGCGCGCCCTGAGGATTGCCGAAAGCGCGGCCTCGCCGGTGCCCTTGATGGCGCCGAGACCGTAGCGGATGGTCTTGGCATCCACCGGCCGGAAACGAATGCCGCCGCGGTTGATGTCGGGCGGCAGGAAGATCAGGCCGTTGTCCACGGCGTCCTTGTAGAAGAACTGCACCTTGTCGGTGTTGGCCATTTCCGAGGACAGCGTCGCCGCCGCGAACGCCGCGGGGTGATGACGCTTGAGCCAGCCGGTCTGGTAGGCCACCAGCGAGTAGGCCGCCGCATGCGACTTGTTGAAGCCGTAGCCGGCGAACTTCTCCATGACATCGAAGATCTCGTTGGCCTGGCCGGCGCCGATGTTGTTGCGCCCCGCGCCTTCGACGAACACCGCGCGCTGCTGGTCCATCTCTTCCTTCTTCTTCTTGCCCATCGCGCGGCGCAGCAGGTCGGCCCCGCCCAGGCTGTAACCGGCCGCCACCTGCGCGGTCTGCATCACCTGCTCCTGGTACACCATGATGCCGTAGGTGTTGGCGAGCACCGGTTCCAGGCTCGGGTGCGGATAGACCACCCTCTCGCGGCCGTGCTTGCGGGCGATGAAGGTCGGGATGAAGTCCATCGGCCCCGGCCGGTAGAGCGCATTCAGCGCGATCAGGTCTTCCAACCGGTCCGGACGCGCCTGCACCAGCGCATCCTTCATGCCGCCCGATTCGAACTGGAACACCGCCGTGGTGTTGGCGCTCTTGAACACGGCGTCATAGGTTTCGCGGTCGTCCAGCGGCAGCGTGGCGAGGTCGATGTCGACGCCCTCGACTTCCTTCGCCAGGCGCACCGCCTCGTCGAGGATGGTCAGCGTGCGCAGCCCGAGGAAATCGAACTTGACCAGGCCGGCCTTCTCCACGTCGTCCTTGTCGAACTGCGAGACCACGGAATCGGCGCCCGCCGCCGCATACAGCGGACAGAAATCGGTGAGCTTGCCCGGTGCGATCAATACGCCGCCGGCATGCATGCCGACGTTGCGCGCCAGGCCTTCGAGCTTCAGCGCCAGCGCCCACAGTTCGGCGACCTGCTCCTCGCCGTCGATGCGCTGCCGGATCGCCGGCTCCTTCTCCAGCGCATCCTTGAGCGTTATGCCGAGCTCGTTGGGAATCAGCTTGGCGAACTGGTCCACGAAGTTGTAGCCGAGATCCAGCACGCGCCCGACATCGCGGATCACCGCCTTGGCCGCCATGGTGCCGAAGGTGACGATCTGCGACACGGCATGCGCGCCGTACTTGTGCTTGACGTAATCGATGACCCGGTCGCGACCTTCCTGGCAGAAATCGATGTCGAAGTCGGGCATCGAGACGCGCTCGGGATTGAGGAAGCGCTCGAACAGCAGGTCGTAGCGCAGCGGATCGAGGTCGGTGATGCCGAGGCTGTAGGCCACCAGCGAACCCGCCCCCGAGCCGCGCCCCGGACCGACCGGCACGCCGTTGTGCCTGGCCCAGTTGATGAAGTCGGCGACGATCAGGAAGTAGCCGGGGAAGCCCATCTTGATGATGGTCGCGATCTCGAAATCGAGCCGGGCGACGTAGGTCGGGCGCTGGCTTTCACGCTCGTCGGCATTCGGATACAGCAGCTCGAGGCGGCGCTCGAGCCCGGCATGTGACTCGCTGGCGAGGAAGGCCTCCAGCGGCTCCCCGGCCGGCGTCGGGAAATCCGGCAGGCGGCTCTTGCCCAACTCAATCGTCAGGTTGCAGCGGCGGGCGATTTCCACGGAATTCTGCAAGGCCTCCGGCAAGTCGGCGAACAGTTCGGCCATCTCGGCCTGCGTCTTGAAGTACTGCTCCGGGCTGTAGCGCTTGGGCCGGCGCGTGTCGCCCAGCACGTAGCCGTCGGCGATGCAGACCCGCGCCTCGTGCGCCTTGAAGTCGTCGCGCTGCAGAAACTGCACCGGATGCGTGGCCACCAGCGGCAGGCCCAGGCGCGCCGCCAGATCGACGCTGGCCGCCACCAGCACTTCGGCGGCGGCCGCACCGTCGCGCCCGGCGGGACGCTGCACCTCGATGTAATAGGCGCCGGGAAACAGTCGTGCCCAGCCCTGGGCCCGCACGTCGGCCTGGTCCAGCTTGCCGGCCGCGAGCAGTTGTCCGATGTCGCCCAACGGCCCGCCCGACAGCGCGATCAGCCCGCTGTTGTCGCCCTCGCTCAATTGGCTGCGGGTGATCTCGGCGCGGCCATGGCGGCGCGGCGCGAGGTAGGCGGCGGAGAGCAGTTCGCACAGCCGCAGGTAGCCGGCGCGATTCCTCGCCAGCAGCAGCAGGCGCACCGGCCCGTCGTTCTTGTCCGCCGCCGCTTCGTCGCCGATCCAGACATCGCAGCCGATGATCGGCTTGATGCCCCTGGCACGCGCCGCGGTGTAGAACTTGATCATGCCGAACAGGTTGGCCAGATCTGTAATCGCCAACGCGGGCTGGCTGTCCGCCACCGCCTGCGCGATGGCCTCGTCGATGCGCGTCAGGCCATCGGTGATCGAGTATTCGCTGTGCAGACGGAGATGGACGAAGCCGGGAGAGGATGACGAAGCAGACATGGCCGGGCGATTTTACTCCCCGCGCCAGCTACATAAACCCTCTAGCAGCAGAGGGTGCGAAGACCCAGGGGACACAGTGCAATCCGGGCTTCCCGGGGTGGCAGGCGGTCTTTGCGTTCCCTGGCTTGGCAGCGTTGGCGACGCGTGCGCATCGGCAGAAAGTCAGCTGTCGCGGATCAGTGCCAATCCTACTCCGCTGCTGCCGCGTGTGGAAGCCGCTCTTCGCTACGCTGCGTGCGGCTTCCACACGCTCTATCATTCGCGACAATTTCGATGGTAGACCCCTTCAGCACTGATCCGCGCGCCGGCTGTTCCGCCTCACACCGGCCGCTGCGCCCAGTCCAGCAGCGGTTGCCACTGCTCGACATCCCTTTCCGCGCGGCTGGCCGGCAGTTCGAAGATGCTCATGCCATGCGCCGCGGCCTGCACGTAGTTCTGGGTATCGCGCAGGTGGGCCACCACCGGCAGGCCGGTGTCGCCGAGGAAGCGCTCGAGTTGCGCCGCGGCCAGGGTGCGCGCATCCACCCGCATGGCGACGATGGCGACAAAGGCCTCATGCCGGCGAATTTCCTTTTCCTCGAACAGCCGATCAAGGAATGCCCGCGTCGCGAGGATGTCGAAAATCGAGGGTTGCAGCGGCACGATGACGCGCCTGACCAGCTTCAGCACCTGGCCCAGCTTCTTGCCGTGCAATCCCGCCGGCGAATCCAGCACCACGTGGGTGGTATCTTTCGGCGGCCGCGCCGGATGGTCGGGCTCGATCATCCAGCTCGCGATGTGCGGCAGCCCCGGCGAGCGCAGCCTGAGCCATTCGCGCGAGGACTGCTGGCGATCGATGTCGCCGAGCATGACGCGCTTGCCTTGCTGCGCGAAGAACCCCGCAAGATTGGTCGCCAGCGTCGTCTTGCCCACCCCTCCCTTCGGATTGGCGATCAGGAAGGATTCCATCCGCCTACGTCAGCAGCACCGTCGAGCCCGTGGTCTTGCGTGCCGCGAGATCGGCCTGGGCCTGCGCGGCATCCTTCAGCGCGTAGGTCTGGTTGACCTCGATCCTGACCTTGCCGGAAGCCACGACCGCGAACAGGTCGCCGGCAATCGCCAGCAGGTCGGGGCGCTGCGCGGTATAGGTGAACAGCGTCGGCCGGGTAAGGAAAAGCGAGCCGCGCTTGGCGAGTTCCCCCGTATCGAACGGCGGTACCGGCCCCGAGGCGTTGCCGAAGCTGACCATCATGCCCAGCGGCCGCAGGCAATCAAGCGAGCCGGTAAACGTGTCCTTGCCGATCGAATCGTAGACGACGCGCACGCCCTTGCCGCCGGTGATTTCCTTGACCCGTTCGGTGAAGTTTTCGCGCGTATAGACGATCGCGTGGTCGCAGCCATGGGCCCTGGCCAGCGCCGCCTTGTCGTCCGAACTGACGGTGCCGATCACCGTGGCGCCGAGCGCCCGCGCCCACTGGCAGACGATCAGGCCGACGCCGCCGGCCGCGGCGTGGATCAGGATCGTGTCGCCGGCCTCGACCTTGCAGGTGCGGCGCAGCAGGTATTGCGCCGTCATGCCCTGCAGCATCATCGCCGCGCCGGTCTTGAAGTCGATGGCTTCAGGCAGCTTGACCAGCCGGTCCGCCGGCAGGTTGCGCACTTCGGCATAGGCGCCGATCGGGCCGCCGGCATAGGCGACGCGATCGCCCGGCTTGAGGTCGGCGACCGCGCTGCCCACCGCTTCGACCACGCCGGCCGCTTCGAGCCCGATGCCCGACGGCAGCGGCACCGGATACAGGCCGGTGCGGTGGTAAATGTCGATGAAATTCAGGCCGACGGCGTGGTGCCGCACGCGCGCCTCGGTGGGCGCGACGTCTGCCACGGCGACCTCTTCCCAGCGCAGGACTTCGGGACCGCCGGTGGCGTGAAAACGGATTGCATGGCTCATGGGTTCTCCTCGTGTGTTCAGGAACATCTCGGCAGCAAGCTACGCCGCTTGCGCGGAAAACTCAACCATGCCGGCGGGCAGGCTGGTGCAGGCCTGCCTTCTCGCCCGCCTGCGGCCCGAACAGGTTGTCAGGCGACTGATTTGTTCGGCTCCGCGCCGGCCTCGCTCGCCGCCAGCAGGATCTCTCGCATGGCCCCGGCAAGTGCAGCCGCGGCCTGCTCGTCAAGCTTTCCGGCGTCGAAATTCACGTTGACGATCAGGCTGTCCCGGTAGCTGCTGACGGCGCTGAACAGCAACTGGTAGGGCATCGGGCACAGCGCAAAGGAAATGGCTTCGACGGTCGGATCGCTGTCCACCGTCGCCACCGGCCCGATGTTGCTGACCATGGTGTGGTTCAGGGAAGCCAGCAGCGCCTTCATGAAACGGCCCTCGCCGTCCGGGGTCAGCGGCACCTGGTCCAGCCCATACAGGCTGAAGAACAGATGGCCTTCGCCGCGCGCCATCTGCAGGCGGGTCTGGCGCACGACCTCGCGCGCCAGCTCCCACAAATCCGTGTCCGGCTCCAGGGCAAACGATGCCGAAATCAGCGTGACATAGAGCCCGGTCGGCGTGGCCGGCTGGATGGGTTCCAGGTAGGGCCGCATATCGACCGGGCAGGACAGGAACAGGGCTTCCTTCTGTCCGCTCGCCTGCAAGCGGTATTGCCCCAGCAACTGCGCGGCGCACAGCACGCCGTGCAGGCTGGCGCCGTGCTGGCGGCTCAGCGCCAGCAGGCGGCGCGTGGTCTCGGGCGGCACGATGAAGCGGATGAATCGCGGCGCGCGGATGGCTGCCGACAGCTCGCCGCCGGCAAGCCACGGCAGGCGCCCGACGCGACCATGGCGCTTGTAGTCGGCCATCATCCGGTCGGCCACCTGATCGGCCGTGTCGGGTTGCTCCGACCAGCGAAAGCGGGGCGGGAACACCTCGTACATCGGCGGCAGTGCGGCAGTCGCCGCGCGCGGACTCGCTGCAGCGTCGGCGGCGATGATCTCGAGCAGCCGGCGCAACAACTCGGCGCCGGAGCGACCGTCGCCGATCGAGTGGTGAAAGGTCAAGGCCAGCACCGATCGATCGGGCGCCGACCAGTGCAGGTACTGGCAGCGCAGCAGCGGCGCTTCGTTGCTCTCGAAGGTATGCCCGAGCTGGTGCTCGATCCATGCCTGCCAGCCGTCGGGACTGGCCTGCCGGCATTCGAGCGTAATCGGCAGCCCCGGTGCGGACTGGAAGCGCAGGCCGGCTTCGGCGCTCCAGGTGATCCTGGCCTGAAGCAGCGGGTTTTCCTGTTGCAGCACGGCGAGGCCGGCGCGGATTCGCTCGACGTCGAGATGACCGCGACGTTCGGCAAACAGCACGAAGTTCATGCACGAGCTGCGGTCGGCAAGAAAGAAGAAGGCCTCGCCGGGGTCCAGCGGGCGGTCAATCGGGTCGGCTTGCATCAAGGATTCCTCAATACGACAGAGACATCACGGGAGTCGGGCCCCTGGTTTCGCTAGGGCGCCATGGTCGGCAGTATCCATCCGTCACGCAGTTCGATGGAACGCGACCTGAGCAGTTCGGCCAGCAGCCACTCGGCGAACCCGGCATCGGAAAAACCCAGCATGCGCTGATTGACGTTGTCGAAGAAAGGCACGCTCTTCAGATACGTCGCCAGTTCGTCCTCGCGCAGCCGCTCCAGGTCGAGCAGGTTGAAGGTGAAGCAGGCGCGCACGGCGTTGCGTCCCATGCGCGGCGGATCGGCTTCGAAGGAGGCGAGGCGGCGCAGGGCGCGGTCCATCGCCGCGTCGAAATCATCGAAGGCGGCGCCGTGACCGGGGATGACGATATCGACGCCGAGGCGGCCGATCATTTCCAGCGTGGCGCGGGTCGCCGGCAGGGCGTCCTTCCGGCCCATCAGCTCGCCGAAGATGATGCCGAAGCCGTCCTGCCACAGCGCGTCGCCCGAGATCAGCAGGCGCTTCTCGCGGCAGTAGTAGATCAGCGCTTCCATGTCGTGGCCGGGAGCCGCCAGCGCCTGCCAGCCCAGGCCGCCCATTGCGAATTCGCTGTCGGCCTCGATCACGGCGTCATGGGCGAAGCGGTCGACGCGCTGCTTGGCGGCATCGAGCATCAGAGCATGGGTATCCCATTCCGTGACCATGCGCTCGATGCCGGCCGGAATCACGATGCTGCAGCCGAAGCGCGCCTGCAGCGCGGCGTTGCCGCCGATGTGGTCGGAATGCGAATGGGTGTTGATCAGGCGGCCGAGCTTGACGCCGGTGCGCCGTCCCGCCAGCGCCGAGCTTACGAGTTCGACGGTCTGCGGCGCATGGCCGACATAGCCCGAATCGACCAGCGTGGCCGACTCGCCCTCGAACAACAGCACGTTGTTGGATGAAAGCCAGCCGCGCTCGATGACCTGGATCGAGTCGGGGAGGTTCATGACTGCGCCGGGCCGCCCCAAGCAGTCATACAGCCAACAGTACGGAGGTCGCGCAGCGACTGAACCTTCGTCACCCCTTTCCTGGGGAAAGGGGGTGGGGGAATGGTCCTCATGTGTCGGAACAGTTGCAGGCGAGATCGGCGTCGGGGTCGCGCGTCGCGCGTCGCTGCGCCACGGCAGCGAGGATCAGCCGCTTGTCGTCGTCTGCGGCAGTAGCCCAGCAGGCAATCTCGTCGAGGCTGCGGAAGCAGCCGGTGCACAGTCCGTCTTCCATCGTGCAGACATTGATGCAGGGCGAAATCACCAAGGGCATCCTGCCTTCATCTGCCAGGAGCGTCCGCTGACGCGCTTGCGCCGGCCTGCATCGCGCGCCGGGCCAGGATGGCGCGGGCCACGCGCGAAGCCGGCTTGCGCTTGAGCTGCCCGGTGATCCAGACACCGGTGTCCACCAGCGCATCGAGGTCGATGCCGGTATCGATGCCGAGCCCGGTCAGCAGCCAGACCACGTCTTCGGTCGCGACATTGCCCGAAGCCCCGGCGGCATAGGGGCAGCCGCCGAGCCCGGCGACGGAACTGTCGAAAACGCCGATGCCCATTTGCAGCGCGGCGTAGATGTTGGCCGCGGCCATGCCGAAGGTGTCGTGAAAATGGCCGGCAAGCTTTTTCAGCGGAACCTGGCGCGCAACGGCCTTGATCATGGCGCGCGTCTTCTCCGGAGTGCCGGCGCCGATGGTATCGCCGAGGCTGATTTCATGGCAGCCCATTTCGATCAGGGCCTGCGCCACGGCGGCAACCGCCAGCGGCGCCACTTCGCCCTCGTAGGGACAGCCGAGCACGCAGGACACGTAGCCGCGCACCTTGATGTCTGCCGCCCTGGCGGCCTCGACGATGGCACGGAAGCGCTCCAGCGATTCGGCGATCGAGCAGTTGATGTTCTTCCGCGAAAACGATTCCGAGGCCGCGCCGAACACCGCGACTTCCTTCGCCCCGGCCGCCAGCGCCGCCTCGAAGCCCTTCATGTTCGGCGTCAGCACCGGATAGCCGACATCGGGAAGTTTCTTGATGGCGGCGAAAACTTCCGCGCTGTCCGCCATCTGCGGCACCCACTTGGGCGAAACGAAGGCCGTGGCCTCGATGGTCTTGAGGCCGGCTGCGCCGAGGCGGCGGATCAGCTCGACCTTTACCTTGGTCGAGACCGGCGCCTTCTCGTTCTGCAGCCCGTCACGCGGGCCGACTTCGACGATGCGTACTTTGCTGGGGAGGGTCATACGGGTTCACGACGGCTGCTTATCGACCTCGAATTCTACTAGCTCGGCGCCATCGCTGACTTGCTCGCCGACATTGAAACGGAAAGCCTTCACCAGCCCCGACGCCGGCGCGGCAATCGTATGTTCCATCTTCATGGCTTCGAGGATCAGCAACGGCGCGCCCTTCTCCACCCTGGCGCCTACGACGGCAATCAGCGCGATCACCTTGCCCGGCATCGGCGCCGTCAGCCCGCCCTCGGCGCCGCCGCCGCTGCCGGCGTGGAACAGCGGGTCGATGGCGGCGAAGATGAAGGACACGCCGTCGATGAAAACATGGCGCTTTTCATTGGCCGACACCACGGTGACGTTGATGCGCCGGCCGCCGAGATCGACGCGCAGTTCGGTGCTGCCGGTGAAGCTGCCGGCCGCGGTGCTGGTGTGGCCTTCGAAATCCAGCGTAAAGCGGTCTTCGGCATAGCCGGCGGTGACCACCTTTTCGACCTCCCCGGAGCGCAGCTTGATCTCGCGCCGGGCATTGCCGTTCACGCGCCAGCCATCGCGCGCATGCCAGGGCGAGTGCGGATCCCTGCTGGCGACGGCTTCCGCGGCGGCGTACTGCTGGTCGCGGATCAGTTCGGCCAGCGCCGCGACCAGCCAGGCTTCCGGCGGCGGCTCGGCGGTTTCGGGAAAAAGAAAGGCGCGTTCGCGCTCGATCAGCCCGGTGTCCAGATCGGCCTGGGCGAAGGCCGGGCAGGCCACCAGCCGCGACAGGAAGCCGATGTTGTTCGACACCCCCACCACGCGGTAGTCGGCCAATGCTTGCAGCATGCGCGCCAGCGCGCGTTCGCGGCTTTCATCCCAGACGATCAGCTTGGCGATCATCGGATCGTAGTGCGGCGAGATTTCGTCATCCTGCTCGACGCCGGTATCGACCCGCACGTGCAGCGTCTCGGGCGGCGGCGCGAGGTGGATCAGGCGGCCGACCGAGGGCAGGAAGCCCTTGTCCGGGTCTTCGGCGTAGATCCGCGCTTCCAGCGCATGGCCGCGGATCACCAGTTGTTCCTGGCGCAGCGGCAGCGTCTCGCCGGCGGCGACTTTCAGTTGCCACTCGACCAGATCGAGGCCGGTGATCATTTCGGTGACCGGATGTTCGACCTGCAGGCGCGTGTTCATCTCCATGAAATAGAAGCTGCCGTCCTGGTTGGCAATGAACTCCACCGTGCCGGCGCCGACATAGCCGACCGCCCTCGCCGCATCGACGGCGGCCTTGCCCATCGCGGCGCGGCGCGCCGGCGGCATGTCGGGTGCGGGGGCTTCTTCCAGCACCTTCTGGTGGCGGCGCTGCACCGAACAATCGCGCTCGAACAGGTAGACGCAGTTGCCGTGGCTGTCGCCGAAGACCTGGATCTCGATGTGGCGCGGGCGCTGCACATGGCTTTCGATCAGCACGTGTTCGTCGCCGAAACTGGAGGCGGCCTCGCGCTTGCAGGAGGCCAGCGCATCGAGGAAATCCTCGCTCCGATTGACCGCGCGCATGCCCTTGCCGCCGCCGCCGGCAGCAGCCTTGATCAGCACCGGATAGCCGATCCTGTCGGCCTCCTGGCGGAGGAAATCGGCTTCCTGATTGTCGCCGTGATAGCCGGGCGTCAGCGGCACGCCGGCTTTCTCCATCAGCTTCTTGGCCTCGGACTTGGAGCCCATGGCGCGAATCGCCGTCACCGGCGGGCCGATGAAGACGATGCCGTTGTTGGCGCAGGCTTCGGCGAATTCCTCGTTCTCGGAAAGGAAGCCGTAACCGGGATGGATGGCCTGGGCGCCGCTGGCCAGCGCCGCGCCGATGATCTTGTCCACCACCAGGTAGGATTCCCTGGGCGGCGGCGCGCCGATGCAAACGGCTTCGTCGGCCAGCCGCACATGACGCGCGCCGGCATCGGCTTCGGAATACACGGCCACGGTGCGGATGCCCATGCGGCGAGCGGTCTTGATGACCCGGCAGGCGATTTCGCCCCGGTTGGCGATCAGGATTTTGGTAAACATAAGAGCCTTTCACCACAGAGACACAGAGGCACAGAGAGATGCATACCCTATCTCTGTACTTCTCTGCGTCTCTGTGTCTCTGTGGTTAATGATTTTGGACCCAGTTGGGCTTGCGCTTCTCCAGGAAGGCGGTCATGCCCTCGCGCCCCTCGTCGCTGGCGCGCAGGCGCGTGATGCGCTGAGCGGTGTCTTCGAGCACTTCGGGCGAGAGCGGCCGGGAGGCGACCGCGGAGACCAGAGCCTTGCATTCGGCCATTGCCGCCGGGCCGTTTTTCATCAGCGCATCGACCACCTCGCCGACGGCCTCGTCGAGCGCGACATCGTCCGCCACCATTTCGTGGAGCAGGCCGATGCGATAGGCCTCGGCGGCCGAAAAGCGCTCCGCGGTCAGCATGTAGCGCCGCGCGTAGCGTTCGCCGATGGCGGCGATGACATGCGGGCTGATCACGGCAGGGATGATTCCCAGCTTGACTTCGGTCAGCGAAAACTGCACATCGAAAGTGGCGATGGCCACGTCGCAGCAGGCCACCAGGCCGACGCCGCCGCCATACGCAGGGCCCTGGACGCGGGCGATGGTCGGCTTCGGGCATTGTGCGAGCCTTCTCAGCATCTCGGCCAGCGCGCGCGAATCGCGCAGGTTCTCTTCTGCGGTGTAGTCGGCCGCGCGCTTCATCCAGTTGAGATCGGCGCCGGCGCAAAAGCTCTTGCCGGTGCTTGAAATCACCAGCACGCGCACCGCCGGCTCGGCGGCCATCAGGTCGATCGCGGTCGACAGTTCGCCGATCAAGCTGTCGTCGAAAGCATTGTGCCGCTCGGGGCGATTGAGCGTAACGATGCCGACGCCGAGGTCGATTTCAGTAAGTATTGACTGATACATTCAGAATCCTTTCACCACAGAGACACAGAGGCACAGAGGAAAGGCAAGAGATGCAAGGGATCTTCTCTGTGCCTCTGTGTCTCTGTGGTTTGCATTTGATTTACATCCGGAAGACGCCGAACCGGGTCGGCAGGATGGGGGCATTCAGGGATGCGGAAATTCCCAGGCCGAGGGTGCGCCGCGTCTGGGCCGGGTCGATCACGCCGTCGTCCCAGAGGCGCGCCGTGGCGTAGTAGGGATGTCCCTGCGTTTCGTACAGCTCGCGGATCGGCGCCTTGAAGCGATCCTCCTCGTCCTTGCTCCACTCCTTGCCGGCGGCCTCGATGCCGTCGCGCTTGATGGTGGACAGCACGGACGCGGCCTGCTCGCCTCCCATCACGCTGATCCGCGCATTCGGCCACATCCAGAGCATGCGCGGGCTGTAGGAGCGGCCGCACATGCCGTAGTTGCCGGCGCCGAAGGAGCCGCCGATGATCACGGTGAATTTCGGCACCTGCGCCGTGGCCACCGCGGTGACCATCTTCGCCCCGTCCTTGGCGATGCCGCTGTTCTCGTACTTGCGGCCGACCATGAAGCCGGTGATGTTCTGCAGGAACAGCAGCGGAATGCCGCGCTGGGCGCACAGTTCGATGAAGTGCGCGCCCTTCTGCGCCGATTCGCTGAACAGGATGCCGTTGTTGGCGATGATGCCCAAGGGATAGCCGTGGAGCCGCGCGAAGCCGGTGACCAGCGTGGCGCCATAGCGCAACTTGAATTCGTCGAGGCGCGAGCCGTCGACCAGGCGGGCGATGACTTCGCGAACGTCGTAGGGCTTGCGGGTATCCACCGGGATCACGCCGCCGAGTTCCTCGGGGTCGTAGAGCGGCTCCTCCGGTGTCGCGATGTCCAGCGTCAGCGGCTTCTGCCAGTTGAGGTTGCCGACGATGCGGCGCGCGATCGACAGCGCGTGGTGGTCGCTCTCGGCCAGATGGTCGCAGACGCCGGAAATGCGCGTATGCACGTCGCCGCCGCCGAGGTCTTCGGCGCTGACCACTTCGCCCGTGGCGGCCTTGACCAGCGGCGGGCCGCCGAGAAAGATCGTGCCCTGGTTGCGGACGATGATGCTTTCATCGGACATCGCCGGCACGTAGGCGCCGCCGGCGGTGCAGGAACCCATGACGACGGCGATCTGCGGAATGCCCAGCGCAGACATGTTGGCCTGGTTGTAGAAGATGCGGCCGAAGTGGTCGCGGTCGGGAAACACCTCGTCCTGGGTCGGCAGGTTGGCGCCGCCCGAATCGACCAGGTAGATGCAGGGCAGGCGGTTCTGCAGGGCGATTTCCTGGGCGCGCAGATGCTTCTTGACCGTCAGCGGAAAGTAGGAGCCGCCCTTCACCGTGGCGTCGTTGGCGACGATCATGCACTCGACGCCCTTGACGCGGCCGATGCCGGTGACCACGCCGGCCGAGGCGACGTCGCCGCTGTACATGCCGAGCGCCGCCAGCGCCGAGAACTCGAGGAAGGCCGCGCCCGGATCGAGCAGCGCGCTGATCCGTTCGCGCGGCAACAGCTTGCCGCGCGCCTTGTGCTTGGCCGCGGTTTCGGCCGAGCCGCCCTGCGAAACCGCGACGGTCTTTTCGCGCAGGTCGGCGACCAGCGCGCTCATCGCCGCGGCATTGGTCTTGAACTCCTCGCTGCGGGTATTGAGTTTGGACTTGATGACTGACACTAGAAGCCTCCCATGGCGAGCCACTTGTCGATCTGCGGCAGGCGGTCGGCGCCCCAGAAGGGCTCGCCGTCCACGATGAAATAGGGCGCGCCGAACATGCCCCTGGCGATCGCCGCATCGGTCTCCTGCTTGACGCGGTCCTTGATTTCCGGCGTCGCGATGCCCGCCGCAAAGGCATCCCGGTCGATGCCCAGTTTCCCGGCGATCTCCAGCACCACCGGCAGTTCGTCGATGTTCCGGCCATCGACCCAGTAGGCGCGGAACACCGCGTGGGCGAACTCGCGTGCTTGCGCGCAGTCCTGGCCGTGCAGCCAGTAGTAGCCGCGCGCCGCCGACAGTGTAGCCAGCGGAAACTTCGGCGGAAATTTGTACGGTATGCCGAGGAAGCGCGCCGAGCGGTCGAAATCGCGCTTGCTGTAGTCGCCCTTGAGCGGCACGGTGGTCAGCAGCGGCAGGCCCGAAGCCTTGAACGCTGCGCCGAGCATCATCGGCCGCCACTTCACCTTGCGGCCATGCTTCGCCGCGAGTTCGTCGATCAACTCGCTGGCGATGTATGAATAAGGCGAAGAAAAGTCGAACCAGAATTCGACGGGGGATTGTTCTGTCACGAGCGTTCTCCTTCGGGACGATCCACGGCAATGGCGAAATGGGTGTCGAAGCCGCCTGGCATTTTCAATGCACCGCCAGCCCGCAGCCGAACTCGTTCGCCACCTGTTGCAGGGCCTTGTCCAGCGTCCACAATTGCAGGCGGTCGATCAGCGCGGCGGCGAGCAGATGGCTGTCGACATAGCCCAGGCCGCGGCCGGCCAGATTGCGCTCGGCGATCAGATGCATCACTTCGTCGTGGCTCGCGCAGTGGCAACGACGCAACTGATCGATGATGGCGAGCTTGGTCTGGCTGATTCCACCCAGCACGATTTCCCCGATCACGTAGTCGTGCATCACGACGTCGCCCAGATTTAGGGGATCGAGGATGGGAGCATTCTTGTGACGCAGATAATCCACCCAGACCGAAGTATCGGCAAGGATTCTCATGGGTTTGCCTTCGAACGCCTCCTGGCCCGATAGGGTGTCGCCGCTGGCTCCGATACGAAATGAGGCGGTCGGCGACGTGGCGATGCAACAGCATCAGGCTCCGTACCGGCGAGCAAAGCCAGTCTCTGGGAGGCGAGACGATGCCGCATTTCCAATAGCGCTTCCCGCAGCAGTTGGGAGCGGTCGCGGATGCCGCTGAGCTGTTCGACATCGGCCAGCAGTTCGTCATCCAGGGTGACAGTGGTTCTCATCGGATTCTCCAGGGCGTTATCGATGCATCAAATATAGCACCAATTGATGCACATTATGACGCATCGCCCAGCGATCTTCCGATCACCAGCCGCTGGATGTCGGAGGCGCCTTCGTAGATCTGGCAGACGCGCACGTCGCGATAGATGCGTTCGACCGGGAAATCGCTGACATAGCCGTAGCCGCCGTGGATCTGGATCGCGTCGGAGCAGACCTTCTCCGCCATCTCGGAGGCGAACAGCTTGGCCATCGAGGCCTCCTTGAGACAGGGCCGGCCGGCGTCGCGCAGGGCGGCGGCGTGGTGCACCATCTGCCGCGCGACTTCGATTTGCGTCGCCATGTCGGCGAGGCGGAAATTCACCGCCTGGTGTTCGAAAATCGGCTTACCGAAACTTTCGCGCTCGTGCGAGTAATGCAGCGCCGCCTCGAATGCGGCGCGCGCCATGCCCACCGCCTGGGCCGAAATGCCGATACGGCCGCCTTCCAGGTTGGACAGGGCGATGCGGTAGCCCTGCCCTTCCCCGCCGAGCAGATTCTCCGCCGGAATGCGGCAATTCTCGAACAGGATCTGCGCCGTGTCCGAGGCATGCTGGCCGAGCTTTTCCTCGACCCGCGCGACGATGTAGCCTGGAGTTTCAGCCGGCACGATGAAGGCCGAGATACCCTTCTTGCCGGCGCCGGGATCGGTAACGGCGAAGACCACGGCGACCTGCGCGTTCTTGCCGGTGGTGATGAACTGCTTGACGCCGTTGAGCACCCAGTCACCGCCGTCGCGGACCGCCTTGGTCCTGATCGCCGCCGCGTCGGAACCGACGTGCGGCTCGGTCAGGCAGAAGCAGCCCAGCCATTCGCCGGTCGCAAGCTTCGTCAGGTACTTTTCCTTCTGCGCGTCGTTGCCGAACGCGTTGATCGGGCCGCAGACCACTGAGTTCTGCACGCTGACGATGGTGGACACGGCGCCGTCGCCGGCGGCGATTTCCTCCAGCGCCAGGGCCAGCGAAACATAGTCCAGCCCGGCGCCGCCCCATTCCTCGGGCACCACCATGCCGCAAACGCCGAGTTCGCCCAGCGCCCGCAGTTCTTCGCGCGGGAAGTGCGAGGTCCGGTCCCACTCGGCCGCCTTGGGCGCGAGCTGTTCCCGCGCAAAATCGCGCAGCATGTCGCGGATCTGTTCCTGTTCCGGGCTCAGTACCATCTCAGTTGCTCCACCGTGCTTTGCTTGCTTCGGGACGCATGAAATGCCATGTTGAGTGGCAGGGGACGGAGGCGCCAAGGATGGCGAGTATCCGTCTCCGTCCATGGCCCACGGCTTGCCCTGCATGGCAAGCCGTGGGGTGCGGCGCCCACAGGGCGCCAACGGATGACATGAGCAGCGCAGAATGCCCCGCCCTCCCGATCCCTCGTCACCGATAATTCCACGACAGGCGTCATTTCAGTAATCCTTGTATGACTTGCTGCCGGGAATCGGCTCGCCGGAATCGCGCAGCCGCACCGCTTCCTTGTAACCCTTTTCTTCGGCATAGTGCTTGAACCACTGGCCTTCGGGCGAGTGGCGCGTGATGCCGTCGAACAGCGTGGCGATCATCTGGGTGTTGGCCAGGCCCATGTTGTCGTAGGCCTGGTTGATCATCAGCTTCTGCATCATCAATTGGTTCTTCGGCACGCCGGCCATGCGCTTGGCCAGTTTCAGCACCGCGCCTTCCAGTTCGGCCTCCGGTACCGCGTCGATGACCAGGCCCCAGTCCTTCGCGGTCTTGCCGTCGATGGTGTCGCCGGTCAGCAGCATGCGCTTGGCCTTTTCGGCGCCGAGGCGGTAGACCCACATCGCGGTGGTCGGACAACCCCAGACGCGCGAAGGCATGTAGCCGATCTTGGCGTCCTCCGCCATGACGACGAGGTCGCAGCACAATGCGATGTCGCTGCCGCCGGCGACGGCGAAACCCTGCACCTTGCAGAGGGTCGGCTTGTGGCTGCGCCAGAGGCTGAAGAAGTCGTCGGTGAAGCCCTTCATGGTCCGGTAGTCCACCATCGGATCCCAGGGCATGGATTGGGTGCAGGGCGTGTCGGCGTCGGCCTCGGCGAACTCCTTGAGGTCGTAACCGGCGCAGAAAGCGCGCCCCGCGCCCTCCAGGATGATGGCATGGATGCCGTCGTCGCCATTGGCGCGTTCGACGGCCAGGCGAATCTCGCGCGGCATCGCCGGCACGATGGCATTGAGCCGCTCCGGGCGGTTCAGCGTGATGCGCGCGATGCGTCCCTCGGTGGCGTAGCTGAGGGTCTCGAAATTCATCGCGGTCTTATAACTGAAACGACACGTTCGGAGCGACCGGTGATAGTCGAGCGCAGCGAGCCAATCAATAGCCTCCCCGCGAGGGGAGGATGGGAGGGGCGGGCCTTCAATTCGCCTTTCGCGTGTTTCATCATCAGCGGGTACCTCTCGCTGCCATGAGCGCTAACACAGTTCGATGCCGACGGCCGTCGCTTCGCCGCCGCCGATGCAGAGGCTGGCCACGCCGCGCTTCTTGCCGTGTTGCTTCAGCGCACCGATCAGCGTCACGATGATGCGGGCGCCGGAAGCGCCGATGGGATGGCCCAGTGCGCAGGCGCCGCCATGCACGTTGACCTTGTCGTGCGGCAGATCGAGCTCGTGCATCGCCGCCATGGTGACCACGGCGAAGGCCTCGTTGATCTCCCAGAGGTCGACACTGTCCGCGCTCCAGCCGTTCTTCGCCAGCAGCTTCTTGATGGAGCCGACCGGCGCGGTGGTGAACAGCCCCGGCTCCTGGGCGAATGTGCTGTGGCCGACGATTGTGGCGACGGGCTTGAGGCCGAGCTTGTCAGCCTGGGAACGACGCATCAGCACCAGTGCCGCGGCGCCGTCGGAAATCGACGAGGAATTGGCGGCGGTGACCGTGCCGTCCTTGCGGAAGGCCGGTTTCAGGGTCGGAATCTTTTCCAGATTCGCCTTGAAGGGTTGCTCGTCCTGGTCGATCACCGTGTCGCCCTTCTTGCCGGCAAGGGTGACCGAAGCGATTTCCCATTTGAAGCTGCCGTCGGTGTTGGCCTGCTTGGCACGCGTGGTCGAGGCAATGGCGAATTGATCCTGCGCCTCGCGCGTGAACTTGAAGCTGCCGGCGCAATCCTCGGCAAAGGTGCCCATCAGGCGGCCCTTGTCATAGGCATCCTCGAGGCCATCGAGGAACATGTGGTCCATCACCTGTCCATGGCCCAGGCGATAGCCGCTGCGCGCCTTGGTCAGCAGGTAGGGCGCGTTGCTCATCGATTCCATGCCGCCGGCGACCATCACATCGACGCTGCCGGCCAGCAGCATGTCGTGGGCGTACATCGCCGCGCGCATGCCGGAACCGCACATCTTGTTCACCGTGGTGCAGCCGGCCGCCAGAGGCAACCCGGCGCCGAGCGAGGCCTGCCGCGCCGGGGCCTGGCCCTGGCCGGCGGGCAGCACGCAGCCCATGATGACTTCGTCCACCTGCTCGGGCTTCAAGCCGGCGCGCTCGACGGCGGCCTTGATGGCGACGCTGCCCAGTTGGGTGCAGGTCATGGAGGCAAAGTCGCCCATGAAGCCGCCCATCGGGGTACGGGCGGCGGAGACGATGACGATGGTGTCGCTCATGGCTATCCTTTCAGTTCAGTGTTCGGTTCAATGCATGGTCCGCTGCGATGCCAGGTACTCAGCGCAGCGTCGAGAGCGCCAACTCATAGCGCTCGGCAATGTGCTCGGGGGCGTTGAGGGTCAGACCCAGGTCGCGCAGCAGGCCGTCCTTGAGGCCGTAGATCCAGCCGTGAATCGTCAGGCTCTGGCCACGCTGCCAGGCATCCTGGATGACGATGGTGCGCGAGACGTTGATCACCTGTTCCAGCACGTTGAGCTCGCACAGGCGGTCGTGGCGCCGTTCCACGGGCAGCCCGTCGACGCGCGCCAGGTGCTTGACGTGCACGTCCTGCACGTGGCGCAGCCAGAGGTCGGCCAACCCCACGCGCTGGTGATGGAGGGCGGCATGCACTCCGCCGCAGCCATAGTGGCCGACCACCATGATGTGCTTGACCTTGAGCACGTCGATGGCGAACTGGATCACCGACAGGCAATTCAGGTCGCTGTGCACCACCACATTGGCGACATTGCGATGGACGAACACTTCGCCGGGCAGCAGGCCGATGATCTGGTTGGCCGGTACGCGCGAGTCGGAGCAGCCGATCCACAGGTACTCCGGGGTCTGCAGGTGGGAGAGGCGCTCGAAGTATTCGGGATCGACGGCCCGGAGCTCCCGTGACCACGCGCGGTTGAAATCGAACAGGTGGAACAGGTTCTCGTTGGCGACCTTGTCTTCCGACCAGTTTTCAAGGTCGAGGGTCAGAAACTGGGTGCCTTCGACTGGCGTCTGGTAGTAGGCGGGCGCTTCGAGAAAACCCAGCTCGCGATACAGCTTCAGCGCGATGCGCATCGCCGGCAGGGTGTCGAGCAGCATCTTGCGATAACCGATCTGTCGCGCCGCGCGGATTGCCGCGAGGGCCAGCAGGCGGCCGATGCCACCGCCGCGCTGCGCCGGATCGACATACAGGCGCTTGAGCTCGCAGACGCCGTCGGCGAAAGGCCGGATGCCGACGCAGCCGACACCCCGGCCGTCGACCTCGGCGTAGAACAGGCGCCCCAGCGGCGGAGCATAGCGGCCCGGCAGGGTGGCCATTTCCTCGTCAAAATTCTGGAAACACAGATCGACGCCCAGCCACGCCGCGTAGTCGCGGATGAACTGTCGCACCTGATCGAGTTGCGCGGTGTCTCCCGCGCCGAGGCTGCGTACCGTAGGCGCGCTCATTTCAGCGCCGCTCCGTCAGCACTGCGGTGGATGAGTCCTGGCAAATGTTCGAACACGATGATTCCTTTCAGCCGGGCCAGGGCAACTCGTGGGAAACCACCAGTTCGCGCGCTTTGACGCACACTTCCTCCGGGAGGGCGCAAGACTTGCGCACCAAGGAGTCGAATTGCACGCCGGTGAGGAGTTCAGACATTGAAAATCAGGCAGGTGGTCGAGGCGTGGGCGTAGAGCTTGCCGTCGGCGTCGACCAGCTTGCCCTCGGCCGTGCCGATCTGCTTGCCGACGTGGATGACGCGGCCTTCGGCGCGCACCGGGCCGACCCGGTCGGTGAGCGCGCGGATGTAGTTCACCTTCAGTTCGAGCGTGGTGTAGCCCTGGCCGGCTTCGAGCGTGGATTGGATGGCGCAGGCAACGCAGGAGTCGAGCAGCGTCGCATGGAATCCGCCATGTACCGAGCCGATCGGGTTGTAATGGCGGTGTTGCGGCGTGCCCTGGAATACCACGCGCCCCTTCTCGGCCTCGACCAGATAGAAACCCAGCGTGTCGGTGATCGGCGGCCGCGGCAGCTCGCCGGAGATCATCTTCCGGAACAGTTCCAGTCCGCTGCACTCGCGCAGGTTTTCCATGCTCAGTCCGCCGGGGCCGGTGGAGCGGGCCAACACGCCATCCATCTGCTTCTGCCACTCTTCGCGCTTATGCGTGCTCATCACATGGTCTCGCTGTACAGTTCGCGGCCGATCAGCATGCGGCGTATTTCCGAGGTACCCGCGCCGATCTCGTACAGCTTGGCGTCGCGCCACAGGCGACCGGCGGGGTATTCGTTGGTGTAGCCCACGCCACCGAGCGCCTGGATCGCTTCGCCGGCCATCCAGGTGGCCTTTTCCGCCGAGTACAGGATGGCGCCGGCCGCGTCCTTGCGCAGCAGGCGCGAATGATCGCCCCGATCGCAGGCCTTGCCAACGGCATAGACGTAGGCCCGGCAGGCCTGCCAGGTGCTGTACATGTCGGCCAGCTTGCCTTGCATGAGCTGGAACTCGCCGATGCTCTGGCCGAACTGCTTGCGTTCGTGGATGAAGGGCAGCACCACGTCCATGCATGCGGCCATGATGCCCAGGGGGCCGCCGGAGAGCACCGCGCGTTCGTAATCGAGGCCGCTCATAAGGACCCGCGTGCCGCTGCCCTCGCCGCCCAGCACGTTCGCCGCCGGCACTTCGCAGTCGTCGAAGAACAGCGGATAGGTATTGGATCCGCGCATGCCGAGCTTGTCCAGATGCGTTCCCCTGGAAAATCCCTTGAAGCCCTTTTCGATGATGAAGGCGGTGATGCCGCGGGGGCCGCCGGCGGCATCGGTCCTGGCATAGACGATCAGGGTGTCGGCATCGCCGCCGTTGGTGATCCACATCTTCGACCCATTCAGCAGGTAGCGATCGCCCTGGCGTTCGGCGCGCAGCTTCATCGAGACCACGTCCGAACCCGCGCCGGATTCCGACATCGCCAGCGCGCCGACCTGCGCGCCGGAGATCAGTCCCGGCAGGTATTTGGCCTTCTGCGCCGCGCTGCCGTTGCGCCGCAATTGATTCACGCACAGATTGGAGTGGGCGCCGTAGGACAGGCCGACCGAGGCGGAAGCGCGCGAGATCTCCTCCATCGCGACGATGTGCGCGAGATAGCCCATCTGGGTTCCGCCGTATTCTTCCTCGACGCTCATGCCGAGCAGGCCCATGTCGCCGAACTTCTTCCAAAGGTCGGCGGGAAACAGGTTGTCGCGGTCGATGTCCGCGGCGCGCGGTGCGATCTCCTTCGCGGCAAAAGCCCACACGCTGTCGCGCAGCATCTCGATGTCTTCGCCGAGGTCGAAATTGAGTCCTAACATTCCTGTCTCTCCTTGGGTTTGCGGAACGAAGGCATCACGCCTTCCCGTGCATCGTCATCAGGGTCTGCTGCATGGTGGCGCAGTGCGTGGCCTTGCCGTTCTTGATCGCATACACCTCGCCGCGCGTGATGACGAGGTTCCGGCCGGACTTCAGCACCTGGCCCTCCGCGACCAGGAAGTCGCCGTCGGCGGGCGCCAGCAAGTTGAGCTTGAATTCCACGCTCAGCACATCCGAGCCCTTGGGCATCAGCGTGTAGCCCGCGTAGCCGCCGGCGCTGTCGACGATGGTGCTGGTGATTCCGGCATGGAAATAGGCGTTCTGCTGGGTCAGGTCATCGCGATAGGGGAGGCGGATTTCGCAATGACCGGGGGCGAGCGCGATCAGTTCGGCGCCGATCAGGTTCATCACCTTCTGCCTGGCGAAGCTCTGCCGCACGGTTGCCTCCCAGTCGGGGTCGCGCGGCTGGAAGCTTCTACTGGCTGGGCGTGCAGTGTGGGGCATGTTTCTTCCTCCGAATACCGCGCATGCTAGTTGACGTTGACGTCAACGTCAACTAGGCGGCCCGCTTTCCTGGACGACGGCGTGATTCGGGCCTGGCCACGTCGGATTTGAGCAACTCGCGGCATTGCCGCTCGAACCGGGCGATTTCCCGCAGCACGGCCTGGATGTCGTCGCGTTGCTGCTCCAGAGCGGCGCGGCGTTGCGCCAGCACGTCAAGGAAGGACAGCAACTGCGACGACTCGTCCTGCGCCGTGTCATACATGTCGATCAGGTCCTTGATCTCGGCCAGCGAAAGCCCGAGCCGCTTGCCGCGCAAGGCCAGCTTCAATCGCGCCTGGTCGCGCTTGCTGTAGATCCGGTTGCCGCCCTCGCGCGCCGGGGACACCAGGCCGTGCGATTCCCAATAGCGGATGGCGCGTGTGGTGACGCCGAAATCGCGTGCCAGCTCGGTGATGGTTTGGGTTTCGTTCATGGTGTGGGGCCCGGTCGCGGTCGATGCTGCACCGCCCGCAAGACCCCGAAAATTGGCTAAAATGAAAGATCAACTCTTCACAAGTTAAGCAGATTTCCTCGACTGATGCAAAGAGACCCGGCTTGAACGCTCCGATTGCCTACCCGTGCGAGACCGCTCCCGCCCCCGGCGTGGCGGTACCGATTGCGCGCGGCATCGAGTGGCTGTGCATGCCCTTGCCTTTTGCGTTGAACCACATCAACCTGTGGTTGCTGGAAGACGGCGCCGGCCATGCGGCGGTCGACACCGGCTTTGCGCTGGACCCGGTAAAACAAGCCTGGAAGTCAGCGCTTGCGGGGCGGCGCCTGACGCGCTGCATCGTCACCCATTGCCATCCCGACCACCTCGGTCTGGCCGCCTGGCTGGAGCAGGAAACCGGCGCCCCGCTGTGGATCGCGCAGGGCGAATACCTGGCGGCGCACATGATGGCCGAACAGATTGCCGGCTACGCGATCAGTTCGATGGTCGAGTTCTTTCGCCGCCACGGCCTCGATCAGGCGCGCATCGATGGCCTGATCGCCCGCGGCAATGGCTACAAGCGCGGCGTCCCGGCGATACCGGCGACCTATCGGCGCTTGTTCGACGACGAGGTCTTGCGCATCGGCGCCCATGACTGGCGCACCCTGGTCGGCCACGGCCACGCGCCCGAGCACATGAGCCTGTATTGCGCGGAACTGGGCGTGCTGATTTCCGGCGACATGCTGCTGCCGCGCATCTCGACCAATGTCTCGGTGATGGCCTGTACCCCTGACGGCGATCCGCTCGGGCTGTTCCTCGCTTCGATCGACCGCTTGCGCGCGCTGCCGGCGGACACGCTGGTGCTGCCTTCACACGGCCGGCCATTCCGCGGCCTGCATGCCCGCGTGGACCAGCTTCACGCCCATCATGCCGAGCGCTGCGAGGTGTTGCAAAAGGCCTGTCGCGGCAAGGCGCAAAGCGCCGCGGACCTGATCGGCGTCTTGTTCGGCCGCGAACTGCCCGACCCGCACCAGACCATGTTTGCCATGGGCGAAGCGATCGCCCACCTGAATTATCTTGAACACGCAGGAAAAATGCAGCGCGTCGAAACGAACGGCCTTACCCATTACATCAGTTAACCGAAGGAGTCACCATGTCTGCCCCCGAAACCAAAGCTTCGCCCGATCATGCGGAAATTGCCAAAACCTACGCCGAGGTCGCCCAGCGCGCCTCCACGCTGATCCAGGACCACATCAAGCGCCAACTGAAGAAAGGCGTGTCGGCTCCATCCGACGACCTGGGCATTGCCAAGGCCTTCATGGACATGTCCCAGCAGATGCTGGCCAACCCGCAGCAACTGGTCGAGGCGCAGCTCAAGCTGATGCAGGACTATTTTTCGCTGTGGCAGCACGCGATGATGCGCGCCATGGGCATGGAGGGAGCGCCGGTGACGGCGCCGAAGAAGGGCGACAACCGCTTCAAGGATCCGCACTGGGACGAGCATTTCCTGTTCGATTTCATCAAGCAGAGCTATCTGCTGACCGCCAACCACATTCACGAGACCGTCGGCAAGGTCGACGGTCTCGAAGATACCGCGAAGAAGAAGGTGAACTTCTTCACCCGCCAGTTCATCGAGGCGATGGCACCGACCAACTTCGCCGCAACCAATCCCGAAGTCCTGCGCGAGACCGTCAAGACCAAGGGCCAGAACCTGCTCAAGGGCTTCAACAACCTGCTGCGCGACATCGAGGCGGGCGACGGCGAACTGCGCGTCAAGATGGCCGACACGAGCGCCTTCCAGATGGGCAAGAACGTCGCCACGGCGAAGGGCAAGGTGATCTTCCAGAACGAAATGATGCAGTTGATCCAGTTCCTGCCGAGCACCAAGGAACAGTTGAAGCGGCCGATGCTGATCGTCCCGCCCTGGATCAACAAGTACTACATCCTCGACCTGCGCGAAAGCAATTCCTGGATCAAGTGGTGCACCGACCAGGGCCACACGGTGTTCGTCATCTCCTGGGTCAATCCGGACGCCAAGCTCGCCAAGAAGAGCTTCGACGCCTACATGGCCGAAGGCGCGCTGACCGCCATCGACATCGTCTGCGAACAGACCGGCGAGAAGGAAATCAACACCATCGGCTACTGCCTCGGCGGCACGCTGCTGGGCTCAACCATGGGCTACATGGCGGCCAAGAAGGACAAGCGCGTGGTCTCGGCGACCTTCTTCGTCGCGCTGCTCGATTTCACGATTCCCGGCGAGCTCGGCACCTTCATCGATGAACAGCAGATTGCATTCCTCGAAAAGAAGATGTCGGAGCGGGGCTTCATGGAAGGCACGGAAATGGCCGGCACCTTCAACATGCTGCGCTCCAACGACCTGATCTGGACCTTCGTCATCAACAACTACCTGATGGGCAAGGAGCCCTTCCCCTTCGACCTGCTGTTCTGGAATTCCGATTCGACGCGCATGCCCTACGCGATGCACAGCTACTACCTGCGCAACATGTACCTGAAGAACCTGCTGCGCGAACCGGGCGGCATCACCCTGCTCGACACCCCGATCGACCTGGCCAAGGTCAAGACCCCTTCCTACTTCATTTCCACCATCGAAGACCACATCGCGCCGTGGAAGGGCGTATATCTCGGCTCCACCGCGCTGGGCGGCCCGGTGCGCTTCGTGCTGGGCGGTTCGGGCCACATCGCCGGCATCGTCAATCCGCCGTCGGCCAACAAGTACGGCTACTGGACCAATGACGCCAAGCCGACCGAGCAAGTGGCGGACGACTGGTTTACGGGTGCCAAGCAGAATCCGGGTTCCTGGTGGAACGACTGGCAGGCCTGGGTTACCGGGCTCAACGACGCCAAGGTGCCGGCCCGCGACCCGAACAAGGGCAAGTACAAGCCGATCGAGGACGCCCCCGGCTCCTACGCCTCGCTTCGCCTCGACGCGCAGAAAAAGAAGAAGTGACCGCGGCCCCGAAGGAAGCTCCCCTGCGGGACCTTCCCCCGGATCGCACAACGGGCGCGGAGTCGCAGGACTCCGTGCCCGTTCTTTTGTAGTAGCGGCCGCTGCGCTTAGAGCCTATTTCAGTAGGGATCGTGCCCCGCGTTGAGACCAGGATCGGATGGATGCAAGGCGCGCCGCGCAGCCAATGGTTGTTCCATTGGCAAGCGGTGCAACGCCGCAGACGCCGATCCTGGTCTCAACCCGAAGGGCCGGCTGGCGTTGAGCGCGCTGCCACGTTGTCGGTCGCTTGCATGGATCTACCATGCCGCTCTCCCTCCGCCTCGCATCGCATCCCAACGCCAACCGGCGCGGGGTACGAGCCCTACTGAAATAGGCTCTTAGCCCCGATGAACCCGGCGTCAGCCTCCACTGAAACTGCATTTCCTGCCCCGCGGCGACGGGTGGTGCTCGACACCAACGTGCTGGTCACGCTGTATGTCTTTGCCGACAGCCGTTTCGCACCGCTGCGGGCAAGGATCGAAAGCGGCGAGTGGCAGGCGCTGACCAATGACGCGTGCTTCGACGAGTTTCGCCGCGTGCTGGCCTACCCCCTGTTTGCCCTGGCAGACGAAGCGCAGATGCGCGCGCTGGAGTCCTATGACGCCAGCGCAACACGGCCTGGCGCGTCGCCGCCAGCGGCGCTCCCCAGCCTGCCGCGCTGCCGGGACCGCGACGACCAGAAGTTCCTCGAACTGGCCCGCGACAGCGCCGCCGACTGGCTGGTGACGGCCGACAAGGCCCTGCTGCGCCTGGCACGGCGCGACAGGCTGCGTGGCCTGTTCCGCATCCTGACTCCGGAAATGGCGCTGACGGAAAGCTGACCAGTTCCACGCGATGCCCCGCGCCGGGACTTGCGGCAGGCACGGGGTCGGGCACACCCCACCGGGGGGGGGGTGCCGTCCCCATCATCCCGCGGGGGACAAAAAAAACGGGCGCCACAGGGGCGCCCGAAATAAAAACCGCAGAGGAGGGGGAGGAAACCCTGCGGCGCCCCCTTCGTGCGAAGGGGGCAGGGGATAGGTCAACTGTTGTGGTAGGCCGACTCGCCGTGCGAGGTGATGTCCAGACCCTCGCGCTCCTCGTCTTCCGGCACGCGCAGGCCGATGAGGATATCCACGATCTTGTAGCAGATGAAGGCGACCACGCCGGACCACACCAGGGTGATGCCAACACCGGTGGCCTGAATCACCACCTGGCCCCAGATGTCGTAGCTGTCGGCGACCTTGTTCGTCACGTAGTCGTAGATGCCGGTGCCGCCGAGGCTGGGCGCCGCGAACACGCCGGTCAGGAGGGAACCGAGGATGCCGCCGACGCCATGGACACCGAACACATCGAGCGAATCATCCGCGCCGAATAGCTTCTTGAGGCCATTGACGCCCCACAGGCAGCAGACGCCCGCCAGGAGGCCGATCACCAGCGCGCCACCGACGCCGACAAAACCAGCCGCCGGGGTAACCGCCACCAGGCCGGCAACGGCACCGGATGCGGCGCCCAGACCGGACGGCTTGCCCTTGAAAACCCATTCGGCGAGCAGCCAGGAAACGGCAGCCATCGCGGTCGCCAGCCAGGTATTGAGGAAAGCCAGGCCGGCAGTGCCATTGGCTTCGAGCGCGGAACCGGCGTTGAAGCCGAACCAGCCGAACCACAGCAGCGAAGCGCCCACGAGGGTCAATGTCAGGCTGTGCGGAGCGAAGGATTCCTTGCCGAATCCCACCCGCTTGCCGACCAGGAAAGCGCCCACCAGGCCTGCAATGGCGGCGTTGATATGCACCACCGTGCCGCCGGCGAAGTCGAGCGCGCCCTTCTGGAACATGTAGCCCGCGGTGGCCGTGAGCTTTTCCGCCGCTTCGGCACTGACGTAGCCGTCGGGACCCGCCCAGTACCACACGACATGGGCAATCGGGAGGTAGCTGAAGGTGAACCACAGCACGGAGAACAGCAGGACCGCGGAAAACTTGATGCGCTCGGCGAAGGCACCGAGAATCAGAGCCACGGTGATGGCCGCGAAAGCACCCTGAAAGGCCACGTAGATGAACTCGGAAATCACCACACCCTTGCTGAAGGTGGCCGCAACCGAGTCGGGCGTGACGCCCTTGAGGAAGAGCTTGTCAAGGCTGCCGAAGAACGCATTCCCCTCGGTGAAGGCTATGCTGTAGCCATAGACCGCCCAGAGGACGCTGATCAGCGAAAACACCACGAACACCTGCAGCAACACGGACAGGGCATTCTTGGTCCGTACCAGGCCGCCGTAGAACAAGGCCAGACCGGGCACCGACATCAGGATGACCATGGCAGTAGCGACGATCAGCCATGCATTGTCGCCCTTGTTGGGCACCGGAGTCGGCGCAGCGGGTGCAGCGGCAGCGGCAGCAGGAGCGGGAACAGCGGCCTGCGCCGCAGCGGCAGCAGGCGCCGATGCCTCTGCAGGCTTGTCGTCGGCCGCCAGGGCGCCGCCGGAAAAGCTGACGGCAACCGCCGTCAGCAGGATGGCGAGATATTTCTTCATAACAGATCTCCCTTAAGGTCAGAGGGCTTCCTCACCGGTTTCACCGGTGCGGATGCGGATGACTTGTTCGACGTCGAGGACGAAAATCTTGCCGTCGCCGATCTTGCCGGTGCTGGCGGATTTCTCGATGGTTTCGATGACCTGGTCAAGCATGTCGTCGCGGATGGCGACTTCGACCTTGACCTTGGGCAGAAAATCGACGACGTATTCGGCGCCGCGATAGAGCTCTGTATGACCTTTCTGCCGGCCGAACCCCTTGACCTCGGTAACGGTGATGCCTTGCACGCCAACGGCGGCAAGAGCCTCGCGTACCTCGTCAAGCTTGAACGGCTTGATGATGGCGGAGACGAGTTTCATGGCTGTTTCCTTTGAGAGTATGAGGAGGTTTTGGTAATTGCTTGAAACATCCCGCCGGTGCCGGCCGGGTCGCCGGCGGGATTCGATTCAGGTGCTTAGAAGGTCTTCTTGAACGACAGCACGGCAGTGCCACGAGCAGCATCCTTGAATCCAGACGCCGTTGGGAGATGCATGTTGTCGCCCCAGCAATAGGGATTCGTTCCACCGGTCCCCGAGTTACAGGTTCCCGAAACGTCCGTATCGGAGTAGGTCAGGCCGACCACGCCAAAACCGACATCCTTCGTCACGCCGACGTTCCAGTCCGTATAGCTGGCATCGGTGAAGGTGCCGGGAATTGCCTCGATGTTCTTGACCTTCTGCTTGCCCACGTGGCCGGAGATGCCCCAACCATTGCCGATGTCATAGGCGGCGTTGAGCTCAAGGTAGTTGGAACCGCGCGTGGACTTGCTGTAGTCGAGGCCGGCTGCAGAAGGGCTGTAGGGGACCCAGCCGATGAAGTTTTTCGAAACGGTATGGGAATACTTCGCGGTCAACCACTTGTAACCGAGCGCGCCATACACTTCGGTCGTATTCGGGTTGTACAGAGGGCCGAAGCCGGCGAAGCCAACTTCCCCTGTTGCAGATCCCTTACCAGGGTAATTGTAGGCGATCAGACCCACGTCATAGTTCCAGTCGCCGCCCGCGAAGGTATTCTTGTAGCCGCCGTAGAGGTCGATTTCCGTGCTGCCCTTGCCAAGGTACTGTTTGACCCAAGTGATGGTCGAAGCCCAGACTCCGGCATACAAACCGCTGGAATGGGAATAGTCGATACCACCCTGCAGTGCGGCCCCGCCTTTGGTCTGGCTGATACCGCGGAACAGGTAGTCGGAAACAACACCGACGTTCGGCGTGAACGTATGCGTCGGGGTCGGCGCCGCATCGGCAGCGAAGGCAACCGCCGGCAGGGCAAAGACTCCGGCTACGGCAGCAGCGAGTAGGGATTTGCGCATCATGATGCTCCTTTAGAGAATTGAAAAATTACAGCTTCCCTTATGCAGAGACCGTGCCAGACATCTTTGCTGTTCCAAATCAATACACTGAGCCGACAAACCGGGATCGCACCACCACCCCTGCACCAAGTGAAGCACCAAACCCGAATCCGCTGCACCATTACGGTGCAACGTCGACGCCGACGGCGGTCCGCGCCAGCCCTGTGCTAGACTTTCTCGGTCATTGCAAAGCGCTCAGCCACCATGCTCAATCCCCACTTGCTCGATGAAATGTCCGCCCGGATTTCCTCCCTGTTGAAGGCGACACCCGCTGGCGACATCGAGAAGAACCTGCGCGCCGCGCTTTCCGGCGTATTTGCCAAGCTGGATCTGGTGACCCGCGAAGAATTCGACGTGCAACGCGAGGTTCTTCTCCGCACCCGGGAAAAACTCGTGGCGCTCGAAGCGCGCGCCACCGAACTGGAAGCCCGCAGCCAGACGAGCCAGCCGAGCCCGAGCCCGAAGTAAAGCCGCCGATGTCGCTCGCCGTTCTCCGCTCGCGGGCGCTGGCGGGCCTCGCGGCCCCGGAAGTCACCGTCGAAGTCCACCTTGCCGCCGGCCTGCCGTCGTTCACGCTGGTGGGCTTGCCCGACACCGAAGTCCGGGAAGCGCGCGACCGGGTGCGCGCCGCGATCCAGAACTGCGGCTTCGAGTTTCCGCAGCGGCGCATCACCGTCAATCTCGCGCCGGCCGACCTGCCCAAGGAATCCGGCCGCTTCGACCTGCCGATTGCGCTGGGCATCCTGATCGCCTCCGGCCAGATCAAGGCCGTTGACCTCGACCGCCATGAATTTGCCGGCGAACTGGCGCTATCGGGCGAGTTGCGCGCGGTGCGCGGCACGCTGGCCATGTGCGCCGCGATCCGGCATGAAGCCGGGCCACAGAACGACACTGGGCACAACACCCCACGCGCCTTCGTCCTGCCCCTGGAAAGCGCCCCGGAAGCTGCGCTGATCGACGGCATGAGCATCCTGCCGGCAAGAAACCTGCTCCAGGTTTGCGCCCACCTCACCGGCCGCGAAATCCTGGCGCCCTTCGCCGGGGTGCCGGCGCCGACTCTCGTCCGCTATCCCGACCTGGCCGAAGTCAAGGGCCAGGCGCAGGCCAAGCGCGCGCTGGAAGTGGCGGCCGCGGGCGGCCACAGCCTGCTGATGAGCGGCCCGCCGGGCGCCGGCAAGTCGATGCTGGCGCAGCGCCTGCCCGGGCTGCTGCCGCCGATGACGGCGGCCGAGGCGCTGGAGTCCGCCGCCGTGCACTCGCTGGCCGGCAGTTTCAAAATGGCACAGTGGAACCAGCGCCCGTATCGGGCCCCGCATCATTCGGCCTCCAGTGCCGCACTGGTCGGCGGCGGCGGCACGCCGCGTCCGGGCGAAATTTCCCTGGCGCACAACGGCACGCTGTTCCTCGACGAGCTTCCCGAGTTCCAGCGCGGCGTGCTCGAAGCCCTGCGCGAACCGCTGGAGACCGGCCAGATCAACATCGCCCGCGCCGCGCGCCGCGCCGAGTTTCCCGCGCGCTTTCAACTGGTCGCGGCGATGAATCCCTGCCCCTGCGGCTGGCTCGGGCATCCCTCCGGCAAGTGCCGCTGCACACCCGACCAGGTCGCACGCTACCGCGGCAAACTCTCCGGTCCGCTGCTCGACCGCATCGATCTGATGTTCGATGTGCCGGCGGTCGCCGAGGTCGATCTTTCCGCGCGCGGCGACGGCGAATCATCGGCCACCGTGCGCGAGCGCGTGACTGCGGCGCGCGCCGTGCAGATCGAACGCCAGGGCAAGCCCAACGCCCTGCTCGGCCCCGACGACGTCGACCGCAACGCACGGCCCGACGAGGCCGGCGCGCAATTGCTCAAGCAGGCCATGGCACGCCTGTCGCTCACCGCGCGCGCTTATCATCGCATCCTGAAAGTAGCCCGCAGCATCGCCGATCTGGCCGGCGCCCGGCAGGTCAATTCGGCACATGTTGCCGAAGCCATCCACTACCGGCGCGGACTCGCCGACTGATGAAACAACTGCGCTACAGGGCGGTCGAGCCCGCTCTCCTCGCCGTAGCGGATAGGAGCATTCGCATGGAATATCGCATCATCCCGGTCACCCCCTTCGAACAGAACTGCACCCTGCTCTGGTGCACCGAAACCATGAAGGGCGCCTTCGTCGACCCGGGCGGCGATATCGAGCGGCTGCTGGCAGCGGCCGCCAAGTTTGGCGTGACGATCGAAAAGATCCTCCTCACCCACGGCCACATCGACCATGCCGGCGGCGCCGGCGAACTGGCGGCGCGCCTCGGTGTGCCGATCGAGGGCCCGCAACGCGAAGAGAGTTTCTGGATCGACCAACTCGTGGCGCAAAGCCGCGGCTTCGGCTTCCCGCCGGCCACGCCCTTCACGCCGGATCGCTGGCTCAACGACGGCGACACCGTCACCGTCGGCAAGGAAACCCTGCAAGTGCTGTACACGCCCGGCCACACGCCGGGGCATGTGGTGTTTTTCCACGCCCCGTCGAAACTGGCCCTGGTCGGCGACGTGCTCTTCGCCGGCTCGATCGGCCGCACCGATTTTCCGCGCGGCGATTACCAGACGCTGATCGACTCGATCCACCACAAGCTCTGGCCGCTCGGGGATGATGTCAAGTTCATCTCGGGTCATGGGCCGGTGTCCACCTTCGGCAGGGAACGCCGCAGCAACCCGTTTGTCGGTGACGGCGCCTGACCCTGTCGCCCCCATCCAGATTCTTTTGACAAGGAGAGTTGATCATGAGTTTTACAAGCGAGTTCAAGGAATTTGCGCTCAAGGGAAATGTCGTCGACCTCGCGATGGGCGTCATCATCGGCGCGGCCTTCGGCAAGATCGTCGACTCCATCGTCAAGGACCTGATCATGCCGGTCGTCGGCAAGATCCTCGGCGGGCTGGACTTCTCCAGCTTCTTCATCATGCTGGCCAGTCCGCCGGCGGACTACAAGGGCGCCATGACCTACGACGCGCTGACCAAGGCCGGTGTGCCGCTGTTCGCCTATGGCAACTTCATCACGACGGCGATCAACTTCGTGATACTGGCGTTCATCATCTTCATCATGGTGCGGCAGATCAACCGGCTGAAGAAGGACGCGCCGCCCCCGCCGCCGCCCGCAACGGCCGAAGACGTGCTGCTGCTGCGCGAGATTCGCGACGCGCTGAAGAAATAGGCCGGGGCTCGTAACAGCGCCGCGACCAGACCCAACCTCGCCCGGATCCCGTCCCCTGCCAGCCGCGGGGGGCACAAAAAATGACTGTCCGCAACCTCGAATTCCTGTTTCATCCAAAGTCGATCGCAGTCGTTGCCGAGCCCGATGAACCGAGCCGCTACGCCGAGGTGGTGCTGCGCAATCTCGCCGCGGGCGGATTTTCCGGGCCGGTCACAGCGGTTACCGCCAGGAAGCGTTCGCTGTTCGGTATCGGCGCCCATGTGCACATCGACAAGCTCGAGCTGGGACCCGATCTGGCGATCATTTGCGCGACGCTCGGCGATGTTCCGCAGATCATTGCCCAACTCGGCGCCCGCGGCACGCGGGCAGTGATTGTCGGACCGTCGCTGCGGCACAAGGTCAGCAGCAGCGAGGCGGCAGAGCTGCGCAAGGCGATCCTCGATGCGGCGCGGCCGCACCTGATACGCGTGCTCGGACCTGGCAGCGGCGGCCTCGTGGTGCCCGCCAGCGGGCTCAACGCCAGCGTCGCCCCCGTCACCACAACGCCCGGAAAGATTGCCCTGGTCGCCCGCTCGGCGGCCGTCGCCGCGGCGGTGCTCGACCGCGGCCGCAGCAAGGGGATCGGCTTCTCCACGGTGCTGCACCTCGGCTCCGGGATCGATATCGACCTTGCCGACGTGCTCGACTGGCTTGCCGCGGATCCGGATACCGAGGCCATCCTGGTGCAGTTCGACTCTGTCATCGGCGGACGAAAGTTCATGTCGGCGGCGCGCGCCGCGGCGCGCAACAAGCCGGTCGTCGCGATCCGCGGCGGACGCTTCGAGGGCAAGCGGCTGATAACTGCGCGGTGGAGCAACGACGATGTCTACGAAGCGGCCCTGCGGCGCGCCGGCTGGGTGCGCATCGACACCCTGGATGACCTGTTCGACGCGGCCGAAGCCCTGGCACGCGTGCGTCCGATGCGCGGCGAGCGCCTCGCCATCCTCGGCAACGGCCACGGCCTCGGACGCATAGCCGCCGACGCGTTGCTGCGTTCCGGCGGCCGCCTTGCCACCCTGTCCAAAGGCTGCGTCAAGCAACTCAAGGAACTGCTGCGAACCGACTCGCAACTCGGCAATCCGCTGGTGCTTCCGGCGGACGTCACGCCGGCGAACTGGGCCGCTGCGCTGGCGGCAGTGCTTGCCGACCGCGACATCGACGCCGTGCTGACGGTCTGTTCGCCGTCCCCGTTCGCGCCCGGGGTCGAAGTCGCCACGGCAATCGGCGAAGTGGCCCGGAATACCGAGCGCAACGTGTTCTCCTGCTGGGTCGGCGGCAACGCGATGATCGAGGCGCAACAGGTCGCAGCGGCGCACGGCATGTTGAGTCACGACTCACCGGAAAAAGCCATCGCGATTTTTCTCGGGATCGTGAATTACCGGCGCAATCGCGATCTGCTGATCGAGATGCCGCCGTCGCTGGCCGAGGACTTCACTCCCGACCTGGTAGCCGCCCGCAGCGCGATCGCCGAGGCGCTGGAGCAGGGAACGGAGATCCTGTCTGCACGCCAGGCGCGACGCCTGCTGCAGGCCTACGGCATCGAAGCTGTCGAGTATCCCCTTGCCGGCAGCATCGAGGCTGCGATCGCAGCGGCCGATGAAATCGGCTATCCGGTGGATATCGGCCTGGTCCTCTCAAACGCGGCGGAGCCGCGTCCGCTGGCGACCGGCCTGCGCTCGGCGGCCGACATTCGCATGGCGGTGCGCGACCTGCGCAGCAAAGCGCGAACCAGGCTGCCGGACCTGCGCATCAGCGGCTACCGGCTGCGACCCGGCGCGGCGCGCAGCGGCGCCGCAGCACTGCACCTTGGGGTTGCCGACGACCCGGTGTTCGGCCCGGTGATTTTCCTCGCTCCGGCTTCGGCGGCGAGCGTCCGCGGGAGGGATTTTGTGGTGGCGCTGCCGCCGCTCAACCGGGCGCTGGCCGAAGACCTGGTGGCAGGCAGCGGCTTCGCCGAAGAAGCGGGCGACGCCGAGCGCAACGCGCTGGAATCGGCCCTGAGTACGGCGCTGGTACGCCTGTCGCAGTTGCTGACCGATATCGACGAGGTGGCCGGCATCGAGTTCGATCCCCTGCTGGTCGAGACCTCGGGCGTAGTCGCGCTGGACGTCCGCATCCGCATCGAGAAGACGGGACGCAGGCTCGGTTTTCGACGCTTCGCGATCCGCCCCTATCCCAAGGAACTGGAGCAGCGAGTGGAGTGGCAGGGCCGCCAACTGCTGATTCGGCCCATTCGACCCGAGGATGAAACCACCCTCGGCGACCTCCTCGGCTCGCTGGACCCGGTAGACGCGCGCATGCGCTTCTTCGGCACGATGCGCAGCCTGCCGCGTTCCCAGCTCGCCCGTTTCACCCAGATTGACTACGATCGCGAGATGGCGCTGGTGGCGATCGAACGCGGCAGCGACGGCGTCGAGCGTTCGCTGGGCGAAGTGCGCACCGTGGCCGATCCCGACAACGCCGTGGCGGACTTCGCGATCGTGGTGCGCTCCGACCTCAAGGGCCTGGGCCTGGGTCGGCTGCTGCTCGCCAGCATCATCGACTATTCGCGCAGCCGCGGCATCGGCGAGTTGCGCGGCGAAACGCTGGCCGGAAACCTGCGCATGCAGCACCTGGCCCAAGACCTCGGCTTCACGCTGAAAACCGGCGCCGACATGGGCTCGATCGAGCTTCGTCTGCCGTTGCGCAAGCCCGAAGTTGAAGCAAGCCCGGTCAGGGGCGGCGGCCGCAAGTGAGAAGCGCGTCGGGCAGGGGTGATGCGGGAAGGTGTTCGCCCCGGGCACCCATGACCCGGGGCCGGCCGCGTTTCAAGCCGTCACATTGGCCTGTGCGTTGTCGCGCAGCAGGCGCCGGAGAATCTTGCCGACATTGGTCTTCGGCAGCGGCTCGATCCTGAATTCAACTATCTTCGGCACCTTGTATCCGGTCAGGTGCTTCTGGCAGTGCGCGATCAGTTCCTGCGCGGTGAGGGCGGGATCCTTCTTCACCACCACAGCCTTCACCACCTCGCCCGACCTCTCGTTGGGGGCGCCGATCACCGCGACCTCGAGTACCCCCGGGTGCGTCATGATCACGTCCTCGACCTCGTTGGGATAGACATTGAATCCCGACACCAGGATCATGTCCTTCTTGCGGTCGGTGATCTTGACGTAGCCCTTCTCGTTCATGAAGCCCATGTCGCCGGTGCGGAACCAGCCATCCGCCGTGAAGGCCTTGGCGGTTTCGTCAGGTCGGTGCCAGTAGCCGCTGGTCACCTGCGGTCCGCGGATGCAGATCTCGCCGACTTGACCCAGCGGGACCTCGGCGCCGGCTTCGTCGAGCAGGGTCACATCGGTGGAAGGCACCGGCAAGCCGAGCATGCCGGTCCAGTCCTTGATATTGAGCGCGTTGGATATGGCGACCGGCGCGGTCTCGGTAAGGCCGTAACCCTCGATGATTGGCACCCCGGTCACCGCCTTCCACTTCTCGGCAACCGCGCGCTGCACCGCCATGCCGCCGGCCGAAGTCATCTTCAGCGTATGCGCGGCGACTTCGGAGAAGCCCGGCGTGTTGAGCAGGGCGTAGTACAGCGTATTGACGCCGATGATGCCGGTAAATCGGATCTTCTTGAGCTCCGCGACGAAGCCCGGCATGTCACGCGGGTTGGTGATCAGGATGCTTTGCGCGCCAATCTTGATGAACACCAGGTTTGAGGTCAGGGCATAGACGTGATAAAGAGGCAGCGGCAGAACCATGATTTCCGCGCCGTCAACAAGGTCGCGCGCTATCCAGGCCGCGACCTGCTGCAGATTGGCCACCATGTTGCCGTGCGTCAGGACAGCGCCCTTCGCCACCCCGGTGGTGCCGCCGGTGTATTGCAGGAAGGCAATGTCATCGTGCGTCAGCGGCACCTCCCTGAGCGGGTGCCGCTTGCCCGCCTGGAGGGCCCGCCTGAACCCGATCGCGCCGGGAATGTTCCAGGCCCGCACCATCTTCTTCGCGTGCTTGACGACGAAGTTGGTCAGCAGCGCCTTGAGCGCGGGAAACATGTCGCCGATCTGGGTCGTGATCACCGTCTTGATCTGCGTCTTGCCGAGTACCTCCTGCAGCGTGCGGGCGAAGTTCTCCAGTACCACGATCGCTGTCGCGCCGGAGTCGTGGAGTTGATGTTCGAGCTCCCGTGCGGTGTACAGCGGGTTGACGTTGACCACGATGAGTCCCGCGCGCAGCGTGCCGAACAAGGCCACCGGATACTGCAAGAGATTGGGCAGCATGATCGCCACGCGGTCGCCCTTGACCAGGCCGAGTTCGTTCTGCAGGTAGGCGGCAAAGTCGCGGCTCAACTGGTCCAGCTCGCCGTAACTCATCGATACGCCCATGTTCCCGTAGGCGGGAAGCTCGCGGAACCGGGCGCAGCTCTTTTCGAAAATGTCCTTCAGCGACGAGTACTCGTGAACGTCGACCTCCGCCGGGATGCCTTCCGGGTACTCCTTGAGCCAGATCTTTTCCATGGTTCCTCCTGCGCATGTTTTTTTGGAATTCGCGAAACCCGTTGCCGGGACTTGCTCCAGGCCGATGGCTTGGGGGGGGAACTGCGATTCCTTGGGTTCGGGCAGCCGAACGGCGCAGTTCATGTTACATGCGCCCGGCCCGTCTCCTCTTGATATCCGTCAACACGGCCGTTCCGGGTTCAAACAGGCTCAAGGAGTCGGTGACGTGAATAGCCGGTGACGTGAATAGCGAGCGGGAATGCCTGTGACAGAATCGGCGCTTTCCGCTAAACTGGCATCTTCCGCGCTGTACCACAAGCGCCGACTTTTGAATGGAGAAATTGAATGAGCCAAAGCACCTATACCGCTGCCTCCGTATCCGCTCCAGAGTATGTCCGGCATGAAAAGCTTAAGGCCTGGGTCGCTGAAGTCGCCAACCTGACCCAACCGGACCAGATCTATTGGGCCGACGGTACCCAGGAGGAATACGACCGCCTGTGCGCGCAACTGGTCGAGGCCGGCACTTTCATCAAGCTCAAGAAGCGCAAGAATTCCTTCCTGGCCTTTTCCGATCCTTCCGACGTTGCCCGCGTCGAGGACCGCACCTACATCTGCTCCGCGAAGAAGGAAGACGCCGGCCCCACCAACAACTGGGAAGACCCCAAGAAGATGCGCGAGACCCTGAACGGCGTGTTCAAGGGCTGCATGAAGGGCCGCACCATGTACGTCATCCCGTTCTCGATGGGGCCTGTCGGCTCGCCGATCGCCCAGATCGGCGTGGAAATCAGCGACAGCGCCTACGTCGTGGTCAACATGCGCATCATGACCCGCATGGGCAAGGCTGTGTTCCCGGTGCTCGGCGCCGACGGCACATTCGTTCCCTGCGTGCATTCCATCGGCGCGCCGAAGGAACCCGGCCAGAAGGATCCGCGCTGGCCGTGCAACCCGACCGTCAAGTACATCGTGCACTATCCCGAAACCCGCGAAATCTGGTCCTACGGTTCCGGCTACGGCGGCAACGCCCTGCTCGGCAAGAAGTGCCTGGCCCTGCGCATCGCCTCCAACATGGCCCGTGACGACGGCTGGATGGCTGAGCACATGCTGATCCTCGGTGTCCAATCGCCTGCCGGCGAGAAGCACTACGTTGCCGCCGCGTTCCCGTCGGCCTGCGGCAAGACCAATTTCGCCATGCTGGTCCCGCCGGCAAGCCTCGGCGGCTGGAAGGTCACCACGATCGGCGACGACATCGCCTGGATCAAGCCGCGCAAGGACAAGAATGGCGTCACCCGCCTCTATGCGATCAACCCTGAGGCCGGCTTCTTCGGCGTCGCGCCGGGCACCAACGACAAGACCAATTTCAACGCCATGGCCTCACTGGCCGAGAACACCATCTTCACCAACGTCGCGCTGACCGACGACGGCGACGTCTGGTGGGAAGGCATGGGTCCGGCGCCTGCTCACGCCATCGACTGGCAGGGCAATGACTGGACGCCCGCAATCGCCAAGGAGAAAGGCACCAAGGCGGCGCACCCGAATTCCCGCTTCACCGCCCCGGCTTCGCAGTGCCCGTGCATCGACGACCAGTGGGAGAGCACCGAAGGTGTGCCCATCTCGGCCTTCCTGTTCGGTGGCCGTCGCGCCTCGACCGTGCCGCTGGTCCTGCAGACCCGTGACTGGGATCATGGCGTCTTCGCCGCCGCCACACTCGGCTCGGAAACCACCGCTGCCGCCTTCGGCCAGCAGGGCGTGGTGCGTCGCGACCCGTTTGCCATGCTGCCGTTCTGCGGCTACAACATGGCCGACTACTACACCCACTGGCTGAAGATGGGCAAGGTGACCGACAAGCCGGTGCCGATCTTCGTGGTCAACTGGTTCCGCATGAACGAGAAAGGCGAATTCGCCTGGCCCGGCTTCGGCGACAATGCCCGCGTCCTCAAGTGGATCATCGACCGCTGCGAAGGCCGTGTTCCCGCCAAGGAATCGGTGCTCGGCTGGATGCCCAACTACGAGGACATGGACTGGACCGGCGCCGACTTTTCCAAGGAGCAGTTTGCCGGCGTCACCAGTGTCGACAAACAGGCCTGGCTGAGCGAACTGACGGGGGTCAAGGAATGGTTCGGCAAGATGGGCGACAAGCTGCCCGCCAAGCTCGCCACCATCCGCAACGAGTTCGAAAAGAGTTTCGAGAAGGCCTGAGCCCGCAAGGCCATCGCCGAAAATGGCCGCCTGCGGGCGGCCTTTTTCATTGCTGCGATCGCCGGAAGCCCGGCGGTCCATGCTCCTTGTGCAGGTTGCGCAAGCGATTAGACTAGGAAGAAACTTCCCGGAAATCATGCCAAGCCGAACTGCCAGCCGCCTTGCCGGCATCGCACCCTTCCACGTCATGGAATTGATGGCGCGCGCCCATGCACTGGAAGCCGAAGGCAGGTCCATCGTTCACCTCGAGGTCGGCGAGCCCGACTTCGCCACCGCCGCCCCGATTCTTGAAGCGGGCCGGCGCTTCCTCGCCGGCGGTCATGTCCATTACACGGCGGCACTGGGCCTGAGCCAGTTGCGCGAGGCCATCAGCGGCTTCTACCATACGCGCTACGGGCTCGACATCTCGCCGGCGCGAATCGCCGTCACGGCCGGCGCCTCCGGGGCACTGCTGCTGGCGCTCGGTGTGCTGGTCAGTCCCGGCGAGGAATGGCTGCTGCCCGATCCCGGCTATCCCTGCAACCGGAATCTGGTGCGCCTGCTTGAGGGCGCGCCGGTCTCGCTCAAGGTTGACGCAGCGTCCAACTACCAGCCCACCACAGCAGGGCTTGCCGCCTCATGGAGTTCCAGGACGCGGGGTCTGCTGGTGGCGTCCCCGGCCAATCCGACCGGCACCCTGCTCGACCCCGACACCATGGCGGCGCTGGCGCAAGCCGTCGCGGCGCGCGGCGGAACCCTGCTGGTCGACGAGATTTATCACGGACTGACCTACGGCGTCGAGGCCAGATCCGCGCTGGCGCTCAGCGACGATATATTTGTCATCAACAGCTTCTCCAAGTACTTTGGCATGACCGGCTGGCGGCTGGGCTGGCTGGTCGCGCCGCCAGGCTATGTGCGCGAAATTGAAAAGCTGGCGCAAAACATCTACATCGCGCCGTCCACGGTCGCCCAGCATGCCGCGCTGGCCGCCTTTCATCCCGACACCATCACCATCCTCGAAGCCCGTCGTGAAGAGTTCGCCCTGCGCCGGGACGTTCTCCTCCCAGGTCTACGCGAGCTTGGGTTCGAAATCGCTGCGGAGCCGCAAGGCGCCTTCTATGTGTATGCCGACAGTGCTGCCCTGGCCGACGACAGTTCCGCTCTTGCCGAGCAACTGCTGACGCAAGCAGGGGTGGCGGCAACGCCAGGGCTGGACTTCGGCAACAACGCACCGCGCCGCCACATGCGCTTCGCCTACACTGTCGACCGGCAGCGGATCGGCGACGGCCTCGCCCGAATCGCGGCATTCCTGAATTCCCGGTGACTCCGCCCTGCCGGGCGCACAAAAAAACAAGCGCGTGCTGAGCTAACAGCACGCGCTTGCTATCCACTGGGTGCCGCGCTCAGTCCCGCAGGGCTAAACGCCGGCCGATGCTACCGTCAGGGACGGGAACCGGTGGGGAACGGCCAAGCCGCTGCTGGATTCAGCGAGGACTTGATGCCGGGAGCAGCAGCAGTTGAAGGTGCGGCCGCGGCCGGTTTGGCAGCAGCCTTCTTCGGTGCAGCCTTCTTCTTCGCAGCAGGCTTCTTGGCAGCGGCCTTCTTCGCAGCAGGCTTTTTGGCAGCAGCCTTCTTCGGCGCAGCCTTCTTCGCAGCCGGCTTCTTGGCAGCAGCCTTCTTCGGTGCAGCCTTCTTCGCAGCAGGCTTCTTGGCAGCAGCTTTCTTCGGTGCAGCCTTCTTCGGTGCAGCCTTCTTCGCAGCAGGCTTCTTGGCAGCAGCCTTCTTCGCAGCGGGTTTGGCAGCAGCCTTCTTCGGCGCAGCTTTCTTCGCAGCGGGCTTGGCAGCCGCCTTCTTTACAGCCGGCTTTTTGGCAGCTGGCTTCTTCGGGGCCGCAGACTTCTTAGCGGCGGGCTTAGCCGCAGCCTTCTTTGCGGCCGGCTTCTTGGCTTTCTTGGTATCAGCCATGTTGAACCTCCTTAACAAATTAACAGGAAAGAACCACCACTAACTACTTTTTTACTGCCACCCGTCTGGGCTAGCACGGATTATCCAACGCTCCGATGCAATCGAAAGCGACGAATTCCTCACGTTTATCCGCCTATCACTTCGTTTTGAAACCGGCGATGACAAACGCACCGACAATCATTTAGCATAATCTGGCGAGCGCAACCCGCTGCATTCCCTGACTGGCACTGGGCGGCACGGAAATCAAAACATTCTGATTGTCGCCGCGACCCATTGCTCGGACTTTTTCATGGAAGGCGAGCACCCGCGTGATCGAGCGCCCGGGCAATGCCGACACCGAGACGCGCCATGCTGGTAATGCAAAACGGATAGCGTCGTGACCGGCAGCCCGCAGGCCTGCCATGCGAAATGCCCTGCAGGGCATCCGGGCGACGGGGAACGATGGTGTGGAACAGGGGACAGACGAAACGCGGGAACAGGAAACCAGGCTGCGTTGCGCAAGCGGATCACGGGAAGACGGCTGGGCGGACCGGCTGAGGCCGGTGCAGCGGGCGCCCGCGTCATCTCGCATTCAGATCTCCCATCCTTGTCATTTTGAATCCGGTGACGATCGGGGCTCCGCGCCGATCAACCGGCTTCGCTCCTTCCCGACACCGACCTACTATATCTAGTGGTTGGTCGTCTATTCAGCACTAACTCTAGTGGTTGCTGGTTTCCGCTGCAAGAATTTTCTGGGGTCCGGCGAAAACTGGCGTTGCAACTTTGCGACAGTCATCGAAGGGCGTCGTGCAAGCGATGCCAATCGAAGCACGGGCCGGGGTCGGTCTTGCGCCCCGGCGCGATGTCGCTGTGACCGACCACCGCCGCGATCGGGTAACGCTGTCGCAGCGCGGCGAGCAAGCTGTTGAGGGCCAGGTACTGCGCGTCCTGGAAAGGAAGCTGGTCGCAACCCTCGAGTTCGATGCCGATCGAAAAATCATTGCAGTTCTCCCGCCCCTGCCAGTTCGAAACGCCCGCATGCCAGGCCCGTCGGGAGCATGAAACGAACTGGATCAATTCGCCGTCGCGACGGACGAGGAAATGGGCCGACACGCGCAAGCCTGCTATCTCGCGAAAGAACGGGTGCGCCTGAGGATCAAGGGAGTTGGTGAACAGATCGACAATTCCCGGACCGCCGAATTCTCCGGGCGGCAGGCTGATGGCGTGGATCACCACCAGCCGCACCGATTCGCCTTCCGGCCGTGCATCGAAGTTCGGCGAGGGTAGCCGCCGCGCTGCGGACAGCCAGTCTGCGTCGTCGTCCTGGTGCTGCAGCCGTGTCACTCGTTGAGCCCCAGTCGCGCCATGCGGTAGCGCAGCGAGCGGAAAGTGACGCCGAGGATCCTTGCTGCGGCAGTGCGATTGTTGTTCGACTGCCGCAGGGCATCAAGAATGGCCTGGCGCTCCACATGATCGAGGTGATCCTGGAGGGAGCCGCCGGCCGTGGTGGCGACCATGCCCGGCAGGTGCGACGGCGCCAGATTGAGATCGGCCACATCGATGCTGCCGCCAGCCAGCATCGCCAGCGACCGCTCCAGCACATTTTCCAGCTCACGCACGTTGCCCGGAAAGGGATAGCTCTGCAAAGCCTCAAGGGCGGGAGCGGTAAGTGCAGGAGGTGCCAGCCCGGCCGCCCGCGCCAGCCGGTCGAGAATGTGCCGCGCCAGCATCGGAATATCGTCGCGGCATTCGCGCAAGGCCGGCATCCGCAACTCGATCACATTGAGTCGATAGAACAGGTCCTGGCGGAAGCGCCCGTGCTCGACCAGCATCCTCAGGTCCTGATGTGTCGCGCATATAACGCGGACATCGACGCCTTCCTCGCCGGTCGCGCCAACCTTGCGCACGCGCTTTTCCTGAATCGCACGCAGCAACTTGACCTGCATCGTCAGGGGCAGTTCCGCCACCTCGTCGAGAAACAGGGTGCCGCCATCGGCCACATGAAAGAAGCCTTCGCGATCATCGCTGGCGCCGGTAAAGGCTCCCTTGCGGTAACCGAAGAACTCGCTTTCCATCAGGTTTTCAGGAATCGCGCCGCAATTGACCGGCACAAACGCACGGTCGCGGCGGGCGCCCAGGGTGTGGATCAATCGTGCCGCAAGTTCCTTGCCGCTGCCCGACTCGCCAGTAATGTGGACCGGGGCCTGGCTACGCGCCACCCGGTCGATCAGGTTGCGCACCTGCTCGATAGCTGCCGACTCGCCCAGCAGCCCGGATTCGCCGTCGAAATCACCAGGCGAATCCGGGCTGGGCAACTCCAGCGCCGACTTGACCATGCCCCGCAACTGATCGAGCGACACCGGTTTGGCGATGTAGTCGAATGCCCCGGCCTTCAGCGCCGATACTGCGTTCTCGGCGCTGCCATGGGCGGTAATCACCGCCACGGGCAGGTCGGCCACGGTCTCGGCAATCAGGCGCACCAGTTCCAGGCCCTCGCCGTCCGGCAGGCGCATGTCGGTCAAACACAACTGGTAGCGCTGAGTGGCGAGCATGCGCCGCGCCTCGGCGAGGGACCCGACGCAATCCGCCAGCAGGCCCATGCGAGCCAGGGTGAGGTCGAGCAACTCGCGTATGTCGGCTTCGTCGTCGACCACCAGGACACGCTTGGCTTCCCCGCGACTGCGACTGCGGCGTTCATTCTTCAGCGACATGCGAGCCCCTCGGCGGTTATGCAGAAATGGGCACCGGGCCCCTCATTCAGCAGTTCGAGACGGGCGCCGCTGGCTTCGCAGAGTTCCCGTGCGATATAGAGCCCGAGCCCGGTGCCCGCGCCGTGTGTGGTAAAAAACGGCTCGAACACCTGGTTGCGTTGCGCCTCATCCACTCCCGGCCCATCGTCAACGATGTGCAGTTCGACACGGTTCGCGGCGACGGCCCTCGCCTCCAGTCGCACCGCACCCTCGGCCGCGCTGGCATGGCGCAGGGCGTTCTCCAGCAGATTCCACAAGACCCGATAGAAATGCCCCCGATCAAAGCGCAATTCGACGTCATCCTGGCCAAGCTTGACGCGCCGCGCCGCGGACGCGTCGTGCAACGCCAGTTCTTCCAGAAATCCGGAAAGGAAGTCCAGCCAGTGCAGCGTTTCCGGCTGCGCGCGGTCGCGACGCCCGAGTTCCAGCACCTCCGTCACCAGCCGGTTGAGGCGACGGGTGTTGTCATGAATGATGCGCACCAGACGCTGGCGCAGCGGATCGACATCCTCCTCGCCGAGCAGTTCGGCCGCATGGCTGATTGCGGCCAGCGGATTGCGGATCTCGTGCGCCATGTTGGCGGTGAGCCTGCCAAGGGCTGCAAGCTTGAGCTGCTGCGCCTGGGACTGTACCCTCTCCATGTCTTCCAGATAAATGAGCGCATGTCCGCCGGGCCCCGCTGAAGGGAGGTGGCGCACGCGCAACAGGCGTCCGCTGGGCTGACGCAACATCTCCACCACTTCGACAGCCTGCGCGCTCCAAACCTGGTAGCGGGCAGCCAGTGCGCGCGAAAGCGTCGCCAGTTCAGCGCCATCGGCGGCCCGCACGTCGAGCAGCGCTTCGGCGCGCGGGTTGAGCAGCCGCACCCGTCCGTCGCCATCGACCACCAGCACGCCGTCGTCCATGTCCCGAATGATCCGCTCGCTGATTCGCAATTGGTCATTGAGCTCCCGGCCACGTTCGCGCGCCAGCGTTTCGTTGGCCACTACCCGCTGCGCCAGCAGCCGTGCAATGATCGCCGTGCCGAAGAAGGAAATGCTGATGATCCCGGTGCGCACGAAGTCCGCAGGATCGGCTTCCAGGGTCAGCGCCCGCCAGCTCTCCTCCAGCAGCATCGCCACGGATGCCAGTGCGGCGTAGAACAAGGTCATGCGCCCCTGGCCGACCAGGCCGGCGCCGGCAACTACCACCAGCAACAGCGCTGCGATGCCGCTCTTCTGGCCGCCGCTGGCAAACATCATCAGCGTCAACGCCACAATGTCGACCGCCACCTGCACCGACAACTGCAGGTTGAAGAGTCGCGGCCGGCGCAGCAGTTCCACCAGAAACGCAATGGCCAACACCAGATAAACCGCGGCGACACGACCAAACAGCCAGGAATCCTGCGTCCCGAGACTGACCGTATCGCCGAAGACCACTGCCGCGACGAGAAACAGCAAAGCGATCGAAAGGCGGTAGATCGAAAAGAAGCGCAATGAGCGCCAGAAGGATTCAATGGCGTCGGATTCCTGCTGCGCAATGGTCTGCAGTCTCAAGGGCGGCCCCCCAAGGCTCGATGGTCCTCGCAGCAGTAGTCCCGCTGGCCTAGGCTTACCGCCTCGGCGCTGGGGAAATGCACCCCACAATGCGCGCACTGGGTCATGGCCTCCGGCCCGCGCGCAGCAGGCGGCTCCTTGCTGCGCCTGTTTGACGTGCGCAGCAGGACGTAAATCACGGCGAGCACGACGATGAAAAGCAGAAACTTCGTCACGGCCGTCAGACCCCCGCCGCAAAACGGTCGGCGGGGAAGCGTCCGCCCCTCCGCAGGCTGCGTCCCGCGCGGGTATTTGCATTTCTAGTCATCGCGTTCCTGCATGGAGTTCCCGGATCGACATGATTCGCTTGGGATGGACTTGGCCGCTCTGGAGATTCCAAGAGCAAACCTCACCGCGACACGGCGTGTTTCCACCTCACGAAAGTCCCGCGCCAAGGATAACCGAACAAGAGCGGGATGTTCCAGAGTGCAGGCGAGGCAGGAGGCTGGACCGGCGACAGACCGGGTGTTGGCTCGAAAGGCGGCATAATCCGGGACATCATGCAGCGTGACGAGAACATCCCCAGCCGGGCCGAAACGCTCAAGATACTTCGGTTGATGGGTGACTACGCGCCGATCCTGATGCTTGCCGGCGACAAGGATGGCTATGGCGCGCGCTGGAGCATCGACGGCCATCCGGTCCAGCCGGCAATCGCAAGGTATCTCATGGAATCAGATCTTGTGGCCGATGCCGGGGCGACCGAACTGGGCGTCAGAAGGCTTGCATTGACGGCAGCCGGCATCCAGTTCCGCAAGGACGGCTTGCTCTGGTGGAAGGGTCTCGGCCTCTTGCAGAAACTGAAAGTCATCATCGCCGGTTGACGCTGACCTGCATCCCGGGATGATCCTTCCGGCTTGCCCGTGCAGGCGTCGGCGCATGCCGCCGGCCCCTTTGTCTACCAACTGCATGGCATTATTGGTCGGGGCGAGAGGATTCGAACCTCCGACTCCTGCGTCCCGAACGCAGTACTCTACCAGGCTGAGCTACGCCCCGATGGCAAGATGGTGGCAAGGACGGACGTTGCGGGAAAGGCAGAAAAATCCGGCCTTGGGACCCTCCTTGCGGACATTGCGGCGCTCAGAAACTTCGCCGTACCGCAACGTCGGCCAATTGTAGCAGCGTTTCCCTGAACTTTGAGTCCGGCAGCGGCGCCAGCGCGGCCTTGGCCATCTCGGCCTCGTCGAAGCCGTGCCGGCGCGCGGCATCCAGCGCGCCGCTGGAACGCACTGCCGCCAGCACGTCGGCAAAACGGTCGCTGTTGGCGTTTTCGATCGCATCGCGCACCAATGCCGCCTGCTGCGCGGTGCCGTGCTGGATGACATGGATCAGCGACAGGGTCGGCTTGCCTTCGGCGAGGTCGTCGCCGAGATGCTTGCCGGTTTCCGCCTCATTTCCCGAGTAGTCGAGCACGTCGTCGATCAACTGAAAGGCCGTGCCGATGTGCGTGCCATAGGTCGCCAGCGCTTCCTCGATATCCGGGCCGGCGTTGCCGAGTATGGCGCCCAGCCGCCCGGCCGCCTCGAACAGCTTGGCGGTCTTGTAGCGAATTACCCGGAGGTGGTCATCCACCTGGATATCGGCGTTGCGGCAGTTCATCAGTTGCAGCACCTCACCCTCGGCAATGATGTTGGTCGCGTCGGCCAGCACCTGCATCACGCGCATGCTGCCGACGCCGACCATGATCTGGAAAGCGCGCGAGTAGAGAAAATCACCGACCAGCACGCTGGCCGGATTGCCAAACACCGCGTTGGCCGTGTCGCGACCACGGCGCAGCGACGAGTCGTCGACCACATCGTCGTGCAGCAGCGTCGCGGTGTGAATGAATTCGACCACTGCCGCCAGTTCGTGATGGCGGGTACCTGAATAGCCGCAGGCCCTGGCGGACAGCAGCACCAGCGCGGGACGCATGCGCTTGCCGCCGGCGGAGATGATGTACTCGGCAACCTGGCGCACCAGCGCCACCTCCGAATGCAGCCGCGTGCGGACGACGGCGTCCACCGCACGCATGTCGGCGTCAATGGGGGCGTACAGGCTGGCGAAGTCCACGGCGGTTGGCGTCTGTCGAAGCAAAGGCGTGATGTTAGGCGGCGCTTCTGCCAGCGTCAATGGAACCGGAGTACCGGACCGGGAATGCTGTCGGCGTGCCTGCTTGCCTGCTCATCTGTCCTCTGGGCGGAACTTGAGCAGGGCCTTCAACTGCGACCATTGCCGGCGACTGACCGGCAGGCGTTCTGTCGATCCCTCCAGAATCACCTGCCAGTGCGCTTCCGCATCGCCTGCGTCGGCCGCGCGCTCGACGCCGGTGACGGCGGCGCGCGCAACCAGGCAGTTGCGATGGATGCGCAGGAAGCGCTGGCTGAATTCAGCCTCGAGGTGTACCAGCGACTCTTCCAGAAGAAACTCGCGCTGCGCGGTGCGTGCGGTGACATATTTTTGTTCCGCCTTGAGATAGAGAATCTCCGCCACCGGCACCAGCAGGATGCGGCCGCGTTCAAGGCAGGACAGGTTTTGCCGAATCGCCAGCGCCGACTGTTCGAGGCGAACCGCATCATCCGCACGACGTCTGGCCTTGCGCAAGGCATCGGCAAGGCGGGCGGCGCGCACCGGCTTGACCAGATAGTCCAGTGCCGCCAGTTCAAAAGCCTGTACTGCGTACTGGTCGAAGGCAGTGACGAATATCACTGCGGGCGTGGTCGGCAGTCGCGCCAGATGACGGGCCAGCTCCACCCCATCCATGCCCGGCATCCGGATATCGATCAAGGCCACGTCAAGATCGCCCGCCTGCGCCCGTTCCAGCGCGGCAAAGCCGTCAGCCGCCTCGGCCACCACGGTGCTCGGAACGTCGGCGGCGATGTCGCCGAGCAGATCACGCAGGCGGGCACGGGCCGGCGCCTCGTCATCGACCAGCAGCAGGCGCAGGGTGTCGGTCATCTTGCAGGAACGGGGCGATAGGGAAACTCGATCGAGACGCAGAACCGGCCGGCGCTGACCTGGGTGGTCATCGTTGCCTCCAGGTCGAAGAACAGCATCAGTCGTTCGCGGATATTCGTCAGGGCCATCTGGTTGCCATGCTTGTGCCCGGCAGCGGCGCTCATCGGGTTCGAGAGCTCCATGCGCAAACGCGAATCCGTTCGCTCGAAGCGGATGGTGATTTCGCCGGGCTCCGTCGACGGCTCTATGCCGTGATATACCGCATTTTCCAGCAAGGGTTGCAACATCAGGGGCGGCACCAGGGGATCGGGCGGGCAGGCGGTCATGTCCCAGCGGACACGCACGCGCTCACCCAGTCGCAAACGTTCGAGATTGATGTATTGCCGCGCCACCAGGATCTCCTCCGACAGCGGAACCAGATCCGCATTCTCGCGCATCAGCACGCGAAACAGGTCGGCCAGTTCCTCCAGAGCGGTCTCTGCCCGCCGTGGATCGGAACGCATCACGCCAAGGACGGCATTCAAGGCATTGAACAGGAAATGCGGACGGATGCGCGCCGTCAGCGCCAGCAAACGCGCCTCGGCCAGCGCGGGCGACCTCGCACGTCCGCTCATCTCGAACCATCCGAGCAGGAGCGCAACGCCGATCACCACCCACAACGACGTCCGGCTGAATCCCGCGGCCTCCGTCTCGATCAGGTGCATCGCTGCGAAAAGGCCGCGCACGGCCGCCGTCACCAGCAGCACCAGCAGGACAACCAGGACTGCGCCAAACCATTTCGGCAGGCGCGCCAACCATGGAGTGGCAAGGCCGATGAATGCGAGACTGGCCAGTGCCACGGGCTCGATCACCACCGCCAGCTCGATGAATTCAGCGAAAAGGAAACGCCATTCGCGATTGGCGGCAAGGACGCCGAGCACCGCGCCGCAATTGACGACCAGCAGCACACGCAACCAGCTCTCGGGCTTGCGCAAGTCCGGCGGGCCGGCGGGCGGAGGGTTTTCCCTTATACTTCGTGCTTGGCTCAATTCCCCGTCACCTTTGATTTTCCAGTGTTTTTGTCGCAAGCAACGCCTGATTCATGGCAGCCCGATTATGACAGAACCAAAACCTCCGGCATCTCCAGCAACCCCGGCAGCGTGGTCGGGGCGCTTTGACGAACCCGTTTCCGACCTGGTCAAGCGTTACACCGCGTCCGTATCTTTTGATCGCCGCATGTGGCGCCAGGACATCCGGGCTTCGCTGGCACATGCGCGCATGCTGGCTGGCCAAGGCATCATCGCCGCCGCCGACCTGGCCGCCATCGAACAGGGCATGGCCGCGATCACCGGCGAGATCGAGGCCGGCAGCTTCAACTGGAACCTCGACGACGAGGACGTCCATCTCAACATCGAGAAACGCCTCACGGCGCTGGTCGGCGATCCCGGCAAGCGCCTGCATACCGGCCGCTCGCGCAATGACCAGGTTGCTACCGACATCCGGCTCTGGCTGCGCGACACGATCGACGACATCGACGGCCTGCTGCGCAATCTGCAGAAAGCCTTGCTCGATGCGGCCGAAGCCCACATCGACACACCCCTGCCCGGCTTCACGCACTTGCAGGTGGCGCAGCCGGTGACCTTCGGCCACCATCTGCTGGCGTATTTCGAGATGCTGCGCCGCGACCGCGCGCGCTTTGCCGACTGCCGCCGCCGGGTCAATCACCTGCCGCTGGGCGCCGCTGCGCTGGCCGGCACGACGTTCCCGATCGACCGCCAAGCGGTGGCGCGCGAACTCGGCTTCGAGGACATCTGCGAGAACTCTCTGGACGCCGTTTCCGACCGCGATTTCGCGATCGAATTCTGTGCGTCCGCGTCACTGGTGATGACCCACATTTCGCGCTTCGCCGAGGAACTGGTTCTGTGGATGAGCCCGCGCATCGGCTTCATCGATCTTGCCGATCGCTTCTGCACCGGCTCGTCGATCATGCCGCAGAAGAAGAATCCGGATGTGCCGGAACTGGCCCGTGGCAAGACCGGCCGCGTCTTCGGGCACCTGATGGGCCTGCTGACGCTGATGAAGGGCCAGCCGCTGGCTTACAACAAGGACAATCAGGAAGACAAGGAACCCTTGTTCGACACGGCCGACACGCTGAGCGATACCCTGCGCATCTTTGCCGAGCTGGTGCCCGGCATTCGCGTCATTCCGCAAGCCATGGCCGCCGCCTTGCGCCAGGGCTACGCCACCGCGACGGACCTCGCCGACTATCTGGTCAAGAAGGGTCTGCCTTTCCGCGACGCGCATGAAGCGGTGGCCCGCGCCGTACGCGCCTGCGAGGCGCGCGGTTGCGACCTGCCGGACCTGACGCTGGACGAACTGCGCTCGTTCTCGCCGCTGGTCGGCGCCGACGCCTATGCGGTGTTGACCGTAAGCGGTTCCCTCGCCGCGCGCAACCACCTCGGCGGCACCGCGCCGGCGCAGGTGAGCGCGGCGATTGCACGCTGCCGGGCGCGCCTCTGATTGCGCGCACGATGGGAATTCCAGAGCACATCGGCAAGTACGAAATTCGCAGGAAGCTCGGCGAAGGCGCGACCTCGATCGTCTATCTCGGCTTCGATCCCTTCGCCGGGCGCGAAGTCGCGGTCAAGGCGATTTTTCCCGAAGTGCTGCGCGACAAGGAGCGCGGCCGGCTTTACCGTCACCTGCTGCTGACCGAGGCCTCGCTGGCCGGGAAGCTGATGCATCCGCACATCGTGCAGATTTTCGACGCCGTGGTGTCGGACGAGCAAAGCTACATCGTCATGGAGTACGTGCGCGGCGGGACGCTGGAGCCCTTCTGCACCCCGAGCACCCTGCTGCCGGTGGATCGCCTGGTGGAAATGATCTTCAAGTGCACCCGTGCGCTTGACTACGCCTTTCGCGCTGGCGTTACCCATCGCGACATCAAGCCGGCCAACATACTGCTGGTCAACGCCGGTGAAGGCGCCGAACGGGCCAGCGGCGACATCAAGATTTCCGACTTCGGCGCCGCGCTGATGACCAGCGGAGACCAGACGCACACCCAGGTTTCGGGCGTCGGCTCACCGGCCTACATGTCGCCGCAACAAGTGCGCGAGATGACTCTCGATCACCAGACCGACATCTACTCCCTGGGCGTGGTGATGTACCAGTTGCTGACCGGGCGCTTGCCGTTCCAGTCGAACAGCAACTACGGCATGATCTACCAGATATGCAACGCGGAACCGCCGCCGCCTTCGACCTTCCGCAGCGACATGCCGGCCAGCCTCGACGCCGTGGTCGCCCGTGCCATGCAGAAGGAACTCGCAGCGCGCTACCAGAGCTGGGAAGAGTTCGCCCACGACCTCGCCCAGGCCTTTCGCAACAAGCAGCTGTCGGCGCAGCGGCAGGCGTTTCCCGACAGCGAGAAGTTCGAGTCCCTGCGCGCCCTGCCGTTTTTCAGCGGGTTTTCCGATGTCGATCTGTGGGAAGTCGTGCGCTTCTCGCGTTGGGACGAAGTGGCAGCGGGCACCACGATCATCCGCGATGGCGAACGCGGAGATTTTTTTGCCTTCCTGCTGGATGGCCAACTGGCAGTCGCCAAGGGCGGCCGCCCGCTCGGAATCCTGGCGGCCGGCGAATGCTTCGGCGAAATGGCCATTATCCGGCGCGGCGAACATACCCGTGGCGCCGACGTGGTGGCACACACCGCCGCCCGCGTCGTGACCATTCCGGCACAGTCCCTGGAAAGCGCCTCCAACGCATGCCGCATGCATTTCTACCAGGGCTTTCTCGACGTCATCGCCGGCCGCCTCGACGATGCCAATGCCCGCCTGGTGTCGCTTTGACGCGCGGGCCTGGCGCCGACATCGAGGCCATAACGGCGGCAATCGCCGAACACACGGGAACGCCCTTCACCGCCTGCTCGGCAAGCCCCGTCGGCGGCGGCTCGATTCATGGCGCATGGCACCTGCACGACGGCCTGCGCCACTATTTCGTCAAGACCAACGACCTCGCCGCCGCGCCGGTGTTTGCCGCAGAGGCCCGCGGACTGCAAGCCCTGTCGGCAGCCGGCGCGGTGCGAACGCCGACTTTCATCACTCGCGGCAACACCGCGAGCCAGGCCTTCCTGGTCCTCGGATTTCTCCCGCTGGCGGCGCTGGATCGGCAGAGCGGCGCACGACTCGGTGCGGCATTGGCTGAGCTGCATCGCAGGACCGGGGAATCATTCGGCTGGCCCGAGGACAACTTCATCGGCGCAACGCTTCAGCGCAACGCGACGCATGCAAGTTGGCCGCACTTCTTCGGCGACCGCCGCCTGCGGCCGCAACTGCAACTGGCGCTGAAAAATGGCATGGACAAGACGCTGGCGGCCAAGGGCGAAGCAGTCATCGAGCGCTGCGGCGGCCTGTTCATCGACTACCGGCCGGCGGCAAGCCTGCTGCACGGCGACCTGTGGTCGGGCAATGCCGCGCAAACCGGCGATGGCACGCCGGTGATTTTCGATCCGGCCTGCTACTACGGCGACCGCGAAACCGACATCGCCATGGCCGAACTCTTCGGCGGCTTTCCGACGAGTTTCCAAGCGGGCTATCGCGCCGCCTGGCCCCTCGACCCGGGCTATGAAACCCGCAAGCCGCTGTATAACCTCTACCACATCCTGAATCACTTCAATCTCTTTGGCGGCGCCTATCGTGGCCAGGCGCAGCGCATGATCGAAGGCCTGCTGAAAGTGCTCAGGCGCTGAGTCAGGCCAGTTTCACGATGGGTTCAAGCTGTTTCTGCAGTTCGCCCGACTGATACATCTCGGTCATGATGTCGCTGCCACCGACGAACTCGCCGCTGATATAGAGCTGCGGCACGGTCGGCCAGTTGGCGTAGTCCTTGACCCCCTGGCGCACTTCAGGATCGGCCAGCACATCCACCGTGACAAGTTCCTTGACGCCGCATGCCTGCAGGATCTGCACCGCACGCGCCGAAAAGCCGCACTGCGGAAACTGCTGTGTGCCTTTCATGTACAGGACGACCGGATTGCCGGTAACGGTAGCGTGGATCTTCTGTTTGATGTCCATGGCATTTTCCGATAAATAGTTGAGTAAACAAGTCGGGATATTCTAGCTGGGCGATGCCCGCGTGGTCAAGTCCAAGAAAGACCCGCGGCACGGCGGTGGGCGGGCATCAGCACCGCAGCAGTCAGGTCGACTCCGACGTAGCGATGCTGCGGCGGCAGGTGAGGCAGATCAAGACCGGTGCCGACACCGAGCGGCAGCGCGCGGTTGGCCTTATGAGACAGACTGAATGACTCAATGCAGCACGCGCGGCATGGACAGCACGAACTCGGCAATCGGCGCCGCAAACTGCACGCCATCCTCGGCGGTCATCTGGTAGCTGCCCTTCATGGTGCCGACCGGCGTTGCGAGCTGGCAGCCGCTGGTGTATTCGAAACTCTGCCCCGGCGCCAGCAGGGGCTGATGGCCGACGACCCCCAGGCCGCGCACTTCCTGCACATGGCCCGCGGCGTCGGTGATGATCCAATGCCGGGAAATCAGTTGTGCGGGGACGTTGCCGGTGTTGCTGATGGCAACCGTGTAGGCGAAGACGTGACGATTGATCGCCGGATCGGACTGCTCGGCAATATAGTGGGTTGTCACCGCAACCCCCATTTCGTATTTCTTCGCCTCGGCCATGAGGCCTGCATTCAACACCAATTCCCGTCGCGGAGCAAGAACGCGCAGCGCGGATTGGCGCCAACGCCCGTCTTGCCGGCGTCCCGCAGAGCGCTTCGCACCTGAAATGTCTGGCGGACATGCGGCCCGTGATCGTTCTGCCGTGATCATTCTTGACCATTGCCGTCGATTCCGCGAAACTGGGGCTTGCGCGCCAAACACGCCGGCAATCGGGCGAACGTATTGGCCACTTTCCATCCGGCTTGAGATTTTTCCATGAGCGCTCACGAATCAGACGCCGCACCACAGAGCTTTTTTAGCAGGCTAAGAAACCTCGGCATCGAACCCGGCGACGACGAGGAGCTGCGCCTCAACAAATCGCTGCTGATGCTCGCGACGGGCCTGGTCAGCACCGCGATCATGGTATGGGTGGCGATCTACTCGATTCTCGGGCCTTACATCTCGAGTTCGATTCCGCTGGCTTTCCAGCTCCTGCTGGTGAGCAACTTGCTGCTCTACGTCAAGTTGCGGAATTTCGATTTTTTCCGCATCAGCCAGTTGGGGCTGTTCCTGTTCCTGCCCTTCGTCGCGCAATGGACCGGCGGCACGATCATTTCCACCAGCGGCGTGGTGCTCTGGGCCCTGCTCGCACCCGTTGGCGCCATTTTGTGCATCGGCGTCAGGCAATCGGTCGGCTGGTTTCTCGCCTGGGTGACCCTTACCGCCCTTTCCGGCGCCGCCGATTTTTACCTTTCCGACCCAATGTTCGTGCAAAAGGCCAGCGTGCCGCTGCGCACCACCATCGTCTTCTTCGCGCTCAACTTCATTTCGGTGTCGAGCATCATCTACATGCTGCTGACGCTTTCGATAGCCGAGAAGCGCAAGATGGAAAAGAGCCTGCAGGCAGCCCATGAGCAGGTGCAATTCGAGCAGGAACGCTCCGAAAAGCTGCTGCTCAACATCCTGCCGCAGCCCGTGGCGGACCGGCTGAGGAGTTCGGACAAGACCATTGCCGACGGCTTTGCCGATGTCACCGTCATGTTCGGGGATATCGTGAACTTCACCCAGGTGGCGGCCGCCATGTCGCCGTCACAGGTGTTCGCGATGCTGAACCAGATCTTCTCCGCCTTCGACGAACTGGCGGAAACCTACGGGCTGGAAAAGATCAAGACCATCGGCGATGCTTACATGGTGGCCGGCGGCCTGACTGAAGAGCCTGCCGACTATTCGGCCGCCATCGCCGACCTGGCGATCGCCATGCGCGATTTGCTGCGACGCGACTTCGCGGTCAACGCGATGCATCTGGAAATCCGCATCGGCATCGGCACCGGCCCGATCGTCGCCGGCGTGCTCGGCAAGAAGAAGTTCATCTACGACCTCTGGGGCGACACCGTCAACATCGCCAGCCGGATTACCACCGAAGGCGTGCCCGGCATGATCCAGTGCGACACCACGACCTACCATCGCCTGGCCCCCAACTTCGATTTTCACGAGCCGCAAACCATCTACCTCAAGGGCAAGGGCAACATGACGGTGTATCGCCTGATCGGCCGCAAGACTGCGACCGAAGACGAAGCAAGCTAAGAGCGTTCGGCAGGAGTCGTAGCCTGCGCCAGGCGAAAGCAGACCCGGCCGGCTCGATTCGAGACCAGCGCCAGCTTGTATCCCGCCGCCTCGGCGTAGCGGGCCGCGTTGTAGAGCCCAATGCCGAAGCCGCTCTCCGAAGACACGGGGCCGGCAAACAGGCCGGATGCGGTGGCTTCCGGTATGGCCGAGCCGGTGTCGCAGACGATCAGTTCCGCGCTGCCATCATTGCGCGCCAGCTCGAACTGCAAGCGCAGGCCGGGTTCGCGCACGCGCTTTTCGGCAGCGTTGCGCACCAGGTTGTCGGCCACCCCTGAAAACACTTCGGCGGGAAGTTCGCCCACCAGCGACAGCTCCGCCTTGAAGTCCGCCCAATCCAGCGCCGCCATCCGCTGCTGCAGGTCCTGCCACCATTCCGCGACCGGTATCCAGCGGGCAGAGCCCGCGCTTTGCGGCGCATTCAGCTTGCCCAGCGTCTCGGCCAGCCGATCGCTTATCGCCGGCAATTGGCGGCGCAACAGCGATTGATAGTCGAGGGACGCTGCGGCGCCCGGTTCCAGGCCGGCCGAACACAGGGCATTCAGCGATTGCAACAGGTTCTTCACATCGTGCGTGAGCCGTGCTCCGGTCTCGTGTACCGCCTGCATGTAGGACAACTGCTTGAGGGCCATGGCGCGCCGCTTGTCCGCGTAAAACTGGGCCAGCAATTGCGCCAGCAGGTTGCAGTGCCAGATCATCGTCGGTGAAAGCTCTTGCAGCGTATAGAGAACAAGAACCAGGCCTTCGTGGGTGAACTCCCAGCGACGGCCATCGGTCAGGCCAAAGCGCCCGTTCTGATTTCCGGCGATCCATTCCCCGCCCCGCACCCAGCGCAGGCGCTGCGCCATTTCAGCGCACGCCTGTTCGAGAAAGGCCTGCGGGGCGTCTTCGCGTCGCGCCAGATTGGCGAGCGCCTGCAGCCACTGCTCGATCGGCAGGCCGATCGACATCAGATACCGGAAAAAGAGACCGCCGAGGCCGGAAAAGCCCGAGTGGGGATTCCAGGCCAGGCCGAGCAGCAGCAGCGTCACGCCCATCAGCAGCATGACTTGCAGCAACGCCTCGACATAACTGCTGCCGAACAGCAGCATTGCCGCGAGGCTGCCGAGCAGCAGCACTGCGAGCAAGAGGACGATGAACAGGCTGTAGACAAAATCGACCACTTCGCGCGATCTGTCGCCTTCCCGCCCCTGCGGCAGGAAGGCCATCACCACCAGGACCAGCGGCAGTCCCACATAGCCGATCCGGAGTATCTGCAGCGGCGGCTTGGCCATCGGCACCAGCGCCGGAGCAGCCATCAGAAACAGCGCAACAACCAGGAAGCCGAGGGCCATCAGATAGAAAACCCGGGGCGCGCGGGCCCCAAACAACAACACCTTGCCGCCCACCAGACCCGCCAGCATCATGATCCACACCAGCAGGATCCAGCCCTTCAGGAATATCACGCCGGCCAGTACGATACCCGCCAGCCCGAGCACTGAAATCGCCGACATGCGCCGCTCGGTATGCACGAAAGGCTGCCACAGCATGAACAGGCCGAGATGGACAACGAACAGCGTCTTGCCCAGCAGCGTCTCCGGACCCTGCCAGAGAACCATGTACAGGACGGCCAGCAAGGCGAGCAGCAAGCCCTGTCGCAGGGCGACCAGCCGCGCCGGGAAGGCGGAAGAAAGCGGGAGAATCGCCACGGGAAGAAGTTTGCCGTCAGGGCAAGCTGCAGGAAGGATTTCTTGATTTTAGCCAGGCTGGCCGGGGACGCATCTGCCGAAATGCTGACGAAGCTGTCCAATATTCGACAGATGGTCCTCGAATCAAGAACCAGAAAAAACGGTAACATATTGAATAACTGAATCTATTACTTGTGGCATAATAGGTGCTTGGTGAACGCCAGCTAACAAGCCAACAACCCGTTTGAAAGGAACCCAATCATGAGACGCCAACAATCCGGTTTTACCCTGGTCGAAATCGCCATTGTGCTGGTCATTATCGGCCTGCTGCTGGGCGGCGTGCTGAAGGGCCAGGAACTGATCAACAGCGCCAAGGTGAAGAACATGGTTAACGACTTCCGCACCGTGTCTTCCCTGGTTTACAGCTACCAGGACCGCTTCAAGGCCTTCCCGGGCGACCAGCTCCAGGCGCAGCTCGACAACTCGTTCGGGGCCGCGGCTAGCGCTGTGGTTTGCACGCCGACAGCCGCTGCTCATTGCGATCCCGGCAACGCCCGCATCGACGGCGACTGGAACTCCACCACCGTTACCGATGAAACCTATGTCTTCTGGCAGCATGTGCGGCTCGCCAATCTGGCCTCGGGTGTCGTTACGCCGGGTGCTCCAAACTACGACCCGGTCAACGCCGACGGCGGCAGGATAGGCATCGAGAGCGGCTTGGATTCAGCCGGAGTTCCCGCACCCTGGATCACCGGCATGCGCGGTTCCTTCTACGTCTGCTCGACGGGCATCCTCGGTCGCTATGTGAAGCAGATCGACACCACGATGGACGATGGCAACACCGCCGGCGGCAACGTCCGCGCCGTGCCGGCGGCGTCGACCGTAACTCGCGGCACCGCTGCCGTAGACACCTCAGCGATCAACGAAGGCCAGCAATACACAGTCTGCGCCGGCTTCTGACGCCGACTGCTGGAGTCAAAGCCCGCTTCGGCGGGCTTTTTCGTTGCGCCTGTCGATGCAGTTCACCCGCCACCAAGCCGCGACGGCGTTTCTGTGTCTGACCGGAATCTGGCTGCTGACGCACCGCTATCACGGCATTCATCACGACGGCCTGTTCTATGCGGTACAGACGCTGGCCCACGACGCTCCCGCGCGCTTCGAGCACGACCTGTTCTTCGCCTTCGGCTCGCAGAACGACTACACGCTATTCACCCCGCCCTATGCCTGGCTGAGCCGGCAGATCGGGCTTGGCCGCGCGGCGTTCTGCCTGCTGGTCGCCGCGCAAATCATCTGGGCCGTGGCGGCCTTCCAGATCGCGCGCCAATGGCTGCACGGAACCTTCCTGGTGGCCGGTCTCGCGCTGCTGTTCGCGCTGCCCAGGCACTATGGTTCGGATGGGGTATTCCACTATGCCGAGCCCTTCCTGACCGCTCGCATCTGGGCCGAAAGCCTCGTCCTGGCCGGCGTTGCGGCAACGCTGCATGACCGCATCCGGCTCGCGTCAGGCCTGGTCCTGGGCGCTTTCCTGCTGCATCCGATCATCGCCCTGCCCGGGGTCCTGTTTCTCGCGGCATATCGCCTGCACAAGCACTGGAAATGGATTCCGCTGCTGATCGCAATCACCCTGCTGGCAGCCGCCGCACTGCCGGCGATGGATGGGACATGGATCGAACTGGCGCGAAGACGGGCGCCGTTCGTGTTCATCAATCAGTGGCACTGGGAGGAATGGGCCGAACCATTCACGTGGATCGGCATCCTGCTGGCGGCGGCGCGTGCAATGGCGCCGGCGCGAAACGCATTCCTGGCGCTGGCGCTCACCGGCGCCGCAGGGATCACCCTCGCCGCCATCGGAAACCTGACCGGGGCCGCCCTGATGCTCCAGGCGCAGCCCTGGCGTTGCCTATGGCTGCTGAAGGTCTGCGGGCTCCTGGCGCTGGTCGCGCTGGTGATGCAGCGCTGGCGCTGCTCTGCGGCGGACCGCTGGCTGCTTGCCGGTTTCGGCGCCGCGGCCTTGACGGCAAACACGCTGGGGGGGCCGGTGGCCGTGCTTCTCGCCCTGCTGGCGAACGCGCTCTGGCGTCGCGAAGCCCCGCCGGACGTGCCCCGCTGGGTAGCATGGGGCGCCGGCCTTGCCTTGGTCGCAGTCCTGCTCGAAACCCTGTTGGCACTGCTGCAGGAGGTTGGCTTCCTGCTGGAGCGAATCTCCGGAGGCATCGCACCGAACATGCGCTGGCCGCTCGGCGACCTGGCATCGGGGTTCAACGGCCCCCTGGCGCTGCTGCTGCCGGCGCTCGCCGTGGCCCTGGCGCTGGCAGCAAGGCACCGTCCGCTGGCCGCCGCTACGGCGGCCGCGGTCTGCCTGTCCGCAGCCTCGTGGGGCTGGTATCGGGCGGACGATCCACTGCAGAACCTGTTGTTCAGGTCAGCAAACGCGCGGCCGTTCGAGCGGGAAATCCCGCCGAATGCCACCGTGTATTGGGAAAGGAATATGCTCTATGCTTGGTTCCTGCTCGGGCAAGGCAACTACGCGTCACTCCAGCAAAGTGTCGGCGTGGTGTTTTCCAGGCAGTCAGCCAACGAGGCGCGGCGCAGGCTGGCGCGAATATCCGCTTTCGGCTCGGCCGATTCCGACATTGGCGCCGATGGAACGCTGATATCGTCGCGCGTCCTGCCGTCCTCGCGTTTGCCGCAGTTGGCGGACCTGGCCACGCTGTGCCGGGATCCGGTACTGGATTTCGTGATTCTGCGCCAGTCCCTCGGCGCATCGCCCCTCCCCCAGTGGATGGACCCGCTTGGCAACGGGCCCTGGTACCTGCACCGCTGCGAGGACTTCAGGCCCCGCGCAGCAGCGCCTCCTCCCCCGCTGTCACCGCCGCCGCCGTCCCGATCAGCACCACCACATCGCCTTCGATCAACTCCAGTTCCGGCTCCAGCTTCAGTGCGCGCTGAGAACGACGCCGGATCGCGGTAACGCCAGCGCCGATTCGTGCCAGGTCGAGTTCGCCGACCCGGCGGCCGATGGCCCAGGTCCCGGGCGTCAGCGTCACCGCATGCAATCGCGGCTGGTCGGCATCCGCGAGGTGCGCGCCGGCATCGGTGGCACCATGGAAGAAGCCGCGCAGCAGGGAATAGCGCTGTTCGCGCATCTCGCGCAGGCGCTTGATCACCTTGTGCATCGGTATGCCCGACAGCGCCAGCGCATGGGTGGCGAGCATCACGCTGGATTCGAGGGCTTCCGGCACCACCTCGGCGGCGCCGGCGAGATACAGCTTTTCGACGTCGTCCTGCTCCCTGGCCCGGGACACGATGGCGACATCGGGGCGCAACTCCCTGACACGGTGGATCACCCGCAGCGCGGCCTCGATGTCGGCGAAGCTGATGATCACGACGCTGGCGCGCATCAGGCCGGCCGCCAGCAGCGTTTCCTTCTTCGACGAATCGCCGTAGGAGACCGCTTCGGCGGCGATGCTGGCTTCGCGCACGCGCTCGGGATCGAGGTCGAGGGCCATGAAGGAAACGCCCTCGGCTTCGAGAAAGCGCGCCAGGTGCTGGCCGGTGCGCCCGTAACCGCAAATGATCGCGTGCTTGTCGGCGCCCAGCGACTGCGCCGCAAGCTGCGTCAACTGCATCGAGCGCAGCAGCCATTCCGAGGCGACAAAGCGAAACACCAGCCGATCGGAGAAATGCACGATCAGCGGCGCCAGCAGCAGCGAGAGCACCATCGCCGCCAGCACCGGTTGCAAGGTCGCGGCCTTGAGCAGATGCACATCGTTGGCCAGGGCGAGAATCACGAAGCCGAACTCGCCGCCGGCGCACAGCCACAGGCTGCTGCGCAGGGCGGTGCCCGGCGCGCTGCCCAACAGCCGGGAAGAGGCGCCGACGACGATCAGCTTGAGCGCCAGCAGCGCGGCCAGGATGCCGGCCACCAGCGCCCATTGCCCGATGATCTGGGGCACATTCAGGCGCATGCCGATGGCGACGAAGAACAGGCCCAGCAGCACGTCGCGGAAGGGCTTGATGTCTTCTTCCACCTGGTAGCGGTATTCGGTCTCGCCGATCAGCATGCCGGCCGTGAATGCACCCAAGGCCAGCGACAGGCCCGCCAACTCGGTCAGCCAGGCCAGGCCGAGGGTGATCAGCAGCACATTCAACATGAACAGCTCGGCGGATTTTCTGCGCGCCACCAGGTGGAACCATGCCGACAGCGCCCGCTGACCGATGAACAGCACCAGCGCGAGCAATATCGCGGCCTTGACGCCGGCCAGCAGCATGGCCTCGGCCATCGCTTCCAGCGGTTGCGAAAGCGCCGGGATCAACACCAGCAGCGGCACCACGGCAATGTCCTGGAACAGCAGCACGCCGATCACCTCGCGGCCATGCGGCGCATCGAGTTCGCCGCGCTCGGCCAGCAGCTTGGACAGCATGGCGGTCGATGACATCGCCAGTGCGCCGCCCAGCGCGAGGCCGGCCAGCCATGGAATGCCGGCAAAGCGGGCGAGAACCGTGGCGATCAGTGTCGTCAGCACCACCTGCGCCAGACCCAGGCCGAAAACGATGCGCTTCATGCTGTACAAACGCGCCAGGGAAAACTCGAGGCCGATGCTGAACATCAGGAACACGACGCCGAATTCGCCAAGATGCCGTGTCTGCTCGGTATCCGGCACCCAGTCCGCGGCGTGCGGTCCCAAAGCCGCGCCGACCAGCAGGTAGCCCATGATCGGCGGCAGGCCGAGCATGCGGAAAATCACCACGACGACCACGGCGGCGGCGAGCAGCAGCAAAATCAGTGGCAGGGTCTCGGACATGGTGCGAACGGATACGGCCAGGGGTCGGGAAGAAGATCAAAAGACAAGCGGGCGCGATTGCTATAATTTGGCTCCATGATAATCGCCGGCCCCCGATGAACCAAGCCATTAACCTGTCTGCTGCGCGCGTCCATGATGACGATCGCGCCGTGGTCATGGGCCGCCAGGTGCTCGAAATCGAAGCCGCGGCAGTGGCCGCGCTGGCGCGACGACTGGGCGGGGAATTCCGCGCCGCCGTGGCGCTGATACTCGAAAGCCGCGGTCGCGTCGTCGTCAGCGGCATCGGCAAATCGGGCCATATCGCGCGCAAGCTGGCGGCCACCTTCGCCAGCACCGGAACCCCGGCCTATTTCGTCCATGCCGCCGAAGCCATCCATGGCGACCTGGGCATGATCACCCGTGACGACGTGCTGATCGCCATTTCCAACTCGGGCGAGAACGACGAGTTGCTGACCATCGTCCCGCTGGTCAAACGCCTGGGCGGCACGCTGATCGCCATCACCGGCAATGAGACTTCCTCGCTGGCACAGGAGGCCGACATCCATCTCGACGCCCGCGTCGAGCAGGAAGCCTGCCCGTTGAACCTGGCGCCGACCGCCAGTACCACGGCGGCGCTGGCTCTGGGCGACGCGCTGGCGGTGGCGCTGCTCGACGCGCGCGGCTTCGGCGCGGAGGACTTTGCCCGCTCCCACCCCGGCGGTGTACTCGGCCGCAAGCTGTTGACGCATGTCGGCGATGTGATGCGCATCGATGTGCCGACTCTGCCCGAAAGCGTCTCGGTTCCCGTCGCCCTGGCCGCCATGACGCGCGGCGGCATGGGCATGGCGGTGATCCTCGACGCGGCGGCGAAGATCACGGGAATCTTTACCGACGGCGACTTGCGTCGCGCCATGGAACGCCTTGGCGACCTGCGCGCGACACCGGTGACCGAGGTCATGACGCGCCACCCGCGCAGCATCGGCTCCCGGCGCCTGGCCGTCGAGGCGGTTGAAATGATGGAAACGAACAAGGTCAACCAGTTGCTGGTGCTCGATGAGGAAGGTCGACTGGTCGGCGCGCTGAACATGCACGACTTGTTCCGGGCCAAGGTCGTCTGATGGCCCCGGCGACGACACTGGCGATGGGCAAGGCGGCCCGCCTCACCCTGATGGGATTCGACGTGGACGGCGTGCTGACCGACGGCACGCTCTACTTCAGTTCCCTGGGCGACGAGATCAAGGCCTTTTCCAGCCTCGACGGCCACGGCCTGAAGATGCTCCGGCACGCAGGGGTCGAGGTTGCCATCATCAGCGGGCGCAGTTCGCGCGCACTCGAACTGCGCGCCGGGAACCTTGGCATCGAAGAGCTGCACATGGGTGTCGAGGACAAGCGCGCGCTGCTGAACAAGCTTGCGGCGCAACGCGGGATCGAACTCGCGCAGACCGGCTACATGGGGGACGACGTGGTTGACCTGCCCATCCTGCGCGCCTGCGGCTTTTCTGCCGCGGTGGCCGACGCGCACGGCGAAGTCCTCTCCAGGGTGGATTACGTCGCCACCCGGGGTGGCGGCCGCGGCGCCGTGCGCGAAGTCTGCGACCTGATCCTGCGCGCGCAGGGCAAGTGGGATGCGGCCATGGCGGTTTATCTCACATGAACAGCTTATCCCCCGCCCCTTCTCCAAGAGAAGGGGTGACTCTTGCTCGCTGCACTCGCAGGTTTTTGGCGGGTCTGCCTTGGGGCGGCCCGGCGGCAGACCAATGAAGGATCGCGCCGCCTCGCTGTTCCCGCTGGTGATGCTGCTGCTGCTCGCCGCGCTGACCTTCTGGCTCAACCGGGTGATCCAGGCCGACAATCCGCGCGGCCCGCAGCGCCACGATCCGGATTACTGGGTGGAGCGTTTTCAGGTGCGTCGCTTCGATCCCGAAGGCAAGTTGCAACACACCATCGTCGCCGACAAGCTGCTGCATTACCCGGACGACGACACGACGATCGTCACCGCCCCGCACATCACCTATCACAAGCAGCCGCCGTCCGAGATATTCGCCCGCATCGCTTACATCGGCCGCGACGGCAAGGAAGTCGACCTGGTCGATGAAGTGCGGGTGCTGCGCCAGGGCGCGGCGAGCGAGTCGGCGCCGACGCTGCTTGAGACCAGGACACTCAAGGTTTTCCCCGATGAAGAAAGGGGAAGCACCAACGATCCGGTGGTCATTACCCAGGGCAAGAGCGTGATGAACGGCACCGGGCTCGACATTGACAACAGATCCGGCATCACGGTGCTCCGCGGCCGTGTAACCGGCACCCTCCATCGCAACCGGACCCAGACACCATGAGACCTCTTTTCCGACTCGCTGCCATTGCCGCCGGCGCCGGCGTCATGTTCGCCGCAACTGTCGCACAAGCCGAAAAGGCCGACCGCGACAAACCGGTCAATATCGAAGCGGACCGGGTCTCCGTCGACGACGTGAAGAGAATCCAGACCTTCGACGGCAACGTGCAACTGGTCAAGGGTACGCTGATCATCCGCGCCGAGCGGATCGTCGTCACCCAGGACGATGACGGCTATCAGCGCGGCGTCGCCACCGGCACGGCCAGCGCACTGCCACGCTTCCGCCAGAAGCGCGAGGGCCAGGACGACTACATCGAAGGCGAAGGCGAGCGCATCGAGCACGATGCCAAGGCCGAGAAGACCGAGTTTTTCAATCGCGCGTGGGTCAAGAGCGGCCTCGACGAGGTGCGCGGCCAGTTCATTTCCTATGATGCCCGGACCGAAAAATACTTCGTCACCAGTGGTCCCAACGGCACCCGCGCCCAGCCGGGCAGCGGCGAGCGGGTGCGCGCCGTGATCCAGGCCAGGAACAAGGATGGCGGCGCAGCAATGCCGGCGCGTCCCACCCCCGGCCCGGTGCTGAAAGGCGCCCAGGACATCGCCAATCCACGTCAGGAGACAGCGCAGTAGGTTGCAGCAAAGGGATTTCCGAAGCCCGCAACGTGCCCGGGCTTGTCAGGCTGATCCGGCCAAACGCCTTCGTCTTGAAACAAGAAGGGAAGGCCTGACGACCCCAAGTCCCCTCGCGGATATCAGCTTAATCCTGGTTGCAGCGCACAACCCAAGGTCCTCCGGGACCTTTTTTACTTATATAACCAATTGTTTAAATGAAATAAATGCCAGGTTATGCATTTTTTGTTGCATTGCACCAAAAAAGCCTTGACAAGGCGCTTTTCAACCCTATAATGCAATTCATGATGCAGTGCACCATTGCCCCGGTGAATAGGGGTAAGCGACACACAGACGACATCTGCACCAAATGCTTAACTACTATCTTCAGGAGATCACCATGAACGCCACGACCGAACAACTTGCCAACGCCAACAAGGCCAATGTAGAAACCCTGCTGAGCCTCGCCAACACGGCTTTTGCCAGTGCCGAGCGCTTGGCCGCACTGAACCTCAATACCGCCCGCGCCATGCTGGAAGACAGCGTCGCCGGCGCCAAAGCCCTGCTCGCCGTCAAGGATGTGCAGCAACTGATCGCCATGCAAAGCACGCTGGCCCAACCCGCCGTCGAGAAGGCCGTCGCCTACTCGCGCAGCGCCTATGAGATCGCCACGCAGACCCAGGAAGAACTGACCAAGGTCGTTGAGAGCCAGGTTTCCGAGATCAACAGGAATGTGGCTGCTGCCCTCGACAAGGCCGCCAAGAACGCCCCGGCAGGTTCCGATGTCGCGGTAGCCGCCGTGAAGTCGGCGATCGCCGCCGCCAATTCAGCCTACGACAGCATGAGCAAGGCTGCCAGGCAAGTCGCCGAAATCAGCCAGGCCAACATCGCCGCCGCAACCGACGCGACCGTCAAGGCTGTCGGCTCCACGGCGCCGAAAGGCAAGAAGGCCGCCTGAGCGAGTTTTTCCACCGCCTCCTCCTCCAGCCCCGAAAACGGGCTGGATTCAGACCCGACGCCCACAAGGCGTCGGGTCTTTTTTTATGTCCGCACCGGAGGGGCGGACGGTATCCCGGTGATATGTCCGGGACAAGCGACTACAGGGCGCGCAGTCGCTCGCCTGCCGCGGCCAGCGTGGTTTCGTTCTTGGCAAAGCAGAAGCGGATCACGCGCTTGTCGTCGCCATCGGGATTGAAGACCGAAACGGGGATCGCCGCGACGCCGTGTTCCTTGGTCAGCCGCTGGACAAAGCGGGTATCCGGCTCGTCGCTGATCGCGGCATAGGTCGCCAACTGGAAATAAGTGCCGGCACAAGGCAGCAGGACGAAACGCGAGCCCTCAAGCTGCCGGCGGAAAAAATCGCGCTTGGCCTGGTAGAAACTCGCCAGGTTGTCCGCGAACTCGGGGTGCTCGCGCATGAAATCGGCGAGCGCCAGTTGCGCCGGATGATGGACCGTGAATACGATGAACTGGTGGGCCTTGCGAAATTCGTTCATCAGTTCGCGCGGCGCCAGGCAGTAGGCGACCTTCCAGCCGGTGACGTGATAGGTCTTGCCAAAACTGGAAACGACGAAGCTGCGCTCGCGCAGACCGGGATAGCGGGTGACGCTTTCATGCCGCCGGGTTCCCCCGCCATCCTCCTGGTCGAACACCACATGTTCGTAGACCTCGTCGCTGACGACGACGATCCCGGTGTCCCGCACCAGGGTTTCCAGCATCGCCAGGTCGTCCGCCGACCATACCGAGCCGCTTGGGTTGTGCGGCGAATTGATGATGATCATGCGGGTGCGCGGCGTGATCAGCGCGCGCACTTCGTCCCAGTCCGGCTTGAACTCCGGAAAGCGCAAATGCGCGAACACGGCGTGACCGCCGTTCAGATCTATGCCAGGGACATAGGAGTCATAGACCGGCGCAAACACGATGACCTCGTCGCCCGGCCTGACGCAGGCGGCGATGGCCGTGTAGATCGCCTGGGTCGCCCCGGCGGTCACCGTCACTTCGGTTTCCGGATCATAGGCGGCGAGGTACAGCCTCGCCACCTTTTCCGCAATGGCCTCGCGCAACGAGGGGACACCGGCCATCGGCGGATACTGGTTGGCCCCCGCCGCCATGTGATGCGTCACGCGCTCCAGCAGCAGCGGCGACGGAGAAAAGTCCGGAAAACCCTGCGACAGATTGATCGCGCCATGTTCCGCGGCCAGCCGCGACATGACGGTAAAGATCGTGGTGCCGACGTTCGGCAGGCGGGACGGCAAAAAGAGGGTCAAGACCGGCTCACTCCAGCCCGAGCAGTTCCACCTCGAACACCAGCGTCGCATTGGGCGGAATCACGCCGCCGGCGCCGCGGGCGCCATAGCCGAGCGCGGGCGGGATGGTCAGCTTGCGCGTGCCGCCGATCCGCATTCCCTGCACGCCTTCGTCCCAGCCGGCGATCACGCGCCGACCGCCGAGCGGAAACTCGAAGGGCTCGTTGCGATCCTTGCTCGAATCGAACTTGGAACCGTTGGTGAGCCAGCCCGTGTAATGCACGGAAACGGTCTGCCCGGCGCAGGCTTCGGCACCCTCGCCGACAATCAGTTCTTCAATGACAAGCCCGCTGTCCGTGGTGATCTGACTCATCGCATTGCTCCGTGTGGTTGATTGATCGTTGAAGCCATTATGCCCCAGAGCCAGGCGGCAGCAGCGGCTGGAATATTCCGTCGGCTGCGGCCGGCGGCAGCGGCTGCGCGAACAGAAAGCCCTGGAACTTTTCGCAGCCGAGCGCGAGCAGGACGTCGAGCTGCTCACGGGTTTCCACCCCTTCCGCCAGTATGTCGAGGTCCAGGCTCCGTGCCAGGCCGACGATGGCCGTGGCAATCGCCGCATCCTCGGGATCAACGGTCAGATCGCGCACGAAACTCTGGTCGACCTTCAGCTTGTGCACCGGGAAGCGCTTGAGATAGCTCAGGCTGGAATACCCCGTTCCGAAATCATCGATGGACAGGCGCACCCCCATGGCGGCGATTTCCTCAAGCCTGGCCTGGGTTTCGTCGATGTCGTGCATCAGCGTTGTCTCGGTGATTTCCAGTTCCAGCAGCCGCGCCGGCTGCCCTGTGTCGGCCAGCACGCGTCGCAGCGTCTCGACCAGGTTCTTCTGCCGGAACTGGCGCGGCGAAAGGTTGACCGAGACCGGCAGCAGCGGCCTTCCCTCCTGCTGCCAAGAGCGATTCTGCCGCAGCGCCTCGGCCAGCACCCATTCGCCGATCGGCATGATGAGGCCGGTCTCTTCCGCAATCGGGATGAATTCGCCCGGCGCGACCAATCCGTGCTCCGGGTCGTTCCAGCGCAGCAGCGCCTCCATGCCGCACACGGCGCGACGCGGCCAGTCGATCAGCGGCTGATAGTGCAGGAGCAGGGCCCCCGTCCCGATGGCCTGGCGCAGGCGGTTCTCCAGCGAAAAGAGGTGTGCGGCCTGCTCGTTCATGGTCCGCGCAAAGAACTGGAAGTTGTTCCTGCCGGCCGCCTTGGCATGGTACATCGCCGTGTCGGCATGCTTCATGAGGCCGAAGACCTCATCGCCGTCGTCGGGAAAAATGCTGATGCCGATGGATGGCGTGGCGCGCAACTGGTGGCTTTCGATGGTCACGGCCGACGCCAGCGCGCCGAGAACCTTTTCGGCTACTTGTATCGCATCGTCGGGCGAGGATATCTCGTGCAAGACAATGACGAACTCGTCGCCGCCCAGCCGCGACACCGTGTCGACCGCCCGCACCACGCTCTTCAGGCGCTCTGCCACGTGCTTCAGCAGTTCATCGCCGATGGCGTGGCCCAGCGTGTCGTTGATGCTCTTGAAGCGATCCAGATCGAGAAACATCACCGCGACGCGATGCCGGCCGCGCTGGGCCTGGGCCAGCGCCTGCTCCAGCCGGTCATGCAGCAGGGTGCGGTTGGGCAGGCCGGTCAGGCTGTCATGGTGGGCGACATGCCAGATGCGCTGCTCGGCCTGCATCCGCTCGAAGACTTCTTCCTGCAACTGCAGGTTCATGGTCGCCAGTTCCGCGGTGCGCTCGACCACGCGCTGCTCGAGCTCGTCATGGGCGCGCAGCAACGCCTCCTCGGCCTGATGGCGTTCAGTCACATCCTCGAAAATCCACGTCACGTCGACGCTGTCCGTCTCGCTGGCAACCCGGCGCCCCGTGGCGCGCACCCACAATGCGTGGCCGTCCCTGTGCCGCACCCGGGTCTCGCCGACGTAGGTGTCGCCGGCCAGGATTGCGGGAGAGGCCTCCGCGCCAAAATTCTGGTAGTCCTCCTCGCTGAGATAGAACACACGTGCCGAACGCCCGACAAGTTCCTCCGGCTGGTAGCCGAAAATCTCCGCAAGCCGGCGGTTGCAGCGCTGCACCATTCGATCACGGGCGAACAGGATGCCCACCGCCGCGTTGTCGAAGATCATCTGCTGTTCGTCGAACGCCTTCCGCGCGCGCTGCTCGGCCTCGTGCGTCGCGGTGAAGTCGTCCGCCAGCCAGACCGAACCCGCATGGGGATTTGCCGCATCGAAGGCGCGGCCGCTGATGCGCACCCACACCGTCCTGCCGTCGCGACGCAGGTAGGACTGCTCACGACGATGCACGGCGCCGGCGGCGAACTCGGCATAGATCTGCTCACCTACGCGCAGGAATTCCTCTTCGCTGTTGAACAGCCAGCGCGCGGACTGCCCCGCCAGTGATCCGGCCGGCAGATCGAATATTTCCTCGAAGCGCCGGTTGCAGCGCTCGAAGACACGATTGCGCACCACCCCGATACCCGCCGAAGCGGCACCCAGGATTGCGGACAACTCGCGCGTGCTGCGCTCCAGCGCTTCGATCAGCGCGCGGTCTTCGGCAATGTCCTCGATGATCCACAAGGTGCCCTCGCCGGGATGTTGCGGATCGATCGCCTTGGCCGAAACCCGGCACCAGAACAGGCTGCCGTCCTTGCGCTTGAGCCGGGTCTCGGCGCGGAACGGCTTTCCGGCGGCAAGGACCGGTCCGGCCTCGCGCCCAAGTTCGGAGTACGCCTCCTGGTCGGCATAAAGCATCAGTGCCGGCTGGTCGATGAATTCGTCCAGCGAGTAGCCGAACATCTCGGCGCACAGGCGATTGGCCTGCATCAGCCGGCGGCTGTGGGTAAACAGGATGCCGACCGTGGCGTTGTCGAAAATCGCGTTGAGTTCGAGTACGGCCTTCTTCGGTGCAATCGGAATCGGATTGCTGCTCATCGCACCCCGTCCTGTATCGCCCCGGCTTCGAGTACCCGCAGCAGCGACGATGTGTCGTCCTTGCCCCGGCCCTGCCCCATCAAGGCATTCAGTTGCCGCCATACCGTCGCGGCGACCGGCTGGGTGGCGCCAATCCGCATCGCCTCGTCCATCAGCAGTGCGTAGTCCTTGTGGTGCAGGCGCGCTTCGACGCCCGCCGCAAAGTCGCGCTCCACCATGCGGCCGCCGAACAGGTCCAGCACGCGCGAGCCCGCCGAGCCATGCAGCATCGCGGCACGCACTTTCCCAAAGTCGACACCCGACGCAGCCGCCAGGCGCGCCGCTTCCGCCGCCGCCTCGATGGCCGCCACCATCACCATCTGGTTGCAGGCTTTCGCCACCTGCCCGGCACCCGATTCGCCAACATGCACGATGACCTTGCCCAGCACCTCGAAAATCGGCCCGAGCCGCGCCGCCAGCCCCGGCTTGCCGCCCCACATGATGGCCAGCGTCGCATTCTGCGCACCGCCGCTGCCACCCGACACCGGGGCATCGACGAAATCGACGCCATGAGCCGCGTACATTGCCGCAATGCGCCGCGCCACATGCGGTGCAATGGTGGAAAAATCGACATGGATCGCACCGGGGGCAAGCGCCGGCGCCAATTCGGCGGCCAGTCCTTCGACATCGGCGCTGCCGGTAAGGTTGGTGCACACGATTTCGCTTGCCGCCGCCACCGCGGCCGGCGACGCGCAGCGCGCAGCACCCCGCGCCACCAGGGAATCGCCGCTGGCGGCGCGGCGGCTCCACACGCTCAAGGCATGCCCCGCCTGCAGCAGATGTCCGGCCATCGGCGCCCCCATGGCGCCCAGGCCGATGAATCCTATTTTCATGCCGCCGGCGTGGACATCTTCTCCAGCAGCCGCAGCGCCGAGATCGAATCGTCCTCGCCCATGCCGCTGCCGATCATCGCGTTGAACACCTGCGCGGTCGCAGCCGCCGAGGGCAGCATCAGGCCCAGGCGATGCGCCTCTTCCATCACGATGCGCAAGTCCTTCTGGTGCATCCAGGCCTTGAAACCCGGCTTGAAATTTCGATCCAGCATGCGCTGGCCGTGGTTCTCCAGGATCTTCGAATAGGCGAACCCGCCCAGCAGGGCTTCGCGTACCTTCCCCGCATCGACGCCGCTTTTGGTCGCGAAGTTGAAGGCCTCGGCCACCGCCATGACGCCGACGCCGGTGAGGATCTGGTTGCAGGCCTTGGCCACCTGCCCCGCGCCGCTGTCGCCGATCAGGGTGGCCGACTTGCCCATCTTCTCGAACAGCGGCCGGACCTTCTCGAACACCGCCGGCTTGCCGCCGACCATGATGGTCAGCGCGGCATTGATCGCGCCTGCCTCGCCACCCGATACCGGCGCGTCGAGAAACTCGATGCCCCGTTCGGCCAGGCGCAGGCCGATGCGCCGCGCCGCGTCGGGCGCAATGGTGCTCATGTCGACCACGATCAGGCCCGGCCCGGCGCCCGCCGCGAGTCCCTGCTCGCCGAAGCAGACAGCCTCCACGTCCGGCGCATCCGCCACCATGAGGATCACCACCTCGGCGTGGCGTGCCACTTGCGCCGGGCTCGCATGCGTGCGGGCGTTGACGGCCGCGAAGGGCGCCAGCGACTGCGGCCGCCGCGCCCACAGATGCAGGGCGTGGCCCGCCTTTTCGAGATGCAGCGCCATGGGACGCCCCATGAGGCCAAGACCGATGAATCCCACGTTCATGATGGTGTCTCCACAGGATGGTTATTGTTATACGTCGTGTCAGAGGTTGATGGCCTTGAGGATCACGGGCATCAGCGGCTCCGGCAATCTTATGCCGCCCCCGCTGGCAAACGCGCGGGCGCGTTGCGACATCTTCCCCCATGTCTTGCCGATGATGTCCAGCCACCTGGCCTCGTCGTAGTCCGGCTTGCCCAGCGCAAAGCCGAGCAGGTAGTGCTCGATGAACACCAGATCGGTCACGTCCTCCAGCATCTGCGTGTCCGGATTGACCTTGAGCCCGCGCTTGCCGACCGCCGCCTTGACCTGCCCGATCATGCCTTCGTCGTAGCCGGCCTGCCGCATCAACTCGCCCGCCGCTTCGGCGTGGACCTTGTAGAGCCCGGTGCGCCAGGAGATATAGCCCTCTTTCGTCATCGGGTAGTCGCTGCGCGGCACCGTCCAGCGCCTGATGTGCTGGGCGCGCACCGCAAGTCGGGCGGCCTCGCTCGCCTCCGGTGCAAAGCGGCCGATCATTTCGGTCATGCGCATGGCGTAGAGCAGCTCCTTGGGTTGCCCCTGGTCCCGGTTCGGGTCTTCGGCGTTGGCGGCGTCGAACAGCGCGATGGCGCGGTCGAAGCGCTGCTGGTCTTGAAGGTTCACGATGGCTTCACGAACGGTAGTCGGCGTTGATCTTGACGTAATCATAGGAGAAATCGCAGGTCCATACGGTCGCCTGCGCGACGCCACGACCGAGATCGACGCGCACGGTGATCTCCGCGGCCTGCATGATGCGTGCGCCGGCTTGCTCCAGGTAGCTCTGCGCGCGGCCGCCGTGCTCCGAGACCAGCACTTCTTCACCGCCACTGCCCAGCCAGACCCGCACCCCGGCCGCATCGAGGTCGCCGATGCCGGCGTAACCGATGGCCGCCAGGATGCGGCCGAGGTTCGGATCGGAGGCGAAGAAGGCCGTCTTCACCAGCGGCGAGTGGCCGATCGCGTAAGCCACCAGGCGGCATTCCGCCACGGTCCCGGCGCCGCCGACTTGCAGGGTGATGAACTTGGTGGCGCCTTCGCCGTCGCGCACGATGGCCTGCGCCAGTTCCCGCGCCACGGCGATCACCGCATCGCGCACCACCGGCCAGTGCGGCGAGGCTTCGCTGTCGATCACGCAGCCCGAGGCGCCGGTGGCGATGACGACGAAGGAATCGTTGGTCGACGTGTCGCCATCCACGGTGATGCAGTTGAACGAGGCATCGGCGGCGTCCTTCGCCAACCGCTGCAACAGGGCCGGACTGAGGCCGGCATCGGTGGCGACGAAGCCGAGCATGGTCGCCATGTTGGGGCGGATCATGCCGGCGCCCTTGCTGATGCCGGTGACGCTAATGCTCTTGCCATCCAGCGCGACGCGTCGCGAGGCGGCCTTGGCCACCGTATCCGTGGTCATGATGGCATGCGCCGCGGCATGCCAGTGGTCCGGCGCCAGATCGGCCAACGCCGCCGGCAACCCGGCGATCAGGCGCTCCACCGGCAGGTGCTCGAGGATGACGCCGGTCGAGAACGGCAGCACTTCGTCTGCCTTGCAACCCAGCAGTTTCGCCACGGCGGCGGAGGTATCGCGCGCCGCCTGCATGCCCTGCTCGCCGGTGGCGGCGTTGGCGATGCCGGTGTTGATCACCAGCGCGCGGATGCTGCCGTCGCCGGCCAGATGCTCGCGGCAAACCGTGACCGGCGCCGCGCAGCAGCGGTTCTGCGTGAACACGCCGGCGGCGCGGCTGCCCGGGGCGAATTCGATCAGCGTCAGATCGCGCCGGTTCAGCTTGCGGATGCCCGCCTCCGCCGTGCCGAGACGCACACCGGCGACGGGGAACAGGGCTTCGGGGGCGGGGGTGGCGTAGTTGACGGGCATGGTTTTCTTTCATGCAGGAATGAAGCGGCTACGGGGAACAGACGCGAATTTTATCCGGCTACGCCTCGACCTGCTCGAAAAGCCAGCGCTGGCAACCACGCTCGTCATTCCCGCCTTCGCGGGAATGACGAAATCTCAACAGTCGGCGTTGGTGGCCCGGCGACAACGGGAGAGGCCAACCACCCGTGCGCTAACTTCCATCATCATCCGAGAGCAGTTCTGCATCGCTTTCGTTGCCGAACTCCGGCCACGCCAAAGCGGCGTCGCCGGCCTCGGCAATACGCCGACTATCCCTGGCCCAGCCCTCACGCGGATTGCACTTGCTGGGTTGAATCGCGATCGCGCCGTCCATCACTTTTGCCCGGCCTCGAACACCACCCGCCACAACTCGCGCACCACCTCGACGCGCTGTTGCACCAGGCCCGGATCAACCCGCGGCCGCGCGCCGTTGAGGCGCAGCGCGTGCTGCATGCGGCGGTAGTCGCGATAGGCATTGCGTACCTCCTCGGCGAGCTCGACGGGAATCAGGCCAAGCCCGGCGGCGATTCGCAGCAGCGCGATGTTGCCCAGGTTGCCGGTGAGTTCGGGATGCCGATGCGAGTAGCCGAGCACCAGGTACTGGATGATGAATTCGACATCGACCAGGCCGCCGGGGTCATGCTTGAGATCGAATACGGTTTCGCGCTTGTCGCCCCTGGTGCCGTGTGCATCGACCATCTTTTGCCGCATGGCCAGTACCTCGCTGCACAAACCGGCGAGGTCGCGTTCCTTCCTCAGCACCTCGATGCGGATGCGCTCGAAGGCAGCGCCCACCGCATGATCGCCGGCCGAGAAGCGCGCGCGGGTCAGGGCCTGGTGTTCCCAGACCCAGGCCGACTCGAACTGGTACTTGCGGAAAGTCTCCAATGAACTCACCACCAGGCCCGATTCGCCATTGGGCCGCAGCCGCAGGTCGGTCTCGAACAACTGTCCGGCGGAGGTCTGCGCCGACAGCCAGGTATTCAGCCGTGTGCCGAGTCGCGCGTAATTTTCGCCGGCCTCGGGCGCCGGATCGTCGAAAAGGAATACCAGGTCGAGGTCGGAGGCATAACCCAGTTCCTTGCCGCCCAGCTTGCCGTAGCTGATGACCGCGAAGCGGGGCTTCTCGATGTGGCGCTTCGGCATCTTGTTCCATGCCCGTGTGATGGCGGCATCGAGCAGGATGTCGGCGAGTTCCGAAAGATGATCGGCCAGCTTCTCCACGCTCAGCAGGCCGGCGATGTCCTGCGTCAGCAGACGGAAGACCTGGGCGTGATGAACTTCGCGCAGGGTGTCCATCTGCTGCTCGGTATCCGGCTCGAGTTCCTCCAGTTGCGCCGACAATTGCGTACGGAAGGACGCCCAGTCGGGCAGGGCATCGAGCAGGCGCGGGTCGAGCAGTTCGTCGAGCAGCAGCGGATGGCGCTGCAGGTAGCTGGCGGCCCAGCTCGAACTGCTGACCAGTTCCGCCACCTTTTGCAGCGCCTGCGGATACTGCTGCAGCAGCGCCAGGTAGGCCGCGCGTTTTGAAATCGACTCGAACAGATCGACGCCGCGCGACAGCGTCTCGTCCGGGTTCGGCAAGGTGGCGGCCGCCTCGATCAGGCGCGGCACGAGGACATCGAAGCGGCCGCGAATGTCCTGCGGCATCTGCTGGTAGAGCAGCCCCGAGCGCAGCACCGCGACGCGCTGCGCCGCGGCCGGCGGATTCCGGTAGCCGAGTCGTTCGAACTTTTCTTCCTGCGCCGCGCCGCCGGCCTCGTGCCAGAGTCCCGCCAGGGCATGGGGACCCTGGTTCGGATCGGCGAACACCTGCCCGAAGTGGCGCGAGACGGTGGCGCGGTGGTCGTCGAGTTCCTCCAGCAAGGCCTCGAAACTGGCGAAACCCATGGCCCTGGCCACGCGCCGGCGATCGTCCGGACCGGTCGGCAGGCTGTGCGTCTGGGCGTCGTCGAGATACTGCAGGCGATGCTCCAGCCGGCGCAGGAAGCCGTAGGCGGACGCCAGTTCCTCGGCGGTGTCGAGGCCCAGGATGCCGCGCTCGGCCAGGAGGCTCAGCACCCGCAGGGTCGGCTTGATCTGCAAGGGCGTGTCGCGCCCGCCGCGAATCAACTGGAACACCTGGGCGATGAACTCGATTTCGCGGATGCCGCCGGGGCCCAGCTTGACGTTGTCGGCCATGTCCTTCTTCGCCACCTCGCGGCGAATCTGGGCGTGGAGTTCGCGCATCGCGTTGATCGCGCCGAAATCGAAATATTTGCGAAAGACGAAGGGCTGGCGGATCTGCTCCAGCTCGTCGTGGCGGTTCCCGGTCAGCGGTCGCGCCTTGATCCATGCATAGCGCTCCCATTCGCGGCCCTGGGTGATGAAGTAGTTCTCCAGCATGTCGAAGGAGCACGCCAGCGGCCCGGAATCGCCGTCGGGGCGCAAACGCATGTCGACGCGAAACACCTGGCCGTCTGCCGTCGCATCGGCAATGGCATTGATCAGTGCGCGTCCGAGGCGGCTGAAGAACTCGAAGTTCGAAATCGGGCGCGAATTGGTACCCGAGGCATCCGTCTCGCCATCCTCGGGGAAAACGAAAATAAGGTCGATGTCGGACGACACGTTGAGCTCGCGCCCGCCGAGCTTGCCCATGCCGATCACGATCAGTTCCTGGGCACGCCCCGCCGCCTTTCCTTCAGGGGCGCCGCGCGGCGTGCCGTAGCGTTCGACCAGGCCCTGACTGAGTATCTCCACCGATTTGCGCACCGCCAGCTCGGCGATCAGGGTCATGCACTCCGTCACTTCGGACAGGGGCGCCAGGCCCGCCAGGTCGCGCGCGACGATGCGTGCGTAGGCCCGTTGCTTGAGCTGTCGCAGCACCGGCTTGAGATTGGCTTCGCTGACCGGCTGGGCGGCCAGCCACGCCGACAGTTCGGCGGCGCTTACCGGCTGTTGCAGCGAGGCCTCGACTTCAGCCGCCAGCGCCGGCCTGGCCGCCAGCAGGCGGCCCAGGAAGGGCGATGATTCCACAATATCGGCGAGGGGGGGCATCGGTTAGAATTTGCGGCTCAAGCGCTGTGACAGGCCATTTTAGCTTGGGCACAGGCGCAGCCCCCGAGAGCCTTCACGTCCATCATTTCCAACCTGCGTTCCCGTCTCCGCCTTCTGCCGCGAGCCCATCCATGGCTGGGGGTTGTGCCGCGCGTGCTGCTGCGCGTCATGACGCTGGCCTATTTCGCCTTCGCCCTGCTGCTGCTGGCCCTGCGCTACGCGATCCTGCCGCAGATTGAAAACTATCGGGGCGATGTCGAGCAAATGCTCAGCGCGGCAATCAACCGCCCGGTCGGCATTCGCAAGATCGAGGCGCATTGGGCCGGCCTGCGGCCCGCACTGAGCCTGGACGGTTTCGAGATTCGCGATACCCGGGGAAACCCCGCACTCGGTTTCGACCATGTCGAAGCCGAGCTGGCCTGGAGTTCGTTGTGGAGTTTCCGCTTGCGCCTGGCGCGGTTGGAGATCGACGCGCCGACGCTGCTGCTGCGCCGTGACAGCAACGGCCGCTTCTTCGCTGCCGGGCTGGAAATCACGCCGCAGGAGGGCGACGAAGACGACTTTACCGACTGGTTGCTGGCCCAGGATCGCGTCATCATCCGCGATGCCGGGATCACCTGGCGTGACGAGTTGCGCCACGCACCGCCACTTGAGTTCCAAAGGCTGAACTTTCAGCTCGACAACAGCGGCAGCCGTCATCGCTTCGGCTTCACCGCAGAACCGCCGCGCCAGTTCGCAGCGCGCTTCGACATCCGCGGCGATTTCAGGGGACGCGACCTCGACCGATTGGCGGAATGGAAAGGCGAGGTCTACGCCGAACTGGACTATGCCGACCTTGCGGTCTGGCGCACCTGGGTCGATTATCCCGTGGCCTTGCCGCAGGGCAGCGGCGCCCTGCGGCTGTGGCTGGGATTTGCCGACAAGCAACTGGTGTCGACCACCGCCGATGTCCGCCTCGCCGACCTGCGCCTGCAACTGCGACCCGATCTGCCCGAACTGGATCTGCTGCGACTTGAAGGCCGGCTGGCCGGGCGCCGCCTAGGGAAGGATGGCGGCGGCTTCGAGGCCCAGATCAAGAATCTGGCGCTGGCCACAAGGGATGGCCTTGCGTTGCAACCCACGGACCTGCGGCTGGCCTGGCAGCCCGCCCTCGCCGATCTTCCGGCACAAGGCTCGGCCACTGCCAACGGGCTCGACCTGGCGGCCCTGGCGCGGCTCGCCGCCCACTTGCCGCTGGACGACGCGACCCGCGACCGCCTCGCCCGCCACGCGCCGCTTGGTCGCGTCTTCGACCTGAAGCTGGACTGGAAGGGGGGGCTGGCAACGGCGGGGAACACGGCAACGCCTGAAACATGGAGCATCACGAGCCGCTTCGAAGGCCTCGGCCTCACCGCCCTCGGACCCATACCCGGCATTTCCGGCATCAATGGCCGCATCGATGGCACCGAAAAAGGCGGCAGCCTGCATCTCGACGGTCAGCGCGCGGCCTTCGAACTGCCCGCCGTGTTCGCCGATCCGAAGCTGGAACTGGAAGCCTTCGCCGCCGACCTCGACTGGAAAGCCGCTGCCGACGGTTTGCGCGTCAGCCTGAAGAAAGCCGCCTTCCACAACAAGGACGCGGCCGGCGAAGCCAGCGGCGCCTGGCATGCGTTGCGCGAGGGACCGGGCGAGATCGATCTCGACGCGCGCCTCACGCGCGGCAGCGGCGACGCCGTTTGGCGCTACATGCCGCTGGCAGTGGGCAGGGACGTGCGCGACTGGCTGCGCGTCGCCATCATTGGCGGCAAGGCCACCGAGACCACGCTGAAGTTGCACGGCGACTTGCGCCGGTTCCCTTTCCGCGACGGCAAGGATGGCGTGTTCGAGGTGCGCGGCAAGTTCCGCGACGCGGGCCTGCGCTACGCCAGCACCTGGCCGGAAATCAGCGACATCGAGGGCGAACTGCTGTTTGCCGGCCAGCGCATGCTGATCACCGCCAAGAGCGGCAGGATGTTCGGCGTCGGACTGCGCGAGGTGCGCGCCGAAATTGCCGATCTCGATGCGGCGGAGGAACTGCTCACCGTGAGCGGCAAGGCCGCCGGGCCCACCGCGGATTTCCTGCGCTTCATCGAAGCCAGTCCGGTCGGCGAGCGCATCGATCATTTCACCGAGGACATGAAGGCGGAAGGCAGCGGCGAACTCGATCTCAAGCTTAGCCTGCCGCTGCGCCGGCTCGCGGATTCACGGATCGACGGCAATTATCGCTTCGACGGCAACCGCCTGACGGTCGACAGCGACCTGCCGCCGCTGGCCGAGGTGCGCGGGGCCCTTCACTTTTCCGCCGACAACCTGGAAGCGCGCAGCATTCGCGGCACGCTGCTGAGCTCGCCGCTGACGGTCGACGTCAAGACCGCGGGCGACGGCAACGTGCAGATCAGCGCCGCCGGAGAATCCAGCATCGCCACATTGCGACGACAGTTTCCCCACCCCGTGTTCGATCATCTGTCGGGCAGCGCGAAATGGACAGGCAGCGTGCGGGTCAGAAAGAAGTCGGCCGAAGTGAAGCTGACCTCAAACCTGATCGGCATCTCGTCGAGCCTGCCACCGCCTTTCAACAAGCCCGCGACGGAGGCGCTCGCCTTCAGCCTGGAACGCAAGCCGCCGCCCGCCGAACCGACCACACGCGCCGGGGTCCGGGCAAGCGGCACGACCAAGGCGGCAGCGGCATCAGCCGCGGCGCGGGCGCCATCCGCAGGCATGACACCCGGTGTGGCGCAGGACATGCTCGACATCAGCCTCGGCCGCGCCCTGCGTTTCCAACTGGTGCGCCGTCACGATGTCAGTCCGCCGGTCGTCACCCGCGGCTTGCTGGCGATCGGCGATGTCGGCACCACGCTGCCGGAGCGCACCATGGCGGTTGCCGTCAATCTGCCAAGCATCAATGCCGATTTCTGGCGCGGCCTGCTGGCGAAGCAGGCCAGCGGCAATGACAAGGGCGAATCGGCGTTGCCGCCCCTGCCGACAGTGCAGTTCGACTTGCGCACCGCCGACCTGACCCTGCTCGAAAAGAGCTTCCATGACGTACGCATCAACGGCAGCCGGCCGGAAGGCGCCACCGGCACCCGCTTCGACCTGAAGAGCCGCGAGCTGGCCGGCAGTTTCGAGTGGAACAGCGCCGGCAGCGGCAAGCTGTCCGGTCGCATCGCCCAGTTTTCGATCCCGGAAACGGTTGCGACGCCGGCGGTATTGCAGGCCAGGGCCAGCGAAGTCATTGAGCGGATTCCGGCGCTCGACATCACGGTCGACCAGCTTTCCTTCAAGGACCGCGCGCTGGGTACCGTGCGCCTCGCGGCGGAGAACCGCGAGGGCTATTGGAACACCAGGCTCGACGTCAAGAACGAGGACGGCACGCTGGAAGCCAGCGGCCGCTGGCGCCCCAGCCCCACCCAGCCCGATACCCGTATCGACTTCAAACTCGGCGCCAAGAGCGTCGAAAAACTGCTGGCCCGCCTGGGCCACCCGGATACTGTGCGCCGCGGCAACGCCAGCCTGAGCGGCAACCTGTCGTGGAACGGCTCGCCGTTCACCATCGACTATGCCTCGCTCAACGGCGGCCTCAAGCTCGAAGCCGCCAGCGGCCAGTTCAACAAGCTGGAACCCGGCGTCGGGCGCCTGCTCGGGATTCTCAGCCTGCAGTCGCTGCCGCGCCGCATCACGCTGGATTTTCGCGATGTCTTCAGCGAGGGCTTCGCCTTCGACAGCATCGGCGGCCAGTTCACCGTCGCGCGCGGGGTGATGGAAACCAGGGATCTGCAGATCCAGGGGCCGTCCGCCAATGTGCTGATGAGCGGCACAGTCAATCTCGGCACGGAAACCCAGAACCTCAGGGTGCGCGTGCAACCGGCGGTAGGCGAGTCGATCGCCGTCGGGACCATGCTGGCCAATCCGGTCGCCGGAGCGGTGGTCTGGGCAGCGCAAAAACTGTTCAAGGACCCTTTTGGCCAGGCGTTCGCTTTCGAATACGCGGTAACCGGAAGCTGGGCCGACCCCAAGGTCGAGAAACTGGTGCAGGCCCAGCAAAAACCCGTGGAGGAAGGCAAATGAGGGTTGCCGCAGTACAAATGATTTCCGGACCGGAGGTGGCGCCCAACCTGACCACCGCCGCCGGCCTGATCGCCGAGGCCGCGGCGGCGGGTGCGCAACTGGTGGTACTGCCCGAATACTTCCCCCTGATCGGCGCCACGGATGCCGACCGCCTCGCCGCCCGCGAGGCCGATGGCGCGGGGCCGATCCAGGACTTTCTCGCCGCCGCCGCCAAGCGGCACGGCCTGTGGCTGGTCGGCGGCTCGATTCCGCTGCTGGCGAAGGATCCGGCCAAACTGCGCAACGCCTGCCTGGTGTTCGATCCGCAGGGACGGCGCGTGGCGCGTTACGACAAGATCCACCTGTTCGGCTTCAGCAAGGGCGAGGAAAGTTACGACGAGGCCGCCACCATCGAGCGCGGGGATCAGGTCGTGGCCTTCGACTCGCCGCTGGGCCGCATCGGCATCGCGATCTGCTACGACCTGCGCTTTCCCGAACTGTTTCGCGCCATGGGCGCCGTGGAGCTGCTGGTGCTGCCGGCCGCCTTCACCGAAACCACCGGCCGCGCCCACTGGGAGTTGCTGCTGCGCGCCCGCGCCGTGGAGAACCAGTGTTATGTTCTGGCCGCCGCGCAAGGCGGCCAGCATCCGAACGGACGCCTGACCCATGGCAACAGCATGGTCATCGATCCCTGGGGCGAGGTGCTGGCGCGCATGGACAAGGGCGAAGGCGTGGTGCTTGCCGAACTTGATCCGCAACGGCTGGTCGACACCAGAACCAGCCTGCCGGCGCTGAAACACCGCATACTGTAGGAATTCTTCCAGGACAACCATGAACGCTCCCGCCAGCCCCATCCCCCATTTCGAGGTCGCCGAACAGATCCTGCTCAAGCCGCATGGTCTGGCGCCCCACCTGCTGGAACGCGTCTTCGGCCAGTTGTTCGGCAATCACGTCGATTACGCCGACCTGTATTTCCAGTACGCCCGCTCGGAAGCCTGGAGCCTGGAAGAAGGCATCGTCAAGTCGGGCAGCTTCAACATCGAGCAGGGCGTCGGGGTGCGCGCGATCTCCGGCGAGAAGACCGCCTTTGCCTATTCCGACGACATCAGCCTGGCGGCGCTCACGGCGGCCGCCGGCACCACCCGCGCGATTGCCGCCGCCGGCGCCCAGCGCCTGGCGCCGTTGCTGCGGCGGAGCAAGGCGCCGCGGGCGCTCTATGCCGGGAACGATCCCATCGCGTCGCTCGACGACGCCGCCAAGGTCACGCTGCTGGAACGCCTCGAAGCCATGGCGCGCGCCGCCGACCCGCGCGTCAGGGAAGTCATGGCCAGCGTCGCCGGCACCTGGGAAGTCGTGCTGGTGGCGCGCTCCGATGGCCAGATGGCGGCCGACGTGCGGCCGCTGGTGCGGGTTTCGATCACCGTGATCATGGAAGACGGGGTTGGCACCGCCCGGCGCCGCGAGCAGGGCTCGGCAGGCGGTGGCGGCCGCTTCGACTACGCCTATTTCACCGATGCCGTGCTGCATGACTATGCCATGCGGGCCGTGCATCAGGCCAGCATCAATCTGGCGGCCAGGCCGGCGCCGGCCGGCGAGATGACCGTGGTGCTGGGCCCGGGCTGGCCCGGCATCCTGTTGCACGAAGCGGTCGGCCACGGGTTGGAGGGCGACTTCAACCGCAAGGGCAGTTCCACCTTTGCCGGGCGCATCGGGCAACGCGTCGCGGCCAGGGGCGTGACCGTGGTCGATGACGGCACGATTGCCGACCGGCGCGGCTCGCTGTCGATCGATGACGAAGGCAACCCGACGCAGCGCACCGTACTGATCGAAGACGGCATCCTCGTCGGCTACCTGCAGGACACGCTGAACGCCCGCCTGATGGGCGCGCCCATCACCGGCAACGGCCGCCGTGAGTCCTTCGCCCACCTGCCGCTGCCGCGCATGACCAACACCACGATGCTCAACGGCAGCCACGATCCCGCGGAGATCATCAAGTCCGTGAAGAAAGGCCTGTATGCCGCCAACTTCGGCGGCGGCCAGGTGGACATCACCAGCGGCAAGTTCGTCTTCTCGACGGCGGAGGCCTACCTGATCGAAAACGGCCGGATCACCACGCCGGTCAAGGGCGCCACGCTGATCGGCAGCGGCCCGGAAGCGATGCTGCGCGTCTCGATGATCGGCAACGACATGGCGCTCGATTCAGGGGTCGGCACCTGCGGCAAGGAAGGCCAGAGCGTGCCGGTCGGCGTCGGCCAGCCGACGCTGCGCATCGACGGCCTGACGGTGGGCGGAACGGGCTGACCGCCCTGCTAGTCCGCGACTTCGACCCGGTCGCGGCCGTTTTGCTTGGCGCGCCGCAAGGCCGCAGCGGCACGTGATATCAGTTCGTCGAGCGATTCGCCGGGGAGTATCTGTGCCACTCCGCAACTGAGCGTCACGCCCTCGCCGGTCGGCAGGCCGCAGCCGATCGCCACCAACTCGCGAAGTCGCTCCGCAATCGGCAGGGCCTGTTCCCGGCTGGAGTTCGGCAGCAGGATCAGGAACTCCTCGCCGCCGTGGCGGACGATCAGGTCCTGGGCACGCAGGCCGTCCGCCAGGCGGCGCGCCATGCGCCGCAGGACGGCATCGCCGACGAGGTAACCAAAACGCTCGTTGAAGCTCTTGAACAGGTCGATGTCGGCGAGCACCAGGCAGAGCGGCGCGCGATCCCTCTCGCAGCGCGCAATGGCGCGCGGAAAAGTCTCCAGCATCCAGTGCCGGCTGTGGATCCCGGTCAGCGCATCCACGGCCGAGGCTTCCTCGAATTCGAGGCTGCGGGTCTGCAAGGCCACCAGCGCCTGGTTGTTGTCGCGCATGCGGCCGGAGAGGATGGCCAGCAGGTTGCGCGCCACGCCGTGGGAACAATCCACCAGCGACCAGAGCACCTCGTGCGGCACCGCCAGGAGTTGCGTATCCCTGGCCGCCAGCACCAGCGCCGACGCCGTCTGACCATCCAGCAGCGACATCTCGCCGGCGCAGTCGCCGGGGCCGAGCACCGCATGCGCGGGCAGATTTCGATCAGCGAGATACACGCGCAGTTCCCCGTCGAGAATCAGGTACAGATGGTTGTTGGCCATGCCGGATTCCAGCAGGTGGTCGCCGCGTTCCAGTTGCACGCGATCACAGCGTTCGAGAAGATGTTCGACGCTCTCCAGGCTGATGTTGGCGAACAACCGGGCTTGCTGGAGATACTGACGTTCTTCGCTATCGATCATGGCGGCACCTGATTCCCTTCGGCTCCTGAACGCCTAGCATAGACCAAAACGGCATGCGGGCCGGCGGCGTCACTTTTCATCCCAGGCGTAGCCGAGTTCCCCGACGCCGCGCCGAATCGCCTGCATCGCCGCCGGAACCTGCTCCGGCGCGCCGCGCACGCCCAGTTCCACGTGACGCTGGACCTCCGTCGAACCAAGGAACGGAAGGCTGAACACCTTGAGCCCAGGGTACTCGGCCTCGATTTTCAGCATCAGCGGCGCCAGTGCGCTTTCAATGCCTTGCCACACCAGGATCGCGGCCTCGGCCGACGGCTTGCGATTGAAGAGATCGGCATAGCGGGTGTCCAGCACCCATTCGATCATTGGCCACGCCATTTGCGGGAAGCCGGGCACGAAATGATGGTCGCCCCACGAGAACCCCGGAATGCGGTTGAAGGGATTGGGGATGATGTGGCTGCCCGCCGGGAAGCGGCCCATGTCGAGCGCATAGTCGCCGATCTCGCGACCGATCTCGGCGTAGCGGCCACGGATCTCGCGCTCGGCATCCGGATGCAGTGCCAGCTCCACCCCGGCGGCGGCGGCGGCGGCCTGGCGCGTGTGGTCATCGGGCGTGTTGCCGATGCCGCCGCAACTGAACACGATGTCGCCTGCGGCAAATGAACGGCGCAGGATCGCGGTCAGGCGCTCCCTGCTGTCGCCGGCATAGAGCGCCCAGTCGAGCGTCAGGCCGCGCGCGGCAAGCAACTCGACGATCCGCGCGAAATGCTTGTCCTGGCGCCGGCCGAGGATAATCTCGTCGCCGATGATGATGGCGCCAATGTCGGGGACTGGACTCATAGCTGTATGCCTCCTTCCTGACGCTGGCGGCGCAGCGCCGCAAGGCCGAGATGCACGAAGACCAGCGCGGTCAAGGCCGGCGCCAGCAGGTTGGCCAGCGGCAGATGCGCCGCCGCCGCGGTACCGAGTCCGGCGAGATAGAAGCGGCTGCGATTGCCTGCGACCAGGCGCTGCATCTCGGCGCGCGTGGCATGTTCGGCGAGGGCGTCGAAGCGGAAAGTACGCTGGTTCAGCCAACTGGCCCAGAGCAACGGCAACACCAGCAATGCGCCGGGAACCAGCAGCAGCGGCAGCGTGACCAGGCAAGCCACGACAAAGATCGCGCCGGCCCCCAGGGTATTGCCCAGGCTGCCCCAGAACACGTTCTCGCCATGGCGCCCGAGGTCCGGGTAGTCGCGCGCCGCCACCAGGTTGATCAGGCGCGGCAGGGCGACCACCGCCACCAGCAGGATCGCGGTGAAATACACCAGCGAAGCGAAGGCCGCCAGCAGCAGGAAGGCCGCAGCCCACTGCGCCACCCACTCCCAGCCCGACCACGGCAGGTTCGGCACGATGAGCGCCGTCAGCGCCACGGCACGCGTCCACACGGCCACCGCCACGCCCGCCCACAGGACCAGCGCCACCAGCGGCGGCCACAGCGCCTGCCACAGTACCGCAGGCTGGGTCAGGTCGCGCAGCGACCTGGCAAATGCAGCAAATACTTCCTTCATGCCTTGTTCCTTCGGCGTCAAACCGCCAAGTCCTGGCCAACGAATTTCACTTGTGCACCCGACTATCCCACATCTTCTGCAATCGCTTCACCGAAACCGGCGACGAGGTTTTCAGCTCCTGGGCGAACAGGGCAACGCGCAGTTCTTCAAGCAGCCAGCGGAATTCGTCGAGGAAGGCATCGCCCTGCTGGCCGGATTTGCGCATCGCGTTGCGTTCGCGCTCCCAGGGCTTGCCCAGCGCCTGCCAGTCCGCCATCAGGCGCGTGTCGCGCGCCGGATCGCTGCGCGCCTTGTCCAGACGCAGGCCGATGGCCTTGAGGTAGCGCGGATAGTGCTGCAGGCGCTCGAAAGGGGTGGCGGCAATAAACGACCGGGGCATCAGTTCGGCCAGTTGCGCGCCGATATCGGCGCAGGCCTGGGGAAAAGCCTTCTGCATCGCGGCGAGTTTCTTCGCCAGCGCGCCGTGCTCGGCCAGGATGGTCCCGAGCAGGCGCAGTATTTCCTGCGCCACCAGCAGGATGCGCCCGCGCGCCGCATCGCGCCGTGCCGCGAACGCCGATTCTTCGATGGGCAGCGGGTCCATCAGGCAGGTGCGCTCGATGGTCACGGCAACCAACTGTTCCCTGAGTTCCTTCTCCGTGCCCAGTGCCATGAACTGCAGCGCGATCTCGCGCAGCCCAGCCAGCTTTTCGATGGCCTTGACCTGCGCCGCGAGTTGCAGCGCGAACAGCCGCGCCATGCCACGGCGATGTTCGGCGCGGGCCTTGTCCTCGGTATCGAAGGCGCCGAGGCGCACGCTCTCGCCCAGGTCGATCAGCGCCGGAAAACCCACCGTGGTACCGGCGCCGACCCTCAGCTCCATCAACTCCGGCAACGTGCCGAAGGTCCACGCGGAAAAGCCTGACGACTCGCCCGCCGCGGGTTCATGCCCCACTTCCGCCCCGGCGTAGGCCTGCTCGACGCGGTCGCGATACTCGGCGCGCAGTTCCGCGAGGTTGCGCGATATCGCCAGCGTGCCGCCATGCTCGTCGATGAGGCGGAAATTCATGAACAGGTGCGGCCGCAGCTCACCCGCGCGAAATGCGTCGAGCGGCAGCTTCATGGCCAAGTGTTCCTCCGCCTCGCGGGTCAGGGCACGCACCAGCGGCTCGTCAAGGTCATGCCCGGCCTCGCAGAAATTCGAAGCGAAGTCGTCGAGCGGCTGCAGGCGATGGCGATACTTCTGTTGCAGGGTCTTCAGCAGCGCGAGGATCTTTTCCTTGAGCAGGCCGGGCACCAGCCACTCGCAGCGATTGGCCGGCAACTGGTTGAGCGCCGTCAGCGGCAGCGTCAGCGTAACGCCGTCGTCGGCAGCGCCCGGATCGTGGTGGTAGGCAAGCTTGAAGCTCTGGCCGCGATGCGTCAATGCGGGCGGGAAGGCGTCGGTGGTGATACCCGCCGCCTCGTGGCGCATCAACTGCTCCTTCTCCAGGCAGAGCAGCTTTGGGTTGGCCGCCTCCGCCTCGCGCCGCCAGTGGTCGAAGGCCGCCAGGGTGATGATGCCCTCGGGAAGCCTTGCGTCGTAGAAAGCGTAGATCAGCTCGTCATCGACCAGCACGTCGGGCCGCCGCGACTTGTGCTCGAGCGCCTGGATTTCCTTCATGAGCCTGGCGTTGTGCTGGAAGAAGCGCCACTTGCGTACCCAGTCCTCGCCCACCTGGCCTTCGACGAGGGCCTCGCGGATCAGGATTTCGCGCGCCAGTTTCGGGTCACTCGGGCCGTAATGCACGCGGCGCTTGGCGTGGATCATCAGGCCGTGCAGGGTCACGCGCTCCCAGGCCACGACCTGCCCCGGTCCCTTCTCCCAGTGCGGCTCGTAGACATGCTTGCGGATCAGGTGGCCGCCGACCTGCTCCAGCCATTCCGGCTCGACCTTCGCGATGCAGCGCGCGAACAGGCGCGAGGTCTCGACCAGCTCGGCGGCGACGATCCAGCGCCCGGCCTTCTTCACAAGGCTGGAGCCGGGGTGGATGTAGAAGCGGATGCCGCGCGCGCCGAGGTAATTCTTGTCCTCTTCGCTGATCAGGCCGATGTGGCCGAGCAGGCCGGTCAGCAGCGCCTTGTGGATGGACTCGTAGCTGGCCGGGATCTGGTTCTCCTTCCAGCCGTGCTCGTGGCAGAGGGTCATCAACTGCCCATGCACGTCGCGCCACTCGCGCAGCCGCAGCCAGTTGATGAAGTTCTGCCGGCACCACTGGCGCTGCTTGTTGCTGGTCTCGTGCTTCCAGATTTCGTCGCCGGCGGCCCACAGCTTGAGGTAGGAGAGGAACTCCGATTTCTCGTCCTTCCACTTGGCATGCGCCTGGTCGGCGGTCGCCGCATGCTCCTGCGGCCGGTCGCGCGGATCCTGGGTGCCCAGGGCGGCGGCAATGATCAGCACCTCGCGCAGGCATCCGTGCTCGCGAGCGGCGAGGATCATGCGGCCGATCTTCGGGTCGAGCGGGAGCTTGGCCAACTCGCGGCCGACCAGCGTCAGTTCCTTCGTGGTCTCGTCCAGCGCGCCAAGTTCGGCGAGCAGGTTATAGCCGTCGACGATCATGCGTGGCGCGGGGGCTTCGAGGAAAGGAAAATCCTCGACATCGCCCAGGTGCAGCGACTTCATGCGCAGGATCACCCCGGCCAGGCTGGAACGCAGGATTTCCGGCTCGGTGTAGGCCGGACGCTTGCTGAAATCTTCCTCATCGTAGAGCTTGAAGCAGACACCGGCCGAGACCCGGCCGCAGCGGCCGGCGCGCTGGCTGGCTGCTGCCTGCGAGATCGGCTCGACCTGCAAAGCTTCGACCTTGCTGCGATGGGAATAGCGCTTGACGCGCGCCAGTCCGGAATCGATCACGTAGCGAATGCCGGGCACGGTCAGCGAAGTCTCGGCGACGTTGGTCGCCAGCACCACACGGCGGCCCTGGTGCGTGGTGAACACTCGTCCCTGTTCCACGGCGGTCTGCCGCGCGAACAGCGGCAGGACTTCCAGTCCGGGCGGGTGGTGTTTGCGCAGCGCCTCGGCCGCTTCGCGAATCTCGCGCTCGCCGGGGAGGAACACCAGCACGTCGCCCGGTCCGGTGCGATGCGCTTCGTCCACCGCATCGACGATGGCATCGTTGAGGTCGGCGTCCTTCTTCTCCTGCCAGGGGCGGAAGCGGGTCTCGATCGGATATAAGCGGCCGGAAACCTCGATCACCGGAGCGCCCTCGAAATGCCTGCTGAAACGCTCGGCATCGAGGGTCGCCGAGGTGACGATGACCTTCAGGTCGGGCCGCGCATTTTTCCCACTTCGCAGCAGTTGCTTGAGGTAGCCGAGCAGGAAGTCGATATTCAGGCTGCGCTCGTGCGCCTCGTCGATCAGGATCGTGTCGTACTGCCTGAGCAGCGGATCGGTCTGGGTTTCGGCGAGCAGGATACCGTCGGTCATCAGCTTGATGTAGGACGACGGCGTGACCTTGTCGGTGAAGCGGATCTTGAAGCCGACATGGCGGCCAAGTTCCGAGTTCAGCTCCTGCGAGATGCGCGCGGCCGTGGCGCGCGCAGCGATGCGGCGCGGCTGGGTGTGGCCGATCATGCCGTGCAGGCCGCGCCCGATTTCGAGGCAGATCTTCGGCAGTTGCGTGGTCTTGCCCGAGCCCGTCTCGCCACAGATCACGACGACCTGGTGCTTCAGTATCGCTTCGCCGATTTCGGCGCGACGCAGGTTGACCGGCAGTGCTTCGTCATAGATCAGCGCGGGCCGTGCCGCCCGCCGCGCTTCGGGGTCGAACTTCATTGCGCCAGCTTGTGGATCGTGACGATGCCGAGTCCGGTCAGCAACAGCGAGCCGAAAAGATGCGCGGACGCCGTACCCAGCGCCCAGCCATACTCGGCGCGTTCCATCAGCGCCACCACTTCGGCGGAGAAGGTCGAAAAGGTGGTCAGCGCGCCGAGAAAGCCCGTTACGAAGAACAGGCGCAACTCGGGAGACAATTCGACATTGATGTGCACCACCGCCACCGCCGCGCCAACCAGATAGCCGCCGATCAGGTTCGCCGCGAGCGTGCCCAGCGGCATGGACGGCAACAGCGGATTGAGCCAGAGACCCAGCCCCCAGCGCAGCCACGCGCCGAGAATTGCTCCGCCGCCGATGGCGGTAAGGCTGATCCAGTTCATTGCCGTGATTTTACGCCTGCCGGTAGAATTGCAGCTTCGCCTCAACCGCACGCCGTCATCATGGCAGATACCGAAAAGCCCTCCAACTTCATTCGCCACATCATCGACGCCGACCTCAAGGCCGGCAAGTACGCGCAGCGCCTCTGGAGCGGCCGGCCGGGCCCGGCCGCCCAGCAAAGAGCCGGCGCCGGCGACACGGCAACGATCCGGACCCGCTTTCCGCCGGAGCCGAACGGCTACCTGCACTTCGGCCACGCCAAGTCGATCTGCCTGAATTTCGGCCTCGCGCTGGATTACGGCGGCGCCTGCCATCTGCGCTTCGACGACACCAATCCGGAAAAGGAAGAACAGGAATACGTCGATTCGATCATCGATGCGGTGCGCTGGCTGGGCTTCGACTGGCAGGACCACCGGTACTTCGCGTCCGACTATTTTCAGTGGATGTACGACTTTGCCGAAAGGCTGATCGAGGCCGGCCATGCCTATGTCGATTCGCAGACAGGCGACGAGATGCGCGCCAGCCGCGGCACCCTGACCGATCCGGGGAGGAATTCACCGTTTCGCGAACGCGCGCCGGCCGAAAATCTCGCCCTGTTTCGCGCCATGCGCGCCGGCGAATTCCCGGACGGCACCCACATCCTGCGGGCGAAGATCGACATGAGTTCGGGCAACATCAACCTGCGCGACCCGGCCATCTACCGCATCCGCCACGCCACGCACCACAACACCGGCGATGCCTGGTGCGTGTATCCGATGTACACCTACGCCCACCCGATCGAGGACGCGCTGGAAAACATCACCCATTCCATCTGCACGCTCGAGTTCGAAGACCAGCGGCCTTTCTATGACTGGCTGCTGGCGCGCCTGGCGGAGCTCGGCTGCGTCAATACCCCGCTGCCGCAGCAGATCGAGTTCGCCCGCCTCAATCTTTCGTATGTGGTGCTCTCCAAGCGCAAGTTGATCCAGCTCGTCGAGGAAAAGCATGTCGATGGCTGGGACGATCCGCGGCTGCCAACCCTGGTCGGCGCTCGCCGCCGCGGCTTCACGTCGGAGGGCTTCCGCCGTTTCAGCGAAATGATCGGCGTCACCAAGTCCGATTCCTGGATCGACATCAGCGTGCTCGAAGAATGTCAGCGCGACGTGCTCAACGAAACCGCACCGCGCCGCATCGCCGTGCTCGACCCGGTAAAGCTGATCATCGACAACTATCCCCCGGGCCAGGAAGAGGAATGTCTCGCACCCAATCACCCGCAAAAGCCCGAGTTGGGCAAGCGGCCGGTGCCGTTTTCAAGGGAACTCTGGATCGAGCGCGAGGACTTCATGGAAGCTCCGTCCAAGGGCTACTTCCGCCTGTTCCCCGGCAATTCCGTGCGGCTGCGCTACGGTTTCGTGGTCAAGTGCAGCGGCGCCGAGCGCGATGCAGACGGCAACATTGCGGCGGTTCATTGCGACTACATGCCCGATTCCAAGTCCGGCACGCCGGGTTCGGACGGCTACAAGGTCAAGGGCAACATCCACTGGGTCTCGGCGCGGCACGCCTATGCCTGCGAGGTAAGGCTCTACGACCGCCTGTTTGCTGTCGAGGCGCCGGGCGAGGGCGGGCTCGATTTCATCGGCGACCTCAATCCCGACTCGAAGATCGTCATCACCGCGCAACTCGAACCCACACTGAAAGACGCCGCCGCCGAAGACCGCTTCCAGTTCGAGCGGCACGGCTACTTCGTCGCCGACCGCATCGATTCCAGGCCCGGCGCGCCGGTGTTCAACCGCACGGTGACGCTCAGGGATTCGTGGGCGAAGGGGAAGTAGGGAGGGCGCTTCCTCGCCACCGCTTGCTCTTGGCATGAGACAGTTGGCGCCGCCTGCGGGAACCGGCGCAATCCAATCTTGATTCGTCGTTCCACCAAGCAGCAGGCCGAGAATCGTCAGCCGCCGCAATCCGACGAAGACCGCAGCCGGAAACGCGAACAGAAGGACGTCAAGGTCTCCGGCAACATGGTGACGTGGAAGATCGAATGCACCGGCGAACGCAAGATGACCGGCGCCGGATCGATCACCTGGCGTGGCGAGGAAAGCTACAAGGGCGAGGCCACCTTCAACATGCGGGATCCCAGGCGCGGCCCGACCGCCATGCAGCGGAGCTACTCGGGCAAATGGCTGGCGGCGAGTTGCAAGCAAGAACACTTTTCAGCAGGGCCCGTCTGCTCAGACACCCCGGCCGGCGCCAATCAATCCTGCGAATCGCCTTGCTGTCCATAGGTGGCGAACTTCGCCAGAACGCGCGCCATTTCCGCGCTGGACAGCAGTTTTGGAGCGCCCAGTTGCAGCACGCGCCAATATTGTTCGCACAGGGTTTCCAGCTCAAGGGCCAGGGCCAGCGCATGATCTGCGTCGCGACCGAGCACCACCATGCCGTGATGGGCCATCAGGCAGGCGCAGCGCGAATCCAGCGCGCTGAGGATGGCGGCGGACAGTTCCTGGCTGCCGAAGGTGGCGTAAGCCGCGCAGCGCACGTCGTCGCCGCCGAAGCGCGCCACCATGTAGTGGAAGGCCGGGACGCCCTGCTGCTGGCAGGCCAACGCCGTGGCGAACGGCGAATGCGCGTGCACCACGGCGCCGGCCTCGGGCCGCGCGGCATAGATGTCGCGATGGAAACGCCACTCGGAGGAGGGCTTGCGCGGCGTTGCGGCCGCCGCGCTCAGCGTACCGTCGGCCTCGACCTTGACCATGTCCTGAGCAGTGCAGGCATCGTAGGCCATGCCGGTCGGCGTGATGATAAAGCCGCCCGCGCAGCGCACGCTGACGTTGCCGGCACTGCCGCGATTGATGCCGGAGGCATTCATCGCGCGCGCCGTGGCGAGCACCCGTGCCGCCGCGACGGCGGCCGGTTCGCTCACGGCTGCCACGCGCCCAGCTCGCCGGCGCGGGCGATGCCGCGCTCGGAAACAATGCCGCTGATCAGCGCCGCGGGCGTCACGTCGAAGGCCGGATTGGACACCGGGGTGTCGCCCGCATCGAGCTCCGCCGCCGCGCGCTCTTCGATCGGGATCGCGGCGCCCGAGGCGCAGGCGAAATCGATCGTCGACAGCGGCGCGGCGACATAGAACGGCACGCCATGGGCACGCGCGGCGAGCGCCTTGAGATAGGTGCCGACCTTGTTCGCCGCGTCGCCGTTGGCGGCGATGCGGTCGGCGCCGACGATCACCAGGTCGACCCTGCCCTTCATCAGCAGCAGGCCGGCGGCATTGTCGACGATCAGCGTGTGCGGCACGCCGGCCTCGCGCAGTTCCCAGGCGGTGAGCAGCCCCTGGTTGCGCGGCCGCGTTTCCGACACCCAGACATGCACCGGCACCCCGGCGGCATGCGCTGCATAGACCGGCGCCAGCGCGGTACCGTGCTCGACAGTCGCCAGGCGCCCGGCATTGCAGTGGGTCATGATATTCACAATTGCAGGCGCAGCCTGCCTGACATCGTCACCCCCTTTCACCGGGCGCAGGCGGGGTTTCGCGGAGCACTGCTCCGCGCCGCCGGAGCCGGCCGGCTGTGCAAAGCCGGCCGTGGGAAGGGGGCCGGGGGGATAGCCAATTCTTGACCGAAGGTCGGCATGGATTGCGGCGATAAGCCGCAATCCATGCCGACCTATTGCCGCGTTCGACGCCTTGTCCTCCTCGGCAATCGTGCGAGCCTCTTTCCAGGCCATGTCGCGCCGTGCCGCCGGCGCCGACGCTTCAAGTACGCGCCGCATGCGCGCCAGGGCCCAGTGCAGATTGACTGCCGTGGGCCGTGTCGCGCCCAGCGTTTCGATCACCAGGGCAAGGCGCGCGTCGCTGAAGTCGCCTGCCAGACCGAGCGCCACGCCATAGGCGGCGGTGGCGCCGATCAGCGGCGCGCCGCGCACCTGCATGACGCGAATGGCATCGGCGGCATCCTCCAGCGATGCCAGCCGCAGCATCACCGCGTCGCGCGGCAGGCGCGTCTGGTCGAGGACCAACACGCCGTCGCCATCCTCGATCAATGTTGGCCAGCGAGTCGGCACCGGGGTCAAGTCAGCTTGCCGTGGCAGTGCTTGTATTTCTTGCCGCTGCCGCAGGGACAGGGATCGTTGCGGCCGACCTTGGGGTTATGCCGCTCGACCGGCTGGGCCGGCTTTGCCGGCGCCGCGGCAAGCGCTTCGTCATAGTCGGCATGGTGGTACTGCACATTCTCGAGCGGTGGCGGCGCTTCCACTACTTCGATCTGTTCCTCGCTGCGAACTTCAACCGTCAGCAGCAGCTTGGAGACATCGCTGCGCACGGTCTGCAGCAGCCCCTCGAAGAGCTCGAAAGCCTCCCGCTTGTATTCCTGTTTCGGGTTCTTCTGCGCGTAGCCGCGCAGATGGATGCCCTGGCGCAGGTGGTCGAGCGCCGACAAGTGCTCGCGCCAGTGCGTGTCAAGGCTTTGCAGCATGACGTTGCGCTCAAAGCCGGCCCAGGCGGTGGCATCGACATTGGCGGTCTTTGCGGCATAGGCTGCATCTCCGGCATCCAGCAGCCGCGTCAGGATCTCGTCGTCACCGAGGTTCGGCTCGTTGCGGATCCATTCGCCGACCGGCAGCTTGAGATGAAGATCCGCCGCCAGTTCGGTTTCCAGAGCCTTGACATCCCACTGCTCCTCGACGCTTTCGGCCGGAATGTAGAGGCGGAAGGTATCGTGGATCTGCCCCTGGCGCATCGCCGTGATGGTCTCGGCGATGTCATCGCTGTCGAGCAGCTCGTTGCGCTGCTGGTAGATCACCTTGCGCTGGTCGTTCGAGACATCATCGTATTCCAGCAGTTGCTTGCGGATGTCGAAATTGCGCTGCTCGACCTTGCGCTGCGCCGATTCGAGGGAACGGCTGACCAGCGGATGCTCGATCGCCTCGCCCTCGGGCATCTTGAGGCGCACCATGATGGTGTTGAGGCGCTCGCCGGCAAAAATCTTGAGCAGCGAATCGTCCAGCGCCAGATAGAAACGTGAGGAGCCGGGATCGCCCTGGCGACCGGAGCGGCCGCGCAACTGATTGTCGATGCGGCGCGACTCGTGGCGCTCGGAGCCGATGATGTGCAGGCCGCCGGCGGCCAGCACCTGGTTGTGCACCTTTTGCCATTCCGCCTTGAGCGCCGCCGTGCGCTTTTCCTTTTCTTCGGCGGGCAGGGATTCGTCGTCGCGAATCGCGTTGGTCGGCTTTTCGATGTTGCCGCCAAGCACGATGTCGGTGCCGCGGCCGGCCATGTTGGTGGCGATGGTGATCATGCCGGGACGGCCGGCCTCCGCCACGATCTCGGCCTCGCGCGCGTGCTGCTTGGCGTTCAGCACCTGGTGCGGCAGCTTCTCCTTCTTCAGCAGATCGGAGAGCAGCTCCGAATTCTCGATCGACGTGGTACCCACCAGCACCGGCTGGCCGCGCTCGTGGCAAGCGCGAATGTCGGCGATGATGGCCGTATGCTTTTCGGGCGCGGTGCGGTAGATCTGGTCATTCTCGTCACGCCGGATCATCGGCCGGTTGGTGGGGATCACCACCGTTTCCAGGTTGTAGATCTGGTGGAACTCGTAGGCCTCCGTATCGGCCGTGCCGGTCATGCCGGCCAGCTTGCCGTACATGCGGAAATAGTTCTGGAAGGTGATCGAGGCCAGGGTCTGGTTCTCGGCCTGGATCGAGACGCCTTCCTTGGCCTCGACCGCCTGGTGCAGGCCATCCGACCAGCGCCGGCCCGACATCAGGCGGCCGGTGAACTCGTCAACAATGATCACTTCGCCGTCCTGCACCACGTATTGCTGGTCGCGGTAGTACAGGTTGTGCGCCCGCAGCGCGGCGTAGAGATGGTGGATGAGCAGGATGTTGGCCGGCTCGTAGAGGCTGCTGCCCTCGGCCAGCATGCCGAGGCGGGCAAGAATCTCCTCGGCCTTTTCGTGACCGGCCTCGGTCAGCAGCACCTGGTGCGACTTGAGATCGACCGTGTAATCGCCGGTGTCCGCCTCGCTCTCGCTCTTCGCCGCCTCTCCCCTGGTCAGCAGGGGCGGCACGGCATTCATGCGCAGATACAGTTCGGTATGGTCTTCGGCCTGGCCGGAAATGATCAACGGCGTGCGCGCCTCGTCGATCAGGATCGAGTCGACTTCATCGACGATGGCGTAGCTGAGGCCGCGCTGCACCCGTTCATCCGCTGAATACACCATGTTGTCGCGCAGATAGTCGAAGCCGAATTCGTTGTTGGTGCCGTAGGTGATGTCGGCGGCGTAGGCCACCTGTTTTTCGTCGTGCGGCATCTGCGAAAGATTGACGCCGACGCTCATACCAAGAAAACGGTAGATGCGCCCCATCCACTCGGCGTCGCGACTGGCAAGGTAGTCGTTGACCGTGACCAGATGCACTCCCTTGCCGGCAAGCGCATTCAGATAGACGGCCAGGGTCGCCGTAAGGGTCTTGCCTTCGCCGGTGCGCATTTCGGCGATTTTGCCGAAGTGCAGCACCATGCCGCCGACCAGTTGCATGTCGAAATGGCGCATGCCGAGCACGCGACGACTGGCCTCGCGCACCACGGCGAAGGCCTCCGGCAGCAAGGCGTCGAGCGTCTCGCCCGCGGCGTGACGGCTGCGAAATTCCTCCGTCTTGGCCTTCAGCGCTTCATCGGAGAGGGGCGAAACGGCAGCTTCAAGCGCATTGATGCGGATGACCGTCTGGGAATACTGCTTGATCAACCGCTCATTGCGGCTGCCGAAAATTTTCTTGAGAAAGCCAGTTATCATTTGTTAATTGGTAAGAAACCGGCTTCAGAGAAAGCTAATGCCCGCAGCAGCGGGCGTTATGCTGGAACCAAAGCCGGAGATCATGGGGCGCGCGGCCGCGGGGCGGCCGGGAAAAGCAAAGCGAAGATTTTAGCATGCGGGGAGCAGCGCCCCCGCGGATCCGCTGGGTCAGTTCTTTGCCGCGAGCGGAGACTTCGCAAACGGTTTCGGCGCGTTCTGCGCCAGCCGCAGGAATCGATCCGGATTCTGCGCCAGGCCGCGGATACGCACTTCGAAATGGAGGTGCGGCCCCGTGGAACGCCCGGTGGAACCTACTTCGGCAATCTTCTGGCCGCGTTTGACCAACTGCCCCACCTTGACCATGATCCTGGAAGCATGGGCGTAGCGCGTGGTAAAGTCCTTGCCATGGTCGATTTCCACCAGATTGCCGTATTGCGGATGGTACTCGGCGCTGACCACCACCCCGGCGGCTGCAGCGCGAACACCGGTACCGGGGGTCGCCACAAAATCGACGCCCTCGTGCAACGCCCGTTCTCCGCTGAACGGGTCAACGCGCCAGCCGTAGCTTGAAGCATTCCACTGCACGTCGACCGGCAGGCTTGTCGGCAACAGGCTTTTCCTGATCCGGTCTTCCAGCATTTGGGATTCGATCATTGAAATCGCATCGGATTTTGCTTCGACCTGGTTGGCCAGGGCATCGACCGCGCGTTGCAGTTCCGTGGAAGACATCGCCGACGGCAGCACCAGCGGCCCGCCGCGGCCATCGGATTTGGCATCGAATGCCTTGAGTTCCTGGGGCTTGACACCCGCCATGCCGGCCAGCCGCTCGCCGACGGTGTCGAGACGAAGCAGTTGGGCCTGCATCTCGCCCAGTTTGACCGCCATGGCGTTGAGGTTCTCCTGCACAAAGTCCTTGGAGCGCCGGGCTTCTTCAGCGTTGACCGAGCGCAGCAGGTCCTGCAGGAAGGGAAGGCGGATTTCCGCCGCATGGCGGACGGTGACATAGGAGAACAGCGACGACAGTACAAGGACCGAGCCAAACAGGGCGCCCGCGAAGAGTGCTGCATGACGCCAGGTCAGCGTTATGCTTCTTGCAGTTGCCAGCCGGTCAGAGACGAGAATAATATGCATCCCTTCCCTCCCTTCAGGTTCGTTTCAGTTGCGGCATCCACTCAGGGCAGCCCCGACTGAAACTTAGTTATCGATGACAGCGCGCAGTCTCCAGGACCACCTAGCCTCCGGTGACAGCATGGCGCGGATAGCGATCCACGCCCAACGTCTGCTCCAATTCCAGTGTCTCTTGCAAGCCGCGCTGCCGGAGGCGCTGAGGCCTTATGCCCGGGTAGCCAACTTCCGGCTGGGGAAACTGTTTATCCACGCCGCCAACGGCGCGGTCGCGGCGAAGATCCGTCAATTCGGACCGCGTCTCGCCAACGATTTGTCCAACAAGGAGGCAAAGGTTACCCAAATCGAGGTCCGAGTGCAAGCCCGGAACCCGTCGCCGCCACAGGTACCACACGAAAGACCTGCTCTGCCTGGTCTTAAACAGAAGCAAGGGCTCACTGCACTGGCACAAAGCCTGCCCGGCGAATCTCCCCTCAAGGGAGCCCTGGAGCGCCTGCTGCACAGCGTCAAAGAATAATCAGGCGCTCAGCCGCCATCAGGACCAGCACCACCAGCACAAAAATCAGCGCGACCTTGGCAACCCGCCCGGACAGGACAAGATAACGTCGATCGCGGGTAAACAGCCAGGCAACCATGCCGCTGCCGATGGTAATCGCCGTCAGTATTCCGACGATCCTGAGCAGCAGCATCGCTAGACGAGTTGGGGATACAGGCGGGCGATGCTGCCCGGCGCGTCCTCGGCATGCTGAAAACTGACCAGTTCCCAGGCGGAGCCGTCCGCAAGCAACTCACGCAGCAGCAGATTGTTCAGCGCGTGGCCCGACTTGTGGGCCGAAAACGCCCCCAGCATGGGATGGCCGGCCAGATAGAGATCGCCGATGGCGTCAAGGATCTTGTGCTTGACGAACTCGTCGGCGTAGCGCAGGCCATCGCTGTTGAGCACCCGGTATTCGTCCATCACGATGGCGTTTTCGAGGCTGCCGCCCAATGCCAGGCCCTGGTCTCGCAGGGTTTCGACATCCTGCATGAAGCCGAAGGTGCGCGCCCGGGCGATTTCACGCAGGTAGGACTGGTCGGCAAAATCAATGCGGGCCCGCGAAGCGGCGCGAGCGACGGCCGGGTGATTGAAAACGATGGAGAATTCCAGGCTGAAACCGTCGAACGGTGACAGCCGTGCCCATTTGTCACCCTCTTTGACCTCGACGGTTTTCTTGACCCGCAGGAATTTCTTGGCGGCGTTCTGCTCCTCGATGCCGGCCGACTGGAGCAGGAACACGAAGGGCGCCGCCGATCCGTCCAGGATCGGCAGTTCGGCGGCATCGACATCGACATAGATATTGTCGATGCCGAGCCCGGCCAGCGCCGACATCAGGTGTTCGACCGTGGCCACCTTGACCCCATCCGTTTCCAGGCAGGAAGCCAGGCGGGTATCGCCGACACCGAACGGGTCTGCCTTGAGATCGACCGGCGGCGTCAGATCGACCCGGCGGAAGACAACACCCGTATCCGGCTGTGCCGGCCGCAGGACGAGGGAAACCTTGACGCCGGAGTGGAGACCGACGCCGGTAGCCTTGACGACGGATTTCAGGGTGCGCTGACGAAGCATGGTGCTGTGATCGAAGTGAAATGGTGCGAAGCGGAAATTTTATCACGCACGCCCGGTCCGGCGGGAGGAGGCGCCCGCCGGACCGGTGGCGAAGGCCGGAACTTCAGTCCGACTGGCGGCGCAGGAAGGCCGGAATGTCGTACTTGTCCACCCCGGAAGCCGCCATGGCGTCCGCCTGTGCGTTGCGCGGCGTGGCGCTGCGGGCGCTGCTGGTGACACTCGACAGGTCGATCTGGGTCTGGCCCACCGCAACATCGAATACCTGGAGATTGTCGGTTCCGGTGCGCAAGCCGACGGTTTCCACCACTCTCATGCTGGGCTTGGCCTCGCGCACCACAACCCCGCCGAGACCGGTGGCAACCACGGTGACCCGCAACTGGTCTTCCATCGCCTCGTCGAACACCGCGCCGCAAATAACCGTAGCCTCGGGTGCGGTGTATTGACAGATGGTTTTCATCACTTCCTTGTACTCCTTGAGACCCAGCGTGCTGCTCGCGGTGATATTCACCAGCACGCCGCGCGCACCCGAGAGCTCGATGCCTTCCAGCAACGGACTCGCTACCGCCTCTTCGGCGGCAACACGGGCGCGATCGACGCCGGCGGCGACGGCCGAACCCATCATGGCCTTGCCCATCTCGCCCATCACGGTGCGCACATCCTCGAAATCGACATTGACCAGGCCCGGCATGTTGATGATTTCGGCAATGCCGCCTACCGCATTGCGCAGCACGTTGTCGGCCGCCTTGAAGGCTTCGAGCATGCTGACCTCTTCACCGAGCACTTCTTCGAGTTTCTCGTTGAGGATGATGATCAGCGAATCGACGTGGCGCGCCAGCTCGGCAACTCCTGCTTCGGCCAGGCGTTTGCGCTTGCCCTCGTATTCGAAGGGCTTGGTCACCACGGCCACGGTCAGGATGCCGAGTTCGCGGGCCACCTCGGCGATTACCGGACCTGCGCCGGTGCCCGTGCCGCCGCCCATTCCGGCGGTGATGAAGACCATGTGCGCACCGGTCAGGGCCTCGGCGATGCGTTCGCGGTCCTGCACCGCCAGCTCCCTGGCCCGCTCCGGCTTCCCGCCGGCACCCAACCCGGGCCCGAGTTGCAGCTTGATCAGCGCGCTGCTTTTGTTGAGCGCCTGCGAATCGGTGTTGCAACAAATGAATTCGACGCCGCCGACGCCCTCGCGGATCATGTGCTCGACCGCATTGCCGCCCGCGCCGCCAACGCCGACAACCTTGATCACGGTGGAACCCGCCTCCGCTTCCGGTGATGCTACTTCCTCAAGTTCAAACATTTTCGCCTCCTGAAAAGTGCTGCCAAATCAAAAATTCCGGGTAAACCACGCCCGCATCCGCGCCAGAACCTGCCCAAAGTTCCGCGGACTCGGCGCCTTCATGCCACGGTGGCGCTGCGCCACCCCTTCCAGCAACAAACCCATCGCCGTGGAGTAGCGCGGATTGCGCACGTAATCGCGCAAATTGCCGTCGTAATGCGGCATCGCCAGCTTCACGGTATTGTGAAAAACCTCCTCGCCCAGGTCCGCCATGCCGGGCATTTGCGCCGCCCCTCCGGTCAACACGATGCCGGCGCGCAGCAGGCGCTCCTTGCCGCTGCGGTGCAATTCTTCCTGCACCTTCTGGAAAATCTCCTCGACCCGCGGCTGGATGAACCCGGCCAGGGTCTGGCGCGAAAGCTGGGTCGCCGGCCGATCGCCGACGCCGGGCACTTCGATCATGTCTTCCGGATTCGCCAGTTGCTGCAGTGCAACGCCGTAGCGCATCTTGATATCCTCGGCGTCCTGGGTCGAAGTGCGCAAGGCGATGGCGATGTCATTGGTGAGCTGGTCCCCGGCAATCGGAATTACCGCCGTGTGGCGGATAGCGCCGTGCACGAAGACAGCCACGTCGGTGGTGCCGCCGCCGATATCGACCAGGCAGACGCCGACATCCTTCTCGTCCTCGGTCAGCACCGCGTAGCCCGAGGCCAGCGGTTGCAGCACCAGGTCGACCACTTCGAGGCCGCAGCGATGCACGCACTTGACGATGTTCTGTACCGCGGTGACCGCGCCGGTGACCAGATGCACCTTGACGTCGAGCCGCTTGGCATCCATGCCGATCGGCTCCTTGACGCCGTCCTGGCCGTCGACGATGAATTCCTGCACCAGCGTGTGGAGGATCTGGTCGTCGGCGGAAATCGAGGTCGCGTTGGCCGCCTCGATGGCACGCTCGACATCGAACTGGGTGACTTCCTTGTCCCGCACCACGGCCATGCCCGAGGAATCCTTGCTCTTGATGTGGCTGCCGGCGATCCCGGTATACACCTCGCGCACCTTGCAACCCGCCATCATCTCGACTTCGGCGATCGCCCTGGAGATCGAATTCACGGTGGCTTCGATGTTGATCACCATGCCGCGCTTGAGGCCGCTGGACTCCTGGGTGCCGAGTCCGAGGATGCCCAGCCGACCCTCGGCATCCAGTTCGCCGACGATGGCGACGATCTTGGAGGTGCCGATGTCGAGGCCGACAATCAGGTCGCGTTTGGTTTCTTTGGCCATCAGCTCTTGCTCGCCTTCAGGGCGAATCCGTTGGGGTAACGCATGTCGACCACGCCGATGGTTTGCAGGCGGCTCTTGACCAGCCTGCTCACCGACGCGTAATGGGTCGTGAATCGGTTCAGGCGCTCGGCCAGCGGATGCTTGGGCTGGTCGCGGCCGAGTTCCAGCACGACACCGTCGTCGAGCTTGATCTGCCATGCCTCGCGCGCCGACAGGTGAATCGCGGCGGGCTTGCGGCCGATGGCATTCAAGTCGTCGCTGAACTCACGGTAGCGGGCGAGGACACGCGGTGCGGAACCCTCCGGACCCGAAAAGGCCGGCAACGAATCACGCGTGGAAGCCATGAACACCTCGCCGCGGCTGCTGACCAGGCGCGCTTCCCCATCCTGCGGCGTCCAGCGGGCTGCGGCGCGATGCTCTTCGACCTCCAGTTCAATTCCATCCGGCCAGAGCCGGCGCAGGGAGGCCGCACGCACCCAGGGCATGCGCTCGAAAGCCGTCTGTGCGGTTTCCAGATTCACCGTGAAAAAATTCCCCGACAAGGCGCTGCGTGCCGTGTGTTCGATCTGCGCCCGCGAGACCTGGTCCAGCGGCGTTGCGACCACCAACTGCCTGAGCGGGAATACCGGCAGCGCTTGCAGTGCCATCGCGCCGGCCCACACCAGCAGCAGGCCGCCGGCCAGCAACAGCACGTCGGCAAGCAGGTTGACCAGCATCGGCCGATCCCAGAAGCCATCGGCGGCGCCCGCTTCAATTCGCGTGTTGCCTTTCGCATTGCCCCGTGTCTTAGCCATGACGGGCCTCTTCAAGCAGGCCGAGCACCAGTTGCGCAAACGGAATTCCTGCCGCGCGCGCGGCCATCGGCACCAGCGAATGGTCGGTCATGCCGGGGGATGAATTCGCCTCCAGGCAATAGCTGCGCCCGGCCTCGTCCAGCATCAGGTCCATGCGTCCCCAGCCACGTCCGCCGAGCACGGCGAAGGCGCGCAGCGCGAGGTCGCGCATCGCGCTTTCGCGCTGCTCGCCCAGGCCGCTCGGAATGCGGTATTCGGTGTCATCGCGCAGGTACTTGGCTTCATAGTCGTAGAACTCGGTCGCCGGCACGATGCGGATCACCGGCAAGGCCGTCAGTCCTGCCCCTCCCGGCGACTGGGCGCCGCCGATGATACCGACGGTATACTCGCCGCCGGCCAGGTACTTCTCGGCAATCACGCAGGAGTCGTAGCGCGCGGCCACGTCGTAGGCGGCGCGCAGACCGCCAGCCTGCCCCACCTTGCTGATGCCGATGCTGGAACCCTCGTTGGCCGGCTTGACGAACAGCGGCAGGCCGAGGCGCGCCTCGACCGCGGCAAAGTCGCTGGCGGCATCGAGCACGACGTAGTCCGGCACCGGCAGACCCGCGGCCTGCCAGACCAGCTTCGAGCGCCACTTGTCCATGGCCAGCGCGGAACCCAGCACCCCGCTGCCGGTGTAGGGAATGTCCAGCAGGTCGAGCGCGCCCTGCAGCGTCCCGTCTTCGCCGCCGCGGCCATGCAGGGCGATGAAGACGCGCTGGAACCCTTCTGCATGCAGCGCCTCGAGGGCCTTGTCGCGCGGATCGAAAGCGTGCGCGTCGACGCCGCTCGAGCGCAAGGCGGCCAGCACCGCTGCCCCGCTTTTCAGCGAAACCTCGCGCTCGGCCGACTTGCCGCCCATCATCACCGCCACCTTGCCGAAATCCATCAAACCCCTTCTCCGTGCCGCCCGGACCGACTGACCGTCTCGCCCAGGATGCGCACCTCGCGCACCAGATGGACGCCAAACTTTTCCGCGACTTCCGTCTGAACCCGGCCGACTAGCATTTCTATCGCACTCGCCGTCGCCCCGCCCTTGCGATTAACGATGAAATTCGCATGCTTTTCGGAAACCTGCGCGCCATCGATCTGTGTGCCCTTGAGGCCGGCGGCCTCGATCAGGCGCGCGGCGTGGTCCCCCGGCGGATTTCTGAACACCGAGCCGGCATTGGGCAATTGCAGCGGCTGGGTCGCGATGCGTCGCACCAGCAGTTCCCGCAGTCGCGCCCGTGCCGTGGCGGCATCCCCCGCCGGAAAGCGGAACCAGGCGCCGACGAAGATTTCATCGCTGCCCTGCTTGAGGCCGACGTGGCGATAGCCGATGGCAAAATCTTCAGGCGTACGAACGATTTGCTCGCCATTGCGCTTCAGCATCAGCACCCGGTCCACATAACGCCAGGTCTCGCCGCCATGGCAGCCGGCATTCATGGCCAGCGCGCCGCCCACGGTCCCCGGAATTCCCGCCAGGAACTCGGCGTCGGCGCAAGCCTGATTGCCGACGAAGCGTGCCAGCTTGGGCGAAGCGACACCCGCTTCGGCGTAGAAACTGCCATCCGCTTCGCGGCGCAGGGTATCCAGCGCGCCATGGGTGAAAATCGCCGTGCCGTCGAAGCCGCCGTCGCGCACCAGCAGGTTGCTCCCGAGGCCCACCATCAGCAAGGGTTCGTCGCGGCGCAGCCGGTGCAGGAACACCGCCAGGTCTGCCAAATCGGCCGGGAAGAACGCGCGTGCCACGGCGCCGCCGGCACGCCACGACACGTGACGCGCCATCGGCTCGTTGCTGCGCAACGCGCCCCTGAACCCAAATCGCCCGCCCTCCCCCGACCCCTTCGTCTCAGGAGGAATGACTATTTGCTCGCTGCGCACGAAATTCTTTGGAGGCTCAGCCATCGACCAGTTTTCCCGGCACGCCGCCGATGGAGCCAGCACCCATGGTGATCACCACGTCGCCGTCACGGGTCGCCGCCAGTATTGCGGCCGGCATCGCCGCGATGTCTTCGACAAAGACCGGCTCGACCCCGCCGGCGACGCGCAGCGCGCGCAACAGGGTGCGGCTGTCGGCGGCGAGGATCGGCGCCTCGCCGGCGGCATACACTTCGCCGAGCACCAGTGCATCGACCCCGCACAGCACCTTGACGAAATCCTCGAAGCAGTCCCGGGTACGCGTGTAGCGATGCGGCTGAAAGGCCAGCACCAGACGGCGGCCGGGAAAAGCGCCGCGCGCGGCAGCAAGCGTCGCCGCCATTTCCGCCGGATGATGGCCGTAGTCGTCGACCAGGGTGAAGCTGCCGCCCGCCGGACAGGCGATCTCGCCATAGCTCTGGAAGCGCCGGCCGACCCCGCGAAATTCCGCCAGCGCCCTGATGATCGCCGCATCGGCAACGCCGACTTCCGTCGCCACCGCAATCGCCGCCAGCGCATTCAGCACATTGTGGCGCCCCGGCAGGTTGAGCACGATGGGCAGGCGGGCCACACTGCCATTGGTCCGCACGCAAGTGAAGCGCATGGTGCCGCCGGCGGCCACCACACCTTCGGCGCGGAAATTGGTATCGGTGTCGATGCCGTAGGTGACGATCTGCTTCGCCACGCGGGGAATGATCTCGCGCACGTTGGGGTCGTCGCCGCAGACCACGGCCACGCCATAGAAGGGCAGGCGGTGCAGAAAGTCGACAAAGGCCTGTTTCAGGCGACCGAAATCATGGCCGTAGGTTTCCATGTGATCGGCGTCGATGTTGGTGACCACCGAGACCACCGGCGACAGGAAAAGGAACGAGGCATCCGATTCATCGGCCTCGGCCACCAGGAACTCGCCGCTACCGAGTTTGGCGTTGGCCCCGGCGGAGTTCAGGCGCCCGCCGATGACGAAGGTCGGGTCAAGCCCGCCCTCCGCCAGGCAACTGGCAATCAGGCTCGTGGTCGTGGTCTTGCCGTGCGTGCCGGCAATCGCGATGCCCTGCTTGATGCGCATCAGCTCGGCCAGCATTTGCGCACGGGGCACCACCGGCACGTGGCGTTGCCGCGCCATCTGCACTTCCGGGTTGTCGTCGCCCACCGCGGTCGACACCACCACCGCATCGGCCACCGCGGCGTTCTGCGCAGCATGGCCGATCGCAATGCGGATACCCTGTGCCGCCAGGCGTCGCGTTGTCGCGCTGTCACTCAAGTCCGAACCGCTGACCTCGAAGCCCTGGTTGGCCAGCACCTCGGCGATGCCCGACATGCCTGAGCCACCGATGCCGACGAAGTGAATGCGTTTGACCTTGTGTTTCATGCTGCCTCCGCCGGGCCGCCCCAAGGAGGCAGCGAGTCATGATGACGGAGCGGGCCTTGCCCGCGAACCGTGGTCACCCCCTTCCTTGGGAAGGGGGATGGGGGAAAGGTGGTCACCTCGCCACCTCCTGGCAAACCCGGGCCACCTCTGCCGTGGCCTCCGGCCGCGCCAGTTCGCGCGCCTTTTCGGCCATCTGCGTGAGCTGCTGACGCGACAGATTCCGGATTTCGGCAAGGCGCTGCGGCGTCAACTGATCCTGCGGCAGCAGAATCGCCGCCCCGGCATTGCTGAGAAAACGCGCATTCGACGTCTGGTGGTCATCCACCGCGTGCGGGAGAGGCACCAGCAAACTGGCGGCGCCGGCCGCCGCCAGCTCCGCCACGGTCATTGCGCCGCCGCGGCAGATCACCAGGTCGGCCCAGTCGTAAGCCCCTGCCATGTCGTTGATGAAAGCCACGCAATCCGCCTTGACTCCCGCCGAGATATAGAGGCTCTTCAGCATCGGCAGATGTTGCTCGCCCGCCTGATGCACCACCGCCGGCCGCTCGTGCTCCGCCAGCAGGGCCAGGGCCTTCGGCAGGGCCTCGTTCAAGGCCTGCGCGCCGAGGCTGCCGCCCACCACCAGCACGTGCAGCGGACCTTCATGCTGCGCATAGCGGACAGTCGGTGCCGGCAACGCGGCGATTTCCGGGCGCACTGGATTGCCGACCCAGTCGCCTCGCTTGAATACGCCAGGAAAGGCGGTGAGAATCCGGTCGGCGACTGCTGCCAGCACTTTGTTGGCCAGACCGGCAACCGAGTTCTGCTCATGCAGCACCAGCGGAATCCCCCGCAGGGAAGCCATCATGCCGCCTGGAAAGCTGACATAGCCGCCCATGCCCAGCACCACGTCGGGCCGGATGCGCTTGAGTTGCGACCAGGCCTGGCTGAAACCACGCAACAGGTTGAAGGGCAACAGCAGCTTGCGCAGCCAGCCCTTGCCGCGCAGTGCGGAGAAGCGCACCCAGGCCATGTCGTAACCGCGGCCGGCGGTCAGCTTTGCTTCCATGCCATCCGGATTGCCCATCCAGGCGATCTTCCAGCCTTGGGCACGCAAGTGCTCGGCCACCGCCAGCCCCGGCATGATGTGCCCGCCCGTGCCGCCGGCCATGACCATAAGGGTTTTCAAGGGCAAAACCTTTCACCACAGAGACACAGAGGCACAGAGAACAGGCAACAACGAGAAAAGCAATTCCTTTGCTGTTGAATTTCTCTGTGCCTCTGTGTCTCTGTGGTTAATGCTGTGCTTCTCATACCTGCTGCCCCCGCATCAGTTGCCTGTTCTCCCAGTCAACTCTCAACAGGATGCCAAGCGCCAGGCAGTTGGCGACGATGCCGGAACCGCCGAAGCTCATCAGCGGCAGGGTCAGGCCCTTGGTCGGCAGCAGGCCCATGTTCACACCCATGTTGATGAAGCCCTGCACGCCGAGCCAGATGCCGATTCCCTGCGCCACCAGCCCGGAATGCACGCGGCCGAGCACCAGCGCCTGGCGGCCGATGGCAAAGGACCGCTGCACCAGCAAGGCGAACAGGCCCACCACGACACAGACGCCGACGAAGCCGAGTTCCTCGGCGATCACCGCCAGCAGGAAATCGGTGTGCGCCTCGGGCAGGTAGAACAGCTTTTCGACACTGGCGCCGAGGCCGACGCCGAACCACTCGCCGCGACCGAAGGCGATCAGCGCGTGCGAGAGTTGGTAGCCCTTGCCGAAGGCATCCTGCCAGGGATCCATGAAGCCGAAGATGCGCTCGCGCCGGTAGGGTGACACCCAGATCATGATGACGAAGCTGACCATCAGGATCACGACGAGGAAGCCGAACACCCGCGCGTTGATGCCGCCGAGAAACAGGATGCCGGTGGCAATGCAGAGGATCACCACCAGCGCCCCGAAGTCCGGCTCCCTGAGCAGCAGCGCTCCCACCAGCACCATGACCAGCGCCATCGGCGCGAAGCCGCGCAGGAAACTGCCCATGTCGCTGAGCTTGCGCGTGGTGTAGTCGGCGGCATACAGCACGACGAACAGCTTCATCAATTCCGACGGCTGCAGGTTGATCGGGCCGAGGCCGATCCAGCGCTGGGCGCCATTGACGGAACGCCCGACATGGGGAATCAGCACCAGCAGCAGCAGGGCCACGCCGGTCAGGAACAGCCAGGGCGCCGCCTGCTGCCACAGGCGCAGCGGAATCTGGAAAGCCATCACGCCCGCCACCAGGCCGACGGTGAGGAAGACGGCGTGGCGGAACAGGAAGTAGGCCGACTGGTTGCCGGTGAAGCGGCTGCCCTCGGCGGTGGCGATCGATGCCGAATACACCATCACCAGTCCGAGCAACAGCAGGCCGACGGCCGGCCACAGCAGCAAGCCATCGAGTTCGGCGGGCGCCTGGTGCGCCGGCGCGGCATAGGCCCGGCTCACTTGCGTCGCTCCAGCGCGCGCACGGCGGAGGCGAAAACCTCGGCCCGGTGTTGGTAATCGCGGAACATGTCGAAGCTGGCGCAGGCCGGCGACAGCAGCACGGCGTCGCCCGGCTGCGCCAGTGCGCGGGCGCGATTCACGGCATGGTCCATGTCCTGCGCGCTTTCGATGGCGACGCCTGCCGCGGCGCCAATGGCCTTTTCGATCAGCGGTCCATCGCGCCCGATCAGCACCGCGGCGCGGGCATGCTTCGCCATGGCTTTGCCGAGGGGAGAAAAGTCCTGCCCTTTTCCATCACCACCGAGAATCACGACGATCTTGCGATCCTGCGGATCGCAAGACGACAAGGATGAGCCATCCCTCCCGACCTCCCTTCCCGGGGAAGGGAGGCGATTACTCTGGGCGGCCAGTTGGCCGCCGATGCCATTCAGGGCGGCCACCGTGGCGCCGACATTGGTGCCCTTCGAGTCGTCATACCAGCTCACTCCATCGAGCTCGGCGATCTTCTCGACCCGGTGCGGCAGGCCGCGGAAACTGCGCAGCGCCGGCAGCAGGGCCTTGGCGTCGAAGCCGAGGCTGGCGCACAGGGCCAGGGCAGCCATCGCGTTGGCGGCATTGTGCAGGCCCGCCAGCGGCAGGCCGGATACCGGCAGCAGGAAGCGCTCACCCTGCACCAGCCACGCTTCACCGCGGTTCTGGCGCAGGCCGAAGTCCTCCTCCGCCGCAGGCGCGTCAAGGCCGAAGGTGATGATGTCGCGGTCGGGCAGCGCCATCCCGCGCACCAGCGCATCGTCACGATTGAGCACCTGAACGCCGGGCGCCCCGGCACCGCTTTGGAAAATCCGGGCCTTGGCCGAAGCGTATTCGGCGAGGTCGATATAGCGATCGAGATGATCGTCCGAAACGTTGAGCACCGTCGCCGCTGCGGGATTCAGCGTCGCGGTGGTTTCGAGCTGGAAACTGGAGAGCTCCAGGACCCAGATTTGCGCCAAGACATTGGCATCCTGTGTAGCCATCAGGGCCGTCAGCGCCGCGGGGGAGATGTTGCCGGCGACGCCCACCGTCTTGCCCGTGGCGCGCAGCAGGTGCCCGGTCAGGGCGGTGGTCGTGGTCTTGCCGTTGGTGCCGGTAATCGCCAGCACCGGGGACGGGGTGGGCAAACCCGCGTTCAGGGCGCGCAGGCCCTGGGCGAACAACTCGATCTCGCCGACCACCGGGATCCCTGCGGCACGCGCATGGATCACCACCATCAGCCCGCCCGAAAGCCCCGGCGACAGCACAAGCAGGTCGATGCCTTCCAGCAGCGCCTTGTCGAACTCGCCGGCGATGAATTCAAGGCGGGCGTCGACGCCCGCCGCGCTGTCCGCCCGGCGCCGCCGCAACTCGGCGAGGTACGGCGGCGCGGCACGCGTATCCGCCGCCCGCACCCGCGCGCCCTGGCGCAGGCACCACAGCGCAGAGGCCAGCCCCGATTCACCGAGGCCGAGAACGAGGACGTGGCTGCCGGACAGGTTCATCAGCGTATCTTCAGCGTCGAAAGGCCAAACAGCACCAGCAGGATGGTGATGATCCAGAAGCGCACCACCACCTGGGTCTCCTTCCAGCCGGTTTGCTCGAAGTGGTGGTGCAGCGGCGCCATCAGCAGGATCCGCCTGCCTTCGCCGTAGCGCTTCCGGGTATATTTGAAGTAGCCGACTTGGAGCATCACCGACAGGGTTTCGGCGACGAACACGCCGCCCATGATGAACAGCACGATCTCCTGGCGCGCCACCACGGCCACCGCGCCCAGCGCCGCGCCGAGCGCCAGGGCCCCGACATCGCCCATGAACACCTCGGCCGGATAGGCGTTGAACCACAGAAACCCCAGCCCCGCGCCGGCCAGCGCCCCGCAGAACACCGTCAGCTCGCCGGCGCCCGGGATGTAGGGCATCAACAGGTATTTCGAGAACACCGAATTGCCCGCAACGTAGGTGAAGATGCCGAGCGCCGCGCCGACCAGCACCGTCGGCATGATCGCCAGGCCATCCAGGCCGTCGGTCAGGTTCACCGCGTTGCTGGTTCCGACGATCACCAGATAGGTCAGCAGAATGAAGCCGAACATGCCCATCGGGTAGGTGATGCTCTTGAAGAAAGGCACGATCAGCGCGGTCTGCTGCGGCAGTTCGAGGGTGAAGCCGGAGGACACCCACTGGAAGAACAACTGCACCACCTTTTCATTGTTCGGCGCCGAAATCGAGAACGCGAGGTAGATCGCGGCGACCAGGCCCACCACCGACTGCCAGAAGAACTTGGCCCTGGCCGACAGGCCGGCAGGATTGCGATACACCACCTTGCGCCAGTCATCCACCCAGCCCACCGTGCCGAAACCGAAGGTGACGATCAGCACGATCCAGATGAAGCGATTGGAAAGATCCGCCCACAGCAGCGTGGACACCCCGAGCGAAATCAGGATCAGCGCGCCGCCCATGGTCGGCGTGCCGGCCTTGACCAGGTGTGTCTGCGGCCCGTCGGTTCGCACCGACTGGCCGATCTTCTTGGCGGCCAGCCAGCGGATCACCGCGGGACCGAAGACGAAGGAAATGGTCAGCGCGGTCATTGTCGCCAGCACAGCACGCAGGGTGATGTAGCCGAAGACATTGAAGCCCCGTAGATCCTTTGCGAGCCATTGGGCGAGTTCTAGAAGCATGGCGTAAACCTCACCACAGAGACACAGAGGCACAGAGAACAGCACGAAGCGTTGTTCATGGTTTTCTCGCCGCCTCTGTGTCTCTGTGGTTCAAGGGGGTTTCAACAATCGCGTCGACGACGCGTTCCATGCGCATGAAGCGCGAGCCCTTGACCAGCACGGTGGTCTGCGGGCCAAGTTCGGCCAGCAGCGTCCCGACCAGATCATCGATCTGCGAAAAGTGCTGGCCGCCGGCGCCGAAATTGGCCGCAGCCGCAGCCGACACCTCGCCCAGGCACAGCAGGCGGTCGATGCCCTGGCTCTTGGCGTAACCGCCGATCTCGTCGTGGAACTGGCCTGCCGCGGCGCCCGCCTCGCCCATGTCGCCCATGACGAAAATGCGCCTGCCGGGCACCGAGGCCAGCACATCGATGGCCGCGCGCATCGAATCCGGATTGGCGTTGTAGCTGTCATCCACCACCAGCGCGCCCGCCAGTCCGCTGCGCCGCTGCAGTCGGCCCTTGATGCCGACAAAGCCGGCCAGGCCCTGCCTCACTGCCGCAGGCGAAGCGCCGGCGACCAGCGTCGCCGCCGCCGCCGCGCAGGCATTGCGGGCATTGTGCCAACCCGGTACCGCAAGCGTCAGGTCGATCTCGCCCCAGGGAGTCGCCAGGTGCAACTCGCCGCCCAGGCCGCGAGCGGTGAAGCGGCCGCGCACGTCGGCGGGCCGGTCGAGGCCGAAGCTCGCCTGCCGCCGATCCCGCGCCAGTTCGCGCCAAAGCTCGACCTGCGCATCGTCGGCATTGAACACGGCGACACCGTCGGCAGACAGGCCCGCGAAGATCTCGCCCTTGGCCAGCGCAACTTCCTGCACCGTGCCGAGACCCTCCAGATGCGCGCGCTGGGCGTTGTTTACCAGCGCCACGGAAGGCCGCGCCAGGCGCGTCAGGTAGTCGATCTCGCCGGCGTGGTTCATGCCCATCTCGATCACCGCGGCTCTGTGCGAGTCGCGCAGCTTGAGCAGGGTCAGCGGCAGGCCGATGTCGTTGTTGAGGTTGCCGACGGTCGCCAATACCGAATCGGGATCGCCGAACTGCGCGAGCAGGATCGCGGCGCACATTTCCTTGACCGTCGTCTTGCCGTTGCTGCCGGTGACGCCGAGCAGCGGAATCGCGAAGCGTGTGCGCCACTGCGCCGCCAGCGCGCCGAGGGCCAGCCGCGTATCGTTCACGCCGATCAGCGGCAGGCCCGGATGCGCCGCGGCGAATTCATGATCGACCACGGCGCCCGCCGCGCCGCGCGCCAAGACTTCTGCGACATAGGCGTGCCCATCGAACTTGTCGCCGCGCAAGGCGACGAACAGTTCACCCGCGGCAATGCTGCGCGAATCGGTGGAGACCCCGCTGAAGCCGGCCTCGGCGCCTTGCGCGTTGGCGCCGATGGCACGGGCGGCCTCTTGCAGGCTCATCATCCTGGCCGCCGTCATGGTCGCCGCTCCGCCAGTGCCGACTGGGCCGCGTCGAGGTCGGAGAACGGATGCCGTACGCCGGCGATTTCCTGGTAGGCCTCGTGTCCCTTGCCGGCCAGCAGGATCACGTCGCGCGCGTCCGCCTCCAGCACGGCGGCGGCGATCGCCTGCGCGCGGTCGGGTTCGATGCGCCGCGGCGGCGGCATGCCGGCAACGATGCCGGCGATGATCGTCAGCGGGTCCTCGCCGCGCGGATTGTCGCTGGTCACCAGCACGCGGTCGGCGAGCCGCGCCGCGATATCCCCCATCTGCGGCCGCTTGCCCGGATCGCGGTCGCCGCCGCAGCCGAAGACGCAAACCAATTGCCCGCCGCGCGCGGCGGCGGTTTCGCGCAGCACGCCGAGCGCCTTGTCCAGCGCATCCGGGGTATGCGCGTAATCGACCACCACCAGCGGCTCGTGCATGCCGCCGACTGCCTGCATGCGTCCCGGCGGCGGCCGCAGGCTGCGCAGCGCTGCGGCAATGTCCTCCAGGCGTTCATGGCGAGCCAGCAGCGCGCCGATCACGGCGAGCAGATTGGAGGCATTGAAGCGGCCTACCACCGGCGCGGCGAATTTCACCCCGCGCAGGTCGAATTCGATGCCTGTGGCATCCATGCGCAGGTTTTCCGCGCCCAGGGTTTCATCGGCCAGGCCCTGCCTGCCTGCATCGAGCGCATAGCCGAAGGTAGGCAACCGCCCCTTGAGCCTGGCCGCCAGCGCGATCCCCATCGGGTCATCGAGGTTGAGCACGGCGGCAGCCAGACCGGGAACCAGGAACAGTTTTTCCTTGGCCGCCGCATAGGCTTCCATCGTGCCGTGGTATTCGAGGTGGTCGCGCGTCAGGTTGGTGAACACCGCAACATCGAGGGCGGCGCCGTTGATGCGTCCCTGGTCGAGCCCGATCGAGGAAACCTCCATCGCGCAGGCTTGCGCGCCCTGCGCGACGAAGCCGGCCAGGGCCGCATGCAGCGTGATGGCATCCGGCGTGGTGTTGGGAGACTCGCCCAGCGCGTCGAAGAAACCGTTGCCCAGCGTGCCGATCACGGCACACCGATGCTGCATCAGATTCATCGCCTGTGCGATCCACTGCGAAACCGAGGTCTTGCCATTGGTTCCGGTGACGCCGGCGAGCCAGAGATGTTCGGAGGGGCGGCCATAGACGAGGTGCGCAATTTCGCCGGAGAGTGCTGCGAGTCCTTCCACTTCGACCAGCGGCGCGTCGCCGGCACTGACTCTTGAAATCGACCTCCCCGCTTCCGCAATCACCGCCGCCGCGCCCTTCGCCACCGCCTGCGCGATGAAATCGCGGCCGTCTGCCTGCGCTCCGGGAAAGGCGACAAACACATCGCCCGGCTGCACGCGACGCGAGTCGGCGGTCAGGCGTGTCGTGGCCACACCTTTTGCCTTGAGCTGTTCGATGATTGTCATGGCGGTGATCACATCTCTTCCCGGACCGGCTCGACGCTGGTCATCAAGAGCGGCTTGAGGGGCGCGTCGGGCGCCACGCCGAGGGTGCGCAGGCTGCCGCCCATGACCTGCGCGAACACCGGCGCGGCGACATCGCCGCCGTAATACCTGCCATTGGACGGTTCGTCGATCATCACGGCGACGATCAGGCGCGGGTCGGAGACCGGGGCAAAGCCGACGAAGGACGCGACATACTTGTTGGCGTACGCGCCGCCCTCGATCTTGTGCGCGGTGCCGGTCTTGCCGGCCACGCGATAGCCGGCAATCTGCGCCTTGGGTGCGGTGCCGCCGGGCAGCACCGCCATTTCCAGCATGGCGCGTACTTCGCGCGCCGTCTGCGCCGAGAACACCTGCTTGCCGACCAGCGGCGGGGTATCCAGTCGCGCCAGGGAGATCGGCACCAGGTCGCCGTCGCGGGCGAAAGCCTGGTAGGCGCGCGCCAACTGGATCAGCGTCACTGAAATGCCATGGCCATAGGCCATGGTGGCCTGCTCGATCGGCTTCCAGGTCTTTGCCGGACGCAAACGACCGCCGACCTCGCCAGGAAAACCCAGCTTGAGCGGCGTGCCGAAGCCGAGGCTGTCGAACATGGTCCACATTTCCAGCGGCGTCATCGACAGGGCCAGCTTGGCGGCGCCGATGTTGGACGACTTCTGGATCACCTGCGCCACAGTCAGCACGCCGTGCGCGTGCGCGTCGGAGATCGTCGCCGTGCCGATGGTCATCTTCCCCGGCGCGGTCTGGATCGGCGTATCGAAGCGCACCTTGCCCCTTTCCAGCGCCAGCGCCGCGGTGAAGGGCTTCATGGTCGAGCCGGGCTCGAAGCTGTCGGTCAGCGCGCGGTTGCGCAACTGGGCGCCCACCAGCCTGACGCGGTTGTTCGGGTTGTAGGTCGGCAGGTTCGCCAGGGCCAGTATTTCGCCGCTTCTGGCGTCGAGCACCACCACGCCGCCGGCCTTGGCGCGATGCGCCTCCAGCGCCTGCTTCAGATGGCTGTAGGCCAGGTACTGCAGCTTCGAGTCCATCGCCAGCACGATGTCCTTCCCTTCCAGCGGCGGATGGATGCTTTCAACATCCTCCACCACGTTGCCGCGCCGATCCTTGATCACGCGGCGGCTGCCTGCCTTGCCGGACAGTTGATCGTTGAAAGCCAGTTCGATGCCCTCCTGACCGGCGTCCTCGACCCCGGTAAAGCCCAGCATGTGGGCCGTCACCTCCCCCGCCGGGTAGTAACGCCGGTACTCGTCCTTCTGGTGGATGCCGGGCAATTTCAGCGCCGTGACCCGGTCGGCCAGTTCGGGCGGCAACTGGCGCTTGACATAGACGAAGTCGCGCTCGGAAGCCAGCTTGCGGTTGATCTCGCGCACGTCGATGTCGAGCAGCGCGGCCAGGCCGCGCGATTGTGCCGGGGCCAGTTGGGCGTCTTCCGGAATCGCCCAGATCGAGCGCACGGGCGTGGACACCGCCAGCACGTCGCCGTGGCGGTCGGTAATCCGGCCGCGGGTGGCCGAGATGTCGATCACCCGCTCGAAGCGCGCGCGCCCCTTGTCGCCGAGAAACTCGTTGTTGATGCCCTGCAGGTAGAGCGAACGCCCGATCAGCGTGGCGAAAGCGGCCAGCAGGGCCACCAGCAAGAGGCGTTGGCGCCACAGCGGCAGGCGCTCGGAAAGCAGCGGACTTCTGGAAAACTTGATCGACTTCATCGCCATGTCATTGTGCCGCCGCCGCATCGACGGCAATGATCTGCCCCGGCGCAGGCGGCTTCATCCCAAGTTTTTCGCGAGCGGTTTTTTCGATCCGGACATGGGCGGCCCAGGTGCTTTGTTCCAGTTGCAACTGTCCCCACTCCACGTCGAGATCGCGCATGCGCTTCTGCGTCGCCTCGAGTTCCGTCACGAGTTTGCGCGCCCGATGATTGGCGCTGACCGCCGAGAGGGCGCAGGCCAGAGCGATCAGGACGAGGATGAAGTTGAGCCGGGCCAATTAGTGACTCCCACCCCCCGGCCCCCGCCCGTGGGCGGGGGTGACGGTGGTTCGCCGCTGCGCGGCTCCGTGTTTCTGGCTGGCCCTGCCTTGGGGCGGCCCGGCGGCCGGGCCGACCTTCTCCGCCACGCGCAGCACCGCGCTGCGGCAGCGCGGGTTGGCGGCGATTTCGGCGTCCGACGGAAACATCGCCTTGCCCACCAACTTCAGCACCGGCTGCGGCAGATCGACCGCGCGCACCGGCACGCCCCTGGGCGGCTGCGGCGGGTGCGCCGCATCGCGCAGGAAACGCTTGACGATGCGATCCTCGAGGGAATGGAAGCAGATCACGGCCAGCCTCCCGCCGGGTACCAGTCGTCCAAGGGCCCGGGGCAGGGTCAGCGACAGTTCCTCAAGCTCCCGATTGATGTGAATCCGTAGAGCCTGAAAGGTGCGCGTCGCCGGGTGCTGACCCGGTTCCCGCGTGCGGACGGCCTGCGCCACGAGCGTGGCAAGCTGTCCTGTCCCTGAAATACCGTGCTCGCCCCGAGCAGCAACAAGCGCCTTTGCAATCGCATGAGCAAACCGTTCTTCGCCATAGTCTCTGATCACCTTTTCCAGTTCTGCCTGCGATGCCCGCGCCAGGAACTCGGCGGCGGTCTCCCCCTGCGTCGTATCCATGCGCATGTCCAGCGGCGCATCGAAACGAAAGCTCATGCCCCGTTCGGGCGTATTCAGTTGCGGCGATGACACGCCAATATCCAGCAGCACGCCGTCGACCAGCGCCACGCCGAGTTTGTCCAGCACCCGGTCGAGCTCGCTGAATGCGGCATGCACCAGTGAAAAGCGCGGATCGACCAGTGCCGCCCCGGCGGCGATCGCGGCCGGATCGCGATCCAGCGCGATCAGCCGTCCGCTTGCTCCCAGGAACTCGAGGATCGCGCGACTGTGGCCACCGCGACCGAAGGTGGCGTCGACATAGATCCCCGCCGGCTTGATCGCCAGCGCCGCGACCGCTTCGGCCAGCAGCACGCTGACGTGGCTGTCGACGCTCACAGCGCAAGGTTTTCCAGACCCGGAGGCAACAGCTTGTCGCCCAGCGCAAATATCGCGTCCTGCTGCGCCTGCCAGCCTGCGGCCGACCAGATTTCGAAATGGCGGCCCTGGCCGACCAGCCAGATTTCCTTTTCAAGGCCCGCGTATTGGCGCAGGGACAGCGAGATCAGCAGGCGCCCGGCGCCATCGAGTTCCACATCCTCGGCAAAGCCCACCAGCAGGCGCCGCACCATCGCGGATTCGACCTGCAAACTCGGCGCCGCCAGGATCTGGGCGCGAATCGGCTCCCACGCGGGCTGGGGATAGAGCAGCAGGCAGCGATGGGGATGGGCGGTGACCACCAGGCGCCCCTCGCCCAATGCCACGAGGGCGTCGCGGTGCCGCGCAGGCACCGCCATCCGGCCCTTGGCATCGAGATTGAGCGCCGCCGCACCCTGGAACATCGGATCTCCCCCTGAACAGGAACCCCGCCATCAGCCGGCTCAGGATTCCCACCATATCCCACAAAATCCCACTCTATGACACTTTTTGATGCCGGTCAAGGCAGACTGATGTTTTTTTCAAGCGCAACAAGGGCTTAGGCGCGAAAGCGGAGGAACTTTCTGGATAAAATATTAAATGAAATCAATAGGGATACGAAGCAAACCGAATGTGCTTTGTGAGGAGTTGCAGGGGCACCGCGCGGAGGTGTTCCGGATCAGACGCGAAGTCGGCGCCAGCGGAACGGGAAACAGCCAGCGCTTCAATAAGTCGAGCTGATTCGTCGACGAAAGCCAGCAGAGCCTTGTGGTGTTCCTCGTCCCGGGTTTGCCAGGACGCCAACAGACCTGACGCCCGGCTGTCTTCAGCCGGCCCGTTCGCCCATCTTCTCGCCGAGGCGGATCGGTCGTTGCGGCGACCATTCCGGGTTGAACCTCAGCGCGTCCCGCGGAAACAGCAACACCACCGTCGAGCCGAGCAGGAAGCGGCCCATCTCCTCACCCTGCCGCAATTGCAGTTGCCGATCCTCATAGTGCCACTCGCGCAGCCGGCCGGGACGCGGCGGATTCACCACGCCATGCCATGCGGTGGCCATGCTGCCGACGATCGTGGCGCCGACCAGCGCCAGCACGAAGGGGCCGCGCGCCGAATCGAACACGCAGACCACGCGCTCGTTGCGCGCAAACAGGCCGGGCACGCCGCGCGCCGTGACGGGATTGACCGAGAACAGTTCGCCGGGGACATGGATCATGCGCAGCAGGCGACCGTCGCAGGGCATGTGGATGCGGTGGTAGTCCTTCGGGCTCAGGTACAGCGTGGCGAAGCTGCCGTCCTCGAATTGCGCCGCCAGCTCGCGGTCGCCGCCGACCAGCGCCGTCGTCGAATAGCGGTGGCCCTTGGCCTGGAAGATCTGGTCGCGCTCTATGGCGCCGAACTGGCTGATCGCGCCATCCACCGGGCAGATGAATTCGGCCGGCGCCAGGGGTCGGGCGCCGACTTTCAGCGGACGGGTGAAGAACTCGTTGAAACTGGCATAGCTGCCGATGTCGGGATTCGCCGCTTCGCCCATGTTGACGCCGTAGCGCCCGACAAACCAGCGAATCACGCTTGTGGTTAGGCCGCCCAAACGAGCTGTGGCGAAGGTTCCGGCAAGCGCCGTCAGCGCCTGCTTGGGCAACAGATACTGGGGCAGTACGGCGAGGCGTTCGGACACGACATCTGGCACCGAAGTCGGAGCGGCCAATTATACCGGGGCGGTCCGCCGCGCCGGCCCGCACCCGGGCGCCCCACGAGTCGTTCAGCGGCCTTGTGCGGACAATGCAGCGATGCGCTCTTCCATGCTCGGGTGGCTGGCGAACAGCGACATGAAACCGGGGCCACCGGCAATGCCGGAACTCGCCAGGCTCTTCGGCAGCGGCTCGACCGTCATGCCGCCCAGGCGCTGCAACGCGGCGATCATCGGCCGCGGCGTGCCCATCAGGCCGGCGGCGCCGGCATCGGCGCGAAACTCGCGCTGCCGCGAAAACCACATGACGATGATGCTGGCCAGAAAGCCGAAAAGCAGGTCGCAGATGAACACGGTAACCATGTAGCCAATGCCGGGGCCGGAGGACTGGCTGTCGCCGCGGCGCAGGAAGCTGTCAACGAAGTAGCCAACAACGCGCGAGAGGAAGATGACGAAAGTGTTCACCACACCCTGGATCAGGGTCAGCGTCACCATGTCGCCGTTGGCGACGTGGCTCATCTCATGGGCCAGCACGGCCTCGACCTCTTCCTTGCTCATGCTCTGCAGGAGGCCCGTCGACACCGCGACCAGCGAGTTGTTCTTCGAGGGGCCCGTGGCGAAGGCGTTCGGGTCGCCTTCGTAGATGGCGACTTCGGGCATGGCGACGCCGGCCTTGGTCGCCTGCTTGCGCACGGTCTCGACCAGCCAGAATTCGGTCGAGGTCTCCGGGCTGTCGATGATGCGCGCGCCGGTGGACCACTTGGCCATCATCTTCGACATCAGCAGCGAAATGAAGGCGCCACCGAAGCCCATGATGCCGGCGAAGCCGAGCAGCATGGCCAGATTGAGGCCGTTGGCGGCCAGGTAGCGGTTCACTCCCAGCACGCTGGCGGCGATGGACAGCACCAGCATCACGGCAAGGTTGGTGACGATGAACAACATGATGCGTTTCATTGCGGTTCTCCCGGGAACGACTGGTCGTGCAGAGGCGCCTTTGATCGCGCGTGCGGGAGCATAGATGCTGCGATTCGGCGAAAGTTCAAGCCCCGAAGCCCTGCCACCCTTCCGCGGAAACTCCCGGCCTGCGCCGCAGCCACTTGGTCGCGGCCCGAGTGCACGGGCTCGATTCCTTGATACCCTGCCCCGATTGTAGCAAGCGAGGGCGATTGCAGCCCCGTCCGCGGCGGATGCGAGAAGCCCGCGCAAGGCGGCTGGCGCAGTTTGACGCGCCTTGGGATGTCGAGGATACTGCCGCCCCACACGGGCGAGTTTGCCACATGGATGTCGGCGAGGATCTTTCATGGCTATGGAACTGGAACATCTGATAAGCAGGATCAACCAGGAAGGGGTCGAAAAGGGCGAGAAACAAGCGGCCGAGATTCTTGCGCGCGCCAAGGAGCGCGCCGCGGCCATCGTCGCCGAGGCCGAGGCCGCGGCCAAGGCGCATATGGCAAAGGCCGAGCGGGATTCCGAAGTGTATGTCGAGCGCAGCACCCGCAGCCTCGAACAGGCCGGCCGGGACCTTCTGATTGGTGTCGGCCAGTCCATCGAGAGCATGATCCAGGACATCGTTACCACCGCGACGGACGAGGCTCTCGACCCCAGAACGCTGAAGCGGATGATGGTCAAGATGGCGCAGGCCTATGCCGAGAAGAACGGTACGGAAAGCAGCATCGAACTGCTTATCGGCGAGAAGGACCAGGCCGAGATACTGAAATTCTTCGCCCGCGAATACCGGCGCCGGCTGGTGAGCGGGTTGAACATCACTATCGACCACGACGTGCGCAAGGGTTTCCGCGTTGTCCTCGAAAACGAACGCGTGTACCACGATTTCACCAAGCCCGCGATCGCCGAGGCACTGGGCAATTTCCTGCGCCCCCACCTCGCCGAAATAGTCCATCGCGCCGCGCGCGCGACGAGCAACGGCGACAAGGCCTGAGCGGGGACCCGCCGGAGATGTCCTACCACTATCTGGTCGCCAGCCTGCCGACCCTGTCTTTCGGTGCTCAGCACCCCTTTTCTTCCCGTGAGTTTTCCGCGCGCTGCGCGGGTGTGCTCAGGACCGATGACCTGGCGATCCTGAAGGCTGTCCAGCAGGGGCAGCCCGCAAGCGGCAGCCGCTTCGCCGAGGCATGGACTGCCCGCGAAACCCAACTGCGCAACGCTGTCGCGCGTTCCCGCGGGACGCGGCTCGGGATCGATTCACGCCCTTTCCAGCACGAACACTCGGGCTACGACGTCGCGCTGGCGCAGGCAGTCACCGACGCACTGGCGCAACACACACCGCTCGAGCGCGAACAGGGGCTCGACCGCTGTCGCTGGCGGCTGGCCGACGAACTCGCGCTGGACGATCCCTTCGGCCTCGGCGTGGCACTGGCCTTCGCGGTCAAGCTGCGCATCGCCGAGCGCTGGGCCGCTCTGACGGAAGCCGCCGGCCAGCGAACACTTGACGAGATGATCCAGACAATGACACCGGCCCATGCCGCGCTGGGGGACGATCCGGAGCTCCGGACGCAGCCGGGCAAAGCCATCGAAATGAGCGAACCATGAGCGAAAACAGCGGAACAATCGTCGGCGTGAACGGCAACCTCCTGACCGTGCAGTTCACCAAGCCCGTGGTGCAGAATGAAGTCGCCTACGCGGTATCGGGAGCCCGGCGACTCAAGAGCGAGGTCATCCGCATCCGCGGAACCTACGCGGACCTGCAGGTGTTCGAGGACACCACCGGCCTCAAGGAAGGCGACCGGGTGGAATTCACCGGGGAGCTGCTGGCAGTGGAACTCGGCCCCGGCCTGCTGACGCAGATTTTCGACGGGCTGCAGAATCCGCTGCCCCAACTGGCCGAGCAATGCGGCTTTTTCCTGCAGCGCGGGGTCTATCTGGATGCGCTGCCGCGCGACCGCATCTGGGCCTTCACACCGCTGGCCAAGCCCGGCGACCGGGTGACGGCGGGCGAGACGCTCGGCACCGTGCCGGAAGGGATCTTTCAGCATCGCATCATGGTCCCGTTCGGCCTCAAGGGTGCGCTGACGGTGGAGCGGATCGCGGCGCCCGGCGACTACAGCGTCGAACAACAGATCGCCACGTTGGTGGACAGCGAAGGCGAGCCTCTGGAAGTCAAGCTGATGCAACGCTGGCCGGTCAAGATGCCGATTCGCGCCTATGCGGAACGACTGCGCCCCGGCGAGCCGCTGGTGACCAAGGTGCGCATCGTCGACACCTTCTTCCCGGTGGCCCGCGGCGGCACCTATTGCATCCCCGGCCCGTTCGGTGCGGGCAAGACGGTGCTGCAGCAGATCACCAGCCGCTACGCCGAGGTGGACATCGTCATCGTCGCGGCCTGCGGCGAACGCGCCGGCGAGGTCGTCGAGACGCTGCGCGAGTTTCCCGAACTGACCGACCCGCGCACCGGCAAGAGCCTGATGGAGCGCACGCTGATCATCTGCAACACCAGTTCGATGCCGGTGGCGGCGCGCGAGGCCTCGGTGTACACGGCCGTCACCATCGCCGAGTACTACCGCCAGATGGGGCTCAACGTGCTCTTGCTGGCCGACTCCACGTCGCGCTGGGCGCAGGCTCTCCGCGAGATGTCCGGCAGACTGGAGGAGATACCGGGAGAGGAAGCCTTTCCGGCCTACCTCGAATCGGTGATTGCGGCATTCTATGAACGCGGCGGAATCGTCCGCCTGAAGGACGGCAGCTTCGGCTCGGTCACCATCGGCGGCACGGTAAGTCCTGCCGGCGGCAACTTCGAAGAACCCGTCACGCAGAGTACGCTGAAGGTCGTCGGCGCATTTCACGGGCTGTCGCGCGAGCGCTCCGACCAGCGGCGCTTCCCGGCGATCCATCCGCTGGAGAGCTGGAGCCAATACCCCGGCGTGGTCGCGCCCGAGCAGGTCGCCTTCGCCCGCCAGATGCTGCACGCCGGCAACGATGTCAAACAGATGATGAAGGTGATCGGCGAAGAAGGCACCTCGATCGATGACTTTATCGTCTTCCTGAAGAGCGAGTACCTCGATGCGGTCTACCTGCAGCAGGATGCCTACCACGATATCGATGGCGCCAGCAGCGCCGAACGGCAGCGTTATGTTTTCGAACGCATCCACCGCATGCTGGGCTGCAAAATGAGCTTCGACGACAAGGAAAGCGCCCGCCGCTTCTTCCAGCGCCTGACGCAGACCACCAAGGACTGGAACCGCGTGGAACAGCAGGCCGCGGAATTCCAGGAGGTCCAGGGGCGGATCGAGCGGATGCTCGCGGAGGTGTCGGACTATGCATAAGGTTTATCACGGCATCGAGCGGATCGCCGGCAACGTCATCACCGTCCGCGCCAGCGGCGTCAGCTACCGGGAACTCGCCGAAGTCACCTCGCGCCAGGGGACCTCGCTGGCCCAGGTCATCCGCCTAGAGGGAGGCCGCGTCGACTTGCAGGTGTTCGCCGGCGGCCGCGGCGTCTCCACCGACGCCCAGATCCGCTTTCTCGGCCACACCATGCAGGTGCCCTTCTCGCAATCCCTGCTCGGCCGCGTTTTCAACGGTAGCGGCCAGGCACGCGACAACGGACCGCGCATCAGCGAAAACCTCATCGACATCGGCGGACCGTCGGTCAATCCGGCCAAGCGCATCATCCCGCGCAACATGGTGCGCACCGGCATCCCGATGATCGACGTGTTCAACACCCTGGTCGAATCGCAGAAGCTGCCGATCTTCTCGGTGGCCGGCGAACCCTACAACCCGCTGCTGGCGCGGATTGCGATGCAGGCCGAAGTCGACGTGATCATCCTCGGCGGCATGGGGCTCAAGCACGACGACTACCTGTTCTTCCGCGACCTGCTCGAAGAAAACGGCGCCCTCTCCCGCTCGGTGCTGTTCATCCACACCGCCGCCGACCCGGTCGTCGAGTGCCTGCTGGTGCCGGACATCGCACTGGCCGTGGCCGAGCGTTTCGCACTGGAAGGTCAGCGGGTACTGGTGTTGCTGACCGACATGACCAACTTCGCCGATGCCATGAAGGAGGTCGCCATCACCATGGAGCAGATCCCTTCGAATCGCGGCTATCCGGGCGATCTCTACTCGCAGCTTGCGGCCCGCTACGAAAAGGCGGTGGACTTCGACACCGCCGGCTCGATCACCATTCTCGCCGTGACCACCATGCCGGGCGACGACGTGACGCACCCGGTACCGGACAACACCGGCTACATCACCGAGGGACAGTTCTACCTGCGCAACGGCCGCATCGAGCCCTTTGGCTCGCTGAGCCGGCTCAAGCAACTGGTGAATGACAAGACGCGCGAAGACCACCGCACGATCATGAACACGATGATCCAACTTTACGCGTCGTACATGGAAACACTGGAGAAGCAGTCGATGGGCTTCCGCATGAGCCCATGGGACAGCAAGCTGCTCAAGTTCGGCGAGCGATTCGAGAACGAACTGATGGACCTCAAGGTCAATATCCCCCTAGAACAAGCCCTCGACCTCTGCTGGCAGATCCTTGCGGACAACTTCGATCCGCCGGAAACGGGGATCGCCTCGAAGCTCACCGACCGCTTCTGGCCCCGTCGCTGACCGCAGGAAAACTGACGAGCGCGAACGCGACCCATGGCGAACATCAAGCATACGAAGAACGAGCTGAAGGCCCAGCGCGAAGCGCTGAAGCGCTTTCAGCGCTATCTGCCCACCTTGCAGTTGAAGAAACAACAATTGCAACTGGAAGTTCGCCAGCTCGAAGCGAAGCTTGAATCGGAACGGCAGGCCGCGGCGCACGACCAGGCGGAACTCGCCAGGTGGGTAAGCCTCTTTGCCGAGCCCGTCGAGTGGGAGAACTGGCTGGCCGTGCGCGCCGTCCGCCTCGGTCAGGGCAACATCGCCGGCGTGGCCATCCCGATGCTCGACGGCGTCGATTTCGAGCGCCCCGTTCCCGACCTGTTCGCGACTCCGGCATGGCTGGACGACGGAGTCGACATGCTCGAACGACGCATCCGCAGCCACCTCGAACTGCGGGTGCTCGCGGAACAGATGCGACGGCTGGCCGACGAGTTGCGCACCACCAACCAGCGCGTGAACCTCTTCGAAAAAGTCAAGATTCCCGAGGCCAGGGAGAACATCCGCGTGATCCGCATTTTCCTCGGCGACCAGATGACCGCCGGGGTGGCGCGCTCCAAGATGGCCAAGGCCAAGGCCGTGGAACAGGAAGTCGCGGCATAGCGAAAGCAGATCATGATCGTGCCAATGCAGAAAGTCACCGTGCTGAGCCTGAGTACCGAGCGCAATCGGGCTTTGGAGTCCCTGCGCGAACTCGGCGTCATGCACCTGAGCTTCGAACGACGGGCCGAGCACGACGACATCGAAACGGCGCGGCGGCGTCTCGAATCCGTAAGGCGAGCCTGCGAAGTCCTGCCCAAAGCGGGACAGCAAGCCCCTTCCGGACTTTCTCCCAGCGAGATCGTCGACGAGTTGTCCCGGTTGATTCAGCAGCGCCGGGAGAGCAGCGAAGAACTCCAGCGCTTGCGCCAGGAGCGGCAACGCATTGCGCCCTTCGGCTCTTTCGCGCCCGAGGCGCTTGCGGCGCTTGGCGAGCGCGGCGTGTTCATTGGACTGTTCCAGGCGCCGCCCAAGAACCTGCCGGCGATCCCCGAGCAGGCGGTATATCTCGAAACGCTGCGCACCGGCACCGCGGTGTTTTTCGCACTGGTCACCCGCGGCGAGCCAGCCCAGATCCAGGCCCAGGAAATCCCTCCACCGGTGATGTCGCTGGCGGTGATCGAAAGCCGTATCGCCGAACTGGAGGCCGCGCAGGCAAGGATCAACGACGAGGTGGCACGCTTCGGCGGCGACCAGGCCACGCTGACCCGACTGCGAGCGGAAGCCGAGGAGGCGCTGCAATTGGCCGAGGTGCGCGCCGGCATGGGCGCCGCGACGGCGCGAATCGACTACCTGCAGGGCTTCTGTCCGACCGACGACGTCGACCGCCTGCGCCAGGCCGCGCGCGGAAACGGCTGGGGACTCTCCATCGAAGAGCCGGCAGACGACGACAGGGTTCCAACACTGCTGCGCAATCCCGCCTGGATGAAGCCCATCGAGGCGGTCTTCGATTTGATCGGCATCCTGCCCGGCTATCGGGAAATCGACGTCAGCATGTGGTTCCTGCTGTTCTTCACCCTGTTCTTTGCGATGCTGGTCGGCGACGCCGGCTATGGAGCGATCTTTCTCGTGCTGATCGTGTGGGCGCGACGGAAGTTTCCCGATGTGCCGGCGCATGTCTTCACCCTGCTCCGGATCACCAGTATCGCGACCATCGTCTGGGGCGTCCTTACCGGCACCTATTTCGGTATTCCCGACGTACCGGCGCCGCTCGCTTCGCTCAAGCTGAACTGGCTCGGCAACGAGGAACATGTGAAGGAACTCTGTTTCTGGATTGCCGCGATACACCTGTCCATCGCCCACGTCTGGAACCTCATCAACCAGATCCGCACGCCGCAGGCGCTGGCCCAGGTCGGCTGGCTCGGTGTGGTCTGGTTCATGTTCTTCACCGCGCGCTCGGTCGTGCTCAACCTGCCCTTCCCTTCGATCATGACCTGGGTGTTCGTCGCCGGCGTTGTGCTGATCGTGCTGTTCATGACGCCGCGCAAGAGTCTCAAGGAGGAATGGTTCAACCATGTGATGCTGCCGCTGAATCTGGTCGGCGCCTTCGTGGACGTGATTTCCTACATCCGGCTATATGCCGTGGGTGTCGCCAGCTTTGCCATCGCCTCGACCTTCAATACGATGCTGGTCCCGCTGTTCGACGGCTGGCTGATCGGCCTGCTGGCCGCAGTGCTGCTGTTCCTGGCGCACACCGTGAACATCGTGCTCGCGGTAATGGGCGTGATGGTGCACGGCATCCGTCTGAACACGCTGGAATTTGCCAGCCATCTTGGGCTCCAGTGGAGCGGCATCCCGTACCGGCCCTGGCAACGCAAGCCGCGGGCGGCGGCCTGAGCCGGGAGCCCTGCCGCAATCCCGATTCGACAGCACGATTGGCAGCTACTTACCTAGAGGAGAACGATTTTGGATACAGAAGTGATGGTCAGCCTGGGACGTTTCGGAGCAGCGGCAGCCGTGGGTCTGGCCGCCGCCGGATCATCCCTGGGCGTCGGCGCCGCCGGCCCGGCCGCCGTGGGCGCATGGAAGAAATGCTACGCACAGGACAAGGCCGCACCCTTCGTGCTTTTTGCATTCATCGGCGCGCCGATGTCGCAGACGATCTACGGCATGATCCTGATGGGATGGATCAACACCGCCCTCGATGCGTCGCTTGCCGCGCATCAGGCGATCAACTGGGGCGGCATGCTCGGCGCCGGAATCTTCGGCGGACTGGGCATGGGGGTTTCCGCCTGGTATCAGGGGGTCATCGGCGCTGCGGCGTCCGATGCGATGGCCGAGACCGGCAAGGGTTTTGGCAACTACCTGATGACTCTCGGCATCATCGAAACGCTCGCCATCCTGGTCCTGGTATTCATACCGCCGGCATTCCGCCTGGCCGGCGGGGCGTAGGCTGACGAGATTCCAGACAGACCGGGGCCGGTTTCAGGTCCCGGCTGTCCGGTGGATCGAACAGCAATTCGCCCCTCGCGCGTCGCGGCGACGGAATCACGCTTCCTGGTCGGATTTCGTCTTGCCGCCGGTCGTCAGCAAAGTCTTCAGCCCGACGTAGGGCCTGGACTGCTCCGGCGCGACCTCGGCGGGCGGATCCAGCCGTGTCAGTTCAGCCTCCAGGGCGCGGATGCGCTGTGCCTGGTCGGCGTTCTCTCCCTCGAGCGCAACCACTTGGCGCCGCAAACGCGCCGCCGCCCACTGGCCCTTGATCACCGCCGGCGACGACACCAACCCCGCGATGATCGCGCCCAGACCAATCGCCAGCAGCAACACCATCGCCAGCGAACCGTCGAAGCTCCAGAACACAAAGCTTACGGTCACCGGCACATTGTTCTGCAAGGCGAAGGCCACCGCGCCGACGGCGAACGCGATACCGAAGATCAACAGGAGTTGCATCGTCCCTCCGGGGTCTGAATCGGCAGGATGCCAAATGCGCAGTATATAGGCGGCAATCCCGTTGCCATTCCAGCAGGGCCAGCCGCGCGGGTGCGAATGCAATGCGGAACGTCCCGGTCGTCATTGCCCACCTCGGGCAACGGGGCGGCACGCTATCATCCTGCCATGCACTCCCCCCTGCTTTCGATCCTGCTGCTGCTGACGGCCGCCGTCGGCGCTGTGGCGCTGGTTCGCCGATTCCGGCTGCCGAGCATGCTCGCTTACCTGGCGATCGGCATGGCGCTGGGGCCGCACGGACTGGGGCTGCTGACGGGGAGCGACGAGGTCGACAGCTTCGCCGAATTTGGCGTGGTCTTCCTGATGTTTTCGATCGGCCTCGAATTCAGCCTGAAGCGCCTGCTGGCGATGCGTGCACTGGTGTTCGGCTTCGGCTCGGCGCAAATGACGCTGACCGCGCTCGGTACCGGCCTGGTGACGGTGCTGGCCTACGGCCAGGAATGGCGCAGCGGCGTTGCGGTGGGGCTGGCAGTGGCCATGTCCTCGACCGCGATTGTCGCCCGCATGCTTTCCGACCGCTTCGAACTGCACTCGCGCTCGGGGCGCCAGACCATGGGCGTGCTGCTGTTTCAGGACCTCGCCGTGGCCCCCTGCCTGATCCTGCTGCCGGCGCTGGCCGCCTCCCCCGAGGAACTGCTGCACTCGCTGGCGGTAGCGGCGGCGCAGGCGGTTGCGGCACTGGCGTTGCTGGTCTGGCTGGGGAATAAGCTGCTGGTGCGGATATTCGATGCGGTGGCAACGGTCCGCTCGAACGAGTTGCTGGTGCTGACCACGCTGTGGATCGTGGTCGGCCTGTCTTTCCTCACCGCGCAAAGCGGATTGTCGCTGGCGCTGGGCGCCTTCGTCGGCGGCATGCTGATTTCGGAGACGGTCTACCGCCACCATGTCGAAGCCGACATCCGGCCGTTTCGCGACATCCTGCTCGGCCTGTTCTTCGTCACCGTCGGCATGATGCTGGACCTCCAGTATGTTCTGGCCAACGTCCACAAGCTGGCGCTGGCCGTCGTCCTGCTGATCGGCGGCAAGGCCGCGGTGATGCTGCTCATCACGCGCGTCGCGAAAACGCCGCTGCTCGCCAGCCTGCGCAGCGCGGCACAACTGGCGCAGGGCGGCGAGTTCGGCCTGGTGCTGATCGAGTTGGCCCGTGAGCTGCAACTGGTCAGCGTCAGCGTGTTCCAGATCACGCTTGCGGCGATTCTGCTGTCGATGTTCATCGCGCCCTTCCTGATCGCCCGCGCGGCGCGCCTTTCCGGCGACCTGGGGCGCGGCGACTGGGCGCACAAGGCGACGGTGATCCACGACATTGCGGTGCGCAGCCTCGATCTCGGCGGGCACGTGGTGATCTGCGGCTATGGCCGCACCGGCGCGCGCATCGCCGAATTCCTCGGCATCGAAGGCATCCCCTTCATTGCCCTCGACATCGACCCGCAACGCATCGCAGAGGCGCGCGCGCAAGGCGTCAACGTGGTCTTCGGCAATGCCGACCGGCCCGAGGTCTTGCAGGCGGCGGGCATCGGCCGCGCCAGCGCCGTGGTGGTGGCCTATCCCGACGCCCCTTCCGCCGAACGCGTGCTGCGCATCGTGCGCCGCGCCCGGCCGAATACCCCGATCGTGGTGCGTACGGCGGACGACAAGGATGTTGCCCGGCTGAAGTCCGCCGGCGCGACCGAGGTAATCCCCGACGTGCTCGAAAGCGGCCTGCTGATCGCTGCCGAGACGCTGGTGCAGGCCGGCATCCCGATGGAGCGCGCGATCCTCCATGTGCGCGCGGCCCGCGCCGAGCGCTATGTCTCGCTGCGCGACTTCTACGCGGCGACGAAGAAGTAGAATCCTCCATGCGTCGTAACCCCCTGGAGCAGGCCATGAACACCATCCTCCGCCGCAGCGCCCTGCTACTGGGCCTCTTGGCCACGGCCGCCTGCGCCGCCGACGAGCCGGCCCTGCTGTCCGGGCAGACGCTGTACCTGCCGGTGTATTCGCATGTCTACCACGGCGATCCGGCCAAGGACGGCAAGCCCCCGCAAACACTCGTCTCGACCCATGTCAGCATCCGCAACACCGACCCCCAATCGTCGATCACACTGGTCTCGGCGCGCTATTACGACACGCTCGGCAAACTGGTGCGGTCTTATGTCAGCGCGCCGATCAAGATTCCGCCGCTCGGCACCCACGAGATCTTCGTGCCGCGCACCGATACGGCGGGCGGCTCCGGCGCCAACTTCCTGATCGCCTGGACCGCGGAAGCGCCGGCCAACCCGCCCATCGTCGAAGCCCTGCACGCCGACATCCGCGAAGCCCGCACGCTGATGTTCATCACCACCGGACAGCCGATCAGGATGCGCTGAGAGGCTGTGGTCAACCCGACGGGCGATCAAGCTCCTGGTCGACCATCGAAACCGGGTCTTCAAGGGGTTCCAGGTGGGTCGTGACATGGGCATTGGGCAATGCAGTGCGGATATCCGCCTCGATGCGCTCCGCCCAGTCGTGCCCCTGCTGCACGCTCCAGTGCCCCGGCACCAGGACGTGCAGGATGACGAAGGCGCGGCTGCCCGCCTGGCGGGTGCGCAGCGCATGGAAGTCCAGCCCCCGCGCGCGATAGCCCGCCAGCACAGCCTCCACCTGCTCAAGCTTTGCGGCGGGCAACGAGACATCCATCAGGCCGGCGGCCGAGCGCTGCATGAGCTGCCACCCGGTCCAGACGATGTTCGCCGCAACCAGCAGCGCGATGGCCGGATCCAGCCAGAGCCAGCCGCTCAGCCAGACCAGGCCGACGCCTGCGATCACCCCGACCGAGGTCCACACATCGGTCATCAGGTGCTGCGCATCGGCTTCCAGTGTGATCGAGCTGTGCGTGCGCCCCACATCCATCAGGATGCGGGCCGTGGCGAAATTGATCACCGAGGCCACCACCGAGACCAATAGGCCGGCCCCCACCGCTTCCAGAGGCTGCGGATTCATCAGGCGCTCGATTGCGGTATAGCCGATGCTGAAGGCGGCCAGCAGGATCAGGAAGCCCTCGAAGGCACTCGAGAAATATTCGGCCTTGCCGTGTCCATGCGCGTGATCGTGATCCGCCGGCTGGGCGGCCAGCGTCAGCATCCACAGCGCCATCACTGCGCCGGCAAGATTGACGAAGGACTCGATGGCGTCGGACAACAGCCCGACGGAACCGGTCAACCGCCACGCCACGCCCTTGAGCAGAATGGTGGCAATCGCCGCCGCGATGGAAAGCCAGGCGTAGCGGGTGAGCGAGGAAGGTGGCATTGTTGCGGTGGCCGCAATTCTCAGGTGAGGTGGGATGCCGCGATCGGTGCGCCGGGAATTCGCGCTTCTCCGGGATGGGCGCCGATAGCATACGGGATAACGAGGAAGGCCGCGGTCATTACCAGCAGCAAGGTCGAGAACACCACCGCAAGCAGGGTGGAAAAAAACGGCGTAGGTGAGCGAAGCATCAAGATCTCCTTCTTTGGGTGGCAGTGATGCAAGCCTGCACCAGAATGCTTAAGGCAGGCTTAACCCGCACAAATCAGGCGCCGATAAGATCAATCAGCCCTTAAGCGCCGTTTAAGCCGCGCCCTCCATGATCCGCCTCATTCAACACTCATGGAGTTTCTCATGCGACGAGTTCTGATCATTGCCGCGGCGCTGTTTGCCGCCGGCGCCCAAGCCGAGGCTCCGCGCGACTTTCTCGCGCGCTTCGAGCAGGAGGCCGGCGCCGCGGCTTCGCCCGAGCGCGGTGCGCGTTTCTTTGCCAGCAAGCGCGGCAGCGAGTGGAGTTGCGCCTCCTGCCACACCGAGCGGCCGACACAAGCCGGCCGTCACGCCAGGACCGACAAGCCCATCGCGCCGCTGGCACCCGCCGCCAATGCGGAGCGCTTCACCGATGCCGCCAAGGTGGACAAGTGGTTCCGCCGCAACTGCAACGATACCCTCGCTCGCCTCTGTAGCGCCCAGGAAAAGGCGGACGTGCTGGCCTGGCTGCTGGCCCTGAAATAACCTGGAGACCCCCATGAAGAACCTGATCGCCCTGCCCGTCCTGCTGGCTGCCCTTGCCCTGCCGGCCCACGCCGACAACTACAGCGTGCCGAAGCACGCTACCTTCCAGGAGGAATGCACGTCCTGCCACATGGCCTACCCGCCTCAAATGCTCGATGCCGATTCGTGGCGCGCCGTGATGAACGGCTTGTCGAAACATTTCGGCTCCGACGCCAGCATCGACGAAAAGCGCCGTGCCGCCATCACCGACTTTCTCGTCACCCATTCCGGGGGCCGCAAGACGGGAAGCACGCGCGATGCCAATGGCAAACCGCTGCTGCGCATCTCGGAAACCGCGTACTTCAAGAAGGAGCATCGCGAGATTGCCGCCGCGACCTGGCAGCGCACCTCCATCAAGAGCCCGGCCAACTGCACCGCCTGCCATGCGCAGGCCGCGGCCGGCGACTACAACGAACGTTCAATCACCATCCCCAAATGAGGACCCCCATGCCTGCCGAGACTCAATCCATCCGCGTCTGGGATCTGCCGACGCGCGTGTTCCACTGGTCGCTGGTTGCAAGTTTCGCCATCGCCTTCGTCACCGCCGAATCCGAAAGGCTGCGCGACATCCACGTCGTCGCCGGCTACGCCCTTGCCGGGCTGATCGCCTTCCGCCTGCTGTGGGGTTTCGTCGGCGGCGGCTATTCGCGCTTTGCCGAATTCCTGCCGACCCCGCACAAGCTGGTCGATTACCTCAAGTCCCTGATGCGCGGCCAGCCGCAGCACCATGTCGGTCACAACCCGGCAGGAGCCGTGGCGATCTTCCTGCTGCTCGGCTTCGGCATCGTCGCCGCCGTCAGCGGCTGGGCCGTCTACGAGGATGTCGGCGGGCACTTCATGGAAGAACTGCACGAAGGCGCCTCCAATGGCATGATGGCGCTGGTTGTGATTCACATTGCCGGCGTCATCGTCAGCAGTTGGCTGCACCGGGAAAACCTGGTTCGTGCCATGATCACCGGCTGGAAAACGAGGCGTAGCTGAGTTTCAGTGCAGGCTAACGTCGGCCTTATCGACGTTAAGCGCAGCGGCCGTAACTAAGAAAATGCACCGCACCCCCGATGAGAATCCTGCTGGTTGAAGATGACGCCCTGCTCGGCGATGCGCTGCAGGCCGGCCTGCGCCAGGCCGACCATGTCGTCGATTGGGTCAGGGACGGCATCAGCGCCGAGACCGCCCTGATGACCGGGGACTACGCCGCCGTGGTGCTCGACCTCGGCCTGCCGCGGCTGGACGGACTGGACGTGCTGCGCCGCCTGCGGGCGAAGAAGAAAACCCTGCCGGTGCTGGTCCTCACCGCGCGCGACACCGTCGACGACCGCATCCGGGGCCTCGACGCCGGCGCTGACGATTACCTGGTCAAGCCCTTCGACCTGGGCGAACTGACGGCACGCCTGCGCGCTTTGCTGCGCCGCGCCGGCGGGCAGTCCGCGCCCGTGCTCGCCGCGGCTGGCGTCACGCTCGACCCGGCGACGCGGCGCGTGGCATGCAATGGCAGCGAGGTCGAACTCTCGGCCAAGGAATACGCGCTGTTGCACGCCCTGATGCAACAGCCGGGACGCGCCCTTTCCCGCGCCCAGCTTGAGCAGCACCTTTACGCCTGGGGCGATGAAATCGGCAGCAACGCGGTCGAGGTCTATATCCATCACCTGCGGCGCAAGCTGGGAGCGGACGTGATCCGCACCCTGCGCGGCGTCGGCTACGTCGTCGCCAGGGCCGGGGGCAAGCCATGAAACGATCCCTGTCCCTGCGCACCCGGCTGGTCGCACTGACCCTGCTGGCGGTCGCCAGCGTCTGGCTGCTGACTGCCCTGGTCACTTGGTACGAAGCCCGCAGCGAACTGAAGGAGCTGCTGGCCCATCCGCCGAATACCAGCGCGGCCCACCTCGCCCGCGAACGCGACGAGGTCGCCGGTGAAATTGCCGGGCAACTGCTGATGCCGATGCTGGTCGCGCTGCCCGCGCTGGCGGTGTTGCTGCTGATCGCGATCGGCTTCGCGCTGGCGCCGCTGCGCCGGATCGCGCGCGAGGTAGCCGCACGCGCACCCGAGCGGCTCGACCCCTTGCCGATCGAACGCCTTCCCGCTGAAGTCGCACCGCTGGTGACGCGGCTCAACAGCCTGTTCGCCGACATCAATCGGGCGCTGGAGAACGAGCGCCGCTTTACCGCCGACGCGGCGCATGAGCTGCGCACTCCGCTGGCCGCGCTCAGGGCCCAGGCTCAGGTAGCGCTGGCTTCGGTCGACGCGGCGCAGAGACAGCACGCGCTGAATCAAATCCTGGTCGGCTGCGACCGCGCCACGCATCTGGTGGCGCAACTGCTGACCCTGGCGCGACTCGATGCCGGCACGCCGCACGCCATGCAGGACATCGCGCTGCGGGCGCTTGCCAAAGAAGTCCTGGCTGGCAGTGCGGGCGACGCCATCGAACGCCACTGCGAGCTGGTGCTGCACGATGGCGACGCGCAGGTTCGCGGCGATCCCCTGCTGCTGCAGGCCCTGCTGCGCAACCTGGTCGACAACGCACTGCGCCACGGCGGCGGCACGCAGATCGAAGTCTCGATCACGCAAGCTGACGGGCAGGCGGTGCTGTGCGTCAGCGACAACGGACGCGGCATTGCGGCCGACGAGCGCGACCGCGTGCTGCAACGCTTTTACCGCAGCGTCGGCGCCGACTCCCTGGGCAGCGGGCTGGGGCTCTCCATCGTCAAACGCATCACCGAACTGCACGCGGGGAAGCTGGGCATTGCCACCGGATCCTCGGGCACAGGTGTCTCGCTGACGATACGCCTGCCGCTCCGCGACAGCGGCTCGGGCTAAGCGGACGGCGCGGATCGTTCCGGACTTCGTTGCATAATCGCTCCATGACAACATCACACTCCGCGCCGCCGGCCGCCGCCCCACCTGCATGGCATGCGCTGCCCGTCAGCGACGCGCTGGCCCGCCACGGCGTTGACCCGGCGCAGGGTCTCACCGAGGACGAAGCCGCGCAGCGCCTGCTGCGCGACGGCCCCAACAGCCTGCCCGAGCAGGCCGGACGCAGCGCGCTGATGCGCTTCCTGAGCCAATTGAAGGAACCGCTGGTGCTGGTGCTGATCGGCTCCGGCATCGCCACCTCCTTCCTCGGCGAATGGGTCGACAGCTCGGTCATTTTCGGCGTGGTGATGGTCAACGCGGTGATCGGCTACCTGCAGGAAGGCAAGGCCGAGGCGGCGCTGGCGGCATTGGCGCGCGCGCTGGCGACCGAGGTTACGGTGCTGCGCGACGGCCGCCGTCGACGGATGGATGCGGTAACCCTGGTGCCCGGCGACGTGGTCTGGCTTGCCGCCGGCGACAAGGTGCCGGCCGACCTGCGCATCGTTTCCGGCCGCCAGTTGCGGACCATCGAAGCCGCGCTGACGGGGGAGGCGGCGCCGATCGACAAGCATCACGACGAACTGCCCGCCGACACCCCGCTCGCCGACCGCCGCAACATGGCCTATGCCGGCACCACCGTGGTCGCCGGCCAGGGCCACGGCCTGGTGGTCGCCACCGGCGAGACCACGGAAACCGGACGCATTTCGGGCCTGATCGCCGGCGCGCCCGAGATCGCCACGCCGCTGACGAAGAAGATGGGCGAATTCGCCGCGTTGCTGCTGTGGGTGATCCTCGGTCTTGCCGCACTGACCTTCGTGATCGGCGTCTGGCGCGGCGAATCGATGGCGAACATGCTGGTGGCCGCCGTGGCGCTGGCCGTCGGCGCGATCCCCGAGGGCCTGCCGGCGGCGATGAGCATCACGCTGGCGATCGGCGTCGGCCGCATGGCGAAGCGCCGCGCGATCATCCGCCACCTGCCTGCCGTCGAGGCGCTGGGCAGCACCACGGTGATCTGCTCCGACAAGACCGGCACGCTGACCGAAAACGCGATGACCGTCACCCAACTGTGGGCCGGCGGTGAAACGTTCAGCGTCAGCGGCCAGGGCTACCAGCCGGAAGGCGCACTGGCGCACCAGGGAACAGGGGCCGCAGCGAGTTCCGCCAAGACCTTGCTGTCTCCGTCTTTGCGCGAAACACTGCTCGCCGGCGCGCTGTGCAACGACGCCGCGCTGTACCACGAGAAGGGGCAATGGCAGATTACCGGCGACCCGACGGAAGCGGCGCTGCTGGTCGTCGCGCGCAAGGGCGGGCTGGATGAAGCCACGCTGCGCAAGGAGTTTCCGCGGGAGGACGAACTGCCCTTCGATGCGGCGCGGCAGACCATGGCAACGCTGCACAAGGTCGAGGGCCAGTCCGTGGCATACGTGAAGGGCGCGATCGAAAAACTGCTGCCTGCCTGCCGCGGGATGCGGGGGGCCGACGGCAGCGAGGCGCGGCTCGACCCCGCGGCGCTGGAAGCCGCTGCCGCGCAGATGGCCAGCCGCGGCCTGCGCGTGCTGGCGCTGGCGCGCAGGCACGTAACGACCGGCGCCGTGCTGGGCGAGGCCATGATCGGCGCCGACCTGGTATTCCTCGGCCTGGTCGGCATGATCGACCCGCCGCGCCAGCAGGCGATCGCCGCAGTGCGCACCTGCCACACGGCCGGCATAAGAGTGAAGATGATCACCGGGGATCACGCCGAAACGGCGCGTGCCATTGCCGGCCAGGTCGGCATCGTCGAGGATGGCGCGGCGGCCGAGGTCCTGAGCGGGCGCGAGCTGGCCCTGCTGGACGATGCGGCGTTGCAGGCCGCCGCCGGCCGCGTCGATGTCTTCGCCCGCGTCGAACCCGAGCAGAAGCTGCGCCTGGTGCGCGCCCTGCAGGCGCAAGGCGAGGTGGTGGCGATGACCGGCGACGGGGTCAACGACGCACCGGCCCTGAAACAGGCCGACATCGGCATCGCCATGGGACTCTCCGGCACCGACGTGGCCAAGGAAGCCGCGGCGATGGTGCTCACCGACGACAATTTCGCGACCATCGAAGCGGCGGTCGAGGAGGGGCGCGGCATCTATGACAACCTGGTGAAGTTCATCACCTGGACGCTGCCGACCAACTTCGGCGAAGGCCTGGTGATCCTCGCCGCGATCGTCGCCGGCGTCACCCTGCCGATCACGCCGCTGCAAATCCTCTGGATCAACATGACCACCGCGGTGCTGCTCGGCCTGCCGCTGGCCATGGAACCGCCGGAACCCGGCATCATGCGGCGCCCGCCGCGGCCACCCAGGGCGCCGGTGCTGGACGGCGTGCTGATCGGTCGCGTGGTACTGGTCGGCATAATGATGCTGGCCGGTTCCTTCGGCATGTTCCTGCTGGCAGTGGAGCGCGGCCAGGCGATCGCCGAGGCGCGCACCATCGCGATGAACGTCTTCGTCGCGATCGAGATCGTCTACCTGTTCAACTGCCGCTCGCTGCGCCTGCCGGTCACCGCCGTCGCGGCGTTTTCCAATCCGTGGGTGTGGGCCGGCGCCGGCCTGCAAGTCGCGCTGCAACTGGCGATCACCTACTGGGCGCCGCTCAATGCGGCATTTGCGACCGCCCCGATCGGCGCCCGCGCCTGGGGCGAGATCGTCGTCATCGCGCTGCTGGCAATGGGCATCATCGAGTTGGAGAAACGCTGGCGGGCATGAACTTCCGTGCGCCCCCGGTGCGCCTGCCGCCGATAGATTTGCCGGCGCGCCCAATGCCAGCCGGCGCGGGGTACCATTCCTGCTGTAACAGACCCTTGGCACAGCCATGAGCCCCGCGCCGCCGTTTCCCGCTGATCGCAAACACCGCAGAACGCTGATCGCGCTGCTCGGCGTCGGCACGCTGGGCGTGACCCTGGTGATGGCCAGCATGATCTGGACTGATCGCCAGGAACAGGTGCGTGAAGCGCGCAGCGAGGCTCGCGGCTATGCCTCGATGGTCGAAGCCAGGCTGGATGCCACGCTGCGCCGCTGCGATGCGAACCTGCTGACCCTGGCGCGCAGCTTGCCGAAGGCGGCGCTGAACCCGCAGGCCGCGGCCAGCGATGCCTACGGCATCAATGCCGAGCTGGATGCCCGGCGCTTCAATTTCCAGGAAGTGGCCGGCCTGCAGGTGTTCGATGCCAACGGCGACCTGCTCTACGGGTCGGACGGGCTGAACGCCCGGCGCCTCAACATTGCCGACAGCGGCTACTTCCGTACCCTGCGCGACAAGCCGGACGCCGGCCTGGTATTTTCCGGGGCGCCGGAGTCCCCTGTCACCGGCCGGCAAACCCTGGTGGCGGCGCGCGCGCTGCACGACCGGCAGGGCCGTTTTGGCGGCGCCGTGGTCGCCGCGATCGACCTCGCCTATTACCTGACACTGTTCCAGTCGCTGGATCTCGGCCCCCAGGGCCTGGTCGCCATCCGGCGCAGCGACGATTTCAGCCTGGTAGCGCGCTGGCCGCCGGGAGACGCCGCGAGCAACCGGACGCTGCCGGCGGACAGTTCGACCCGCATCGCCATCACAGGCGGCGCGACGGAGTCCGGCTCCGAGTTCGCCGAGGCCATCGATGGCGTGGTACGCACCCTGAGCTTCCGCAAGCTGGAGCGCTATCCCTTCTTCGTGGTGGCTGCGCTGGCACAAGACGATGTGCTGGCCGGATGGAGGATTCGCGCCACCGAGTTCGGCGCTTCCGGCCTGCTGCTGCTGGGCTTGCTGGGCACGCTGCTGTTGCGGCTGTGGCGCCTCGAAGCGCGGCAAAAGCACCTGCGGGCCGAACAGATGGAAAGCGAGGAAGTGTTTCGCCACCTGTTCGAAGACATGAACGATCCGATTCTGCTGCTCAAGGACGGCAGCTTCATCGACTGCAACGCGGCCACCCTGAGGCTGCTCGGCTACGGCAGCAAGCAGGAGTTCCTCAATTGCCGTCCCGCCGAAATCTCGCCCGAGCGCCAGCCGGACGGGCGCTCTTCCGCCGAAAAGGCCGCGGCGATGATCGCCACCGCGCTGCAGGTGGGCTACCACCGCTTCGAATGGACGCACTCGCGCGCCGATGGATCCAATGTTCCGGTCGAAGTGACCTTGACGCCGATCACCCTCGGCGGCGAGGTGGTGCTGCACACGCTGTGGCGCGACATCAGCGACCGCCGCGCGGCCGAACACAGGCTGCGACTGCTGGCCAGCGTTTTCGAGCGCAGCGGCGAGGCAATCGTGATCTGCGACCGCGACAGCCGCATCCTCGAAGTGAACCGGGCCTTTACCGAGCTCACCGGCTACAGCGCGGACGACGTGCGCGGCCGGAACCCGCGCATCCTGTCTGCCGGGCGCACCACCGATGCGGAATTCCGCGCCATGTGGCAGGCGATCAATGGCGAGAACTTCTGGCAGGGAGAGATCTGGGACAAGCGCAAGGACGGCAGCTTCTATCCCAAATGGCTGACGATATCGGCGGTCACGAACCCGGCGGGGGAGGTCGACTATTACATCGGCAGCTTCACCGACATGACCGAGCGCAAGGCCGCGCAGGAGCGTATCAGCCACCTCGCGCTGCACGACACCCTGACCGGCCTGCCCAACCGCTACAACCTGCAGGGCCGCCTCGACCAGGCGCTGGCCACCGCCCGCCGCGATTCCGGCCACCTGGCGCTGATGTTCATCGACCTGGATCGCTTCAAGAACATCAACGACAGCCTCGGCCATCATGTCGGCGACGGCCTGCTGCAGGAGGTCGCCAACCGGCTCACCGCGAGCGTCCGCGACAGCGACGTGGTGGCCCGACTCGGCGGCGACGAGTTCGTGGTGGTGCTGACCGGGATCGAGGCGGCCGTCGCCGGCAGCATGGCCCACAAGATCCTGGCCACGCTGGCCAAGCCCTACCGGATCGAGACCCACGAACTGGAATCCAGCACCAGCATCGGCATTGCCGTGTATCCCGAGGATGGCGACGACGCGGAAACCCTGATGCGGAACGCCGATACCGCGATGTATCACGCCAAGGAGGCCGGGCGCAACAACGTGCAGTTCTTCACCACGCGCATGAACCAGGCCGCCATGGAGCGGCATGAACTCGAAGGCGGCCTGCATCTGGCGCTGGAGCGCAACGAGTTCGCACTGCACTACCAGCCGCAATTCGACAGCCAGGGCCGCGTCATCGGCGCCGAAGCCCTGCTGCGTTGGCAAAGCCCGGAGCATGGCCCGGTGTCGCCGCTCTACTTCATCCCGCTGGCGGAGGACAGCGGGCTGATCCTGCCGATCGGCCGCTGGGTGTTGGCAGCCGCCTGCGGCCAGATCAAGGCATGGTCGGCCGACCCGCGCCTGCGCGAGTTGCGGCTGGCCGTCAATGTCAGTCCGCGGGAATTCCGCGAAGCGGATTTCGTCGAGCAGATACGCCGCGCACTGGAAACCAGCGGCGCCGATCCGGCGCGACTCAAGCTGGAACTGACGGAGAGCCTGGTGCTGGACAACGTCGAGCAGGCCATTCGCAAGATGCAGTTGATCAAGAAGCTGGGCATCGCCCTCGCCCTGGACGACTTCGGCACCGGCTACTCATCGCTGTCCTACCTGACCCGGCTGCCGCTCGACCAGATCAAGATCGACCGCGCCTTCGTGCTCAAGCTTCCCGACAGCATCAGCGACTGCGTCGTCACCAAGACCATCATCACCCTGGCCACGGGCCTCGGCATGCCTGCCATCGCCGAGGGGGTCGAAACCGCTGCGCAGCGCGAATTCCTCGAACACAGCGGCTGCCACGCCTTTCAGGGCAACCTGTTCAGCCGGCCGCTGCCGCTGGCGGAGTTCGAGCAGTTCGTGCTGAAACCGTGATGCTGCAGATGATGTTGCCCATTTTGATCGGGCAGCCGACCACGCGCCTCAGGACTCGACGATGATCAGATGCACGCGGTACGGGCCATGCGCGCCGAGCACGATGGTCTGTTCGATGTCGCCGGTGCGGGAAGGACCGGAGATGAAATTCACCGCGCGCGGCAGTACCCCGAGTTCTTTCCGCGCCAGCGCCCAGGCATCTTCCATGCAGGCCACGATGCGCGCTGCCGGCACGATCGCAATGTGCGTTTCCGGCAGCAGGCTGACCGCCGCCGGCGTGTCGGGCGACGAGCAGAGCATCAGCGTGCCGGTTTCGGCCACCGCGCAGAAGCAGCCGGTGATGCCCACCAGGTCGGCATCACGCGCGCCGCGCCCTTCCACCGCGAGCCCCGCGGCCGCCCAGTCGAGCGCCGCCAGCGCAGGCCAGGCGACCGCGGCTTGCGGCAGCTTCATGCCAGTCAGGTAGCGGGCAACCGCGGCCGGCACATCGGCTTGCCGCGCCACCGCATCCACCGTGCTCGACAGCGCTTCCGACTTGACCCGAAAGCGCTTCAGCAAGGCGAGCGGCGCACAATCCATCGCCGGTTTCGGGCCGTGACTGCGGTCCGCCAGGGCGGCCAGCATCTCCTCGCGGGCGGCGGCGGCATTGGTGGCGTTGCGATCGAGGCCGGCGCGCACGCGGCCGAGGATGTCTTCGCGGGAGCTCATCGAAAAGCCCTCACCACAGAGGCACAGAGGCACGGAGAAATGCAATGAATTACTGGCTTGCCAACACAAGGACTTTCTCTGTGTTCTCTGTGCCTCTGTGGTTCAACCAAGTTTTTCAGATGCATATTCTTTCCTCTGTCCAGGTCAGGCGCGGGACGCCGCGCGGCGGCGCGCGGCGTAAAGCTCGCGGAAGGTCTTGCCCTGCGGCGCGGGGAAATCGCGCCCCAGGGTCCACTCCGGCGCGGTCGGCAGCACGCGGATGCGATCGGCATCGCCGGCCAGCCACTTCAGGTAGCGCGCACCGACGCTGGCTCCCAGCGCATAGAGCTTCGGCCGTTGCGCCACCCAGGCCCAGAGGCGCAAGCCAATCCTTTCGGTGAGCGGCCGCAGGCCCTGCTCGGTCTGCTTTTCGCGCAGCTTGCGCAACAGGTCGGGCAGCGGAATCTTGACCGGGCAGACGATGCCGCACTGGTTGCACAGCGTGGCCGCATGCGGCAGGTCGATCGAGTTTTCGATGCCGGCGTAGAGGGGAGTCAGCACCGAGCCCATCGGCCCCGGATAGACCCAGCCATAGGCATGACCGCCGATGGTCTGGTACACCGGGCAATGGTTCATGCAGGCGCCGCAGCGAATGCAGCGCAGCATGGCGTGGAAATCGCCGCCCACCACGTCGGCGCGGCCGCTGTCGACCAGGATGAAGTACAGGTGCTCGGGGCCGTCGTGCTCTTCCGGCTTCTTCACCCCGGTGAGAATCGAGAAGTAGTTTGAAATCGACTGTCCGGTGGCGGAGCGCGGCAGGATGCGCATCAGGGTCGACAGGTCTTCCAGGGTCGGGACCACCTTCTCGATCCCGGTGATGACCACATGCACCGGCGGCATCGTCGTCACCATGCGGCCGTTGCCCTCGTTGGTGACCAGCGCCACCGATCCGGTTTCGGCGACCAGGAAATTTCCGCCCGACAGGCCCATCCCGGCCGACAGGAAATGGCCGCGCAGCACTTCCCGCGCTTCCCGCGTGAGCGCCGGAATATCGGTCTTGCGCGGCGTGCCGTGCACCTTGTGGAACAGGTCGGCAACATCGTCCAGGCTCTTGTGCACCGCCGGCGCGATGATGTGGCTGGGCGGCTCGTTGTCGTCGACCTGCAGGATGTATTCGCCGAGGTCGGTTTCCACCGGCTGGATTCCCGCCGCGGTCAAAGCCTGGTTGAGCCCGGCCTCTTCCGAGAGCATCGACTTCGACTTGGTGACCTTCTTCACGCCGTGCTTTTGCGCGATCTCCGTCACCAGGCGGCAGACCTCCGCCCCGTCCTTCGCCCAGAGCACCGTGGCACCGGTGTCGAGCGCCTTGCGTTCGAAGCATTCGAGCCACAGGTCGAGGTTGTCGATGACCTTGTTGCGGATGGCCGCGGCGGCGTCGCGCGTCCCCTCGAAATCGTCGAGGTCCTTGATCGCCTCGGCGCGCTTGACCACGAACTTGCCCTTGGCATTTTTGAGGTTGCCCTGCAAGACCACATCCGCCAGCTTGGCGCTGGCGTTGGCCTTGAAGTGCATGGATTTGACTTCCATCACGCATCTCCCGCCAGCACTTCGGCCACATGCAGGACCTTGGTGTTCTCGTCGCCCATGCGCCGCAGCTTGCCTTCGATGTTGAGCAGGCAGCCCAGGTCGCCGCCGACCACGGCCTGGGCGCCGCTGGCCTGCACGTTGTCGCACTTGCGTCCGGCGATCGCCGCAGAGACCTCGCCGAACTTGATCGAAAAAGTGCCGCCGAAACCGCAGCATTCCTCGCAGCCATTCATCTCCGTGAGGCTGACGCCCTTCATCTTCGCCAGCAGCGCGCGCGGTTGCTGCTTGATGCCCAGGCCGCGCAGGCCGCTGCAGGAATCGTGATAGGTCACCGTGCCCTGGTGGTCGCCCGGCACGCTGTCGACCTTCAGCACGGTCACCAGGAAGTCCGTCAATTCATAGGTGCGGCCGGCCAGCGCCGTCGCGCGGTCGCGCCAGTCGGGTTCGCCGGCGAACAGGCCGGGGTATTCGACGCGAATATGTTCGGCGCAGGAGCCGGAAGGCGCCACGACGTAGTCGAAACCCTCGAACTCGGCAATGGTCTTTTTCGCCAGGGCCACCGCGCCCGGCGCATCGCCGGAATTCCAGGCCGGCTGGCCGCAGCAGGTCTGGGTCTCCGGCACGACCACCTCGCAGCCGGCGCCTTCCAGGAGTTTCAGGGCGGCAAAGCCGATGCGCGGGCGCATCAGGTCCACCAGACAGGTCACAAACAGCGCTACGCGCACCTTTGCCATGGCCACACTCCGTATGTCGTTGTTGCCGGCCCCCGACGGGGAATCCCAGGCATGCAAAGCGATTGAATGCCTACGCCGCCACGGTCGCCCGCGAGACGTTCGGCGGCGGCGCGGACTGCTCCAGTTGCCACAAATCGAAATCGATTTGCATCTTGAGCCAGGATTCTGCGCGACCGCCGTGCTCCGGCCCGAGCCATGCCTCGATGCGCCGCGCCAGATCGACCGAGATGCCGGCCCGCTCGTTGAGCACCCGCGACAAGGCCACGCGCGAAACCCCGAGCTGCCGCGCCGCCTCAGTCACCGTCAGGGCCAAAGCCGGCAGCACGTCCTCGCGCAGGATCGCGCCCGGATGGGGCGGATTGTGCATTCGTGCCATGTTCGCTCTCCTTCAGTGATAGTCCTGATAATCCACCAGCACGGCGTCCGTGCCCTCGAAAGCGAAGGTCAGTCGCCAGTTGCCGTGCACCCACACCGACCAACGCCCGGTCGACAACCGATGCAGTTTCCATCCCGGCACATTCATGTCGTCCCGGTCGCACGCAGCGTCAAGCTTCTTCAGTTGCCGCGACAGCCGTGCGGCGTGATGCGGCTGGATGCCCGCCTTCGATCCAGTCTCGAAGTACGCTTTCAGACCAGCGTGCCGGAAGCTCTTGATCATGGGCCGATTGTATCGCTGAAAGATACAACCCTCAAGTGGCCGCGCCACTCGGCTTCCTCCATCAGGATGCAATCCACACGTCTCCGTCAATGATGGCGAAGGGTTTTGCGATAGTATCCGAAGTCCCGTTCCCGCGAAGAGATGGCCGTGCCGGAAGCCCGCAGTGGTGTCCAGGTCATCGAGCGCATGATGAAACTGCTCGATGTCCTCTCCTATCACCCCGATCCGGTGAGCCTCAAGCAGTTGGCGCTGGAGACGGGACTGCATCCTTCGACGGCGCACCGGATTCTGGGTGCGATGGCGGCTTCCGGTTTTGTCGAGCGCGCCGATCCGGGCGCCTACCGGCTGGGCATCCGCCTGCTGGAACTCGGCAACGTGGTCAAATCGCGCATCAGCATTCGCCAAGCAGCGATGCCGCTGATGCAACGCCTGCACCAGCACCTCGGCGAGAGCGTCAATCTCGGCGTGCGCCAGGGCGACGAAATCGTCTATGTCGAACGCACCTCCAGCGGCCGCTCCTCGGTGCGCGTGGTGCACCTGGTCGGCGCCAGGGCGCCGCTGCATGTCACCGCGGTGGGCAAGCTGTACCTCGCCGAAGACGGCCCGCAAGAGCTCCGCGACTACGTCAAGCGCACCGGATTGCCCGGCTATACGCCGACCTCGCTGACCACGCTCGCCGCGCTGGAACGCGAGGTGGACCGGGTGCGTCGCCACGGTGTGGCTTTCGACAACGAGGAAATCGAGCAGGGCCTGCGCTGCGTCGCCGCACCGGTGCGCGACGACGCGGGAGAACTGGTTGCCGGCCTCTCGGTGTCCGCCCCCACCGAGCGCCACAGCCCCGACTGGGCTGCCATGGTCAAGAAGACCGCCGACGCCATTTCGCTGGCGATCGGCTGGACGCCGCCGCCAACGGGACGTTGAGCAGAAGTCCACTTCGCCGGCTCCTGCATTCAGTTTGACCAGCGGCCGGGGACTCTATATACTGCGCGGTTCTCTGCGTCATCCCATTTGGAGTCTCCCATCATGTATGCGGTCATAAAAACCGGCGGCAAGCAGTATCGCGTTGCAGCCGGCGAAAAAATCAAAATAGAACAGATACCGGCTGATGTAGGCACTGAAATCACTCTCGACCAGGTCCTGATGGTCGGCGAAGGCGAATCGGTCAAGATCGGTTCGCCCATGCTCGCCGGCGCCCAGGTCACTGCGAAAGTGATCGCCCAGGGCCGCCATCCGAAGGTCACGATTTTCAAGATGCGCCGGCGCAAGCACTACCAGAAGCACCAGGGCCATCGCCAGAACTTCACCGAAATCGAGATCAGCGGCATCGCCGCCTGATCCCGGCGAGAGAATCAGGAGCTAGAACATGGCACACAAAAAAGCAGGCGGCAGTTCCCGCAACGGCCGCGATTCCGAGTCGAAGCGCCTCGGCGTCAAGAGCTACGGCGGCGAGCTGATTTCCGCCGGCAGCATCATCGTGCGGCAGCGCGGCACCGAGTTCCATCCCGGCGACAACGTCGGCATGGGCAAGGACCACACGCTGTTCGCCAAGGTCGAAGGCAAGGTGCAGTTCGCCATCAAGGGCCCGGCCAAGCGTCGCGTCGTCAGCATCGTTCCGGCGGCCGCTTAAGGTTCATCTTTCCGCGACGAAAGCCCTATCGCGACGATAGGGCTTTCGTGCTTTCAGCCCCATGAAATTCTTCGACGAAGCGCGCATTGAAGTTCTTGCCGGCGATGGCGGCAACGGCGCGGTTTCGTTTCGCCGCGAGAAATACATTCCCCTCGGCGGGCCGGATGGCGGCGACGGCGGCAAGGGCGCCAGCATCTGGGCCATCGCCGACCGCAACCTCAACACCCTGATCGACTTCCGGTACACCCGCGTGTTTCGCGGCCAGAAGGGCGAGAACGGCCACGGCGCCGACCGCTACGGCAAGGGTGGGGAAGACATGGAACTGCGCATGCCGGTGGGCACCGTGATCACCGACAGCGAGACCGGCGAAGCGATCGCCGACCTCGACACCGACGGCAAGCGCTGGCTGATCGCCAAGGGCGGCATCGGCGGCCTGGGCAATTCGCACTTCAAGTCCAGCACCAACCGCGCGCCGCGGCAGAACACGCCGGGGCAGGAAGGTGAAAAGCGCGAGTTGAAGCTGGAACTCAAGGTGCTGGCCGATGTCGGCCTGCTGGGCCTGCCGAATGCCGGCAAGTCCACCTTCATCCGCGCGGTTTCCGCGGCGAAGCCCAAGGTTGCCGATTACCCCTTCACCACGCTGTACCCGAACCTCGGCGTGGTGCGCGTCGACGACAACCGCAGCTTCGTCATCGCCGACATCCCCGGCCTGATCGAGGGCGCGGCGGAAGGCGCGGGCCTCGGCCACCGCTTCCTCAAGCACTTGCAGCGCACCGGGTTGCTGCTGCACCTGGTGGATGTTTCGCCCTTCGATCCCGATGCCGATCCGGCCAGGGATGCCAAGGCCATCCTCAAGGAACTGAAGAAGTACGACGAGGCCCTTTACAAGAAGCCGCGCTGGCTGCTGATCAACAAGATCGACCTGGTGCCCGGGGACGAGCGCGCGTCGCGCGTCGCCGCACTGGTGAAGAGCTACAAGCCGAAGCGGCATTTCGTGATTTCGGCCATATCCGGCGAAGGCACCCGCGAGGTCTGCTACGCCGTGATGGACCACCTTGAACAACAGCGAGCCGCTCATGCGCAAGCAGATAGCTGAAGCCAGGCGCGTGGTGGTCAAGGTCGGCAGCGCGCTGGTCACCAACAACGGCCAGGGCCTGGACCACGATTTCATCGCCGACTGTGCGCGCCAGATCGCCGCGCTGCACGCCGACGGGCGCCAGGTACTGCTGGTTTCATCCGGAGCGATCGCCGCCGGCATGCAGCGCCTGGGCTGGACCACGCGGCCGCATGCGATGCACGACCTGCAGGCGGCCGCCGCGGTGGGCCAGATGGGTTTGGCGCAGGCCTACGAAACCACCTTTCTCGACCACGGCCTGAAGGCCGCGCAGATCCTGTTGACCCATGACGACCTGGCCGACCGCAAGCGCTATCTCAACGCCCGGTCCACGCTGCAAACCCTGCTCGAACTCGGCGTGGTGCCGATCATCAACGAGAATGACACCGTTGTCACCGACGAGATCAAGTTCGGCGACAACGACACGCTCGGCGCGCTGGTGGCGAATCTGGTGGAAGCCGAGGCACTGATCATCCTCACCGACCAGAAGGGCCTCTACAGCGCCGATCCGCGCCTGGACCCCGCCGCCACGCTGATCGGCGAAGGGCGCGCCGACGATCGCCGCTTCGAAGCCATGGCCGGCGGCGCCGGCTCAGGGCTTGCCAAAGGCGGCATGATCACCAAGGTCCGCGCCGCGCGGCGCGCCGCCAAGAGCGGCGCGCATACCCTGATCGTCAGCGGCCGCGAGCCGGACTCGCTGCTGGCCGCGGCGCGCGGCGAGGCCATCGGCACCCTGCTCTACGCCGTCGAATCGCCGCTGGCGGCGCGCAAGCAATGGCTCGCCGACCACCTGCAACTGGCCGGCGCGCTGACGCTCGATGCCGGCGCGGTGCAGGCGCTGCGCGGCGGCCGCAGCCTGCTGTCGGTGGGCGTGGTGCGCGTCGACGGCGAATTCGAGCGCGGCGCGGCGGTCGCCTGTCGCGCCCCCGACGGCCGCGAAATCGCGCGCGGCCTGATCGGCTATTCCAGTTCCGAAGCCCGCCGCATCGCCGGCCACGGCACCCAGGACATCGAGGGCCTGCTCGGCTACATCGACAGCGCCGAACTGATCCACCGCGACAACCTGGTGCTGCTCTGAGGGGCCTCAGGTCGCCAGCCTGCAGCGATACGCGCGCGGACCGGAAGCTGCCACCGCGCTGTATACTGTTTCAAGACCTCCCGTCGCGGCGAAGTCGCCATCGACCAGCATGGAGTCCATGAATGGGAATTACCTACGCAGATATCGCACTCGAATCGATTTTCCCCAAACGACGGCTGGAGGTGAGAGCGTTGGTCGATTCGGGTTCGGTATTCCTTACGGTTCCGCAGCACATTGCAGTCCAGTTGGGCTTCGACACCGACGAAACCGGTACCCGTGAAGTCATTCTGGCGGATGGGTCGCGCAAGGCTGTGCCAATGATCGGGCCGCTGCGTGTTCATTTTGCCGATCGATATTGCGACCTTTCCGCCCTGGTGCTTGGTGACGAGCCTCTATTGGGTGCCGTGCCGATGGAAATGATGGATCTGGTGCTGCACCCATCGAGCCAGATGCTGACCGTCAATCCCGCAAGCCCTTACGTACCGGTGGCCCTCGCAAAATAGACGGCATTATTCAGCAGCGCGGCAACGGCGGAGATCTCTGAGGGCGCGGCTGTGCAGAACGAGGTGACTCGCCGAACGGGCGCGGTTGAATGCCCGATGGCCTTTCTCCTGCGAAGAGGCACCGAGATTCGGTGGAACGCGCCGTGTAGAATGGTCGCCAGCAGTCCGCAGAACACACAGCAGCCGGTCATCTTGCCAACCCATCGTGATATGAGCCGGACGAAATTTGTTGATCGCCGGAACCTATTCCTACGCCGCCAAAGGACCACCAATGCTCGAATCTGTCATCAGGAAGCCCGCCTCGCTGCCGTCCGTCTGGACCACTGCCGCCATCGAATCCCTGTTCGACCTGCCGTTCAACGACCTCCTGTTCCGCGCCCAGCAGGTGCACCGGGAGCACCATGACGCCAACGCCGTGCAGCGCTCCACCCTGATGTCGATCAAGACCGGTGGTTGTTCGGAAGACTGCGGCTACTGCTCGCAGTCGGCGCGCCATGGCGAAGCGCCGCGGGAAGCCCTGGCCGAGCTGGCTGACGTGGTCGCCGCCGCCCAGGCCGCCAAGGACAAGGGCGCCTCGCGCTTTTGCATGGGCGCCGCATGGCGCGGGCCGAAGGACAAGGATCTCGACCGGGTCGCCGAGATGGTTTCGGCGGTGAAGGGTCTGGGTATGGAAACCTGCGTTACCCTCGGCATGCTCAAGGACGGGCAGGCCGAACGCCTCAAGCAGGCCGGCCTCGACTACTACAACCACAATCTGGACACGGCGCCCGAGTTCTACGACAATGTCATCACAACGCATGCGCAAAGCGAGCGCTTCGACACGCTCGACAAGGTGCGCGAGGCAGGTCTCAAGGTCTGTTGCGGCGGCATTGTCGGCATGGGCGAAACCCGCCATGCGCGTGCCGCGCTGCTGTCCGAACTGGCCGGCATGAGCCCTCCGCCGGACTCGGTCCCGATCAACGAACTCGTGCCGATGCCCGGCACACCGCTGGAAAACGCGCCGCCGCTGGACCCTTTCGAGTTTGTCCGCACCATCGCCGCGGCGCGCATCGCCATGCCTCGCTCGATGGTCCGCCTCTCGGCCGGCCGCCAGCAAATGAGCGACGAGCTGCAGGCCCTGTGTTTCCTGGCGGGCGCCAATTCGATCTTCTACGGCGACAAACTGCTGACGGCCGGCAACCCGGAAGCGGACCGCGACGAGGCCCTGTTCCGGCGGCTCGGACTTCATTCGGTGTGAGTGGTGTGAGCGCGACGCTTCCCCGCGCCAGGGGACGCCGTCACCCGCCTGGATTTCTCGCTCGCGCGGTTGGCGTTCCCGTCAGACAGGCCATTCCTGCAACAACCAATCCCCCAGACGGGTCACGCTGCTCGCTGGGGCCGCACGAAGTAGTCCATGCACCGCCACGCCGGGCGCATGGCACATCAGGTTTTCAATGACCGCATCCAGATCGACACCTGACCCGGCCGACTCGTTGACCACGATCGCCTTGACGGCGACCCCGACCTTGGTCAGCGCCTCCAGCGCGGTCAGCGTATGACTCAGACTGCCAAGGTAGCTGCCGGCCACCAGCAGGCAGGGCAGGCGGCTGGCGGCGATCCAGTCGCGCACGGTCCGGCGCTCAGTCAGCGGCGCCATGACGCCGCCCACCCCTTCGATCAGGGTCGGGCAAGCGTTGCCGTCCGCGACACGACGGGTGAAGTCCGCCAGGGCGTCGAAATCGATGGCCCTTCCCTCCAGGGCTGCCGCCATGTTGGGTGACAAGGGCGCGGCGAAGCGCCAGGGAGCGATGGCGTCCAGCTCGTTCATCCCACGCCCGAGCGCCGCGAGGATCTGGCCGGCGTCGCTGGCCTCGGGAAGCGAGGAATCGAAGCCCGAGAGCAAGGGTTTGAATCCGAGCGGCCGCAGACCTTGCGCGCGCCAGCGGCGCAGCAGCGCGCAGGCAAGCCAGGTCTTGCCGATGTCGGTACCGGTACCGGTGATAAACAGCGCCGCCAAGCTGCATTCCCCTTCCTGTCGTCTCTTCCGCGGCATTCTAGCCGCCACCGGGCGCCACTGACATGGCGAATGTCCGGCAACCGCAAGCAGCGTCGGGGCTTGCCAATATCTGGCTGCCCTACACGCAGATGCAGACTGCGCCGACGCCGCTGACCGTCGTCGCCAGCACAGGCTGCCGCCTCAAACTCGCGGACGGCCGCGAACTGATCGACGGCATTTCCTCGTGGTGGACCGCCTGCCACGGTTACAACCACCCGCACATTCGCGCCGCCGTCGAGCAGCAACTCGCCGCACTCCCGCACGTCATGTTCGCCGGGCTGGTGCACGAGCCGGCGCTGCGCCTGGCGCAACGCCTCGCCGCACTGCTTCCCGGCGACCTCGAGCGCGTGTTTTTCACCGAATCCGGCTCGGTCGCCGTGGAAGTCGCGCTGAAGATGGCGATCCAGTACTGGCGCAACCGGGGCGAGGCGGCGAAGCAGCGCATCGTTTATTTCCGCCACGCCTACCACGGCGACACCTTCGCCACGATGGCCCTGTGCGACCCGGAAGAAGGCATGCATGCGCTGTTTGCCGGCAGCATGCCGGAACAACTGATGGCCGAACTGCCGAGCAACGAGTCCTTGCGCGGCGCCTTCGATCTGCTGCTCGCTACGCACCGCGCGCGACTTGCCGCCGTCATCGTCGAGCCGCTGGTGCAGGGCGCCGGCGGCATGAAGATGCACGACGCCGCGACGCTGGCCTTCATCGCGGAGAGCTGCCGGCGTCACGGCGTGCTGCTGATCGCCGACGAAATCATGACCGGCTTCGGCCGCAGCGGGCGGATGTTCGCCTGCGAGGAGGCTTTCGGGCTGAACGGGATCGTGCCCGACATCGTCTGCCTGTCGAAGGCGCTGACCGGCGGCACGCTGCCGCTGGCCGCCACCGTTGCCCGCCGCCACGTGTTCGAGGGCTTCCTCTCCGACGACCCGGCCGCCGCCCTGATGCATGGCCCCACCTACATGGCCAACGCGCTGGCCTGCGCCGCGGCGAATGCCTCGCTGGACATATTCGAGCGCGAGCCGCGCCTGCATCAGGTGGCCGCCATCGAACAGCAGTTGCGCAGCGAGCTGGAACCCTGTCGCGCCCTGCCGGGCGTCGCCGACGTGCGCGTCAAGGGCGCCATCGGCGTCGTCGAACTGGCCGGCGCCATCGACCTCCGGGCCCTGCGCGGACGCTTCAGCGAACTGGGCGTGTGGCTGCGTCCGTTCGCCAACGTGGTCTACCTGATGCCGCCGTTTGTCATCTCGCCGGATGAATTGGCCACCCTGACCGCCGCGGTCCGCACGGTGCTCGCCGAACGCGCATTGCAGATTCCCTGATGGACCCGACGCTCGACCCGCTGCTGAAGCAACAGCTCGATGCGCTGGCGGCCGCCAGCCGTTTGCGCGGCCTGCGCCCCTTGCAATGGCGCGACGGAAGGCTGCACAGCGCCGCCGGCCGGCCCCTGATCGACGCCTCTTCCAACGACTACCTGGGGCTCTCCCAGCACCCGCTGGTCAAGGCGCGCGCGGCGGAGTGGGCCGCGCGCCATGGCGCCGGCGCACCGGCCTCGCGGCTGGTCAGCGGCACCCGCGAAATCACCCTGGCGGTGGAAGAAAAGCTCGCCGCCTTCAAAGGCAGCGAGGCGGCGCTGCTGATCAACACCGGCTTCCAGGCCAATGCCACGGTGATTCCGACCCTGGCGCAGGTCGGCGCCGGCGCGACTGTGATTTTCAGCGACGAACTCAATCATGCCAGCATCATCCACGGCGCCCGCGCGGCGAAATGCGCCACCGAGGTCTTCCGGCACAATGACCTGGATCATCTCGATCAACTGCTGCGCCGGCACAGCGGCCGCAAGCTGATCCTCACCGAATCGGTGTTCAGCATGGACGGCGACCGCGCCGACCTGCCCGGCCTGCTGCAACTGGCCGAGCGCCACGGCGCCGCGCTGTATGTGGACGAGGCCCACGCCAGCGGCGTGCTCGGCCCGCAGGGTCGCGGTTTGTCCGCCGAATGCGGCGGCGTCGACATCGTGATGGGCACGCTGGGCAAGGCCTTCGGCGCTTTCGGCGCCTACATTGCCGGATCGCGGCCCCTGATCGACTACCTGGTCAACCGCTGCACCGGCTTCATCTACACCACCTCGTTGCCGCCCGCGGTACTCGGCGCGGTGGATGCGGCGCTGGACCTGATCCCGACCATGGCCCGGGACCGCCAACGGCTGGCGACCAACGCGCAGCGCCTGCGCGACGCGCTGGCGGCCGCCGGTCTGGCTACGCTGGAATCGACGACGCAGATCGTGCCCGCGATCATCGGCAGCGAATCGGATGCACTCGCCGCCGCGCGGCAGCTGGAGGACGCCGGCATCCTGGCCGTAGCCATCCGCCCGCCGACCGTCGCCGCCGGCACCAGCCGGCTGCGTTTTGCGCTGAGCAGCAGCCTTGATGACGAAGACATGAACTGCCTGATCAGCGAGATCGCGCGGTTGTAAGAAAGACAAGAAGGAAGGAAAAAGGGGCCAGGCTCAAATTTTCAGCGAAAGTTGCTCCGTCTCGCCCGCCGGCACCGCCGTTGACTTTCGTGGTCGGCCGCGCGGTTTGACTTCGCGCCGATGTCCCGTCGCCCGTTCGATGCCGGCGAGGAACCGCGAATCGCCGAGCGGTTGGCCCTGATCCAGGGCCATGCGGATATCGCTGATCCCATCGGCGTCCAGTTCCGGTCGGAACAGGGCTCGATAGGCGGCCAAGCGCAGCGCCTGGGTTTCGCCCAGCGCGGAATAGACAGGATGGGGAGTTAGCAGGGGGTCGGCCTGCCCCAGGCCATTCGCCCGATAGCTGCTCCAGCGGTAGTGGGCGGGGTCATCCACCATGGCCGCGCGCACCGGGTTGAGCTCGATGTAGCGCTGGCACAGCAACAGATAGTTGTCTTCCTGGACCAGCGATGACTTGTAGCGACTGTCCCACAATGTGCCGGTGCGACGATAGGTCTTGTTGACGTACTGCACGTAGCGCCGGCCCAGCGAAATCACCAATTGGGAAACGGCATCGGGGGCCGGCGGCGTCAGCAGCAGATGGACATGATTGGTCATCTGGACATAGGCATGCAGGGCGCAAGCACTGGCCTTGAGGGCTTCGCCCAGCCAGTGGCGATAGGTGTGGTAGTCGTCCTCGGCAAAGAAACAAGCCTCGCGGTTGTGGCCTCGCTGGACGATATGCAATGGAAGTCCGGCAAGATGAATGCGAGGGCGACGGGGCATGGGCGGGAGTCTAGCGAATTATTTGAGCGTCGCCAATAATTCGAGCCTGGCCCCTTTTTCCGTTTGGCCCCTTTTTCTTGCTTTTTCTTGCTTCCACAAAAAAAAGCCACCCCGAAGGGTGGCTTTCAGTTTCCGCTACCTTGCCGGCACCAGGCCGGCGGGATATCAGAAGAAGTGACGGACGTTGAACGACAGCAGCTTGGAATCTTCGCCAGCGGTATTGCCGGTCAGGCCAGTGATGGCGGTCGATGCACCGGTCACGTTGTAGGTGCCCGCGGTCTGGTTGGTCAAGGTGATGTACTCGACGCCAACAGCGGTACGCTTGGAGAAGTTGTAAGCGTAGCCCAGGAGGAATTCCTTGGCCGACGTGTCGCCCGTTCCCGCCACTTGGCCGGAGGTGTTGCCGGCCTTGGCATAGTTGAACTTGAATACATGGCCGCCCATGGTGTAGCTGATCGGCAGCATCCAAGCGGTACGGGTACGGTCACCCAGTCCAGCGGCAGCTTCGGCCATCGTCGACCGGTCCCAGCCCAGGCCGACCTTCAGGCCGAACGGGAAGGTGTAGGCGCCGCCAAGGCGGGAGCTCTTCTGGTCAGCCGGGAACACGGGACCAGCAGCAAGGGCCGGCGTGTCGGCGATGGCGCCAGAAGCAGCGACAACGGCGAATGTGCTCGTGTAGTTGGCACGGCCTTCAACCTTGTAGTTGAAGTAGCTGTAAACCGCCGTGATCGGGCCATTGTCGTAGTTCAGCTTGATCTGATAGGCCCTGCCATCGGTCGGGTCGGGATTGCCCGTACCGGCGACAAGCGCAGCGGCGCCTTCGCCAGCAGCCGGGTTGGTCGAAACACCAACGCGTGCCTTGAAGCCGCTGAAGCTCGGGCTGTCATACCACACCAGATTGGAAGCGCGGCTGCCGAGGGCAACCTGGGCGCCATTGATTTGCGCGGCGAGGCCGAAATGACCGAAACGACCAGCCAGAGGCGAAGCCGTCAGGTTCTCGATTCCGGAGAACGCATCGTAATGAACGTCCCAGCGGCCGATACCGACCGTACCCCAGGCACCCTTGAAGCCGATGGCGGTGTTGCCGTTGCCCAGACCGGCGATCGGATAGGGAGCGGAGTTTGACAGGGCGCCGGCATTGCCACGGTCGATCGAGAAACGACTGTCGATCTGGAACCAGGCCTTCAGGCCTTTGCCCAGATCTTCTTCGCCGGTCAGGATGATGGCGGAGGACTGGTCAGACACGTTGTTTTGACGGGAAGTGCTGCGGGCCGTCGTGGCGCCCGACAGGCTGTATGAATCGACGGAGGCGCCGATGTTGCCGGACACCGTTACGTTCGACTGCGCGAAGGCGCCGCCGGAAACCAGGCCAGCGACGGCGAGGGCGATTAGTTTCTTTTGCATAGATTTCTCCGTAAGAGAGTTGGTTGACTTAGACGGTTTGCAATGACACCACGTGGTTGGCCACTGCGCGCTGCCACTACCCGAATCCGGGAAGCTGGGTGCATTGTGCCTTCCCCGGCGGCGGCCGGGCAATCACTGGCTGGCTTTTCGGGCGGCCGACGATGCAATTTGTGGTTTTCTAGCAACAGGCGGGTCGATCAAATCGGCAAGCGACCCAGGCCAATGGCCCCGAACGTCAGCCAGGCGCAAGAGCCAGCGACGGCGCTTGCAATTTGTAACGTATGAGGTCCAGTCGGGACATGATGGAGGTCATCGAATACGTAGACGAATCGGGTGCGTCGCCCTTCGGGGCTTGGCTTGCCCGTCTGAACGATACGCAGGCGCAGGCGCGCATTGACGCCCGCATCGGGCGCTTGATTGACGGATTGTTCGGCGACTGCAAGCCGCTGGCCGGTGGTGTATCTGTCCGCCTTGCGCAACGTGGCCGAGGCGCGTGGCATGAGCGAGGTGGCCAAGGCCGCGGGCAACCCGCGCTGGAGTGCGCTGGCGGCGATCCTCCATGCCACGGGGATGAAGCTGACGGTGACCCGGGCGGGGTGACAGCCGTTGGCACGAGCGGCTTCGCTGGATGGTCCTTGCCTCCACGACATTCATGCCGTTGACTGCTGCTCCAGCACGCACTACAATCTGTATCACAACCTTAACCCATGCTTGTCATCCAAATGACCGCGTTTTCCGTCCGACTGCCCGAGCATCTGATGAAGGAAGTCGATGCCAGGGCGAAGGTTCTGGACGTACCCCGCTCGGAGTATGTCCGGCTCGCCATTAGCCGCATGAACCGTGAAGTCGCTGCCGAAGAGCGGCGAGAGCGGCTCCGCGCCGTTTCGGCGCGCGTTCGCGATGAAAGCATGCGGATATGCGCCGACTTTGATGTCGTCGAGTACGGGCGTGGCAAAACCAAGTAGCGGAGAGGTTTGGCTCGCCAGTCTCAACCCTGGACGCGGAACCGAGCCGGGGAAAATGCGGCCAGTGCTGATCGTGCAGGGGCAGGCGTTACTGGATGCAGGTCATCCCTCGACGCTCATCGTGCCATTGACGACAAACCTCATGAACGACGCCGAGCCGCTTCGCCTCCGCGTTGCTGCGCGAGAACGGCTCGACCGTGAGTCCGATTTGCTGATTGACCAGTTGCGTGCAATTGACAATCGACGCTTGTCGGCCGGCGCACTGGCACGTTTGTCCGGCGACGAAATGCGGGCGGTCTATCGCGCCATCGCCGAGGTGCTGGAGATCCCCGAATAGCCGAGGTGAGCTTCATTGCTTCCGCACTCGACCGTGGATCGAGCGATGGAAGGCTTCAATGCGGCGCGACGCGCCGCAAGAAAGCGCCTTGCTCCGTCCTCAGCTTAGCGTCACCCGCGCAAACTTGCGCTTGCCCACCTGCAGCACGACGCACTCCCCGGCGCCCAGCGCCGCGTTGCGATCGCCGACTTTCTCGCCGTTGAGCCGCACGCCGCCGCCCTCGATCATGCGCAGCGCATCCGAGGTACTCGGCGTCAGCCCGGCGGCCTTCAGCACCTGCGCCAGCGAACCGGCGGCGACGGTGACTTCCGGCATGTCGTCGGGCAATACGCCGCGCTGGAAACGCGCCTCGAACTCGGCCAGCGCGGCCTGCGCCGCCTGCGCCGAATGGAAACGGGCGACCAGCTCCTGGCCCAGCAGCACCTTGACGTCGCGCGGATTGCGCCCGTCGGCCACCTCGCGCTTGAAGCGGGCGATCTCGTCATTGGCGCGAAACGACAGCAGCTCGTAGTAGCGCCACATCAGTTCATCCGACACCGACATCACCTTGCCGAAGATTTCGGTGGCCGACTCGGCAATGCCGATGTAATTGCCGAGCGACTTCGACATCTTGTTCACGCCGTCGAGTCCCTCCAGCAGCGGCATCATCAGGACGCACTGCGGCGCCTGGCCGTAGTGCTTCTGCAGCTCGCGCCCGACCAGCAGGTTGAACTTCTGGTCGACACCGCCGAGTTCGACATCGGCCTTCATCGCCACCGAGTCGTAGCCCTGGCACAGCGGATAGAGGAATTCATGGATGGCGATCGGCTGGCCGCCGCTGTAGCGTTTGGAAAAGTCGTCGCGCTCGAGCATGCGCGCCACGGTGTGGCGGGCGGCGAGCTTGATCATGCCGGCGGCGCCCAGGGGCTCGAACCAGGTCGAGTTGAAGCAGACCTCGGTGGTTTGCGGGTCGAGGATCTTGAACACCTGTTCGCGGTAGGTGTCGGCGTTTTCGAGGATCTGTTCGCGCGACAGCGGCGGGCGGGTCGCGTTCTTGCCGCTCGGATCGCCGATCATGCCGGTGAAGTCGCCGATCAGGAACATGACGTGGTGGCCGAGGTCCTGGAAGTGCCGCAGCTTGTTGATCAGCACGGTATGCCCGAGGTGCAGGTCCGGCGCGGTCGGGTCGAAGCCGGCCTTGACGCGCAGGGGGCGGCCCGACTTGAGCCTGTCGACGAGTTCCGACTCGATCAGCAGTTCGTCGGCGCCGCGCTTGATCAGCGCCAGTTGGGAGTCGATATCGACCATGGTGACTTGCCCGGATTGAGGGAAGGGGTGCTACACTCGGCCGACTTCCACGCCGGTCCACCCTTCCAATTGCACGAAAACAAGAGCGGAATTCTAGCGCAAGTCCATCGCCACCGAGCCGAACGACCCGGACACTTCCGGGCCGGCCTCGCCGTTTTCGGCATTTCGCTGTTCGGCATGGTCGCCGCCTTCGGCACCGTCAATGAAGCCCGCCTCGCGGAGATTCCCCAGCAGCAGGTGATCGAGCAGCTTGCGCTGCCTGCACTGAGCGCGGCCGAAGACGGCGGTCAGAGCTTCCTGCGCGAAGAACGGGTGCAGCGCGGCGACACGGTGATGGCGCTGCTGCAGCGCCTCGGCGTCGATGATCCGGCGGCCGTCGGCTTCCTGAAAGGCAATGCGACTACCCAGAGCCTGTTCCGCCAGCTCGGCCCCGGCAAGAACCTGACGGCGCGCACCGGCACCCAGGGCGAACTGCAAACGCTGGTGTTTCCGCTGAACGGCGGCAAGGACCAGGCGCTGGTGGTCGAACGCCGCGGCGACGGCTTTGCGGCGTCCGAGCAAACCCTGGCGCTGGAAACCCAGGTAGTCATGAAGTCCGCCGAGATCCGCTTTTCCCTGTTCGGCGCCACCGATGCAGCGGGCATACCGGACGCGGTGGCGATGCAACTGGCCGACATTTTCGGCGGCGACATCGACTTCCACCGCGACCTGCGCCGCGGCGACCGCTTCGCGGTGATCTACGAATCGGTCAATTACCTGGGTCGCACGGTGCGCAGCGGGCGCATCCTCGCCGCCGAGTTCGTAAACAATGGCAAGACCTACCGCGCGGCGTGGTTCGCCGATCCGGCCGGCGGCGAGAACGGCAGCGGCTATTACACCGCCGACGGCAAGAACATCCGCAAGGCCTTCCTGCGCTCACCGCTGGAATTCTCGCGGATTACCTCGGGCTTCAGCTCCGCGCGCTTTCATCCCATCCTGCAGAAATGGCGCGCGCACAAGGGCATCGACTACGGCGCGCCGGTCGGCACCCGCGTCAAGGCCACCGGCAACGGCGTGGTCGAGTACGTCGGCATCCAGGGCGGCTACGGCAAGGTGGTCATCCTGCGCCACCAGAGCCGCTACACCACGCTTTACGGGCATCTCTCGGGCTTTGCTCCCGGCCTGCGCAAGGGCAGCCGCGTCGGCCAGGGCGACGCGATCGGCTTCGTCGGCGCCACCGGGCTGGCCAGCGGCCCGCACCTGCACTACGAGTTCCGCGTCAGCGACGTGCATCAGAATCCCCTGGCGATGGCCCTGCCCAGCGCGCCACCCCTGCTGCCCCGCCAGCTCGACCTGTTCCGGCAGCAAACCGCGGCCCCGCTGGCCCGCCTCGATCTGATTCGCGGATTCAACCTCGCCCAGACAGATTGAAATGGCGCCGCCGCTGGTCATTGGGCTGATGTCCGGGACCAGCCTGGATGGCGTCGATGCCGTCCTTGCCGACTTTTCGGACAAGCTGCCGCGCACGCTGGCGACCTTCTGGCTGCCCTATCCGGCGAGCATTCGTCGGCAAGCGCTGCAACTGCAATCGGCGCAACCGGATGAAATCCACGCCGCCGCGCTGCTTGCCAACGAACTGGCGCGCTGCTACGCACAGGCCGTGCGCGAGTTGCTTGCCGGCGCCGGCATCAGCGCGGCCCAGGTCGCGGCGATCGGCTGCCACGGGCAGACCATCCGCCATCGGCCGGCCGCCGGCTACAGCGTGCAACTGAACAATCCCGCCCTGCTGGCCGAGCTGTGCGGCATCAGCGTCGTCGCCGATTTCCGCAGCCGCGACATCGCCGCGGGAGGCCAGGGCGCGCCGCTGGTGCCGGCCTTTCATGCCGCCGTATTCGCCGATCCGCAGCGGCATCGGGTCATCCTCAACCTCGGCGGCATCGCCAACCTGACCGACCTCAACCCCGGCCACCCGGTGCGGGGTTTCGACTGCGGTCCGGGCAACCTGTTGCTGGATGCCTGGATCGAGCGCCATCAGGGGCGGCGCTACGATGAAGGCGGACAGTGGGCGAGCCAGGGGCAGGTGCTTGCGGAACTGCTGCACAGCCTGCTGGCCGATGGCTTCTTCGGCGCCAGCCCGCCCAAAAGCTGCGGCCGCGACGAATTCAACATCGCGTGGCTGGAGCGCCATCTGGCGGGCGGCGAACGGCCGCAGGATGTCCAGGCCACCTTGCTTGAACTCACTTCCTTATCCGTGGCCCAGGCCATCGGCCGCTGGTGCGGCGACCCGGAAGAGCTTTTCGTCTGCGGCGGCGGCGCGCAGAACCAGGCGCTGATGGCGCGCCTGCAGCACCACCGACCGAAATGCCGTGTCGCCAGCACCGACGCTTTGGGCCAGGGGGCGGACTGGGTCGAAGCGCTGGCCTTTGCCTGGCTGGCCTGGCGCACCCTGCATGGCGAACCGGGGAACCTGGCCGCGGTGACTGGAGCCAGCGGCCCGCGCGTGCTGGGTGCGATTTATCCGCGGTAGTCCGGCCACGGGATGGCGCCCCCACTCAAGCCAGTGGCCATAAGAAGAAAGGGCGCGGGGTCATGGACCCCGCGCCCTTCGTTCAAGCCGGTCGAATCAGGACGAGAACGACGATCCGCAGCCGCAGGTGCTGGTGGCGTTCGGGTTCTTGATGACGAACTGCGAGCCCTCAAGACCTTCGGAGTAGTCGATCTCGGCGCCCACCAGGTACTGGTAGCTCATCGGATCGATCAGCAGCGACACGCCGTTCTTTTGCATCACGGTGTCGTCTTCGTTGGTCACTTCATCGAAGGTGAAGCCGTACTGGAAGCCGGAGCAGCCGCCACCGGTCACAAACACCCGCAGCTTGAGTTCGGGATTGCCTTCTTCGGCGATCAGCTCCTTGACCTTGCTCGCCGCATTGTCGGTGAAATTGAGCGGTGCCGGCATTTCGGTGGGTGCGTTCATGGTGTTCTCCTGTGGGGGTGTGGCGCAACGGGACAGCATGTGGGGCCGGGAATTATGATTTCAATCTCAAGGAAGGTCAATTGCTGGCCGCCAGCTTCAATTCCACCGACTTCGCCGGCAGGCCCTGATGCACCAGGCGGCCCTGAACGATGGCCCCAAGATGCATCTCGATGGTGCTGTACTCGACATCACCCGTGACCCTGGCGCGGGTCTGAAGTTCCAGGAAATCGCTGGAATGCACCGCCCCGATCACGGTGCCGTTGATCACCAGATGCGACACCGAGATCTCGCCCTCGACCCGCGCGTGCTCGCTGATCACCAGCGTCGCCGGCTGACCGTCGACGCCACAGACATTGCCCTTGATCTCGCCATCGACGCGCAGGCCGCCGGTAAAGGTCACGTCGCCGACCAGCGAGGTGCCCGTGCCGATCAGGCTGTCGATGCGTCCCTGGGGCTTGCTTTTCTTCTTGCCAAACATTGTGAAAATCTCCTGAGCAGTAGTGTTCACGGCGGCATGTTGCTCAAAGGGCCACGCTCTGACTGGCCTTGACGGCGCCATTCTGGATCAGGCGCGCCTCGACACGCAGGACTCGCGCCTCGGCGGCAACCTTGAACGTGCCCTCCAGGCGCCGGAAGTACCGGAAATTGACCTGATACTGGCTGGCGGCCGGATCCCCTGCGGCGGGAAACTGCATCATAACAGTCTCCTTGCCTCGCTGGACGGTGGCAATCAACTGGATCGTACCGTTGAATTCCTTGTCCTTCCTGTCGCCGGTTTGCGCCAGCAGGAGGCGGTAGCGATACTGCCCGCCGCCGCCGGGAAGAATTTGCAGACGGCTGATCGCCAGGCCGGAATCCCCGGCCTGCCCTCCGGCGAGGCTTTCAAAGGTCGCCAGATCGGACTTGAGGCGGGTGTTCTCTTCCTCCAGAGTCCTGATCTGGGCGGTAAGCTGCTCCTGCGAGGTGCTCTCGATGCGCAGGCGGCTCTCGCTGGCATTGGCCACCTTGCGGGTGCTCTCCAGTTCGGATTCGAGCTGCACGATGCGCTCGCGCATCGCGGCGATTTCGTGCTCGCTGTCGCCCTGGCGGAAACCCGCGAAGCGCTGCCCGGCGTCATAAATCCAGCCGGCCAGGGCCAGCGACACGCCGCCAAGAACCACTACCGCCAGCGCCCGCCAGTACCACGGCAGGTGGGTCCGCACCGCGACCCTGGGCGCCGAAATGCCGAAGCGGCCTCGCAGCCGCCGCAGCGTCAGGGCAAGACGGGAATTTGCGAAAGACCCGAACATTCGTCCAAGCCAAACATCAGGTTCATGTTCTGCACTGCCTGTCCGGCGGCCCCCTTGACGAGATTGTCGATCACCGAGAGGACGACCAGCGTGTCGCCGCCCTGCGGCCGATGCAGCGCGATCCGGCAGGTATTGGCCGCGCGCACCGAACGCGTCTCGGGATGCGATTTCGGCGGCAGCACGTCGACAAAAGGCTCGGCGGCATAACGCTGCTCGAACAGGGCCTGGAAATCCTCTTCGCGGGTAATGCGGGCATACAGCGTCGAATGGATGCCCCGGATCATCGGCGTCAGGTGCGGCACGAAGGTCAGGCCGACATCGCTCTCCGCCTTGCCCGCGGCGCGCGCCAAGCCCTGCCGGATTTCGGGCAGGTGGCGGTGGCCGGGTACCGCGTAGGCCTTGAAATTGTCGGACGCTTCGGAAAACAGGATGCCGACCTCGGCCTTGCGCCCGGCGCCGGACACGCCCGACTTGGCGTCGGCGATCAAATGCTTCAGGTCGATGCAGCCGGCCTCGACCAGCGGCAGGAAACCCAGTTGCGTCGCCGTCGGATAACAGCCCGGATTGGCCACCAGGCGCGCCGTGCGGACCTGCTCGCGATTCACCTCCGGCAGGCCATACACTGCCTCCGCAACCAGCGCCGGGCTGGCGTGGCTCATGCCGTACCACTGCTCCCACAGCGCCACGTCCCGGATGCGAAAATCCGCCGACAGGTCGATGACCTTCACCTCTGCGTCGAGCAGCGCTGGCGCCTGCTGCATGGCGATGCCGTTGGGGGTGGCGAAGAACACCACGTCGCATTCATCCAGCGGAGCCTCCTTCGGATCGCTGAACTTCAGGGCCACCGCGCCACGCAGGCTGGGGAACATCTCGGCCACCGCCGTTCCGGCTTCGCCGCGCGAGGTGATGGCGGTGAGTTCAACCCCGGGATGCCCCGCCAGCAGGCGCAGCAGTTCCACCCCGGTGTAGCCCGTGCCGCCGACGATTCCTGCCTTGATCATGCCAAGCTCCTTGTTGCTAAGGGTCGATGGTAACCCGTGAAGTGAACCACAGACGAAAAAGCCGCCCGAAGGCGGCTTTTGGGGCAACGGCGATATGACCGCCGCTGCTTAGCGCTTCGAGAACTGCTTGCGCCGGCGCGCCTTGCGGAAACCGACCTTCTTGCGTTCGACCTCGCGCGCATCGCGGGTGACGAAACCGGCGCCGGACAAGGCGGGCTTCAGCGTCGCATCGTATTCGATCAGGGCGCGGGTGATGCCGTGCCGCACGGCGCCGGCCTGGCCTGACTCGCCGCCGCCTTCGACATTCACCAGGATGTCGAAGGTGCTGGTGTGCTGGGTCAGTTCAAGCGGCTGGCGGACGACCATGCGACCGGTTTCGCGCGAGAAGAATTCGTCGACCGGCTTGTCGTTGACCACGAACTTGCCGCTGCCGGTGCGCAGGAACACGCGCGCAATGGCCGTCTTGCGGCGACCGGTTCCATAGTATTGGGTGACTGCCATTGAAAACTCCTTGGATTTCCGGCGCTCAGAGCTCGAGCGACTTCGGCTGCTGGGCGGCGTGCGGGTGCACAGTGCCGGCGTAGCACTTCATCTTCTTCAGCATCGCATAGCCGAGCGGGCCCTTGGGCAGCATGCCCTTGACGGCCTTTTCCAGGATGCGGCCGGGGAAGCGCTGCTGCAGCTTGGTGAAGTTGGTTTCATTGATGCCGCCCGGATAGCCGGTGTGGCGGTAGTATTTCTTGTCCTCGGCCTTGTTGCCGGTGACGCGAAGCTTCTCGACGTTCACCACGACGATGTAATCGCCGGTATCGACGTGCGGCGTATAGATGGCCTTGTGCTTGCCCCGCAGCCGGTGCGCAATCGCGGCCGCCAGACGGCCGAGCACCTTGTCGGTCGCATCGACGACAATCCAGTCGTGCTGTACCTCTTGCGGCTTCGCGGAAAATGTCTTCATTCTGGTGTTCCTTGCGTGCTTCGATAACCCGGACGGCGCAGCATGGATACGTTGCGCCCACGCGCTTCCCGGAAAGCCGAGCATTCTAACCATTGGTCGAAGCACGTGTCAAATCGGAATTGTCGCGGCTTTCTCCCCCGGCCCGCCTGGAACCTGGTTTTCCGGGGCATGGGCGCGCGCCAGGTCGGTCAGGCATCCTGGGTCAGCCGCCAATACTGGTACTTCATCGTGGCGGCCGCACCGGCGACGATGGCCAGCAGGGTCAGCAGCGATCCCAGGGCCAGCGTCGAGACGCCGGTAATCGCCTGCCCCACGCTGCAGCCCATGGCCAGCACGCCGCCGATGCCCATCAGCGCCGCCCCCGCGACATGATTGGCGAAATCGCCGGTGTTGACGAACCACTCGATGCGAAAGCTGCGCGTCAGCAGGGCGTGGAGGAAGGAGCCGGCGATCACGCCGAGCAGCGCCATGATGCCGAAATTGAGCAGCGAGCTATCGCCGGGGCTCGTCAGGTAGCGCGCGAGGTCGCCCATCGGGCTGATGAAAGTGAAGGACTGCGTCGCCACACGCAAGGGCCGGACCTCGGCAAAATCGGCGTATTCCTTCCAGGCCTGGCCCATCGCGCCGCCGGTCACATACCAGGCGGCGCAGACCGCGACGCCGATCACCGCGCCGCCCAGGATGTGATCCGGGCTGGCACGAAAGTCGCGCGACGAAAAGACAAAGGCGAGCAGCGCCAGGGCCAGTGCCACGCCGAATGGCGCATTGCCTATCCCGGTCAGTTCGCCGAGCGCCTGGCTGCTCTTGCCGGCGGCCGCCAGATTGATCGAGGTCGGGCCAATCCAGGCGCCGAAGGCAGCCTCGTAGAAGTCGGTCCATAGCATGGCGTAGGCGCAGGCCGCGGCCACCGCCAGAACCACCAGGGATTTCAGGTTGCCGCCACCGAGGCGCACCAGCGTCTTGTTGCCGCAGCCCGACGCCAGCGTCATGCCGATGCCGAACATCAGCCCGCCCAGCAGGTGGCGCAGCCATGCCAGATTCGGGCTTCGATAGGGCGGGAAGCTGGCCGTACCGATGTCGATCCTGCCCGTGGCTTCGAGCACCGCGACACCCAGCATGGCCAGCGCGATGGCCAGCAGCCAGGCCCGCAAGCGTCCGGTATCGCCCATGTTCACCCAGTCTGAAACTGCGCCCATGGTGCAGAAGTTGGTCTTGCCGGCCACGGCGCCGAGGATCATGCCGCTGACCAGGGCAAAGCCGAGCACCTGCTGGTGAATGCCGAATTCCATCGCTTGCTCTCCCGCCGTTCAGGTCCGGGCCGACGACTTGCCGGCCATCATGCAGCGCCTGCGTAGCGGGTCGGGTCCGCCACGCCGGCGTCGACGAAACCCTGGCGGCGCAGCCGGCAGGAGTCGCAAAGGCCGCAGGCACGGCCGGCGACGTCGGCCTGGTAGCAGGAGACGGTAAGGCCATAGTCGACGCCCAGCCGCCCGCCCTGCGCGATGATCTGCGCCTTGCCCAGGTCGATCAGCGGCGCGTGGACCCTGAGCGGCCGACCTTCCACCGCCGCCTTGGTCGCCAGGTTGGCCAGCGCCTCGAAGGCGCGAATGAATTCCGGCCGGCAATCGGGATAGCCCGAGTAATCCACCGCGTTGACGCCGACGAAAATGTCCTGCGCCCCAAGCACCTCGGCCCAGGCCAGGGCCAGGGACAGCATGATGGTATTGCGCGCCGGCACGTAGGTCACCGGGATCCCGGGCTGGATGCCGCTGGTGGGCACGGCGATCGAACTGTCGGTCAGCGCCGAACCGCCAAGCTGGCCGAGATCGAGCTTCAGCACACGGTGCGCGGCAGCCCCCAGGGTGGCCGCGACGCGCGACGCCGCGTGCAGTTCGGCGCCGTGGCGCTGTCCGTAATCGAGCGACAGGCAGTGGCAGGCAAAGCCCTGCTCGGACGCCAGGGCCAGCACCGTGGCGGAATCGAGGCCGCCGGAGAGAAGGACGACTGCGGGTTGCATGGCGCCGATGGTAGCAAACGGCTGGCCGCAGCGGCTGTTCTATAATCCGCGCTCTTCCTCATTCCTTGCGCGATCGATGACGGCAAAGAAAGTGTTCATCCGCACCTTCGGCTGCCAGATGAACGAATACGACTCCGACAAGATGGCCGACGTGCTGGCCGGCAGCGACGGCGCGGTCAAGACGGAAAGCCCCGAGGAAGCCGACATCATCCTGTTCAACACCTGCTCGGTGCGTGAGAAGGCGCAGGAGAAGGTGTTCCACGACCTGGGCCGGATCAGGCACCTGAAGCAACTCAAGCCGGACCTGGTGATCGGCGTCGGCGGCTGCGTCGCCAGCCAGGAGGGCGCGGCCATCGTCGCCCGCGCCCCGTATGTCGATCTGGTCTTCGGCCCGCAGACCCTGCACCGCCTGCCGCAGATGATCGCCGCGCGCCGCAGCAGCGGGAAGGCGCAAGTCGACATCTCCTTCCCGGAAATGGAGAAGTTCGACACGCTGCCCGCTGCCAGCGTCACTGGAACCTCCGCCTTCGTTTCGATCATGGAAGGCTGCTCCAAGTACTGTACGTTCTGCGTCGTGCCCTACACGCGCGGCGAGGAAGTCTCGCGCCCGGTGGCCGACGTGCTGGCCGAAATCGCCGGCCTGGCGGCGCGCGGGGTGCGCGAAGTGACCCTGCTGGGGCAGAACGTCAATGCCTATCGCGGGCCGTTCGCCGACGACGACGCCGGTGAAACGGCCGACCTGGCCTTCCTGATCGAAACCATCGCCGAGATGCAGGACATCGAGCGCATCCGCTACACCACCTCGCATCCACGCGAGATGACGCAAAGGCTGATCGAGGTTTATCGCAGCACGCCGAAACTCGTCTCGCACCTGCACCTGCCGGTGCAATCCGGTTCAGACCGCATCCTGGCGGCGATGAAGCGCGGCTATACGGTGCTCGAATTCAAGTCGCTGGTAAACAAGCTCAAGGCGGCACGCCCCGGTCTTTCGCTGTCCTCGGATTTCATCGTCGGCTTCCCCGGCGAAACCGAAGAAGACTTTGCAAAGACCATGCGCCTGATAGAGGAACTGAACTTCGACAACAGCTTCTCCTTCCTTTACAGCCCGCGCCCCGGCACGCCCGCCGCCGAGATGTCCGACGCGACGCCGCAGGAAGTGAAGACACGGCGCCTGATGCGCTTGCAGAAAGCCATCGAAGCGCAGGCACTGAACATCAGCCAGGCGATGGTCGGCACGACGCAGCGCGTGCTCGTCGAAGCTCATGCCAGAAAGGACGCCAGCGAACTGGCCGGGCGTACCGACAACAATCGCGTGGTGAACTTCGCCAGCGACGAAGACTTGATCGGCTGTTTCGTCGACGTCACCATCACCGCCGCGCTGCCGCACAGCCTGCGCGGCGAAATCCTCACAACCAATTCCGTCATACCAAGGAGATATTCATGCGAATCGCGGCCTTTGCCCTGACCGCCCTGTTTTCACTCTGCGCCAACGCGCAGAACATCGAACGCGTCAGGATCACGGACGGCGACCTGAGTTGCCGCCAGATTCATGACGAACTCGGCGCAATGGACATGGTCATTGCCGACGCAAAGCAAGCCCAGGCGTCGGGCGAGACGACGGCGACCGCCGGCCAGGTGGGCGGGGTGGCGGCCGACGTTGCCAGTCGCACCGGCCTGTTCGGCCAGGTCGGCGGACTATGGGGACATATAGCGGGCACCGTGGCATCGAAAACCGCGGCCAACGTCACCGAACAGTCCGGCAAGCAGGGAGCGCAACAAAGTGCCGACCGCGAAAAGCAGGCTTTGGCGCGCAAGGATCATCTGACTGCGACCTTCCTTGCCAAGGGATGCAAGAGTTCCGACCCGGATTTCAATCCGGCTCCGTCACAGGCCGGTCTGAAACCCGCGGGCGCCGCCGCCGTGCAAAGCGCTGCCGCGGCCGGGGCAGCGACCCAGGCCGCGTCGGCAGCCAACGTCATCAGTTTGCCCGACCTCAACCCCGCCGAGTGGTTTGACGGAAAGATGGGTGGAACCTTCGGCGAGAAGACGGTCAATGCATTCGGTCGCAGCAAGCGGGTGGTCATCGCCGGCTTTCGCGTGGTGTTCGTCACGCACAATGAAACCCATGCCATAACGCGTGGCACCTACATGCCCGGACGCGAAACGGAAACGACGAAGGCCAAGATGGAAGTGGATCTGCTCGGCGTCGACGATGCAACCTTGCAGGCGATTACCGACGCCGCCTACCAGCGCTTCGTCGATCAGTTGAAGGCGGCGGGCCGGGAAGTTCTCTCCATCGAGCAGACCAAGTCCCTGTACGCGGGCTTCCAGACCTCACCCGTACCGCAGGAAGTAACGAGGCAATTGCTGCGCGGACGCGCCTTTTCTCCCGCAGGCCTGCCCCTGTGGTGGCAGGGCGGCGACCCGTGGGGGGATTCGGGGTTGAGCCAGACCAACATGCGGGCATTCAACGAGTTGTCCAAGGCCACCGACGCCATCGCGATTGCCCCCGGCATCGTGATCGATTTTGCGCGCATGGAATCCAGCGGGAACAGCAGCGGTTATGGCTCCAGCAGGGCCTCGGTAGGGACCAAATTGACCATGAGCGTGTCCGATTTTTCGACGCGCGTGGTGCGGGCTGAAGAAATCCGCTACGGCGGCATCGTGTTCAAGGGTGATGACGGCAGCCTGAGCATGGTGCGTCGCATCGACACCGAGGCGCAGTTCGCCGACCTGCAACAGGTCGCAGAAAGCGACAAGGGAAGCGTGACGAGCCTGTTCGGCGCCCTCGGTGCAAAAAGCAAGCAGGCGGTGATGTCGGCCAGGACCACCAATGCCGCCTACGCCAACGCCGCCAATGCGGTTCTCAATCAGGCGACCCGGACCTTCGCCGGGCTGCTGGCCGCCAACCCCATCGCAATGAAATAGGCATACTCCGGCGGTGAGTACAAAGCCCAGACCTCTCGGCATCGCGCTGGCGCCGCCCGACAACGCGCGGCTGCAAAACCTGTGCGGCGCGCTCGACGAGAACCTGCGCCAGATCGAGGCGGCCTTCGACGTGACCATCAGCCGTCGCGGCCAGCATTGCCGGATCAGCGGCGAAGCGTCGCAGTCGCGGCTGGCAGCCATGGCCCTGCAGCATTTCTACGAACAGGCCAGCGAGCCCGTGTCGATCGACGAACTCCAGCTCGGCCTGGTCGAAATTGCGCGCAGCCGCAATGCGCGCGTGCCACAGGCGCCCGCGGCACCCAGCGCCGGACTGCTGACCAAGAAGCACGACCTGCACGGCCGCACGCCGAACCAGGCGAAGTACCTGCGCGACATCCAGGATCACGACATCACCTTCGGCATCGGTCCGGCCGGCACCGGCAAGACCTACCTCGCGGTCGCCTCGGCGATCGATGCCTTCGAGCGCGACCAGGTCAGCCGCATCGTCCTTACGCGGCCGGCGGTCGAGGCCGGCGAGCGGCTCGGCTTCCTGCCCGGCGACCTGGCGCAGAAGATCGATCCCTACCTGCGCCCCCTCTACGATGCGCTGTACGACCTGATGGGCTTCGACAAGGTGTCCAAGCTGTTCGAGAAACAGAACATCGAAATCGCGCCGCTGGCCTACATGCGCGGGCGCACGCTGAACCATGCCTTCATCATTCTCGACGAGGCGCAGAACACCACGCCGGAACAGATGAAGATGTTCCTCACCCGCATCGGCATCGGCGCCAGGGCGGTGATCACCGGCGATGTCACGCAGATCGACCTGCCGCGCGGGCAGAAGTCGGGCCTGGTGGAAGCGCGGCGCATCCTGGCCGATGTGCGAGGCCTCGCCTTCACCGACTTCGACGCCTCGGACGTGGTGCGCCACCCGCTGGTGGCGCGCATTGTCGATGCCTACCAGAAGCATGGCACCGCGCGCGAAGCCCCGTCTACCTGAGCTGCACCTTGCGGTGCAGTACCCCGGTGGCGAGCACGGCGCGCCAACGCGTCCGCAGCTTCGCCGCTGGGTTCGCGCCGCCTGCGCAAGGCCCGCCGAAGTTACGATCCGCTTCGTCGGCAAGGAAGAGGGCCAGCGCCTCAACCGCGATTACCGCGGCCGCGACTGCGCCACCAACGTGCTGTCCTTCCCCTACGCCGCGGAGTCCCGCCTCACTGGCGATCTGGTGCTCTGCCTGCCCGTCGTCGAACGCGAGGCGCAGGACCAGGGGAAGTCGCCGGAAGCCCACTTCGCGCACTTGATCGTGCATGGTATGCTGCATTTGCAGGGCTATGACCACGAGACCGGTGACGATGACGCCGAACGCATGGAAGCAGCGGAACGCGACATCCTCAAAGTTCTCGGTTACCCCGATCCTTACGGTTAAGCATGGACCCATCCAGTAGACCCAGTCTGATCGAACGGCTTACCTCGCTGCTGCTGCGCGAACCCGAAGACCGCGAACAACTTCTTGCACTGCTCCATGGCGCATTCGAGCGCCATTTGATGGACGCCGATGCGCTGTCGATCATCGAAGGCGCGCTGTCCGTGGCCGACATGGCGGTACGCGACATCATGGTGCCGCGCGCGCAGATGGACGTGGTCGATATCAACGATGCGCCGGAACAGATCGTCGCGGTGGTGCTCGAGGCGGCGCATTCGCGCTTCCCCGCGATCGGCGAGAGCAAGGACGACGTGCTTGGCGTTCTGTTGGCCAAGGATCTGCTGCGCTACTGCGCCGGCAAGGAATTCGACTTGCGCGACACGCTGCGCCCGGCGATTTTCATCCCCGAATCGAAGCGGCTGAACGTGCTGCTGCGCGAATTCCGGGCATCGCGCAACCACATGGCGATCGTGGTCGATGAATACGGCGGCGTGGCCGGACTGGTCACCATCGAAGACGTGCTGGAGCAGATCGTCGGCGACATTGAGGACGAATACGACTTCGACGAAACCGAAGACAACATCGTCAAGGACAACACCGGCCGCTACCGCGTCAAGGCGGTGACCGAAATCGCCGACTTCAACGCCGCCTTCGCCACCGATTTTTCGGACAAGCACTTCGACACCGTGGGCGGGCTGGTGATCCACCATCTCGGCCGCCTGCCCAAGCGCAACGAAGTGCTCAGCATCGAAGGGCTGCGCCTGCAGGTACTGCGCGCCGACAGCCGCCGCGTGCACACCCTGCTGGTCGATCCGCAGAAGGATCTGCCGCTTTCAACGCCTCTTCCCGCCGGCGAATGACGCAGCGGCGGGCGGCCGTTCCCCTGCGCGCCGCACTTGCCGCGTTTGTCCTCGGCGCATTCTGCGTCCTCGGTTTCGCGCCTTTCGACGCGCATTTCGCCGTATGGCCGGCGCCGGTTGTGGCCTTGGGCGGCCTGTATTTCCTCTGGCGCAAGGCGTCCGCCGCGCCGCAGGCGATGCTGCTCGGCCTGGCCTGGGGTGCCGGCTGCTTCCTCTTCGGCGTGTCGTGGATCTACGTCAGCCTGTCGCAGTTCGGCGGCATGGCGCCGCCCGAAGCCGCCGCCGCGACACTGCTGTTCTGCCTGTATCTGGCCCTGTTTCCCGCACTGGCCGGCGGGCTGTTCCTGCGCTGGCGCAGCGACACGGGACGCGACGTGCTGCTGTTCGCCGGCCTCTGGATGCTCTGCGAATGGCTGCGCGGCACGCTGTTCACCGGCTTCCCCTGGCTGGCGGTCGGCTATGCGCAAAGCCCGCCGAGTCCTCTGGCCGGATGGGCTGCCGTGCTTGGCGTGTACGGCATCGGCTTCATTGTGGCCCTGATTGCCGGGTTGCTTGGCGAAATGAGCGTCAGCGGCTGGCGCAGGCCGGGACTCTGGGCCTGCATATTGCTCCTGCTCGGCTGCGGCGGCTTGCTGCGCGGCATCGACTGGACGCAGCCGATCGGCGCGCCGCTCAGCGTCAGCCTGCTGCAAGGCAACGTGCCGCAAAGCCTCAAGTGGGACCCGAAACGGCTGCCGCTGTCGGTGGAGGCCTATCTTGGCCTGGCCAAGGCCAATCCGGCGAGCCTCACCGTGCTGCCCGAAACCGCGCTGCCGCTGTACTTCAACGAAGTCCCGCGCGAGGTGCTGCGCGGCCTGACGCGGCACGGCGACGCGCTGATCGGCGTCGCCGTCGCCACCGCCGACGGCGGCTATACCAATGGCGCGGTTACGCTGACCCCGGACCTCGCCGCCAGCGCCTACACCAAGCGTCACCTGGTGCCCTTCGGCGAATATCCGCCGCCGGGCTTCGCCTGGTTCTTCCGCTTTGCGCACATCCCGATGTCGGATTTCACCGCCGGGCCGGCACACCAGGAACCGCTGAACATCGCCGGACAGCGCCTCGCGCCGAACATCTGCTACGAGGACCTGTTCGGCGAGGAGCTGCTCGGCGCCCTGCCTGCGGCGACCTTGCTGGTGAATCTTTCCAACACCGCGTGGTTCGGCGATTCGCTGGCGCAACCGCAACACCTGCAGATCGCCCGCCTGCGCGCCATCGAAACCGGCCGCGCTATGCTGCGCGCAACCAACACCGGGATGACCGCCATGGTGGAGCCGGATGGCGCCATCGCCGCGGCCCTGCCGCCCTTCGTCAGCGGCGCGCTGGTGGTGCAGGCCCAGGGACGCACCGGCCTGACGCCGTATGCGCGCTGGAGCAACCTGCCGGCGCTGCTGATCGCGGTCGGCGCCTGCCTGGCGGCGCTAAGGGCGCGAAAGCCTCAGAGCTTGTAGTTGGCCAGGTCGATGGTCAGGCTCGGCCGGCCCATGGCGCGCAGCGCGGCGCAGAGGAAGCGGCGCACCTCGGGCGTCGGCGGGCTGTAGTCGGCGGGCTTGAAATTCTCGGCAAGCAGCAGGATCTCGTCGATGATCAGCAGCTTGCCCATCGGGTTCGGGCTTTCCAGCCCGGCAGCGACGAAAGCCTCGCCGATCCACTGCCGCGCGCCGGCGGGATCGAACGCGGCAAGATCGTCCGCCCCCACCGGGAAATCGTAACGCTCGCCGTTCTTCAACACCACACTGACTTGATGATCCACGCTACCGCTCCTTTGGCTTTGCCATGCACTGGCGCGAATGATACCGGAAGCGGCCGCCGTGACACGTTCGCTTGAGTCGCGACAGCGGGCGGGCGGACGAAGCGACTCGCGTGTCAATGACCTCCGCTTGCCCCAAGCCCATGGCGGAATCCCTGTAAAATCGCCGCTCTTGAGAATTGACGGGGTTTCCCGATGGAGAAGCAAACGACGTTTAGTTCCGACGTAACGCCCGCACACGGGCGTAAGTCTTCACTGAAAGTCGCCCAAGGGCCGACTTTTCAGACAGTCATCCTGCGCTTGCAGGACTTCTGGAACAAACAGGGCTGCGTCCTGCTTCAGCCTTACGACATCGAAGTCGGCGCCGGCACTTTCCACACCGCCACTTTTCTGCGCTCGATCGGCCCCGAGCCGTGGAGCGCGGCCTATGTGCAGCCCTCGCGGCGGCCCAAGGATGGCCGCTACGGCGAGAACCCCAACCGCCTGCAGCATTACTACCAGTATCAGGTGGTGCTCAAACCCAGCCCGCCGGACATCCAGGAACTCTACCTTGACAGCCTGCGCGCGCTCGGCATCGACACCTCCGAACATGACATCCGCTTCGTCGAGGACGACTGGGAGTCGCCGACCCTGGGCGCCTGGGGGCTGGGCTGGGAGGTCTGGCTGGACGGCATGGAAGTCACCCAATTCACCTATTTCCAGGAAGTCGGGTCCCTGCCCTGCCGCCCGGTGCTGGGCGAGATCACCTACGGCATCGAGCGGCTTGCGATGTACCTGCAGGACGTCGAGAACGTCTTCGACCTGGTCTGGGCGCCCGGCGTCACCTATGGCGACGTGTATCACCAGAACGAGGTCGAGCAGTCGACCTACAACTTCGAACACTCCGACGTCGACTGGCTGTTTGCCCAGTTCTCCAAGTTCGAATCCGAAGCCAAGCGCCTGATCGGCCTGAGCCTGCCGCTGCCGGGCTTCGAGATGGTGATGAAGGCCTCGCATACCTTCAACCTGCTCGATGCGCGCGGCGCCATTTCGGTCACCGAGCGCGCCGCCTACATCGGTCGCGTGCGTGCGCTGGCGCGCGAAATCGCCCAGGCCTATTACGACTCGCGCGAGCGCCTCGGCTTCCCCATGCTGAAGGAATCGGCATGAAAGCGACATTGCTGATCGAACTCCTCACCGAGGAATTGCCGCCGAAGTCGCTGGCCAAGCTGGGCCTGTCCTTTCGCGAGCAGATGCAGAAGGCGCTGGCCGACGGCGGTTTCATCGACGCCGGCAACCAGGGGCGCTGGTTCGCCACGCCGCGCCGGCTGGCGCTGCAATTCGACGATTGCCTGGAAAGCCAGCCGGATCGCGTCGTCGAGAAGAAAGGCCCGGCGGTGGCTTCAGGCGTCGGCGCCGATGGCAAACCAACAAAAGCGCTGGAAGGCTTCATGCGCTCGGCCGGCGTCGCCTTCGCGCAACTTGAAAAGCTGAACGACGGCAAGGCCGAGTATTTCGTCGCACGCCTCAAGAAGACCGGCGGCCGCATCGACGAGTATCTCGCCGACATGGTCGAGGCCGCGCTGAAGAAACTCCCGGTAGCCAAGCTGATGCGCTGGGGCGCCGGCGAGGCGCAGTTCGTGCGGCCGGTGCACGGCCTGGTCCTGATGCACGACGGCCGCACGATTCCCGGCCAGGTGCTGGGCCTGGTCAGCGACAACATCACGCGCGGCCACCGCTTCATGAGTGCCGGCATGCTCACCATCGCCCGCGCCGAGGCCTACGAAGCGGTTCTGGAGAAGCAGGGCCACGTCATCGCCTCCTTCGACAAGCGCCGCGCGATGATCGTCGAGCAACTGGATCGCGCCGCCGGGTCGCTGACCTGGCTGCGCGACGAGGCGCTGCTCGATGAAGTCACTTCGCTGGTCGAATTCCCCGCCGTGTATGAGGCCCGCTTCGAGCCGGAGTTTCTTGCTGTGCCCCCGGAATGCCTGATCCTGACCATGAAGGCCAACCAGAAGTATTTCCCGCTGATGGACGGCGCCGGCGACCAGAGCAAACTGACCCACCGCTTCCTCGTGGTGTCCAACATGAAGGTCGCGGATCCGGCCAACATCGTCACCGGCAATGCGCGCGTGGTGCGGCCGCGCCTGGCGGACGCCAAGTTCTTCTTCGAGACCGACAAGAAGACCCCGCTGTCGGCGCGCATCGGCAAGCTGTCGCGGGTGGTCTATCACAACAAGCTGGGCACCCAGGGCGAACGCGTCGATCGCCTGGTCAGGCTTGCCGCCGCCTTGGCGCAGCGCATCGGCGCCGACGTGATGCAGGCCGAACGCGCCGCCCTGCTGGCGAAGGCCGACCTGGTCACCGACATGGTCGGCGAATTTCCCGAGCTGCAAGGCATCATGGGCCGCTATTACGCGCTGGCCGACGGCGAGCCCGCGGCGGTGGCGGATGCGATACAGAGCCACTACCAGCCGCGCTTCAACGGCGATGCGCTGCCGCAAGGCCCGGTCGCCTGCGCCGTGGCGCTGGCCGACAAGCTCGATGCGCTGATCGGCTTCTTCGGCATCGGCCAGGTTCCCACCGGCGACAAGGATCCCTTCGGCCTGCGCCGCGCCGCGCTCGGCGTGCTGCGCATCCTGATGGAAACGCCGCTGCCGCTGTCGCTGCCGGACCTGATCGACGACGCCGCCGCCGGATTCGCGCCGGAGTTGTTCAGCGGCGAGTGGCGCGACCTCAGCGCTGGCTTCCTGAAAGAGCGCCTGCGCCACCTGCTGCGCGACGCCGGCTACGACCATCGCGCGGTCGACGCGGTGCTGGCGCTCGACCCGGCGCGCATCGACCAGGTTCCGGCGCGGCTCGCCGCCGTCAAGGCCTTCGCTGCACTGCCCGAAGCCGAGGCACTGGCCGCCGCCAACAAGCGCATAGTGAACATCCTCCGAAAGTCGGGGGCCGAAGCCGGCGCCAGGGTCGATCCCGCGCTGTTGCATGAAGCCGCCGAGAAGGCGCTGTTTGAACAGCTTACGGCCGCGGCGCCCGGCATCGAAGCGCAACTCGCCGCCGGCGACTACACTGCCGCACTGAAGGCGCTGGCCGGCTTGCGCGGCGCGGTCGATGCCTTCTTCAACGACGTCATGGTGATGGCCGAGGAAGCGCCGATCCGCGCCAACCGTCTCGCCCTGTTGTCGCGCCTGGCCAACTTGATGAACCGCGTAGCCGATATTTCGAAGCTTTCCGCTTGAAGCCCCGGAACACGCGAGCACGGGGTAAATCCCGCGCTGTTTTCCGGGTGCAGCAAGTGTTCTCCATGGTGAAATCGCCCTTATGAAGCTTGTCATCCTCGACCGCGACGGCGTAATCAACCACGACTCCGACCAGTTCATCAAGTCGCCGGAGGAGTGGAAGCCGATTCCCGGCAGCCTCACCGCAATTGCCCGCCTCAATCAGGCCGGCTATCGCGTGGTGGTGGCCACCAACCAGTCGGGCATTGGTCGCGGGCTGTTCGAGACCGATACGATGATCGCCATCCACGACAAGATGTTCAAGGCGCTGGCGCAAGTCGGCGGGCACATCGACGCAATCTTCTTTTGCCCGCACACGCAGGAGGACAACTGCGAGTGCCGCAAGCCCAAGCCGGGCATGCTGCGGGAGATCGCCGCCCGTTTCAATGCCGACCTCGCCGGAGTGCCGGCCATCGGCGATTCCATGCGCGACCTGGAGGCCGCCGCCGCGGCCGGCGCGCAGCCGGTGCTGGTGCTGACCGGCAAGGGCCGCAAGATCGCGGACGACCCGGCGCTGCCGCCCGATACCCTGGTGTTTCCCGATCTCGCCGCTGCCGCCGCGCATATCGCTCTCTGAGTCGAGTTCGTGGCCGCGGTCCGTTCCCTGCTGTTCCTGCTGATCCTGCTGGTGGTGACGCCGCCCTACACGCTGGGCGTAATCCTCTGCCGGCCGCTGCCGCACCACATGCGCCGCCGGACGGTGGTGCCGTGGGTGAACTTCACCATCTGGCTGATCAAGCATGTCCTCGGCATTCCCTACCGGCTGCAGGGCGCAGAAAACATACCCGCCCGCGCCGCGGTGGTGCTGGCCAAGCACCAGTCGGCCTGGGAGACGTTCGTTTTGCAGGAGGTGTTCAAGGACACCGTGTTCGTCTGGCGCAAGGAAATCAAGTACCTGCCGTTTTTCGGCTGGGCGCTGGCCTCGATTCCGATGATCGAGACGGATCGCAGTGCCAGCCGGTCCAGCCTGAAGCGGCTGGTCGATCAGGGCCGCGATCGTCTCGACAACGGCTACACGGTGATCATCTTCCCCGAAGGCACCCGCTCGCAGCCCGGGTCAAAGAACCGCTACAAGAACGGCGGCGCGCATCTGGCGGTCGAGACCGGGGCGCCGGTGGTTCCCGTGGCCCTCAATTCGGGCGAATTCTGGGGCCGCAACGCGCTGTTCAAGCGCTGCGGCACCGTGACCGTCAGCGTCGGCCCGGCCATCGATCCGGCGGGGCTGACGGCGAACGAAATCACCCAGCGCGCCGAGGCCTGGATTGAAGCCGAGATGAGCCGCATCAGCCCTCAGCTTTATGCAGGCGCCCGATGACGAATTCATCATCCCGCCGCCCGCAACTCGATCTCAGGCTCGACGCCAGCACGCCCGATCCCGCGAGTCGCTGGCACGACGGCGCGTCGCTGGCATTTCTCGGCGGCAGCCTGCGCCTGGTACTCGGCACCCTGCACAAGGATGCCCTGCAGGAGGGCGACACGCTGGACCTGCCGCTGCCGCCGCGGGCCACCCCGCGCCAGATCCAGGACCGGGCCGAAGCCTGGCTGCGTGCGGAAGCCAAGCGACGCCTGCAGCAGGTCATCCAGCAAAAGGCGGCCATGGCCGGACGCCGCGCACCGCGCCTGGCGCTCTCCTTCGCCGCGCGCGGCCACTGGGTCGAGGCGCAGAACCACGAGACCCTGCGCTGCAATTGGCGCCTGATCGAACAGCCGATGGCCGTCATCGAACAGGCGATTGCCCGCGCCATCGCCGCCTTGCCGCCGGAAGAAAGCCGCTTCGACCTGTTCGGCACGGCTGCCGCGGCAAGCTGATGTTCCTCGAACAACTCAAGCTGTTCCGCCTGCCCGAGCCGCCGCCCGAGGCAAGGACGCGCCGCCTGCTGATCGACGGGCGCGTCGTCGAGTACCGGCTCAAGAGCGGCGCCAGGCGGCTGTCGATGACCATCGACGAGCGCGGGCTGCGCATCGGCGCACCGCGCGGACTCTCGCTGCGCGAGGTTGAAGCCTTCGTGTACAGCCACGGCGGCTGGGTGCTGAAGAAGCTCGGTGAGCTGGCCCAGGCCAGCCAGCCGCGCCACCTGACGATCAAGGATGGCGCGCGTCTGCCGCTGCTCGGAGCCGATGCCGAAGTGCGCGTGCTGCCCGGCGCCAACCGGGTGCGCTGGGTCGCCGACATGCTGGTCCTCGAAGCGCGGCCCGATGCCGATCTGGCGCAGTTGGCGACACGCGCCCTGCAGAAGCGGGCGCTCACCCATTTCACCGGGCGCCTCGCCCACTACACCGGCCAACTCGATCTGGCGACACCAAGACTCGGCCTGTCCTCGGCGCAGACGCGCTGGGGCAGTTGCAGCAGGCAGGGCGGCATCCGCGTGAACTGGCGCCTGATCCACCTGCCGCCGCACCTGGGCGACTACGTGGTGGCCCACGAAGTCGCCCACCTGCTCGAAATGAACCACAGCCCGCGTTTCTGGGCCGTGGTCGGCTCGGTCTACCCTGACTGGAAATCCGCGCGCATCGAACTGAAGCAGCGCGCGACCTCGCTGCCGATACTTTGAAAGGACAGGCCCCAATCATGCGAATCCTGCACACCATGCTGCGCGTCGGCGATCTTGACAAGTCGCTGGCTTTTTACACCGATGTGCTGGGCTTGCGCCTGCTGCGACGTAACGACTATCCGGAAGGAAAGTTCACGCTGGCCTTCGTCGGCTATCAGGACGAGAAAGACGGCGCCGTGATCGAGCTGACCCACAACTGGGGCGTCGATCGCTACGAGATCGGCACCGGCTACGGCCACATCGCGCTGGCGGTCGAGGATGCCTACGCCGCCTGCGACGCCATCCGCCAGCGCGGCGGCAAGGTCACGCGCGAGGCCGGGCCGATGAAGGGCGGCAGCACCGTGATCGCCTTTGTCGAGGACCCGGACGGCTACAAGATCGAATTGATCGAGAGGAAGCGGTAAGCCGGACCCCGGTGGGAACCGGATGAGCGCGGTGTGATCGCCGCCTGCCTGCGCAACCTGACTTGTATCGGTTTGTTGCCGTCGAATGTCCGATGTCGCTTCGCTTGCGCCGCTTTCTGGGCAAGTCGGGTGATGTAGCCGCAATTCGGGCGCACATTCTTGCGCAGGCGAAGGTCGCGGGCAATTGTTGCCCGTTGGCGGCACGTCCCGTCCCGTGAAATGTTGCGTAACACATCCTTTGCCCGCTGCCGCGCCTGCTGGCCGATACTTGACCCGTACCAAACGGCGCGAGCTGCGCCCTCCCATCCAGTTTGAACAGATCGTCTTGAGGACCCATGCCATGCGAACCCTTGTTACCGTGACCTTGATGCTTGCAACGGCGGGCAACACGGCCTTTGCCGCCCGCGAAGCAATGATTCACACCAGCACGGAAGTTGCGCGGGTCACCAGCGTTGTTCCGATTGCAGGGCCAGACACCAGCCGGCAGGTCTGCCGTCCGGTGACCGTGGACAAACCCGCGGCACATAGCGCGATCGGCGCCGTGGCGGGCGGCCTGGGTGGCGCGCTGATCGGATCGCGCTTCGGCGGAGGTCGTGGCAGGGATGCCCTGACCGTGGCGGGGGCGATCGGCGGAGCCATTGCCGGCGACCGTGTGGGCGCCTCCATGTCCGGCAGCGAAAAGGATCAGAGCGAGAGGTGTGAAACGGTGCGCGAGCCTGGCAAGCCTTCGGGCTACAAGGTGACCTTCGACTATCAAGGGCAGCAGCAAACCGTTACCATGGATCACGATCCTGGTCCCAGCCTCCGGGTACACACCGACGTGATGGCCGAGTAGGACTGCGCCAGGCCAGAGGAGCCGTCCTCGCGCACTGCCGGGTGGCTGCTTGCAGGCAAGCAGGACATGGGGGACGAAAATGGCAGCGGAAATCAAGTGGCAGCTCGATGTGGATGCATGGATTCGCTGCAAGATCGTCTGAAGGGATCAAGCTGCTCCCGTTGATTGTCCGCATCGCGGGGAGCCAAGCTCCTGGCGCAACAGTGCTTCCGCCGCGCCGGCTTGCGGGCAGCAATCAGGCCACCTAGACTGCGGCCATGCACTCCATTCCGCCGATTTTCATTTCCCACGGCTCGCCGATGCTGCTGCTCGAACCGGGTCGCGCCGGACCGGCGTGGCGGGCACTGGCGCTGAGCCAGCCGCGACCGCGGGCGATTCTGGCCGTCTCCGCGCACTGGACCACGCTGGCGCCCGCCGTGAGCGCCGCCTCGCAGCCGGAAACGATTCACGACTTCTACGGCTTTCCGCAGCCGCTCTACGAACTCGACTATCCGGCGCCCGGCGCGCCCGATCTGGCGGCTGAGGTAGCCGGGCTGGTTCCCGGTATCGAGGTCGAGCGCCAGCGCGGGCTCGATCACGGCGCCTGGTCGCCGCTGCGTGCGATGTACCCGGCCGCCGACATTCCGGTCATCCAGTTGGCGGTGATGCCGCAGGCAAGTGCCGACGCGCATTGCCGGCTCGGGCAGATGCTGTCGCCCCTCACCGGGCGCGGCGTGTTGATCCTCGCCTCGGGCGGGCTCACGCACAACCTTCGCGACATCGTCGGCGACGCCGCCGACGGCGAGGCCTTGCCCTATGTCAGGGAATTCCGTGACTGGTTTGCCGACGCCCTCGCTCGCCGCGACCTGCCGGCGCTGCTCGACTGGCGCCGCCGGGCGCCGCATGCGGCGCGCGCGCATCCTTCGGCGGAGCACCTGCTGCCACTGTATGTGGCCCTCGGCGCCGCCGGCGAGGACGCGATTGGGCAGAACGTCTACCGCGACTACCAACTGGCTTCGCTGGCCCTGGACGCGTTTGTGTTTGCCGCGGCCGATGCCCGAAGCTGAATTCCCGCCCACGACGACAGCGAAGCCCTCCGGCTGACCAATCCACCGGTCAGAAGCCGCTTGACCGGCCATCTCCAGCGATCGGGCATGCACCACCCTGCGGCGCGACGCACCCATACGGTGCGAGGCACCAACACAGCGACGGCCATCCCATTGATTGGCGGCTGTATTTTTGCAGGCATGGTTTCTGCTGAATGGTATGTACTCTCTTTCCCGTGTCTGCACCGACATGAAGCCTGCCTACGACGAAATGCTCGACGCTTCCGGCAAGGTGCGTCCCAGCTACCGGGCTTTCGCCGAATGGCTCGAATCGACGCCAGCGGATGTCATCGCGCGCAAGCGCGAAGAGGCAGACATCGCGTTTCATCGTGTCGGCATCACCTTTGCGGTGTATGGCGAGGATGCCGGCCAGGAACGCCTGATCCCCTTCGACATCGTGCCGCGCATCATTCCGGCGCAGGAGTGGCAACTCCTCGCCGACGGCTTGCGGCAGCGGGTCAAGGCGCTGAACGCCTTCCTGCATGATGTTTATCACGACCAGGAAATCATCAAGGCCGGACGCATTCCCGCCGCGCAGATCCTGCTGAACTCGCAGTTTCGCCAGGAGATGGTCGGCGTCGATGTGCCTGAGCGGATCTATTGCCACATTGCCGGGGTCGACCTGGTGCGCGCCGGCGAAGGTGAGTACTACGTGCTCGAAGACAACCTGCGCACCCCGTCGGGCGTGTCCTATATGCTCGAAGACCGCAGGATGATGATGCGCCTGTTCCCCGAGTTGTTTGCGCGGCAGGCGATTGCGGCGGTGGAGCACTATCCTGACCTGCTGCTCAACAACCTGCGTTCGGTGGCGCCGAAAGGCGTCGCCAATCCGAACGTGGTGGTGCTGACGCCGGGCCAGTTCAACAGCGCCTATTTCGAGCACGCCTTCCTGGCACAGCAGATGGGCGTCGAACTGGTCGACGGCAATGACCTCTTCGTGAGCGGCGACATGGTGTTCATGCGCACCACGCAGGGTCCGCTGCGCGTCGATGTGATCTATCGCCGCATCGACGACGACTTCCTCGATCCGCGGGCCTTCCGCAAGGATTCGATGCTGGGCGTGCCGGGCCTGTTCTCGGCCTACCGCGCCGGCAATGTCACGCTGGCCAATGCGGTCGGCACAGGGATTGCCGACGACAAGGCGATCTACGTGCACGTGCCGGAAATGATCCGCTTCTACTGCGGCGAGGAACCGATCCTGTCGAATGTGCCGACCTGGGAACTCTCCAAGCCGAAGGATCGCGAGCATGTGCTGGCGCACCTGGCGGAACTGGTGGTCAAGGAGGTGCATGGTTCCGGCGGCTACGGCATGCTGGTCGGACCCACCGCCAGCCGCGCGGACATTGAGTTGTTCCGCGAGAAGATCATCGCCGCGCCGCAAAAGTACATCGCGCAGCCAACGCTGGCGCTGTCCACCTGCCCGACCTACGTCGACAGCGGCGTGGCGCCGCGCCATGTCGATCTGCGGCCCTATGTGCTTTCCGGCAAGGAAATCACCCTGGTGCCCGGCGGACTGACGCGCGTGGCGCTGAAGGAAGGCTCGCTGGTGGTCAATTCGTCCCAGGGCGGCGGCACCAAGGACACGTGGGTACTTGAACAATGAAGACCTTTCCCCCCATCCCCACCCCAACCCTCCAATCGCAAACGTCGCATGCGACCTTCCCCTTGAAGGGGAGGGAGGCGTCCTTCATGCCATTGCCCTGGGCGGAGGCCTGAGATGCTTTCCTCCACCGCCGATCACCTGTACTGGATGGCACGCAGCATGGAGCGCGCCGAGAACACCGCGCGCATGCTCGACGTGACCTATCGCATGTCGCTGCTCAAGCACGCGGCTGCGGAACCGCACCACGAGTGGCGCGCGATGCTGTCGATCAGCGGGCTGCACGAGGATTTCGAGGCCCGCTACCCGGAGCCCAGCGCCGACAACGTGGTGCACTTCATGGCGCTCGACGAGAAGAACCCCGGCAGCATCTACAGCAGCCTGTTCGGTGCACGCGAAAACGCCCGCGCCATTCGCGGGTCGATCACCTCGGAGATGTGGGAAGCGCTGAACCAGACCTGGCTGGAAATGCGCCGCATCCATGGCGAAGGCCTTGCCGAGGGCGGCGGTTCGCCCTTCTTCGAATGGGTCAAGGAGCGCTCTCACCTCTCGCGCGGCATCGCGCACGGCACCCTGCTGCGCGACGACACCTTCCGCTTCCTGCGCCTGGGAACCTTCTTCGAGCGCGCCGACAATACCGCGCGGATCCTCGACGTGAAATACCACATCCTGCTGCCCAGCCTCAGCGACATCGGCGGCGCCGCGGACTACTACCAGTGGGGTGCGCTGCTGCGTTCGGTCTCCGCTTTCGAGTCCTATCGCAAGGTCTATCGCGACCTGATCACCCCCAAGCGGGTCGCCGAGCTGCTGATCCTGCGTCCCGACATGCCGCGTTCGCTGACCACCTGCATGAACGAGGTCAATCGCCTGCTGCGGGAGATCAACGGCCCGCGCGCGGGCGAGCTGCTGCGCCGCTGCGGCCTGCTGCATGGCGAACTGCGCTTCGGCAGCATCGACGACATTGTCGCCCGTGGCCTGCACGAATACCTGTCCGAATTCCTCGAGCGCATCTACGATCTCGGCGACCTGATCAACAAGACGTATTTCTGGTCGACGGATGAATGACGCCTGTCCGCAGCCCGCGGCGCACGGCCTTGCCCCGGCGCGGGCAATCCGCTACTGTTTGCCCCTCTTGCGCACTACCGGCCCGCAGGAACCCGAGGGGAGCAGCCCATGACCTATTGCGTCGCCACCATGATTGATGCAGGCATCGTCTTTGCATCGGATTCGCGGACCAACGCCGGCGTGGACAACATTTCCACCTTTCGCAAGATGAAGACTTTCGAGCGCCCCGGCGAGCGGGCGCTGGTGATCGTCAACTCCGGCAACCTGGCGATCACCCAGGCCACCATCAACCATCTCGAACAGGCCATCCGCTACAACACCGAACCGAACCTGATGAGCGTCCTGTCGATGTACGACGTCGCCGAACTGGTGGGCGTGGCGCTGCGCGAAGTACGCCACCGCGACGGACCCTTCCTGATGGAAAACAACGTCGATGGCAGCGCCAACTTCATCGTCGGCGGCCAGATCGCCGGAGAGTACCAGCGCCTTTTCCTGGTTTATGCGGAAGGCAATTTCATCGAGGCCACGGCCGAAACGCCCTATTTCCAGATCGGCGAGTGCAAGTACGGCAAACCCATCATCGACCGCGTGATTCGCGCCGACACCAGCATGGACGACGCGATCAAGTGCGTGCTGGTCTCCTTCGATTCGACCATGCGCTCGAACCTGACGGTGGGGATGCCGATCGACATGAGCTGCTATGACCGCGACTCGCTGTGCCTTGGCCGCAACCATCGCTTCGACGAGCGCGACCCCTATATGCTGAGCCTGCGCCAGAGCTGGGGCGAAGGCGTGCGTCGCGCCTTTGCCCAATTGCCCAGGCCCGAATGGTAGGCCGCGGCGTTTGCGCCGCATCCATGCAGCATTTCCCGGTTTTTCCCAGTCTTCTCTCCCAGATCGGTTCCCGATGACCATCCGCGTTGCCCTCAACCACCAGACCCGCTACAGCTTCGACCGGGCCGTCACGCTGTGGCCGCACGAGGTCCGGCTGCGTCCCGCCGCGCACGCCCGTACGCCGATCCTCGGCTATTCGCTCAAGGTCGAACCCGGCGGCCACTTCCTCAACTGGCAGCAGGATCCCTTCGGCAACTGGGTGGCCCGCCTGGTGTTCCCGGAAAAGGCGGAATCGCTGTCGATTACCGTCGACCTGGTGGCCGACATGACGGTGATCAATCCCTTCGATTTCTTCATCGACGAAGCCTCGGAGAACTTCCCCTTCGAGTACCCGGATGCCCTCAAGCGCGAACTCGGACCCTACCTCGAAGCCGATCCCGCGCCGCCCCTGCTGGCCGACTGGCTGCGGCGGACGCGGCAGGAACTGCTGGCCAAGCCGCTGCGCACCATCGACATGCTGGTCGGCATCAACCAGCGCGTGCAGGGCGATGTCGGCTACATCGTGCGCCTCGAAGCCGGCGTGCAGACCCCGGAAGAAACCCTGGAGCTCAAACGCGGCTCCTGTCGCGACTCGGCCTGGCTGCTGGTGCAGGCGCTGCGCCACCTCGGCCTCGCCGCGCGCTTCGCCTCGGGCTACCTGATCCAGTTGAAGGCCGACGTCAAGGCGCTCGACGGACCCTCCGGCACGGACCACGACTTCACCGACCTGCACGCCTGGACCGAGGTGTATATCCCCGGCGCCGGCTGGATCGGCCTCGATCCGACCTCGGGCCTCCTGGCCGGCGAAGGCCATATTCCGCTGGCCTGCACGGCGATGCCTTCCTCGGCGGCGCCGGTGATCGGCGGCACCGAAGTGTGCAAGACCCACTTCGATTTCTCGATGCATGTGACGCGCATCCACGAAGACCCGCGCGTCACCCAGCCCTATACCGAGGCGCAGTGGCAGGCGCTGCTCGACCTCGGGTCCCAGGTCGACGCGGAACTGATCGCGCATGACGTGCGGCTGACCATGGGCGGTGAGCCGACCTTCGTTTCGATCGACGACATGGAAGGTGACGAGTGGAATTTCACCGCGCTGTCGGAGAAGAAGCGCGAACTCGCGGGAGACCTGCTGATTCGCCTGCAAGGCCATTTCGCGCCGGGCGCCATGCTGCATTACGGCCAGGGCAAGTGGTATCCCGGCGAGCCGCTGCCGCGCTGGGCCCTGGGCTGCTACTGGCGCACCGACGGCAAGCCGCTGTGGCACGAGCCCAAGCTGCTGGTAACGGCCGACGGCGACGGCAAGCACAAGACCAAGGATGCGCTGCACTTCATCCGCCGCCTGACCCGCGAGCTGGGGCTGGATGCAGGTTTCGTGATTCCGGCCTTCGAAGACGTGACCCGGATCATCGACGACGAGCAGCGCTGGCCCGAGAATTTCGATCCGCTGCAGGCCGACCTGAAAAAATCCGACGAGCGTCGTCGCGTGGCGAAGCTGATCGAGCGCGGCCTCGGTGAGGCGACGGGCTACGTGCTGCCGCTCAAAGCGTTGCCGCCGGTGCCGACCGGCAAGCGCGGCACGGCAGGCGCAGAGGCTGCGGCCCCAGGAGTTCGCTTTCGCTCCAGCCCCTGGCCGTTGCGGCGCGAGCATCTGTACCTGATCCCCGGCGATTCGCCGCTCGGCCTGCGCCTGCCGCTGGCCTCATTGCCCTGGGTGGCCCCCGGGGACAAGGAAGAAGAATTCGGTCGCGATCCGTTTGATGCGCCCGGCGCATTGCCCGACACCGCGCCGGCGCAGGACAAGCTGGCGGCTAGCGCACCCGAAGCAACCCCGAAGGCCAGCTACGACCCGCGCGAGATCGTGCACACTGCCCTCTGCGCCGAAGTGCGCGGCGGGGTGCTGTGCGTGTTCCTGCCGCCGGTGCCCCTGCTCGAAGACTTCGTCACGCTGCTGACGGCGATCGAGACCACGGCCGCCGACCTGAAACTGCCGCTGCGCCTGGAAGGCTACACACCGCCCGCCGACCCGCGCCTGAAGGAATTCCGCATCACGCCCGACCCCGGCGTCATCGAAGTCAATATCCATCCGTCAAGCACCTGGGCGCAACTGGTCGAAAACACGCAGACGCTGTACGAAGAAGCCCGCCTGGCTCGCCTGGGCACCGAAAAATTCATGCTCGACGGCCGCCACACCGGCACCGGCGGCGGCAACCACGTCACGCTGGGCGCCGCCACGCCGGCCGACTCGCCCTGCCTGCGGCGGCCCGACCTGCTGATGAGCCTGATCACCTACTGGCAGCACCATCCGGCGCTGTCCTTCCTGTTTTCCGGCCTGTTCATCGGCCCCACCAGCCAGGCGCCGCGCGTCGACGAGGCGCGCCACGAAAGCCTCTACGAACTGGAGATCGCCTTCCAGCAGATGTCGCAACGACTCAAGCCCGGCGAGGGGACCTTGCAGCCGTGGCTGGTGGATCGCCTGCTGCGCAACCTGCTGGTCGATCTTTCCGGCAACACGCACCGCGCCGAATTCTGCATCGACAAGCTGTATTCTCCCGACAGTGCCACCGGGCGCCTGGGCCTGGTCGAGTTTCGCGGCTTCGAGATGCCGCCGCATGCACAGATGTCGCTGTTGCAGATGCTGCTGCTGCGCGCGCTGGTGGCGCGCTTCTGGCAGGCGCCCTACACCCGCGGAGCCGGCAGCGGCCTGATTCGCTGGGGCACCGGGCTGCATGACCGCTACATGCTGCCGCACTTCGTCGCGCAGGACATGAAGGACGTGGTGCAGGACCTGCAGCGCGCCGGCTATGCCTTCGAGTTCGACTGGTTCGCGCCCTTCATCGAATTCCGCTTTCCGCGCTTCGGCACCGTGGTCTATCACGGCATCGAGATCGAACTGCGGCAGGCCATCGAACCCTGGCATGTGCTGGGCGAGGAAGTTGCCGCCGGCGGCACGGCGCGCTATGTCGATTCCTCGGTCGAACGCATGCAGGTCAAGGTGCGCCAGATGAACGACAACCGCCACATCCTCACCTGCAACGGCCGCCCGCTGCCGCTGACCGCCACCGGCACCCGCGGCGAATATGTCGCCGGCGTGCGCTACCGCGCCTGGAGCCCGCCCTCCGGCCTGCATCCGACGATCGGCGTGCAGGCGCCGCTGGTGTTCGACCTTGTCGATAGCTGGAGCGGGCGTTCGATCGGCGGCTGCACCTACCATGTGGCGCATCCCGGCGGCCGCAACTACGATACCTTCCCGGTCAATGCCAACGAGGCCGAGTCGCGGCGGGTCGCGCGCTTCTGGAACCACGGCCACACCCCCGGCCCGATGCACGTGCGGCGCGAAGGCCGCAATCCCGACTACCCGCTGACGCTGGACCTGCGCCGTGCCCCCGAGGCGTGGATGGAAGGACCGCCGGGCGTCGCCAGCGAGGTTGCCGAGGGAAAAGAGTAGCCGGCGGATCGCGCCGCAGCGCCAGCGCCGACTTTCCTGGCGCGCCCTCAGCTAACGTCAGGCAGCCAGCGCATGTTCCACGGCGAGCGGATACGCACCATTCGCCTTGGCATCGAGCAAGACGATTTCGACCGTGGTGCCGTCCTCGGCATAGCTGATGTGGGTATTCCAATCCTGTGAAACTTCGCGGCAAACCGCCTTGTCCGACAGGTGGAGCACCAGGATATCGTCCTCGTCGTAGTAGGTCGTGCGCATGGCGCCTCCTTACAGTATCGAAAAATGGTGCAAGACGGTCTTCACAACCACGGCATCCTCAAGCACCACGACCGCACATAGCAGGTTGTCGTTTCGCTCCGGAAAATCCTTGAACGCCCAGAGATGGGTATCGTCCCGGTAGCGAGTTTCTCCGAAATCGATGACATCAAGCAACATGGCGTCCGGAATGTCGCGCTCGGCCATCCGTATTCGTGCGTGACGGGTAACGATCACAGAACGCTGGAAGCGGACGCTGAACATGGCGTCCATTCTAGTACCAGGGGACGTGGGCAGCAAAACTTGACAATGCGAGCTCAAAAACGCGCGGAGGGAATTTAAGAAGTCCTGTCAGTCAAGGGAAATGCAGATGTCGGCACCGCCGGCGGTGCGCCAACGGTGAAACGCCGGCCGCGTCGCCAGCGAATTCACAACGGACGAGGGGCAGCAGGAGACGCAAGAGTAGCAGCGGGTGCCGCAGATTTCTTGCGGTCTTGCGGGGAACCTCCTTGCGGGCAGGGGAAGGCCGCCGCGGAGGCGTACGACCTGGGGTGCAATTGGAAGTGCTGGACGCGAAGTCAAAACCCAGGTGCGCTCGTTGTCTGGGCGCGCCAAGGGCAGCGGGTGGCCACCGCTACTCATGTCCCCCGGGACGGGCTTCGCCCGTCCCTCCTCCTTTACTTCGCCACGGCGGCCACCCGCCGCCCTTGGCGGAAAACGCCGGTGCCTTGGGATCGACGAACAATCAAGGCGCTTCCGGAGCGGGCTGGTGAGGTGCTTTGCGCGGCGAAGTAAAGGAGGAGACGGCGGCCGAAGGCCGGCGTCGGGGGACATGAGCGGCGCAGAGCGCCTCGCCGGCCCGCTCCCGCACCTTTGCCGATCAAAGGAATGGCTCTTCTTCGGCGTCCACCACTGTCAATTGCACCCTACGACCTGTCGGTTCACGCTCGTCCAGCGTTTGCCCTTAAAATCCACGCTCCAAACATGGTCGCGGCGACCCCGTTGAAGGCCACGCGACAGCTTACCCATCGACAAGTTCTGGCAGCCGACTGGCTGATGAAAGCCGGCCGCGGAAGCATCCCCTGCAAGTTTGCAGCGGGCAGAGATTTCAACCACTGCAACCGGGAAGATTTGATCATGTCCGCAACTGGAACCAGGAGCCGCCCGGCGGCGCTGATCGTCGGTGCGATCGGGGTCGTTTTTGGCGATATCGGCACCAGCCCGCTCTATGCGCTCAAGGAAACCTTCGCCGGGCACCACCCGATGGGGGTGGAGCCGGCGAGCGTCCTGGGGGTCCTGTCGCTGATCTTCTGGACCATCATGGCGCTGGTCACGCTCAAGTATGTGGCCATCATCATGCGCGCCGACAACCGGGGCGAGGGTGGCAGCCTGGCCCTGCTCGCCCGCGTCACGGAGTTGACCAGGGATTCGCGCGCCACCTGGTTCGTGACCATGCTCGGCATCTTCGCCGCCGCGCTGTTCTACGGCGACAGCATGATCACGCCGGCCATCTCGGTGCTCAGCGCCGTCGAGGGACTGGAAGTGGTCGCGCCGCAGTTCAAGGACTACGTGCTGCCGATCACCGTCGTGGTGCTGACCGGCCTGTTCTGGATCCAGAGCCGCGGCACAGCGGTCATGGGCAAGCTGTTCGGGCCTGTGATGTGCCTTTGGTTCGCGGTGCTCGGATTGCTCGGTGCGATCAACATCCTGCGCGCGCCGCAGGTGCTGCTGGCCCTTAATCCGCTGTATGCCTTCGAGTTTCTCGCCGGCAATCCATGGCAGAGCTTCCTCGCGCTCGGCGCCATTGTCCTTTCGGTGACCGGCGGCGAAGCGCTCTACACCGACATGGGACATTTCGGCAAATTCCCGATTCGCCTCGCCTGGTTCAGCTTCGTGCTGCCGGCATTGGTCCTGAACTACTACGGGCAGGGCGCCCTGTTACTCACGGATCCGGCCGCGATCCAGAATCCTTTCTACCTGCTGGCGCCCGACTGGGCTCTGATCCCGATGGTGGCGCTGGCCACGGCGGCAACGGTGATCGCGTCGCAGGCGGTGATCTCGGGCGCTTTCTCGGTGGCGCGACAGGCCGTCCAGCTCGGCTACCTGCCGCGGATGAAGATCGTCCATACCTCTTCGATGGAATCCGGGCAGATCTATGTGCCGTTCACCAACTGGACGCTGTATCTCGCAGTCATGGCGCTGGTGCTGGGCTTCCAGTCGTCGAGCAATCTGGCGGCGGCCTACGGCATCGCGGTGACCGGCACGATGATGATCGACACGATCCTGGTCGCGTTCGTCGCCATTCTCGCCTGGCGCTGGAATCCATGGCTGGCGGCGCCCCTGCTCGGCACCCTGCTGCTGGTCGATCTCGCCTTCTTCTCGGCAAACGCGATCAAGCTGCTGCAAGGGGGCTGGTTCCCCATCGTCATTGCGCTGGCGTCCTTCTCGACGCTGACCACCTGGCGGCGCGGCCGGCAGCTTCTGTTCAAGGAGATGGGCAACCTGACCATGCCGCTCGACCAGTTCATCCGTTCGATTGAAGTCGATCCGCCGCGGCGGGTCCGCAGCACCGCCGTGTACCTGACCAGCCGGGTGGACGGCGCGCCCGTCGCACTGCTGCACAACGTCAAGCACAACGAGGTGCTGCACGCCCGCAATGTGCTCGTCACCGTTCTCACCGCCGAAGTGCCCTACGTCGCGGAAGAGGGCCGGATCGAGATAGTCGATCTCGGTTCCAGCTTTTACCGGGTGTTCGTGCGCTACGGATTCATGGAGCAGCCGGATCTGCCAAAGGCGCTGGAGGCCTGCGGCGACAAGGGTATGCCCTTCGATCTGACAAGGACCTCGTTTTTCCTCAGCCGGGAAGTGGTGGTGCCCAAGCTGACGCCGGCGATGACCATATGGCGCGAACTCTTTTTCATCCTGATGCTGCGCAACGCGCAGAGCGCCACCGATTTCTTCCGCATTCCGACCAACCGCGTCGTCGAACTGGGCACGCTGGTCGAAATCTGAGGCCGCCCGGCATATACTGCGAGGAGTGGCTGCGCCCCAACCGAGGGGCAACCGCCCGGCCTTACATTCCAGAACAAGAAGGAGTTAGCAATCATGCCGCTGAAAAACTTGATGGTGCACCTCGATCAGGGCGAACGCACCGCCGCCAGGCTCGAACTAGCCGTATCGCTGGCGCGCCGGCATCAGGCGCGGCTGGTGGGCGTATTTGGACAGCGCGGGCTACCGCACGTGATGGGGGTGGTTGCCTCGTGGCCCAGCCGCGAATACGCTGAAGCCCGCGACGCCAGCCACGCCGCGTTCGACACGGCCACCTCCGGCCTGCCCCAGGCCGAATGGCACGACGTCAACCGTGGCCGCGATTCCGAAGTGCTGCGCAAGATCATCACCCTGGCCCGCCATGCCGACCTGGTGGTGCTCGGCCAGCATGACGAAAGGGTCACCGCCCACGTGCCCGACGAACTGGTCATGGAGGTCATCCTCGATGCCGGCCGTCCGGTGCTGGTGCTGCCCTACGCCGGCAGCTTCAGCGAAATCGGCAAGCATCCGCTGATCGCCTGGCACGACGCCCGCGAGGCGGCCCGCGCGCTCAACGACGCCCTGCCCCTGATCGAAGGCTGCGACGAAGCCATGGTCCTGTCTTTTGCCGCGCACCGCGAGGCCGGCGAGTCGTCCTGCATCGAGGTGACCAGGCAGCTTGCGACCCACGGCATCAGCGCCAAGGCGGAAGTGATGCTGGTGGAAGACTTCGGCATCATGGACATGCTGCTCAACAGGGTCACCGACCGCGGCGCCGACCTGCTGGTGATGGGCGCCCACGGCCACATCGGCTATCCCTTCATCAGCCGCGGCGCAGGTACGCGATACATCCTGCGACACATGACCGTGCCGGTGCTGATGTCGAACTGAAAAGGCGTCCCGTGGCAGGGACGATCGCGCGGCGCATGATCGAGGCTGATGCACGCGACCATGAATGTGCACTCTCTGCTGCCCAAGTTGCTCGGCATGGTCATGTCATGGCTGGACGGGGGGAATCTGAGGAACAAGGTCTACCATTTGGGCGACAAGCTGGAAATCGCCAGGCTTGCGCTGGACGACATGAAGAGGATGGACGACCTCAAGCTGATAAAGGATCTGGCCAGGCGCACGCTGGACAAGTTGTAACCTGGCGCAGGCCCGTCATGCGGGCCGGGGCAGTTCGACCGGTGCAGCGGACTGCCCGGGCCGACCGTGCCACGCGTCACCAGCGACGCTCGCCGGACTGGTCGCGCCGCGCATCGCGCTCACGGGAGCCGCCATGGTCATGATGATCCTCGTAGCGTGCGCGCTCGGCGTAGTAGCGTCTCGCGCCATGGCGTTCGGCAGATCCGTGCGCTTCCCAACGCGAAGGCTCGAAGTGCCAGCGCTCGCCGCGCGGCTCCCAATGCCCCGCGACATGGCTGTAACCGGGCCGCGCCCGTTGCCAGGTACCGCCGTGCCACGAGTGTCGCTGGCCGTCCCATGCCCAGTAGCCGGGCGACCAGATGTGGCCGGGCATGGCGACGGGCACATACTCGACAATGGGCGCCGGCGGCGGCGTACCGACGTCGATGCCGAACGACACGTCACCGATGCTGAAGCGAATGTCCGCATTGTCGGCGAAGGATGCCGGCGAAAAGAGCGCGACCACCACGGCCGCGACGCTTGGAAGGTATCTGGCATTTTTCATTTGATTCTCCTTGTGGATGGCATGCAACGCAGGAAGCACGCGCTGATGAACAAGCTAACGCACCGGCACCATCGAAGTCACTCGCAATACTGTAAATTCAGGCGCCAGTTTGTAAGCGGATATGGCTGCCGCAACGAAATCCGTTCGCACAGGACGCGTTGCCGGCCGAGCCGGTACACTGGCACTCCGAGGAAATTCATCTGGGGCGAATGACATGAAGATTGCGGTAATGGGCGCCGGCGCGGTCGGCTGCTACTACGGCGGTATGCTGGCCCGCGCCGGCCATGCAGTGGTCCTGATCGGGCGGCTGCAGCATGTCGAGGCGGTGCGGCGCGCCGGCCTGTTCATGGATACGCAGACCTTCCAGGCCCATGTGCCGCTAAAGGCGAGCGCCGAGGCCGGCGCGCTGGAGGGCGCAGAACTCGTGCTCTGCTGCGTCAAATCAACCGATACCGCGAACGCCGCCGCCGACATGCGTTCGCACGTGGCGCCCGACGCGCTGGTGCTGAGTTTGCAGAACGGCGTCGACAATGCCGAGCGGCTGCAGGCGCTGCTCGGGCGCGAGGTCGCCCCGGCGGTGGTCTATGTCGCCACCGAAATGGCCGGGCCAGGCCACCTCAAGCACCATGGCCGGGGAGAACTGGTGATCGGGCCGGCCGCCCGCAGCGACGAACTGGCGCAACTGTTCGCCGCCGCCGGCGTGCCGGTGCGGATCTCGGACAACGTAGCGGGCGAGCTCTGGGTCAAGCTGATCCTCAACTGCGCCTACAACGCCCTGTCGGCGATCACGCAACTGCCCTACGGTCGCCTGGTGCAGGGAGAAGGCGTCGAGGACGTGATGCGCGACGTGGTGCAGGAGTGCCTTGCCGTCGCGCAAGGCATCGGCGTCAGCGTGCCGGGAGACATCTGGGAAGCCGTGCAGCGCATCGCCCGCACCATGCCCGGCCAGTTCTCGTCGACCGCCCAGGACCTGGCGCGCGGCAAGCGCAGCGAAATCGACCATCTCAACGGCCATGTGGTGCGCCTGGGGGCAACGCTGGGTATCGCCACGCCCGTCAATCGCGTCCTGCACACGGCGGTCAAACTGCTCGAAGGCCGTGCGGCGCCAATCCCCCAGGAACCCTGAAAGGACTGCAAGGCATGGACAGCCCTGCCGGATTGCCCGTTGCACCGATACGACTGCTTCAGGCAAGAAACACCATCTCGAGATACAAGCAGCGGCTGCAGCAGGAACTGGTCTTTTTGATGACCGTCGAAAATGCCGCCTGGGACAAGCTGGTTGAGGTGCACTGGGCCGGCGAGGATGGCGTCTGGCGCACACTCAACGCGGAATACCACAGACCCGGTGGCAAGAACCGCGAGATCTGGCGCGCGCTGGCGACGTTCCATCCCGCGGAGGACGCTTCGCTGCCGGGAGACATCGAATTTGCCCTGCGCTACCGGGTTCGGGGCAAGGACTACTGGGACAACAACCATTCGCGCAACTTCGTTTCCCACGCCGACTCGGGCGTGATGCTGGACCGACACGCGCAGTTGCAGAATCTGGATTTCAACCCGATCCTCAAGACCGGCCAGCGGGTCTATCCGGTGACGCTCGCCGTGGGCCAGTCGCTCACGCCCAGGCAGGTCTGCGTGCATTGGACGACGGACAACTGGCGCAGCACCCAGGTCACGCCCTGCGCCTTCAGGAGAATGCGCTGGGACAAGGCGCGGGGGAGCCGCGCCAAAAACCCGAACAGCCACGACACCAGCCTGTGGGCCGGCCAGATCAAGGTCGGCGACGCCTTTCGCGTCGAGTACGCAATCGCCTGCGAGACCGACGCCGGCACCGTCTGGGACAACAACTTCGGTCAGAACTATTTCGCCCGCCGCCAGCGCCTGAAGATCCTGACCCTGAACCTGCACTGCTATCAGGAGGAGAACCAGGACGCCAAGTTCAACCATATCGCGCGGGCCATCGACGAGCTGGATATCGATGTGGTTTGCCTGCAGGAGGTCGCCGAGAACTGGGGCGAGGGTCGGGGTGACTGGAATTCAAACGCGGCCCGGATCATCCGCGAGCGGCTGCGCCGGCACTATCACCTCCATACCGACTGGTCGCATCTTGGCTTCGACCGCTACCGCGAAGGCGTCGCGATCCTGAGCAAGTACGCTTTCATCGCCACGGACGCCGGCTATGTCTCGTCGAGCCACGACGTTTACAGCATCAACTCGAGGAAAGTGGTACTGGTCCGGGTCGAAGTGCCCCACATGGGCGCGGTCAATGTGTTCTCGGCCCATCTGAGCTGGCTGAGCGGAGGCTTCCTGGACCAGTTCGAACGCTTGCGCCGCTGGGCGAACCAGCAGCACGGCGGCCATCTCGCCGCCACGTTCCTGTGCGGGGATTTCAACATCACGGCCGGCGAGGAAGGGTACCAGGCGGTGGTCCGAACCGAGGAATACGAAGACCAGTTCCTCGCCGCCACTTCGCCGGGCGTGTTCGACAAGGTGTTCCGCCAGCCTTCGCCGAAGTTCGAGCGGGAGCTGGCCAGGGACGGCCGCATCGATTACATTTTCATGCACAAGCACGGCAGTTTGCGCGCGGTGTCGGGCGCTGAACTGTTTACCGACAACGATCGTTATGGTCGCGTTTCCGATCACACCGGTTATCTCGTAGAATTCGAACCGAATTGGTGAGTTGGGCGTCGCCTGTGCACAATTCCGTGCCCGATGGATGTGACGTCAAGGAACAGGTTCAATCATGCCGTTTGCCGAAAGATACGCATTCCCCACCGAAGCGGAAATAGGTGGAAGCATTCCCCGCACCAACGATTTCAAGGACCTGTTCTACGTGCGCTGGGGCAGCATCCGCTTCGACGTGCATTGGGGGACCGAACTGAATGTGAAGGTCATCCTCAAGGTGTACCGCACCGACAATACCCGCGAGCAGTTCATCGTGGATACGGATGCCTATGACGTGCAGTCACACCACCACAGGCGGGCCACCAGGGATTTCTATGTCCATCCGTTCGCGATCAAGCTGGGGCACGTCAAATAGGTGGCTTTTTCCTTCATCGTGCACCTCCACGGCAAGTCGATCCCATCCCAGCACGACTACATGTTCATGGACGGAGGCCACGTCCAGGACGAACGCCCGCACCGGCGGCACGTCACCCTGGAGCACGCGGCCCCCAACCGCTATCGCACGCGGGAACTGGACGCGGGGGAATTGCAGCGGGACGTCGATTATCAGAACCACCATTTCGAGTCCCTGCACCTGACCCCGAAACTGACCAAGGGCCAGCCCCATCATCCCTACCATCCCAAGCGCTACATTCACGACCAGATCGATGCGACGATCTGGAAGAAGCAGGTGCACCCGGAGCGCAGGCAGGCCATCAAGGTTTGCGTCGACTGCATCGACGATGCCGACTTCATCAACCACCTGATCCACGCCCACCACAAGGGCGTCAGGGTGGAGTGCATCGTCGACTGGCGCAAGATGGCCTTGACCAACAGCGACAACTACGCGCGCCTGAAGCGATCCGGAATCGCCCTGCTCGGCGTCTTCTGCACCCCGAAGCACTCGCTGATCGAGGTCGCTCCGGACATGCACAACAAGTTCGTGATCTTCGGCGACGAGGATGTCATCACCGGTTCCTTCAACATCACCTTCGACCGCTGGTGGGCCAACTGGGAATCCGGCATGACGTTTCGCTCGCGGGGCGTCGCCCGGTTGTTCGACAACATCTTCCAGAGCGTCCGCGGCGGGGTGATCCAGCATTACGGGATCGACCCGCTGAGCCACTTCAATCTCCTGTACACCTTCGGGCGCCACACCGCGCTCAACGGCAAGGACTATCGGCCGCACCACGCCATCATTTCCGAAGTCCACCGCGCCCGTCATTCGATCAAGTTGTGCCTTTTCCTGATCGGCGAACTGCAGGGGGAGCATCATGACAGCGTAATCGATGCGCTGATCCATGCCCACCGGCGCGGCGTCAAGGTGCAGATCATCCTGAACGGACACCTGGCGCGGCAGGGCAGTCCCGGCAAGGAACACCCGATGGCAGAGGAACTGCGGCGGCCCCTGCTGCCGGCGGTGGAGCGCCTGAAGCATGCCGGCATTGCCGTGGCCCTGGCCTATGGCGTGGACGATCTCCCGGTGCCGTATTCGCCGATCCATGCGAAATACTGCGTTTTCGACGACCATCTGGTGCTGGACGGCAGCTTCAACTGGTACAACGCTTCCGTGTTTTCCCACGACATCGTCATTCTGGCGGCGAGCCGGCAGGTGGCCGAACCGTACCTGTTCGAATTCGACCAGATCCTGAGGCGCCTGAGGATCTTCTGGTGACCCGGCTCCGACGACTTGGCCGGGCGTGAGCGATATGCGCAGGAAGCCGTGCCGCATCAGGCCTGCAGCAGGCCCTGCTTTTCGATGAAGGCGATGATCTCGGCCAGTCCCTGACCCGTCTTGAGGTTGCTGAAGACGAAGGGCCGCTCGCCGCGCATGCGCTTTGCATCGGTGGCCATGACTTCGAGCGACGCCCCGACCATCGGCGCAAGGTCGATCTTGTTGATCACCAGCAGGTCGGAGCGAGTGATGCCGGGGCCGCCCTTGCGCGGTATCTTCTCGCCCGCCGCGACATCGATGACGTAGAGCGTCAGGTCGGAAAGCTCCGGACTGAAGGTCGCCGCCAGGTTGTCGCCGCCGCTTTCGATGAAGATGAGGTCCAAGCCCGCGAAGCGCCGGTTGAGGCGGTCCACGGCTTCGAGGTTGATTGAGGCGTCTTCGCGGATCGCCGTGTGCGGACAGCCGCCGGTCTCGACGCCGATGATGCGATCCGGCGCCAGTGCCTGGTTCCTGACCAGGAACTGGGCGTCCTCCTCGGTGTAGATGTCGTTGGTCACCACGGCGATGTTGTAGAGCTCGCGCAGGGCCCGGCACAGGGCCAGGGTCAGCGCAGTCTTGCCGGAGCCGACCGGCCCGCCGATGCCGACGCGCAGTGCTTGCTTGTTGTTGCTCATGAGCGAAAGAGCCTCGTGTATTGGGTTTCGTGATTCGAACAGGCGATCGCGAAGCCCGGCGCGAAATTGGAATATTCCTCCTCGGCGATCGTCAGGGCCCGTTCCACCATGACCGGCAGGCGACCGCCGATTTCCTGGAGTAGCCGCTGGCCGGCGGCCTGGCCGAGGGGTACGGCCTTCAGCGCCGCCATGGTCTGGTTTTCCGTCCAGCTCCAGAGCCACGCGGTGAGTGCGTCCTGCGGCGGGATTTGCCATGAGGCGGCGGCGCAGGTCCACGTGTAAATGAACGTCGGCGCTGTTGACGCGGCGACCTCCTGCAGCAAGGACGGCGGGAAGTCACCCAGTTCGTGCAGCAGGCGCTTCATCGAGAAGCCCATCTGCAGGGTCTCCGCACGCAATTCTGCGGTTTCGCGCGTGGCGAGGTAGTGTGCGTCGAGTTCCAGCGCCGCGCCGTAATCGCCTGCGAGCCAGGCGTCGAGCAAATCCAGCAGCAAGGGCGCTTCGTAGCGGCCGACGTTCCATTCGAGCTGGTCACCGATCCATGTCAGCGCGCCGGCCTCGTCCTTCACGGTACCCGCTTCGACCGCCCATTCCAGGCCCTGCGAATAGGTGTAGGCGCCCACCGGCAGCGCAGGACTGGCGAGCTGCAAAAGTCGGCTGAGGGCACGGCTCATCTGGTGCTGCCAAAATGATCGTGAATCTTCGGTCGGGCGTGGGCCAATTCGCCTGCGCCGTAGGCGCTGTGGTGGCCATGCCCGCCATGGGCACCATAGGCGCCGGCCTCGGGCTCGAAGGGCGCTTCCAGTTCGGTCACCGGCAGACCGAGGCCGCGCACCATCTCGCCCAGCACGTGGTCGTGCGCGAAGCGCAGGCGACCCGCCAGGACCTGCACGGCGACATGCCGGTTGCCGAGGTGGTAGGCGGCGCGCGCCAGTTGCAGCGGATCGTCGCTCGCGGCTTCCATCAGCATCTCCGGCGCGGCGACCACCTCGACCACCCGACCGTCATTGCCCAGCAGGCGGTCGCCGCCGCGCAGCACCCGTCCGCGTTCGAGGAACAGCCCCGCCTCCTCGCCGCTGGCCAGTCGCGTGCGCAGGCGGCTCTTGCAGCGGCTCTCGAAGGGCAGCAGCAGCCGATCGACAGCGACGGCGCCGGCAGCAGCGAAGGCTTCGATCAGCAGCATCGGTCGATGCGTCCGGTCCTATTGCGGCAGCGGCTCGCCGCGGAAGAAGGCCAGCGCCAGCGCATCGACGGCCGGCGGATTCTCCAGCGGCGCGGCATGGCCCGCGCCGGGTATCAGGCGCAGCACCGCGCCCGGAATTCCGGCCTGCAGGAGGTTCGCCTGGTAGAGCGGCGTGAAGCGGTCCTCGTCACCGAAGATCAGCAGCGTCTCGGCGCGGATGTCCTGCAGACGCTGGCGCAGGTCGTGGTCCAGCACGCCCATCATCATCGCCTTGGTGCCGGGCCAGGGCAGCGCCTCCGCAGCCTGTTCCAGAACCGGGATCAGCGACGCCGCGAGTTTCAGGAAGGTGGCGCCGAAGGTGATCGGCAGCATGACGCGAAAACGCAGCCTGGTGCCGCCGGCTTCCCAAGCCATGACAACGGCGTCATGGAGCGCGCGGTTGACTTCGTCGGACCACGCCAGGGTGTCGGCGAGCAGCAGCTTGCCGAGCTTGTCCGGGTATTGCAGGGCGAAATGCTGGGCGACGATGCCGCCATACGAGAGGCCGAACAGGTGGGTCCGGGCGATGCCCAGTTTGTCGAGCAGGCGGGCCACGTCGTCGGCCTGGCGCGCCAGCGGATAGACCTCCTCGGCGCCCCCCACGGTCTGGCCCTGGCCGCGCATGTCGAGCAGCAACACGCGGAAATGCGGCGAAAGATCCTTGACCTGGGCGGCCCAGGCGACCGTGCTCATGGTCAGGCCGTTGAGCAGGGTGACGGTCTCGGCGCCCTCGCCGTGGAGTTCGTAGTAGCACTGGACGTCGCCGAGGTCGATGTGGGGCATGGTGGCACTCCTCTCAGAACAGGAAGTAGCGCTGCGTCATGGGCAGCGTCCCGGCCGGCTCGCAGACCAGCAGTTCGCCGTCGGCGCGCACCAGATAGGTTTCGCTGTCGACCTCGATCACCGGCGTGGCGCTGTTGTGAAGCATGTCGGCCTTGGTCACACGGCGGCAGTTCTTCACCGGCTCCAGGCGCTTGGCGAGTCCCAGCGCAGCGACGGCGGGGTTGTTCAGCGCCGCCTGCGAGACGAAGGTCAGCGAGGTCTTCAGCGCGCGGCCGAAACTGCCGAACATCGGCCGGTAATGCACCGGCTGCGGCGTCGGGATCGAGGCGTTGGGGTCGCCCATCGCCGCCGCCGCGATCATGCCGCCCTTGAGGATCAGGCTCGGCTTGACGCCGAAGAAGGCCGGCTTCCACAGCACCAGGTCGGCCAGCTTGCCGGGTTCGATGGAGCCGACCAGATGGCCGATGCCGTGGGTGACCGCCGGGTTGATGGTGTACTTGGCGATGTAGCGCTTGACGCGCTGGTTGTCGTTCCTCGCCGTGTCCTCCTTCAGTGCGCCGCGCTGCAGCTTCATCTTGTGCGCGGTCTGCCAGGTGCGGATGATCACCTCGCCGACGCGGCCCATGGCCTGCGAGTCGGAGCTCATCATGGAGAAGGCGCCGAGGTCGTGCAGGATGTCCTCGGCAGCGATGGTCTCGCGGCGGATGCGGCTCTCGGCGAAGGCCACGTCCTCGGCAATCGCCGGGTCGAGGTGGTGGCAGACCATCAGCATGTCGAGGTGCTCGTCGATGGTATTCACCGTGAACGGCATGGTCGGATTGGTCGAGCTCGGCAGCACGTTGGGCAGGCCGACCGCCCGGATGATGTCGGGTGCATGGCCACCACCGGCGCCCTCGGTATGGAAGGTGTGGATGGTGCGGCCCTTGAAGGCAGCCAGCGTGGCCTCGACGAAGCCCGATTCGTTGAGCGTGTCGGTGTGGATCGCCACCTGCACGTCCGTCTCGTCGGCCACCGTCAGGCAGTTGTCGATCGCGGCCGGCGTGGTGCCCCAGTCCTCGTGCAGCTTGAGACCCATGGCGCCGGCTTCGACCTGCTCCCTGAGCGGCCCCGGCAGCGACGCATTGCCCTTGCCGAGAAAACCCAGGTTCATCGGGAAAGCCTCGGCCGCCGCGAGCATCGAGTGGATGTGCCACGGTCCCGGCGTGCAGGTCGTGGCGAAGGTGCCGGTGGCCGGACCCGTGCCGCCGCCGAGCATTGTCGTGACGCCCGACATCAGGGCTTCCTCGATCTGCTGCGGGCAGATGAAGTGGATATGCGAATCGATGCCGCCGGCTGTGACGATCATGCCCTCGCCGGCAATGATCTCGGTGCCGGCGCCGATGGCGATCGTGACCCCCGGCTGCACGTCCGGGTTGCCGGCCTTGCCTATGGCCGCAATCATGCCGCCCTTCAGGCCGATGTCGGCCTTGACGATCCCCTGCACCGCATCGACGATCAGCGCGTTGGTGATCACCGTGTCGGCCACGTCCTTCGCCATTTTCTGGCCCTGGCCCATGCCGTCGCGGATCACCTTGCCGCCGCCGAACTTCACTTCCTCGCCGGGTATGGTGTAGTCCTTCTCGACTTCGATCCAGAGTTCGGTGTCGGCGAGCCTGACGCGATCGCCGGTGGTTGGACCGAACATTTCTGCGTAAGCCTGTCTGGTGATTTTCATTTTTCCGGCTCCCACGCAGTGTGCGCGCCAAGGACAGCGGGTACCCCACTCCGTCCATGTCCCCCGTCGCGGGCTTGGCCCGCTCCTCCTCCTTTACTTACCGGAGTGGGGTACCCGCCATCCTTGGCGGGGTGCGCTTTTGCCTTGCGACCGGAAAACCGCGATGGCTTCGCCTGATCGGGAGGGTGGGGCGTTCTGCGCAGCGAAGTAAAGAGGGGCGTAGGCAGGGTTTCGCGGAGCACTGCTCCGCGCTGCCGAAGCCGGCTTGCCATGCAGGGCAAGCCGTGGGGACGGAGGACATGAGCGAAGCAGAATGCCCCGCCCTCCCGATCCCGCACCTGAGCCAACACAGCAAGCGGTTTCATTTCAACGCTCCCTGCACCTTGCCCTGAAAACCATACACCTTGCGCTCGCCGGCATAGTCGACCAGTTCCACGGTACGCGTCTGCCCCGGCTCGAAGCGTACCGCCGTACCGGCCGCAATGTTTAGTCGCATGCCGCGCGCGCCCGCGCGGTCGAAGGCCAGCGCCTCGTTGGTCTCGAAGAAATGGTAGTGCGAGCCGACCTGGATCGGCCGGTCGCCGGTGTTGGCAACTTCGACGGTCAGCGTGCGGCGGCCGACGTTCAATTCGATTTCGCCGGCTTCGATTTTCATTTCGCCTGGGATCATGATCACCTCACACAATCGGGTTGTGTACGGTCACGAGTTTCGTGCCGTCGGGAAAGGTCGCCTCGACCTGGATCTCGGGGATCATCTCCGGCACGCCCTCCATGACCTCGTCGCGATGGAGCAGCGTGGTGCCGTAGCCCATCAGGTCGGCCACGCTGCGACCGTCGCGCGCGCCCTCCAGCAAGCCGGCACTGATGAAGGCCACCGCTTCCGGGTAGTTGAGCTTTAGCCCGCGCGCCTTGCGGCGCTCGGCGAGCAATGCCGCCGTGAAGATCAGCAGCTTGTCCTTTTCTCGTGGTGTGAGTTCCATACAGCCTCCATCAGGTATTCCAGATGCGCGGCGCGATGGCCTCGCGTCCGTTCATCGCGGGTCGAAGTGCCGACCACAGTTGCATCAGCCATTCGCGCGCGGCTTCAGCCGAATGGCCGAGATAACGTCCGACCAGCAGCCGCGGCAACAGGCTGACGCCCCACTGCGCGCCGGCCTCGCGCGAGCGCGCCGCGCGGCAGGCGGCCAGCGTTTCCGGCGCCAGCTCGGCGCCAGCCGCCAGCACCGTGCTGCAGACGGTGAATCCGGCCAGCCCGATCGGTGACTCCAGCAATGGCGATGCGCCGTCGATGCGCCCGCGCTCGCGCCACAGCAGATGGCCCTCGCTGAGGATGTCGGTGGCCAGGCGCAGGCTGCCGCGCGCGAAGGTTTCGCCACTGGCGCGACGGCCGAAACAGAGCGTTTCCACGCCGGTAAAGCAAGACCCCTGCTCCAGCTCGATGGTGGTCTGCAGGCTGGCCAGGGCTCCCGAGAACAGAATGGTCTCCTGCGGCAGCCATTCCACCGTGGCGCCGACGCCGACTTTCACATGCACCTGTTGCGACGACTGCGCCCCGCTTGACCGATACCATTTGCCGGCACCCGGGGTGGTCAGCAGGGCATGGGCCGCCGCGTCGGCCTCGATGCGGATGTCGAGCTGGTCGCCGCCGGCGATCCCCGCCGGCGGGTGCAGCACAATGGCATGACACACCCGCGACCCTTCCGGATGGAGCGCCTTCTGCACACGCAACGGGCCGTGGTGATCGCGGCGAACAAGGATCGTGGACTCGCCGCGACGCGCGAAGCCGAGTGCCAGCGACGCTCGCCAGGGGGAAGCAATCGGCGGCGCGTGCTGCTCGGTGTCGTGCCCGGTTTCCGGCATGGTGGCCTGCATCGGCCGATCATACAGCGAGCAGTTCCCTGACGGCGTCGGTGGCCATGTCGGCGCCCGCGCCGCGCTTGATGATCTCGCCGCGCTCCATGACCAGGTACTGGTCGGCCAGACTCTGCGCGAAGTCGTAGTACTGTTCGACCAGCAGGATGGCCATGTTGCCTTCGGCGGCCAGCGTGCGGATGGCGCGTTCGATGTCCTTGATGATCGAAGGCTGGATGCCCTCGGTCGGCTCGTCGAGGATCAGCAGGCGCGGCCCGGCGGCAAGCGCGCGGCCGATCGCGAGTTGCTGCTGCTGGCCGCCGGAAAGGTCGCCGCCGCGCCGCCTGAGCATTTGCTTCAGCACCGGGAACATCTCGAAGATTCGCTCCGGGATGGGCGTGCCGCGCGGCCGCGTCGCCAGCCCCATCTGCAGGTTCTCCAGCACCGTCAGGCGCGGAAAGATCTCGCGGCCCTGCGGCACGTAGCCGATGCCGGCCTTGACCCGCTGGTGCGAGGGCGCGCGCGTCAGGTCAGCGCCGTCGAAGGCGATGCTGCCGGTCCGCGACGGTACCAGGCCCATCAGGCACTTGAGCAGCGTCGTCTTGCCGACGCCGTTTCTGCCGAGCAGCGTCGTCACCTTGCCGATCGGCGCCTCGAACGACAGGTCGCGCAGGATGTGGCTGCCGCTGTAGTACTGGTTGAGTTTGGTAACTTGCAACATCAGAATCTTTCACCACAGAGACACAGAGGCACAGAGAACTGCAAAGGCAGATCTTCTGATTTGCTCTGTGCCTCTGTGTCTCTGTGGTTCAAGACTTTAGCGTCCAAGGTACACCTCGATCACCCTTTGATCGTTCTGCACCGTGGCCAGGTCACCTTCGGCCAGCACCGAGCCTTCGTGCAGCACGGTGACCACACCGCCGAGTTGCTCGACGAAGGCCATGTCGTGCTCGACCACGACCAGTGAATGCTTTCCCGCGAGCGACTTGAACAGCTCGCCGGTGCGCGCGGTCTCGTCGTCGGTCATGCCGGCCACCGGCTCGTCGAGCAGCAGCAGCTTGGGATCCTGCATCAGCAGCATGCCGATTTCCAGCCACTGCTTCTGGCCGTGCGAGAGCAGGCCGGCCGGGCGCGCGGACTCGCCGTCGAGGCGGATCAGGCGCAGGGTGTCGGTTACCTTGTCGCGGGCATCGTCGTCGAGCCAGGCGAACAGGCTGACACGCGCGCGCTTGTCCATTTTCATCGCCAGTTCGAGGTTCTCGAACACCGTCAGGTTTTCGAAGATGGTCGGCTTCTGGAACTTGCGGCCGATGCCGAGGTGGGCGATCTCGGGCTCCGACATGCGGCGCACGTCGATGTTCTGGTCGAACATCACCTTGCCGCGGTCGGCCCGCGTCTTGCCGGTGATGACGTCCATCATGGTGGTCTTGCCGGCGCCGTTGGGGCCGATGATGCAGCGCAGTTCGCCGACTTCGATGTCGAGCGAAAGCTGGTCAAGCGCGCGGAAGCCGTCGAAGCTGACCGTGACTTCGTGCAACAGGAGAATGCTGACCCCGCTCATGCCGCGCTCCCCGGTGTCCGTTTCTCGCGCAGCTTGCGCCACAGACCCACCACGCCGTCGGGCAGCCAGAGCGTGACGCCGACGAACAGCGCGCCGAGGAAGAACAGCCAGTATTCCGGAAAGGCCACGGTGAAGAAGCTCTTCGCCAGGTTCACGATGAAGGCGCCGAGCACCGGGCCGATCAGCGTGGCGCGGCCGCCGACCGCAACCCAGATCGCGATCTCGATCGAATTGGCGGGCGACATCTCGCCCGGGTTGATGATGCCCACCTGCGGCACGTAGAGCGCGCCGGCAATGCCGCACAACAGCGCCGACAGCGTCCAGATGAAAAGCTTGTAGTGCAGCGGGTTGTAGCCGATGAACATGACGCGCGACTCGGCGTCGCGGATCGCCGCCAGCACCCGGCCGAGCTTTGAGGTAACGAGGTAACGGCCGAGCACCAGCGTCGCCAGCAGCATCGCCGCGGTCAGCGCGAACAGGCTGACGCGCATCTCGGGTGAGGTGATGCTGTGGCCGAGGATGCGCTTGAAGTCGGTGAAGCCGTTGTTGCCGCCGAAGCCGGTCTCGTTCCTGAAGAAGAACAGCATCGCGGCGAAGGTCAACGCCTGGGTGATTATCGAGAAATACACGCCCTTGATGCGCGAGCGGAAGGCGAAGAAGCCGAACACCAGGGCTACCAGCGCCGGCACCACGAGCACCAGCAGGATGGACCAGAGGATCGAGTCCGAGCCGGTCCAGTACCAGGGCAATTGCTTCCAGTCGAGGAACACCATGAAGTCGGGCAGGTCCGACTGGTAGGAGCCGTCGCGCCCGATCTGGCGCATCAGGTACATGCCGAAGGCGTAGCCGCCGAGCGCGAAGAACAGCCCGTGGCCCAGCGAAAGGATGCCGGTGTAGCCCCAGATCAGGTCCATCGCCACGGCGACGATGGCGTAGCACATGATCTTGCCGACCAGCGTGATGAGATAGGCCGAGACGTGGAACGGGTTGCCCGCCGGCACCAGCAGGTGCAGCGCCGGCAGCAGCAGCATGGTCAGCGCGGCCGCGATGGCAATGGCGATCCAGCCCGACTTCGGGGTCGCACCGAGGAAGCGGACGATGAAGGGCGTGCGCTTCATCTCGGTTGCTCCAGCCACCCGCAACGGGTGAGACGCGGTGTTCGTTGACGGGCGGCGGCGGACGCCAAGGATGGCGGGATAGGCTTTTGTCTTGCGACCCTCAAAACCCCAGGGCGTATCCCGAACGGGCCGGTGGGGCGCCCTGCTCCGCGCAAGTAAAGGAGGGCGTAGGCGGGGTTTCGCGGAGCACTGCTCCGCGCCGCCGAAGCCGGCTTGCCATGCAGGGCAAGCCGTGGGCAGAGCCGGCTGCAGGCCGGCGACGGGGGACATGGAGCGGAGCAGGGCGCACCGGCGGCCCGGGCGCCAACCACCGCAAATGAGAGTGCCTGTTTCATCCTAGCTTTCGACAAACCGGCCCTTGAGGGCGAACAGCCCCTGCGGACGCTTCTGGATGAACATGATGATGAACACCAGCACGACGATCTTGGCGATCACGGCGCCGGCCCAGCTTTCGATGAACTTGGTGACGATGCCCAGCCCCAGCGCCGCCCAGACCGCGCCGGCGAGCTGGCCGACACCACCGAGCACCACGACCATGAAGGAATCGACGATGTAGCCCTGGCCCATGTCGGGGCCGACGTTGGCGATCTGCGACAGGGCGACGCCGCCCAGGCCCGCTATGCCCGCGCCCAGCGCGAAGGCCACGGTGTCGATGCGGCCGGTCGGCACGCCGACGCAGCCGGCCATGGCGCGGTTCTGCGTCACGGCGCGCACGAACATTCCCAGCCGCGTCTGGTTCATCAGCACCCAGACCAGCATCAGGACGAACAGGGCAAAGCCGACGATGACCATGCGATTGAGGGGCAGCACGATGCTGGGCAGGATTTCGAGGCCGCCCGACATCCAGGCCGGATTCGCGACCTCGACGTTCTGCGCGCCGAAGATCACGCGCGCGGCCTGGATCAGCATCAAGGAGAGGCCCCAGGTGGCGAGCAGGGTTTCCAGCGCGCGGCCATACAGCCAGCGGATCACCGTGCGCTCCAACAGGATGCCGACCGCGGCGGCGGCGAAGAACGCCACCGGTACTGCCGCCAGCAGGTACCAGTCCTCCTGTGCCGGGAAATGCGCGCGGAACAGACCCTGCATGCCGTAGGTGGCGTAGGCGCCGATCATCAGCAGTTCGCCGTGCGCCATGTTGATCACGCCCATCACGCCATAAGTGATGGCGAGGCCCAGCGCGGCGAGTAGCAGGATGCTGCCCAGGCTCAGGCCGGAGAAGATGCGGCCGAGGGTTTCGGCCAGGGTCAGGCGATCCTTGACCTCAAGATAGGAGCGGAAGGCCGCGCGGCGCACCTCGACCACGGCCTCGTTCGCCGGCTCCGATTGCGCCTTGAGCACCGCCTTGGTATTCGGGTCGGCACTGGTGGCGAGTGCCGTCGCCGCCGCCAGCCTGATCTGCGGATCGGCATCCTTCAGCGTCGCCAGCGCGTGCACCTCGATCAGCAGGGCGCGGATCTTCGGGTCGCTTTCGCGCTCGCGCGCCTTGGCCAGCATCGGGGCCATGCCGGCGTCGACATTGGTGGCGATTTCCTTGACCGCCTTGTAACGCACTTTCGCGTCCGGATCGATGAGTTTCAGTACCGCCAGCGCGCCATCGAGTTCGCGCCGCACGCGGTTGTTGATCGTGATGTCCTCGCCCTTTCCATCCTTCAGCGTGCCGTCGGCGAGTTGCTGCAACAGCGCCAGCGCGTCGGGTTCGGCGGTCAGCGCGAGCTTCCGGATCGCGGCGATCTTGTCCTCGGATTCCTCGGCGGCGAGCTGCCGCACGGCGGCCGGGTCCAGCGCCGCATGGGCGGCGAAACTCAGGCAGCACAGCAGGGCAAAGAGGAGTTTGCGCATTTCCTGGAAAGTCGGGGCGAGCCTCGCGGCGGCGGAGAGCCGCATGGTCACCAGAAACGTTTGGTAAAGCAAGCCCGGAAGAGAAACCTTGGAACCGTCATTCCGGGTTCAACCCGGAATCCAGAAATGCGCCTCTGGATTCCCGCCTTCGCGGGAATGACGGCTCAAGTACGCCCTTACTTGCCCTCGGGCTCGTCCTTCTTCTTGTCGTTGCCGGCAATGAAGGGCGACCAGGGTTGCGCCTTGACCGGGCCCTTGGTCTTCCACACCACGTTGAACTGGCCGTCGGCCTTCACTTCGCCGATGAACACCGCCCGGTGCAGGTGATGGTTCTTTTCGTCCATCTTGATGGTGAAGCCCGACGGCGCCTTGAAGGTCTGGCCGCCCATCGCTGCGATCACCTTGTCCACGTCCGTGCTCTTGGCCTTCTCGACCGCCTGCTTCCACATGTGGAGGCCGATGTAGGTGGCTTCCATCGGGTCGTTGGTGACGACCGTGTCGGCCTTGGGCAGCTTCTGTTTCTTCGCCCAGTCCTTGTACATCTTGATGAAGGCGTCATTCTCGGGATTCTTGATCGACTGGAAGTAGTTCCAGGCGGCGAGGTGGCCGACCAGGGGCTTGGTATCGACGCCGCGCAGTTCCTCTTCACCCACGGAGAAGGCCACCACCGGGACATCGGTCGCCTTCAGGCCGGCATTGCCGAGTTCCTTGTAGAAGGGCACGTTGGAGTCGCCGTTGATGGTCGACACCACCGCCGTCTTCTTGCCTTCGCCGGCGAACTTCTTGATCTTGGCGATGATGGTCTGGTAATCGCTGTGGCCGAAGGGGGTGTACTCCTCCATGATGTCGGCCTCGGCGACGCCCTTGCTCTTGAGGAAAGCGCGCAGGATCTTGTTGGTCGTGCGCGGATAGACGTAGTCGGTGCCGAGCAGCACCCAGCGCTTGGCCGAGCCACCATCCTTGCTCATCAGGTATTCGACCGCCGGAATCGCCTGCTGGTTGGGTGCGGCGCCGGTGTAGAAGACATTCTTTTCGAGCTCTTCGCCCTCGTACTGGACGGGGTAGAACAGCAGGCCGTTGAGCTCCTTGAACACCGGGTTCACCGACTTTCGCGAGACCGAGGTCCAGCAGCCGAAGACCACCGCGACCTTGTCCTGGGTCAGCAACTGGCGGGCCTTCTCGGCGAACAGCGGCCAGTTGGAGGCCGGATCGACGACAACGGCTTCGAGCTGCTTGCCCATCACGCCGCCCTTGGCGTTGATTTCGGCGATGGTCATCAACGCCGTTTCCTTCAGCGCGGTTTCGGAAATCGCCATGGTGCCGGACAGCGAATGCAGGATGCCGACCTTGATGGTGTCGGCAGCGATCGCCGGCTGGGTGGCGAAACCGGCAGCCGCCAGGGCGATCGTTACGGCGGTGGCCTTGATGAAGTTGCGACGTTGCATGGCAGTACCCCTTTCAAAGGATGTGAGCGAACCAACCGTTTGGTGTGAAACGGTGCAGTCCTTCCTTAGCGAGGCTCGTGCCATGTCGGCGACAGCGTCGGGCAAACGGCCGCAATCGACTGGTACCACTGACAAAAATCTGCGGCCCCTGTCTTTGGCAATCGGTTCAAGGACAAGACCCGAACGCACCAGAATGGAGAACCGGCAAAATACCGGTGCTCTGCTTTGGTGCGCTGTCCGCGGCTAAATGGGGGAAACCCGCGGATGCTACGCGCCTATTGCTTCTTCTTTTTCGCTGCAGCCCGGGGCTTGGCGGGCGCCGGGGCCTCGGCTGCCGCCTCCGGCTTGTCGCCGATAACGCCTTTGAGCGGGCAGATCTTGAAGGCCGGGCACTTTTGGCAACCGGCGACGATGGCAATCGGGCAAAGCGTCATGGGGATTCCTGTCGATGATGGGAAAGATGCGGGAGTATGCGCCGCGCTTGCATCCGGAAGTAGTCTGCCCCGCCTAAAGCGGCGCGAAACATCGGGCCCATGGCCGGAAGGCCGGTTTCAATCGAGGATAAGGCCGGTCTTATCGGCGCTAAGCGCCGCGGCCGCAAGCAAAAAACCCATTAGACTGCCGACGTCGGATAGAGACCTGAGTCATAACCCGGAAGCAACCCCATGATGACTGAACGCTCCAGCGGCATCCTGCTGCACCCCACATCTTTGCCCGGCGCGTACGGTGCGGGCGACTTCGGGCCCGAGGCCTACAACTTCGTCGATTGGCTGGCCAGCGCCGGTCAATCGGTCTGGCAGGTGCTTCCGCTGGGCACGATCGGCAAGGGCAATTCCGCCTACATGGGCAGTTCGGCATTCGCCGGCAATCCGCTGCTGATCGATCTTACCGACCTGGGCAATCGCGGCTGGCTCGGCGCGGACGACCTGCGTCCCGACCCAGGGTTCCAGACCGACCGGGTCGATTTCCCGCTTCAGTTCGCCTTCCGCATCCCGCGCCTGCGCCATGCGGCACGGCACTTCCTTGCCAATGCGTCAGCCGACGAACGAAACGATTTCGAAGCCTTTCGTAGCGCGGAACAGGCCTGGTTGCCGGACTATGCACTTTTCATGGCGCTGGACGCCGCCTGGCCCGGCAGCAAATGGAACGAGTGGCCCGAACCGCTGGCGCAGCGGGACCAGGCCGCCTTGCAGCAGGCGCGGGGCGCCCATGCCGAAGAAATCGCCTTCTGGGAATTCTGCCAATGGGTGTTTGCCCGCCAATGGTCGCGACTCAAGCACCACGCCAATTCGCGCGGCGTGCGCATCGTCGGCGACGTGCCGATTTTCGTCGCCTACCACAGCGCCGACGTGTGGGCGCAGCAGGCTCTGTTCGAACTTGACGCACAGGGTCGGCGCACGGTGGTCGCCGGCGTGCCGCCGGATTGCTTCAGCACCAGCGGCCAGCGCTGGGGAAATCCCCTGTACCGCTGGAGCGCGCACCGCGCCGACGGTTACAGCTGGTGGATAGCGCGCATGAAGCGCGCGCTGGCCCTGGCCGATGTCGTGCGCATAGACCACTTCCGCGGCTTCGCCGCCCACTGGGAGATTCCCGCGACCGAGCCCAGCGCGGTCAACGGGCGCTGGGCCCCCGGTCCCGGCAAGGAGCTGTTCCAGGCGCTGCATGACAGCTTCCCCGGATTGCCGATCATTGCCGAAGACCTGGGCCTGATCACGGCCGATGTCGAGGAACTGCGCGACAGCTTCAAGCTGCCCGGCATGCGCATTCTCCAGTTCGCGTTTGGCGAGGATGCCCGGCATCCCTTCCTGCCCCACAACTTCGGGACCAATACCGTGGCCTACACCGGAACCCACGACAACGACACGATCATAGGCTGGTGGCATGCCGCATCGCCGCGCGAACGCGCCTTCGCCCGGCACTACCTGGGCACCGACGGCAGCGCGATCCATTGGAGCCTGATGCGCGCGCTTTCGGTCTCGGTGGCGCGCCTGGTGGTCTATCCGATGCAGGATGTGCTGGGACTCGACGGGCGCGGCCGCATGAACGTTCCGGGCGTGCCCGAAGGTAACTGGGAATGGCGTTTCGCGTGGCCCGAAGTTCAGCCGTGGCACTCCAGGGTGTTGCGCGAGATGGGCGCGGTGCATGGTCGCTGCCCCCTCGACGGGGTCTCGCTTCACGGCGACTGACGCCGGCGCGAGCCCGCAACGCCGTTATTCGGCGGCTTGCGGTTCCGTCAGCAACCGCCGCCGAATCAGGCGACGCGAAACTGCGCCAGCGAAGCTACCGCGTTGCCGCCGCCGATGTTCGGGATGATGCCCAACTCAAGGGTGGTAACGTCCGAGAGGTCGACATGATGTTCTTCGGTTTCGGTGCTTGAGCCGCCGGGATTGAAATTCCACTGCTGCCTCACGATGTCGCGGAACGATTGTCCGCCATCGGCCGACCAGCGCAGGACGTACTCCTGCGTGCGCTCGACCGACGCCTCGACGAAACTCAGGCGTATCCAGCGGATGCGTTGCGGATTCGAAAACAGCAGCCGGATCGACTGCCTGCCAGGCTCCGCGGCACGCCAGCCGGGGCGTCCGTCAGGCAGGAGCGCGGACTCGATCGGGTGGGCGGGATCCTCCGAGGTGATTTCCACCTCTGCCAGGCGTTCGAGGTCAAGCCAGTCGTGGTCCGGGTGGGATTTGTCCTGCCGAACCGGGGCCACCAGTCGTTTGCGCATTTTTCCGTCCTTGTCTGTCGGCTACTGCTCGATTCGCCGGGGTGAACAACTCCTGTCGGGCCAGGGCACCGCCTTCACGAGACCCAGCTTGGGCGCGACCGTCCTCAATAGCAAGGAGTTTCGAAGTCGACATGATGCCATGGTACGACGCGCAGGATCATGGCCTGGTTGGTGTCGGGATCCAGCTGGACGTGGTGCCGCGACCCGCTCCACAGATGTTTGGCGCCGGTCAGCAGGTCTTCGACGACGAAGTTGTCATGGTCGGCCAGGCCGAACTCGTGCAGGGGAATCTCGATATCGGCGCCGTGGGCATCGAAGGGATCCAGGTTGACGGCGACCAGGATCATGTTGGATCGATCCGCAGTCATCTTGCCGTAGAACAGGATGTTGTCATCATGGGCGGTATGGAAGCGCAGGTTGGTCAGTTCGTGCAGGGCCGGATTCTCCCGCCGGATGCAATTGACCTTCGCGATCAGGTCCTTGATGTTGCCCGGGCGGTCCCAGTCCCAGACCTTGTAGTCGTACTTTTCGGAGTGGAGGTACTCTTCCTTGCCGGGTACGGCAGCGTTTTCGCATAGCTCGTAGCCGTTGTACATGCCGTAGACGCTGGACAGCGTAGCGGCCAGCACGAAGCGGGAAATGAACGCGGGACGTCCGCCGCTCTGCAGGAATTCGGGCAGGATGTCGGGCGTGGTCGGGAAAAAGTTCGGACGCATGTACTCGGCCACCGGCGACTGCGTCAGTTCGGTCAGGTACTCGGTGATTTCGTGCTTGAAATTGCGCCAGGTGAAGTAGGTGTAGGACTGGCTGTAGCCGACCTTGGCCAGCATCCGCATCATCGGCGGGCGGGTGAAGGCCTCGGCCAGGAAGATCACGTCCGGGTGGTCGCGCCTGATCTCGCGGATCAGCCACTCCCAGAACGGCACCGGCTTGGTGTGCGGGTTATCGACGCGAAAGGTCTTGACGCCGAGATCGACCCAGAACAGCACGGAGTGCAAAATCTCCTTCCACAGGCCTTCCTGGTCGACGGTGTAGAAGTCGACGTTGACGATGTCCTGGTATTTCTTTGGGGGGTTCTCGGCGTACTTTATGGTGCCGTCCGGGCGGAAGCGGAACCAGTCGGGGTTGCTCTTGATCCACGGGTGGTCCGGCGAGCACTGGATGGCGAAATCGAGTGCGACTTCCATGCCGTGCGACGCCGCGGCGGCGACGAAGTGGCGGAAGTCGTCGATGGTCCCCAGGTCCTTGTGCAAGGCGGTATGCCCGCCCTCTTCGGAACCGATGGCATAGGGGCTGCCCGGATCGTTGGGGCCGGCGTTCAGCGTGTTGTCGGGGCCCTTGCGATGCGAGCGGCCGATCGGATGCACGGGGACGAAATAGATCACGTCGAAGCCCAGTTCGCGAATCTCCGGCAGCCGGCGCTCGCAATCCCTGAGGCTGGCGGGCTTGCCCGGCACCGTCCCTTGCGAGCGGTGAAACATCTCGTACCAGGCCGCATAGCGGGCGGCGACACGATCGACAAATACCTCCAGTTCCAGGTCGTAGCGACTGGCGCTGCCGCGATCGGGCCAGCGCGCCACATTGCCGCTGACTTCCTCGGACAGCAGCAACCCCCAGCGGTGCGCATAGTCGGCGGCGTCGTAGCGATCGAGGATTTGCTTGAAATAGGCCTTCCCCGGCGCATCGGCGCGCCCGGCCGCCTGTGCCACCAGTTCGCGGCCCTCGATCAATTCGAGCGTGACGTCCACGTTGGCGGCCAGCTTTTTCTGCACCTCGTCGCGCCAACTCTCGAACGCATCGCTCCATGCCTCTATGGTGTAGACGTAGCCGGTATTCTCGGTCAGCGGGAACTGGCCCTGCCAGCGGTCGAGACCGGGGTTGATGCAGGTCATCGGAACTTCCTGCCACTGCTTGTCGGCGCTGCGGCGCACCATCAGCATCACGCACAACTTGTCATGGCCGTCCTTGAACACGTCGGCCGCAACGACGAGGACATCGCCGACTTCGCGCTTGATCGCAAAACGACCGCCGTCCACTTCGGGCGACACGTTCAAGATCACGATCGGCCGACTCCTGAGGCCCGCCGTCAATGCCGCTCCAGCCGCCTCCGGCTTGTGCTGCGGCGCCTGAATCCTGGTTGTATTCGAAACGGTCTTGCCCATGACATCCCCTGTCTTCAAGTATTCACGAAAACCCGCGCCTCGCCGGGCGCCAAGTTCAAAACGTCGCCTGCCGTGATGGTTTCTCCCTTGCCACCCGGGGTCACTTCCCGCGCCACCACCACGTCGGCGTCGAGGCCCGCAATGCGTGCCTGGTGTCCATGATGAAGATCGGTATTCAGCACCGACAGCACCCACGACGGGCCGTCCCACGCCCGACGCAGCAGGCAGACCGCCGCAGGATCGCCGGTGTGCACCTGGCGCTGCGCGCCTTCCTCGTTGAGGACCGGAATGGCCGCCCGCATCCGGTTGACGGCCGCGATGTAGCCGCAGATATCGAACAGCGGCTGCTCCCAGTGCTCGGGGCGCGTATTGACAACGTCGAGCTTGCCTCGAAAGCCGTACTCGAAACCGACCGGAATCATGACGCCGCTGGAAAACACCGCGGCAAACAGGTAGCGCATCTTGTACGCGCGCTCGATCAAGGCCGGATCGCCCAGGCCTCCGCGCTGCAAGTCGGTGGCCACGCGCTCTGTGTCGTGGCTTTCCGGAAAGGCGATCGACGGCGCGATATGGCGAAACGAGTTGTATTGCTCCAGCAGCCAGGGCGACCTGAAATCCCACCAGCGCGCGCTGTTGAACATGTAATCGAATCCCGCCGAGCGCAGCGCGGTCACCTGGTCGAGCCGGCAGCCCAGGGTTTCGGCGAAAAAGGTAGCGTCATGGCGCTTGAAGCGGGCGAACGAGGTCAACATCGACCATATCTCCGCAGGCACCAGATAGGCAGCATCGCAGCGGAAGCCGCGGATGCCGCAATCGATGAAGTGGCCGATCATGTCGCCGAAATAACTGACCAGGCCTGCGCGATGGGTGTGGTCGTGGTAGTTGATTTCCGCCAGATCACCCCAGATCGTGACATTGCGGGTATCGGCGGGGTCAACGGCGCGGGGCGAACGCAAGGAGCCGTCGGATTCGCGCAGGAACCACTCCGGATGCTGCTCGGTCAGCAGCGCATCCTTGGACGTGTGGTTGACGACCAAATCCATGATCACCGAGAGGCCGTGTTCCCCCGCTTTCCAGCAGAAGGCCTTTAGCAGGTCTTCGAGCGAGTTCTCGCCATCCCACATCAGGTCATGGATGCGGTAATAATCCTTGACCGCATACAGGCTGCCCGAAAAGCCGGGGAAATGAAATGGATTGATATAGATCCAGTTGAAACCCATCGCGGCGATGCGCGGCAGATGTTCTTCCCACTGCCGAACCGACCCGCAAAGCAGCGGAAACAGATTGTAGATGCGCGGTCCACTAGACATGTTCAAATCCCCGTACCCTTTCAGCCCCGGCACACTCACTGTGCCCGTTCATGGTCACTGGCCTCTGGGCAGGCGCTTGTACAGCGCCAGAGTCTGCTCGGCGATGCTGCGCCAGGAATAGTTGTCCAGCACCCGCTGGCGGCCGGCGGCGCCCATCTTCTTGCGCAGTTCGGGGTCGCGAACCAGGCGATTGATGCCCTCGGCCAGGGCAGTGGAGAAGCCCTTGGGGTCCATCGGGTCGTGTGGCATGGTCGGCGAGATTTTCGCGTCGATCAACAAGCCGGTTTCGCCATCCACCACCACTTCGGCGATGCCGCCGACCTTGCTGCCGACCACCGCCGTGTTGCACGCCATGGCCTCCAGGTTGATGATGCCGAACGGCTCGTAGATCGACGGACAGCAGAACACCGCTGCCTGCGAATACAGGGCAATGGTGGTCGGACGACTGACCATTTCGGCAATCCAGATGATGCCGGCCCGGTGCTTCTTCAGTTCGGCAATCAGGGCCTCCAGCTCTTTCTGCAGCTCGGGCGTATCCGACTCGCCGGCGCAGAGCACCACCTGGGTGTCGGGGTCGAGTTGCGAAATGGCCTGCAACAGGTACAACAGGCCCTTCTGCCGGGTCATGCGGCCGACGAACAGGACGTAGGGTTTGGCGGGGTCGATGCCGTACTTGGCGAGGACCGATGGATCGAGCGTCGGCTTGTACTCGTCGGTATCGATGCCGTTGGGTATCACCGGAACCTTTGCCGGATCCACCTTGAACAGGCGCAGGATGTCCTCGCGCGTGCTCTTCGACACGGCCACAACGGCATCGGCCATCTCCAGCGCGGTCTTCTCGATCCAGCTCGAGAGATCGTAACCGCGCCCGATCTGTTCGCGCTTCCACGGGCGCAACGGCTCCAGCGAGTGGACGGTGATGACCAGCGGGATGCCATACAGGAGCTTGGCCATGATGCCGCCGAAATGCGCATACCAGGTGTGGCAGTGCACCACGTCGGCCTCGATGCCCTGGGTGTTGAAGGCCAGGCAGGTAGCGAGAGCCTTCAGGGGTGAAACCAGTTCCCTGGAGCAACCGTAGGCGGAGGCATCGATCTTGGTGCCGAGAACCCGGAGCTGGTCCTTGCTGAAGTCCTGCTGATGGAAGCTGCGCACCTCGACCGGGGTCAGCTTCGACAATTCACGGGAAATGTATTCGACATGGACACCCGCTCCGCCGTAAATGTTCGGCGGAAACTCGTTGGTCATCAACAGTACGCGCATTTCAAGGACTCCCTGTCCGTGTTTCCGAAAATTGCCCTGGTATCGCTTTGTTATGGGCTCGTCGTTGACCAGAATGGTGCGGACGCTCCAGTCCGTAGCAACGCCGACAAGTATATCTTGCAATGCAGCATTTTGCTTCGCCGCTCGGCGGCTCCGCCGGCGCCGCGTGAGAATCGGGCTTGATCAAGGCAGACGTGCGCCGGCGCCAGGCGGGGAGGACTCGGCGGCCATGGGGCGGCCTGGGGCTGCCAGGCGCCCGCTATTGCGGTTTCGCGGCGCCTGCCTGCAGGGCCAGCACCAACTGGTCGCGCCACGCCTGCATGCTGCCTTCGGCGAGTCCCGGCGGACTGCTGGCGCGCGATTCGGAATAGTCGCCATACACCAGCCCGAGCAGTTTTCCGTCGCAGATCAGGGGCAGCATCACGAAAGACTGCGCACCAACCAGATCGGTATACCAGCCGGGCAGCAGCCTGGCGCAGGCCGGCGAACGGGTATCCGCGACAAAGGTGTCCTGCCGGCGCGCCATGATCGCGCGGAACAGGTCCGGCTTTGGTCCGCTGCAACGGAACCTGGCGGTCACCTGGCTGGCGTTCTTGCCCACGCCGGCGATCGCGATCAGCCCCGAGGAGCTGTCGGGCAGGCAGAGCAGCGTGCGATCGAAGCTGTACCTGTCGTGGATCAGGTGCAGTACGTTCTGGATGACCTCGACCGGGATGCGGCCGTCGATGCTGTTCTTTTCCTTGGTAAGGCTGTCTCCCGCCGAGAGCACATCGAGTACGCGCTCGGAGGCCTTGCGCAGCAGCTTGCGGGCCTGTTCCACGGTGCCGGGAAAGGCCATCTCGGCCAGCAGGGTGTCGGTGGCCTGCAGGCACTTTTCGATCAACTCGCGAACCTCATCCTCCCTGAGGTGCAGCGCCCCGCGGAAGAATTCCGTTTCGTGGTTGATCTCGATCTTTTCGCGATTCTCCGGCAAACGAAACAGGGCTTCGGTGACGCGGCGGCAAAAGGACGAACACAATTGATGCCAGGCGGCGGCGTTGCCCGCAACGCGCGGCGGCGCCTTGCCGATGTCCGGAGCCAAGCTGTTTTGCAGCACGTCGGGCAGGCACCAGTGGCGGGCAATGGCCGCACCGATGGCTTCGAAACTGAGGCCCAGGGTGAGAAGCACGGCGTCGTCCTCGGTCAGGTTTCGTTCGGCCTGGAGCGCGCGACAGCGTTCGATGTCCTCATACAGATAGTAGGTTGCCATCATCCTGCCGAGGTTCTGCATGAGCCCGCATACCTGGGCCTCCTGCGCGCTGAAACGCGGGGCGTTGAGACGGGTGAGTTCGCCGGCCAGGGTGCCGCAGAAGTAGGCGGCGACGATCTCGGCATGCAACAGCTTCGACTGCGGCTTGCGCGACAGGGAGTCGAGCAGGGCCAGCGACAGGGCGACCGACTTGACGGTGTTCAGCCCCAGGATCACCAGCGCCTGGTCGATGGTCGAGATATTGCGCCCGCCGCGGGCATTGCGGCTCGAATTGGCCAGGCGCAGCAGCCTGGCGGTCAGCGCGGCGTCGCGCAGGATGGTTGCAGTTATTTCTCGCGTGCCGCCGTCAACGTCGTCACCGAGACGGCTGATGGTCTGCACCGAGGCCCCCAGACCGGCGAATCCGGGACTGCTGTCCATCCGCTGCAACAGCGTGGTGATGGCCGATTGATCCTGAGTCTCCATGGCCAGACCTTACCCGGATGCTTTTTGCCCGTCGATTTTGCAAGAGTGGTCTGGCCGCAAACCCATCAGGCCGCCACCACCATGCCGCGCCGATCCTGCAGGGGCCAGCCAGCCTCCGGGTTGGACCGGCCGCGAGGCTGCTTCGTGGTCAGTCATGGCGATCTCCCTGCAATCCCAGTTGCGCCCACAGCGCGTCAATGCGCTCTTTCACCGCCGGGTCCATGGCGATCGGGCGGCCCCACTCGCGGGCGGTCTCACCCGGCCACTTGCCGGTCGCATCGATGCCCATCTTGCTGCCGAGAGCGGCCACCGGCGAGGCGAAGTCGAGGTAGTCGATCGGCGTATTCTCGGCAATCAGGGTGTCGCGCGCCGCATCGACGCGGGTGGTCAGCGCCCAGATCACCTCGGGCCAGGAACGCACGTCGACGTCGTCGTCGGTGACAATGATGAACTTGGTGTACATGAACTGCCGCAGGAAACTCCAGATGCCGAACATCACGCGCTTGGCGTGCCCCGGATACTGCTTGCGGATGCTGACCACGGCCATCCGGTAGGAGCAGCCCTCGGGCGGCAGGTAGAAATCGGTGATCTCGGGAAACTGTTTTTGCAACAGGGGCACGAAGACTTCATTGAGGGCCAGGCCGAGCATCGCCGGCTCATCGGGCGGCTTGCCGGTATAGGTCGAGTGGTAGATCGGGTCGCGGCGCATCGTGATGCGCTGGACAGTGAACACCGGGAACTCGGCCACTTCGTTGTAGTAGCCGGTGTGGTCGCCGAAGGGACCTTCCGCGGCAGTTTCGCCGGGCTTGATGAAGCCTTCGAGGACGATCTCGCTCGAGGCCGGCACCTGCAAGTCCGAGCCGAGACACTTCACCAGCTCCGTCTTGGCGCCGCGCAACAGGCCGGCGAACTGGTATTCGGACAGCGTATCGGGCACCGGCGTGACCGCGGCCAGGATCGTCGCCGGATCGGCGCCGATCACCACCGCGACCGGGAAGGGCTCGCCGGGATGGGCCGCGCAATGCTCTGAGAAGTCCAGCGCGCCACCGCGATGCGCCAGCCAGCGCATGATGACCTTGTCGGGGGCGATGACCTGCTGCCGGTAGATGCCGAGGTTCTGTCGCGTCTTGTGCGGCCCGCGCGTGACCACCAGGCCCCAGGTGATCAAGGGCGCTGCGTCGCCAGGCCAGCAGGTCTGCACCGGCAGCCGCTCCAGATCGACATCCGCCCCTTGCCATACCACCTCCTGGCAGGGCGCCGAGTTCACCAGCTTAGGCGCCATGTTGAGTACCAGTTTCAGCACCGGCAGTTTGTCCCAGGCGTCCTTGAGGCCCTTGGGCGGCTCGGGCTCCTTGAGGTACGCCAGCAGCGTGCCGACCGCGCGCAAGCGCGTCTTCCAGTCGAGGTCGGCCGCCTCGTCGCCTTCCGCGGCGGCGATGCCGAGGGCGACACGGCGCGGGGTGCCGAACAGGTTGGCCAGCACCGGCATCGAATGCCCCTTCGGCTTTTCGAACAGCAGGGCCGGCCCGCCCGCACGCAGCACGCGATCGGCGATTTCGGTCATTTCCAGGTATGGATCGACTTCCACGGCAATCCGCTTGAGCTCGCCAAGCGCTTCGAGTTGGGCAATGAAATCGCGCAGGTCGGAATACTTCATGGGGTGAGTGTAACTGCCGGCGTCATTGCTGCAGCAACCACGGCTTGAGGTTTAGCTCGGCGACAATCCCGGCGAAGATCGCCGCGCCGAACCAGTTGTTGTGCCGAAAGGCGGCAAAGCAGCCTTCGCGGCTGCGATCGCGGATCAGCGTGTAGTGATAGCCCGCCAGTGCGGCGGCGACGGCCAGTCCGGCGAAATACAGGGTGCCGTAGGCCAGCCGCTGGCCGATACCCGCGAGGATGCCGAGCGTGGCCAGGTAGCAGAGCATCACTGCCGCCACGTCGAAGCTGCCGAAAGTGATGGCCGCCGTGCGGATGCCGATCTTGAGGTCATCCTCGCGATCCACCATGGCGTATTCGGTGTCGTAGGCCAGTGCCCAGAAGATGTTGGCGACCAGCAGCGTCCAGCCCAGTTCGCCGACCTCGCCGGTCACCGCGGCAAATGCCATGGGAATGCCGAAGCCGAAGGCGACGCCGAGGTAGGCCTGCGGCAGGGCGAAGAAGCGCTTGGTGAAGGGATAGCTCGCGGCGAGGAACACGGCGATCACGGCCAGCCACCAGACCTGCCGGAGTATCGGCAGGATCAGCAGGAAGGAACAGCAGACCAGCACGGCTGCCAGCACCAGCGCCTCGCGCGTGGAGAGCTTGCGCGTCGCCAGCGGCCTGTCCCTGGTGCGCTCGACATGCGGATCGAAATCGCGGTCGACATAGTCGTTGATGACGCAGCCGGCAGAGCGCATCAGCAGCGTACCCAGCGCGAAGATCCAGGCAAGCATCCAGTGCGGCTGCCCCTTGCTGGCGATCCACAGCGCCCAGAAGGTCGGCCACAGCAACAGCAGCGTCCCGATCGGCTTGTCCAGCCGCATCAGCTTTTCGTAGAGGTCGAGGCGCTGCTTGAGTTCGGCGGGGGTCATGTGGTGCCTGGTGTCCGTGTCGAGTATGGGAATTCCGATTTACGCCGTCAGCTTTGCGCTCGCCAGTCGATTCAGGCTGACGCCCTGCTCGGCGGCTTCTGTCGCCAGGGCGCGATGCACTTGCGGCGGAATGCGCACGCGGAACTCGCCGCTGTAGTGCTTCTCGGCCAGGGGAGCGGGGATGGCCTCACCGGTCGATTGCATGTCGGCCACGGCTTCGGACACGACGCGCCGGATTCCTTTCAGCGCGGCTTCCGGAGTCCTGGCCAGCCACGACAACGAGGGAAATTCCGCGCACAGGCCAATGTGTTCGCCGTCCTCGGCCGACCATGTGACGCGATAGGTGTAGTGATCAACGCTCATTGCGCAGTCCCTCCAGTTTGTCGATTGCAAGCAGCACCTGCCTGACCTGATACGCCTTGGCCTTGCCTTTGTCGTCCTGGATGTTGATCCGAGGATCGCCCACCCAGGGCGTCTTGAAGATGGCGTGACTGGTGCCCGACTGGCGCGGCTTCCCGAAATGCGCCTCGCAAACCTTCTTGAGATCGCCGAACCGCACATTGCTTGGTTCGCGCCGCATCTGGCCGAGGATTTTGGTGGAAGACGCCATGGATCAATGGTACCAATAGCGGCACCACTTTTCAACTCGATGATCAAGGATGGCGGCCCGGCGTTACGCCTTCAGCAATTCTTCGCGCCCGCCCAGCCAGCGTTTCAGATGCGCGGCGGCGGCCTGCGGTGCATTGTGCAGCATGTCATCCGCCACGGCGCGCGCCTGCTCGACCAGCGCGGCGTCCTGCAGGTCGGCATAGCGCAGCAGCGGCAGGCCGCTTTGCCGCGCGCCGATGAATTCGCCCGGGCCGCGCAGGCGCAGGTCTTCGCGGGCGATCTCGAAACCGTCGCTGCTTTCGAAGACCACTTTCAGCCGCGCCCGCGCCAGTTCGCCCAGCGGCTGGGCGTAGAGCAGGATGCAGGCCGATTGTGCCGTGCCGCGCCCGACGCGGCCGCGCAACTGGTGCAGTTGCGCGAGACCGAAGCGCTCGGCGTGTTCGATCACCATCAGGCTGGCATTGGGCACGTCGACGCCGACTTCGATCACTGTCGTCGCCACCAGCACATGGATTTCGTTCGCCACGAAGGCGGCCATCACAGCGGCTTTCTCGGCCGTCCTGAGGCGCCCATGGACAAGGCCGATCTTGAGGTCGGGCAGGTCGGCCGCGAGGCGGGCGAAGGTCTCCTCCGCCGTCTTAAGCTGCAAAACGGCGATTTGGCTCCGGCCGCTGCGCTTAACGTTCGCATCGCTCGCGTTAGCCTCCGCCGAAACTCCGTTTTCTTCAATCAGCGGACAGACCCAGTAGGCCTGGCGCCCGGCGCGGCAGGCTTGATGCACCCGCGCCACAACCTGGTCGCGCCGGGCTTCCGACACCAGCTTCGTCGTGACCGGCGTGCGGCCGGGCGGCAGTTCGTCGAGCACGGAGACATCCAGGTCGGCGTAGTAGCTCATGGCCAGGGTGCGCGGAATCGGCGTCGCCGACATCGCCAGTTGATGCGCAAAGAGACCCTTTTCCTTCAGCGCCAGGCGCTGGCGCACGCCGAAGCGGTGCTGCTCGTCGACAATCGCCAGGCCGAGACGGGCGAACTCGACCTTGTCTTCGATCAGGGCATGGGTGCCGATCGCGACGGGCGTCTCGCCGGCGGCGACTCTTGCGATCGCCGCTTCCTTCTCGCGCTTCTTGAGGCTGCCGGTGAGCCACGCCACTTCCAGGCCGAGCGGTTGCAGCCATGCCGCCAGCTTGCGGTAGTGCTGCTCGGCGAGGATTTCGGTGGGCGCCATCAGTGCCGCCTGATGGCCGGCTTCGACCGCATGCAGCATCGCCAGTGCGGCGACCACCGTCTTGCCGCTGCCGACATCGCCCTGCAACAGGCGCTGCATCGGATGCGGCTCTGCAAGATCCGTCGCGATCTCTCGCCAGGCGCGCTGCTGTGCCTTGGTCAGGCGAAACGGCAACGAGGCCAGCAAGGCACGGGTCAGCTTCCCCGTCGCCGCCAGCCGCGGTGCGCCGCGCGCCCGGCGCGCGGTGTAGGCGCGCCGCAGGCTGAGTTGCTGGGCCAGCAGTTCGTCGAACTGCACGCGGCGCCAGGCCGGATGGACGCGGGATTCCAGCACTGCCTGCGTCACTTCGGGCGGCGGCCTGTGCAGAAAATGGATGGCGGCGGCGAACTCGGGCAGGTCCAGGCTGTCGCGCAGGGCCGGGGGCAGCGTGTCCGCGAGGTCGGCCGAGTTCAGGGCCTTGTCGATCAAGCGCCGCAGCGTCGCCTGACCAAGGCCGGCCGTGGTCGGATAAACGGGGGTCAACCGATCCGGCAGCACTTCGCCATCGTGCATGAGGTGGAAGCGCGGATGGATGATCTCGGGCCCGAGATAACCGTCGTGCAACTCGCCGAAAATCCGCAGGCGCGCGCCGGGTTGCAGAACCTTCTGCTGGCTCGGATAGAAATTCAGGAAGCGCAGAATCAGCTGCGCCCCGCCGTCGCGCACCCGTGCCAGCAACTGGCGGCGCGGCCGGTAGGCGATCTCGCAGTGGACCACCTCGACCTCGAACTGTGCCGCAACGCCGGGCTGCGCATCGTGCAGCGCCGTGATGCGGGTCTCGTCCTCGTAGCGCAGGGGCAGATGCAGAATGAAATCGGCATCGGTGCGCAGGCCCAGCCTGGCCAACCGGGCCGCGAGGGTGTTGGCTTTTTCGGCCTTCCGTTCAGCCAAGAACGAGCACGGCGTCGGCCTCGACCAGCGCGCCGCGCGGCAATTCCTTGACGCCGACCGCGGCGCGCGCCGGGTACGGCTCGCTCAGGTAATTGGTCATGGTTTCATTGACCCTGGGGAAGTTCACCAGGTCGGTCAGGTAGATGTTGAACTTCACCGCGTCGTTCAGCGTGACGCCCGCAGCCGCGGCGACGGCCTTGAGGTTCTCGAAGACGCGCACGATCTGGGCATCGATGCCATCGGCCATCTGCATGCTGACCGGATCGAGGCCGATCTGGCCCGACAGGTAGATCGTGTTGCCGGCCTGCACGGCCTGGGAGTAGGTGCCGATGGCAGCAGGGGCGGCGGAGGTGGAGATGATTTTGCGGCTCATGGCGACCTTTCAGGCGGAAGTGAAGTTGTAGTCGAGGCGAGCGCGCGAGGGCTCCGCCACCAGTGTTCCAATGCGCGGGCTGTCAATCTGCATGGCGCTGACCTGTTCACTTTCTGGTGGACACCAGCAGGCCACCATCGAGGCCGAGTTCCTTCAGCTTGGCGCGTGCCGCGTCGGCTTCTGCCCGCGTCGCGAAGGGGCCGACATGGACGCGCGCTTCGATGCTCGACGGGATACCGTGCAGTTCCAGTTTGGCGCGCAAATCCTCGGCGTTGGCCAGGTTGCCGAAAACGCCCATTTGCAATGCGAACTGGCGTTCGCCGGCCTGGGTGATCGGCCGCGAGGCAGGAGCGCGCCGCGCGCCGCCAGGCGCAGCGGCCAGTTCGCGTGCCGGGTCCGGCCGCGCGGCGGGCGATGCAGCGGACGGCAGCGGTTCCGAGGGGCGAATCGACACCGGGCGACTGCTGGCCGGTCGGGTCAGAGGCTTTTCCGCGGGCAGCGGTTGCAGCGGCGGCGCACCCGGCGAAGCGCTACCCTCCGCCACGGCCTTTTCGTCGGCTTTCGCCACCGCCGCGGACTCCGGCCTCGCCTCGGCAGCAGGCTCGGCCGGCTTCGTCTCCGCGGCGGGAACTGCAGCGAGCTGCTCCCTGGCGGCCTGCGTCGCCGCAGGCGCTTCGCTCCCGGCTGACAGGGCGGCCACCTTGGCAGGCGCCGGCTGACTCGGTGCGTTGATCGCATCGAACATCGCCAGGCTGCCGAGCAGGGCGACCACCATCACGGCGGCAATGGCGATGCGATTGAGAAGACGCCGCTTCAGGGCGTCGTCAGCCGTGGAGTCGGTTTCCGGAGTCGGTGTTTCGTTCATCGCGATCCTCGCCCTGTTGGTGACGCTCAAATTCCGCTCCGCCGCGTGCCAGCGCGGCTACCAGTTCCGCTTCGCCGATGGAGATGCCGCAGTGTCCGGCAATACCGGTGGCCGGCATGCCTTGCTGCGCCAGCGCCATGGCCTCGTTGTAGAGGGGCGACACGTTGTGCGCGGCCTTGAGCCGCGAAACCTCCTCCCCCAGGCGCGTCAGTTCCTCGCGCAGCAGAGCACCCTCGCGCCGCAGGCTCTGGAGTTCGACCTCGACACTCGACCGCGCCAGTTCCCGCGCAAACTCCGGCGCCGGCTGCGCCACCGCGGCATCGGCCGGCGAGCCGACACGCCCGTGCGCGATATCCGGCTGCGCGCCATCGCGACGCTTTGCCGCCACCCTGAACAGGCGCATCACGGACAGCACCAGATAGACACCGACAATGGCTGCAACAATCAGCACAATGTCGCGCCAGCCGATGCCGCCGATGAAGTCGAACTCCATCATGCGCAGATCTCCAGGGCCTGGTCGATGTCCCACAGGATGTCGTCCAGGGTTTCCAGTCCGACCGAGAGGCGCACCATGTCGGGTGTCACCCCGGAGGCCTGCTGATCGGTTGCCGACAGCTGCCGGTGGGTGGTCGACGCCGGATGGATGACCAGCGTCTTGGCATCGCCTATGTTCGCCAGATGGGAGCAGAACTGCAGTGCATCGATGAAACGCTCGCCGGCCTGCTGCCCGCCCTTGATGCCAAACGCGAGGATGGCCCCCGCCCGGACCTGCCCGTTGGCGGCAAGGTAGCGCTGCGCCAGCGCATGGCCGGGACTGGCCGGCAGGCCGGGGTAATTGACCCAGGCCACGCGCGAATGGCTTTCCAGATGCCGGGCCACGGCGAGGGCGTTCTCGCAATGCCGCTCCATGCGCAGCGGCAGCGTCTCGATGCCCTGCATCAGTTGCCAGGCCGAAAACGGCGACAGCGCCGGACCGAAGGTGCGCAGGGTTTCCATGCGCGCCTTCATGGTGAAGCCGAAATCGCCGAAGGTCTCGTAAAACCGGACGCCGTGATAGCCCGCCGAAGGCTCGGTCATGCCGGGAAACTTGCCGTTGCCCCAGTCGAAATGCCCGGACTCGATCACCACGCCACCCAGCGTGGTGCCGTGCCCGCCGAGGAACTTGGTCGCCGAGTGCACGATGATGTCGGCGCCGTGGCGGAAGGGCTGACACAGGCAGGGCGAGGGGACGGTGTTGTCGATGATCAGCGGCACGCCATGGGCGTGGGCAATCGCGGCCACCGCCTCGATGTCGAGCACGTTGAGCCGCGGATTCGCCACCGTTTCGGCAAACAGGCATTTGGTGTTGTCCGACAACGCGGCGCGGAAGTTTTCCGGATCGTCGGAATCGACGAACACGGTCTCGATGCCCAGCTTGCGCAGGCTGACATCGAGCTGCGAAAAGCTGCCGCCGTAGAGCGAACGCGCGGCGACGATGCGGTCACCGGCCTCGCACAGCGTCAGCAGCGCGACCATCTGCGCCGCCAGCCCGGTGGCCGCGGCGACCGCCGCACGACCGCCTTCGAGCGCCGCCATGCGTTCCTCGAAGGCGGCAACGGTGGGGTTGCCGATCCGCGAATAGACGTTGCCGAAGGTTTGCAGGTTGAACAGGCTCGCCGCGTGTTCCGCAGAATCGAAAACGAAGGAAGTGGTCTGGTGGATCGGCAAGGCGCGCGCACCGGTGGCCGCGTCCGGCTGGGCGCCGGCATGCAGGCAGAGCGTTTCGATACCGTAGTGGCGATCCGTCATGAAATGATGGTGAGGGCAGATTGGATTGATAATAGCGGCCCTGCCAGCCCCCATAAAAAGCGATCAACCCCCTGTTTGACCCATGTTTCTCCTGAAGCATCCAGGGCAACTCCATAACCGGCCAAGGGAACACTGATGAACGAAGAACTGCTGATCGGCCTCGTGTCGATTTCCGACCGCGCCTCCAGCGGCGTGTATGAAGACAAGGGCATCCCCGCGCTGCGCGAATGGTTCGGCCAGGCGCTCAGCTCTCCCTGGCGCACGGAAACGCGCCTGATCCCGGACGAGCAGGCGGAAATCGAACAGACCCTGATCGAGCTCTGCGATGTCGTCGGCTGCCACCTCGTGCTGACCACCGGCGGCACCGGCCCGGCGCTGCGCGACGTGACCCCGGAAGCGACGCTGGCCGTGGCGCACAGGCTGATGCCCGGCTTCGGCGAGCAGATGCGGCAGATCTCGCTGGCCTTCGTGCCGACCGCGATCCTGTCGCGGCAGGTCGGCGTGATCAGAGGCCAATCCCTGATCCTCAACCTGCCGGGGCAGCCGAAGTCGATCAAGGAAACGCTGGAAGGCGTCAAGGATGCCGAAGGCAGGCAGCTCGTGGCAGGCATCTTCGCCGCCGTGCCCTACTGCCTCGATCTGATCGGCGGGCCGTATGTGGAGACCCGCGAGGCGGTGGTCAAGGCATTCAGGCCGAAGTCGGCGCTGCGTCCCGCGGCAGGCACCCCTGCGCCGTGACCGGCGGGACGATCAACTGAAGGACTGCACCAGGAAATTCGCCACGACGAAATCGGCGCCGGTCGCGATCGTCTCCTGCGGGTGCAGGCGGGCATTCTTGTCGTCGAGGGAAAACACCAGCGCCACCTTGTCTTCGAGCGCGTTGGCCGGCAGGGCCATGCGGGCGTACTCGCCGACGTGAAGGACATCCAGCAGCAGCGCTTCGGTGTGCAGGCCACCCGCATCGGCGAATACCGCACGCGGCGTCTTGGATATTGTCTCAATGCCGACCGAGCCCTGGTTCGACCCGGTGCGAACGTAGCGCCGGACGATGCCGATCAGCCAGTTCTCGCCGCCCTCCGGCTGCATCCCGATCAGGGCGCCGATGCGAATCCAGTCGTGGCGGGCAAGGCTCACCTGCGCACCGAGGCCGCCCAGGCTGACGTCATCGATCACCCAGGTTTCGAGTGCCTCGCTGCCGTCGCTGCCGGAAAGTCGCTGATGCACGGCGGCCAGCCCATTGATGACTTTCAGCGGGGAACTGGTCCGATGCCGGGCGTTGTTGCGCATCGGCGGCTTGGGCGCCCAGCACAGCGCCAAGTGTTCCAGCACCGGAAGCACCACATCGACCTCGTACTGCGCCCCGAGGTTGATGCCCGGCGGCACGCGTCCTTCGCTGCGAATCTGTTCGATGGTCTTTGCCACCGCCTCCACCGCCCGCGTACCGTTGAAGAAGCGCAAGGTCGGAGTCACCTCGGGCAGCTTGGCGAGCCGGGTCGGCGGCAGCGGCTTGGCCACATCCACCCAGTACACGTTCTCCGGTCGGACCTGCCGAATCAGCGAAAAGTAGGGCAGAAAATAAGCAATGAAGCGCTCGGCAATTTCGATTGCCAGCGGCTGCAGCTTGTCCATTGATGTGGCATAAAAAACCAGTACCTTGAGGTATTCCGCCTCAATGCATGTCGCGGCGCCGCCGGCATAGAGCTGCAGCGGCTTCTGTTCGACTTTCGCCTCGACGGCGGCCAGATAGATGCCGCCCAGCGTCGTCCAGAAGTCCGCATCGATCGGCCCGTAGCGAAACTGCTTCCATTTCAGCTGGGCCGCCAGCGCAACGATCAGGCGACCGTAAAGCAGCGGCAGTTGCGCGCGGATCGCATCCGCCTCCTTCTTGTCCGCCTCCTTCTTGTCCGCCGCGGCAAAGCGGGCAAGACAGTCACGATAGCCGGCAACGAGCTGCTCCCAATAGCCGTGGCTGAACTGCCATTGCCGCGCTTCCAGCGCGCGACTGGAACCGCCCAGGGCAGGGTAGTCGCGGCCGAGACGACGCGCCTGCGCCACGGCAGCTTCGTCAAGCCTGAATACCAGTTCCAGGCGCCGCGGCAGCTTGACGCTCGCGTCTTCAGCCAGCGACTCAAGCCAGGCACCCGCATCTTCCACCGCACCCAGCGGATCGCGGCTGGCGATCTCGGCAAGAATGCGCTTCGCTTCGCTGGCGTCGGCGAGAGGATGAATCGTCTTGTTGGAAAAGAATCCGAGCATGGCAGGTCTGTCCCGTCAGTTTGCACCAGCATAACGCGTTAGCCGCGCCCTGTCATTGCTGCGCCAGCCACTGTGCCAGCAGCGTCAGTCCCCAGGCGACGCCAAAACCGGTGAGGTCGGATGCGCTGGCGCCCAGCCCGCCGCCGCAACTCGACGCCGAAAGATCGATGTGCAGCCACGGCCGCCGTCGGGTGAAGCGTTGCAGGAAGCGCGCGGCCAGGATATGGTCGGCCTCGCCATCCAGCGTGCATTGCTTGACATCGGCCACCTTCGAATCCAGCGCCGAATCGTAGTCCTCGTCGTGCGGGAAAACGCAGATGCGCTCGCCGCTGGCGCGGCCCGCCGCCACGGCCAGGGAGGCCAGCGCCTCGCTGCTGGCAAACACCCCCGAGTAGCGCGCGCCCAATGCAACATGCATGGAACCGGTGAGCGTGGCGAAATCGATCACCAGGGCGGGCCCGGCCTTGCCGCCGCGTTTTGCGCCAGTCGCCATCAGCAGGGTGTCGGCCAGCACCATGCGGCCTTCGGCGTCGGTGTGCACCACCTCGATGGTGGTGCCGTCCAGCGCCGTAACGATGTCGTTCTGCTTGTAGGCGCCAGGCGACAGGTGGTTGTGGGCAATTGCCAGCCAGCAGTCGATGGCCACCGGCACCTTGATCTCGGCCGCAGCCAGCGTCAGCGCCAGGGCCACCGCGGAACCGTTCATGTCCTCGTGCATGCCGGCCATGTAGCGGGCTGGCTTGAGGTTGTGGCCGCCGGTATCGAAACAGATGCCCTTGCCGACCAGCGCCACGTTCCCTTTCGGCGCATCGGGTTTCCATGACAAATGCACAATGGCGGCATCTTCGTGATGCGAGCCCTGCGCCACGGCGCAGAAAGCGCCGGCGCCCATTTTCTTCAAGCGCCTGAAATCGAACTCCTCGACAGCCAGCCCCGCGGCCGACGCCGCACGGCGAATGCGCCGGCGATAGGTGGCCGGCGTCAGTTCGTTGGGGGCCAGCGCGGTCAGCTCCCGCGCCAGCAGGTTGGCGCGCGCCAGGGCGCATACCGGGACCAGGTCGGACGTCGCCAGGGAACTGAAAAGATCGATCCGCGCCAGGATCACGGCCGGCTTCTTCTTGCGGGTCGGCAACGGCACGCCGTTGATCAGCGCCACATAGGCGGCATCGCGCGCCACATCGGCCATGCCTGCGCCGGCGGCCACCCAGATCGCCAGCGACCTCGGCGTCTCGTCCAGCAACAGCATCGCGGCCTTGCGCAAGCGCGTCAGGCGCTCGAAGCGCGACAGCTCGTGGTCCGCCATGACCAGAGCCAGGCGCCGGCCGTCGGGCAGATCAAGGGCCAGCGGCGTCTTGGCCAACTCCCGCGGTTTCATCGCCTTGCGCTTCAACACCGCCAGCCACAAGTCCTTCTGCGGCAGGTCAGCCGGCAAGGCATCTCCGACCGGTAAAATGACGAGGCCATGGGAGGCGCCGTTCAGTTGCGAATACCGGCGTGGCGCCTGCGAGGCGATGCGGGGGAGCGTCATGAACACTGGCAAATCCAGTAAAATCGGGCCTCGATTATATGTCCCTGGTCCCGCCGTCGCTTCCCATGCGCCCCTACCTTGATCTGATGCGCCACGTGCTCGACCACGGCGATGAAAAGTCGGACCGCACCGGAACCGGGACCCGCGCAGTATTTGGTTGGCAGATGCGCTTCGACCTGGCTGCGGGTTTCCCGTTGCTCACGACCAAGAAGCTCCACCTGCGCTCGATCATTCACGAGTTGCTGTGGTTCCTGCAGGGCGACACCAACATCCGCTATCTCAGGGAAAACGGCGTCTCGATCTGGGACGACTGGGCCGATGTCGACGGCAACCTCGGCCCGGTGTATGGCCATCAATGGCGGCACTGGCCCGCCGGCGACGGCCGGGAGATCGATCAGATCGCGCAGCTCATCGAGGGCCTCAAAGAGAATCCGGATTCGCGCCGGCATATCGTCTCGGCCTGGAACCCGGCCGACATCCCGCGCATGCAACTGCCTCCCTGCCACGCCCTGTTCCAGTTCCATGTCGCGCCGGCGAAAGGGCCGGGGCAGGCGCCCAGGCTGAGCTGCCAGCTTTACCAGCGCAGCGCCGACATTTTTCTCGGGGTGCCCTTCAACATCGCTTCGTATGCGCTCCTGACCATGATGGTTGCCCAGGTTTGCGAGCTTGCGCCGGGTGATTTCGTGTGGACCGGCGGCGACTGCCATCTCTATTCCAACCATGTCGAGCAGGCCCGCCTGCAGCTCTCCCGCGAGCCGCGCCCGCGCCCGCTCATGCGCCTGAACCCCGCCGTGAAGGACATCTTCGGCTTCCGCTACGAAGACTTCAAGTTGGAAGGCTACGACCCGCATCCGCACATTTCCGCGCCGGTGGCCGTGTGAGCGTGCCGCCGCCGGACCGCCCCAAGGCGGGACCATTCAGACCCGGAGAAGGCCAGGCCGACGAACCGGTGTCACCCCCTTCTCGGGAAACGGGGCAGGGGGGAAAGCCTCTTCTGCTTTGCGGTGACATCGGCGGAACAAAGTCGCTGCTGGGTCTGGCCCAGAACGGCGAACTGGTGCTCGACCGCCGTTACGCCAACGCCGACTTTCCGGATTTCGCCGGCGTGCTCGCGGCCTTTTTTGCCGATACGCAGACCGTTCCATCGGTGATCAGCGGCGGCTGCCTGGCGATAGCCGGCCCGATCGCCGACGATGGCCGCTCGGCGCGGCTGACCAACCTGCCGTGGAGCATTGACGACGCTGATCTGTCGCAGCGCTTCGGCCTGCCCGGCTTGACGCTGGCCAACGACTTCGCCGCCGCTGCGCTGGGCGCCGTCACTTCGTCCCCGGCGCATCGATTCACCCTGCAGGAAGGCGAACCCCTTGGCACCGCGCGGCGCCTGGTGGTCGGCGCCGGCACCGGGCTGGGCATGTCCATTGTCTTGCCGCAAGGAGAAGCATGGCGGGTAGTTCCCGGCGAAGGCGGCCATATCGCCTTCGCACCGGCTGACGAGGAGCAGATGGCGCTTTGGAGCTTCCTGCGCGCGCGGCACGGCCGCGTTACCTGGGAACGCGTGGTATCGGGGCCGGGCCTGGCGGCCATCCACGAGTTCGTCGCCGGCGTCGAACTGCCGCCCGAGGAAATCGCCACACGCGCAATGGCCAGCCCGAATGGCGCCGAACGGCGCTCGCTGGACCTGTTCCTCGCCGCCTATGGCGCCTTTGCCGGCGACATGGCGATGGCCTGCCTGGCGCGCGGCGGGGTCTTCCTTGCCGGCGGCATCGCCGCCAAGCTCCTGCCCGTGCTGCGCCAGAGCGGCTTCCTCGCCGCCTTCAACGCCAAGGCCGAACACGCCGCAATCGCTGCGCGCATGCCAATCCACGTCGCCACGGATCCGCTGCTCGGACTGCATGGCGCGCTGCACCTGGCATGCGACTGAGCGCCAGTTTCGGTAAGATTCATGCGAAAACAGGCGTTGCCCTTGACGATTGTCAATACCGTGTAACGCAATTGGCGCACTATCGCAACCGAGTATTTTCCACAATCAGGAGAGAGTAAGCATGGCAACCACCAAGAGCACCACAACAAAGAGTTCGCCCGCCAAACGTCCGGCGCCGGTGGCGAAGCCTGCCGTAGCCAAGGCCAAGCCGGCAACCAAGACGGCTGCCAAGCCGGAACCGGTAGCCAAGGCCAAGGTTGCGCCCACCGCCGCCGTAGCGAAACCCGCTGCGAAACCGGCTGCGCCGCGTGCGAAGAAGCCAGCCAGCATCTCGCCGGAGCAACGGCAGTACTACGTTGAGGTCGCCGCCTACCACATCGCCGAGCGCCGCGGTTTCCATCCCGGCAACGATAGGGACGACTGGGCCCAGGCGGAAGCCGAGATCGATCGCCTGCTGGCCGAAGGGCTGCTGGGGCGCTAGGCGGAGGTTTGCAGCCGGCCCTGAATCAGGCCGGTAGAAACACCAGTGCGGCCAAAGGCGGCAATGTCAGCGTCAGCGAGGCCGGGAAGCCCATCCAGGGCACGGGTTCGGCGTTGACTCGGCCGCCGTTGCCCATGTCGCTGCCGCCATAGAGCGCCGAATCGGTATTCATTCGCTCCAGGTAGTCCTGAGCCTGCGGCACGCCGAGACGGTAGCCGTGGCGCGGCACCGGCGTGAAGTTGAGCACGATCACGGCATAGCGGCCATCCCGCGAGCGGCGTATCCAGCTCACCACCGACTGATCCGCGTCATGGCAGTCGATCCACTGAAAGCCGGCCGAGGAAAAATCCAGCTCGTGCAATGCCGGTTCGTTCACGTACAGATGGTTGAGTTCGGCCGCCAGGCTCTGCAGCCCGGCGTGCAACGGGTATTGCAGCAAATGCCAGGGCAGTTCTTCGCCCGGGCGCCATTCCGACCCTTGCCCGAGTTCGGCACCCATGAACTGCAGCTTCTTGCCGGGTGACGTCATCTGGTAAGCCAACAACAGCCGCAGGTTGGCAAAGCGCTGCCACTCGTCGCCCGGCATCTTCGCCAGCAGGGAACCCTTGCCATGCACCACTTCGTCGTGCGACAGCGGCATCACGAAGTTCTCGGTGTAGGCATAAAGTTGGCCGAACGTCAGCCGCTCGTGCACGTAGCGTCGATACACCGGGTCACGCTGCATGTAGTCCAGCGTGTCGTTCATCCAGCCCATGTTCCACTTCATCGAGAAACCCAGGCCGCCAAGCCAGGTCGGTCGCGACACCATCGGCCATGCCGTCGATTCTTCCGCAATGGTCAGCGCGCCGGGGAAGTCGGCATGCACCATTTCGTTCATTTCGCGCATGAAGGCCAGGGCTTCGAGATTCTCGCGCCCGCCATACATGTTGGGTGTCCACTCGCCTTCCTTGCGGGAGTAGTCGAGATAGATCATCGAGGCCACCGCATCGACGCGCAAGCCGTCGATGTGGAACTCGGACAACCAGTAGCAGGCCGAGGAAAGCAGGAAGCTCTTGACCTCGTTGCGGCCGAAGTTGAAGACATGCGTGCCCCAGTCGGGATGCACCTTCTGCTTTGGATCATGGTGTTCAAACAAAGCCGTGCCATCGAAGTGGGCCAGCGCCCAGTCGTCGGATGGAAAATGGCCCGGCACCCAGTCGAGGATGACGCCGATGCCGGCTTGATGCAGGCGGTCGACCAGAAAACGCAAGTCGTCGGCGCTGCCGAAGCGCGAGCTCGGCGCAAAGAATCCGGTGCATTGATAGCCCCAGGACTCGTCGAGCGGATGCTCCATGATCGGCATGAATTCGACGTGCGTGTAGCCCTGCTGCAGCAGATAGGGCACCAGCCGCTCGGACAGCTCGCGGTAGCTGTAGAAACTGTTGTCGGGGTGGCGCATCCAGCTGCCGAGATGCATCTCGTAAATGCTCATGGGCGCCGACAGCCAGTCGCGCGCGGCGCGCGCTTCCATCCAGGCGCCGTCGTTCCAGGCATGCGCGGCGTCAGGCGTCACGCAGCAGGCCGTAGCCGGACGCCGCTCGAAGCTGCGCGCAAAAGGATCGGTCTTCAGCAGCAGCGCCCCGCTGCCGCGTACCCGGATCTCGAAGCGATACATCGTGCCGGCGGCGAGTTCGGGAATGAACAATTCCCAGACGCCGGAACCGCCCAGGGTCGTCATGGGATGAATGCGGCCATCCCAGCTATTGAATTCACCCACCACCGAGACCCGCTCGGCATTCGGCGCCCAGACCCGAAAGCAGACGCCGGCGATTCCATCGCGGGTTTCCGGCACCGCGCCAAGGGTGCGCCACGCCTGGCGCAAGCGCCCCGAGTTGAACAGAAACAGATCATCATGCGGCGGCTGTGGGACAAAGGCATAGACGTCGTACTGCGTCACGCCATCGACCTTCAGGCGCCACGGCCGGGGCGGCGGCAAAGCTCCCTGCCACTCAAAGAGATCCGAGTCGCTGCGGCGTTTCAGCGGCGCCCATTCGCCATTGGCCAGTTCCACGGAAATCGATGCCACATGCGGGCGGTATACCCGCAAACGCCAGCCCGCACCTTTGGCATGGAGCCCCAGCACGGAGAAGGGATCGTGTTCGCGCGCTTCAAGCAACGCGGCGCAGGAAATGTTCGGCATAGGTATAATTCAAAGGATTGGAAGAAAATTTTCAGTATCGTTCACATTGTACCCGCAACGGAGAAATTGCCATGTCGCCGATCCCAGAAAAGGATGGTGCTGCCCCTTCCACCAAGCTGTCGGCCAAGGCAGCGCTTCGCTCCAAGGATGTTCACAAACTCACCGACAGCGCCTTCGCCATCGTCTTGGCCGGCGGGCGCGGCAGCCGTCTGATGCAGCTCACCGACTGGCGGGCCAAACCGGCGGTCCCTTTCGGCGGAAAATTCCGCATCATCGACTTCACCCTGTCCAATTGCGTCAACTCGGGCATCCGTCGTATCGGCGTCGCCACGCAGTACAAGGCGCAGAGCCTGATCCAGCACCTGCAACGCGGCTGGAGCTTTCTCGACGGCCGCTTCCATGAGTTCGTGGATATCCTGCCGGCCCAGCAGCGGGTCAGCGAGGACTGGTATCAGGGCACGGCCGATGCGGTATTCCAGAACCTCGACCTGATTCGCCGCAACAAGCCCGAGTACGTGGTGGTCCTGTCCGGCGATCACGTGTACAAGATGGACTACGACATCATGCTCGCCGAGCATGCGGCGCGCGGCGCCGATCTCAGCGTGGCCTGCATCGATGTGCCCCTGGCCGACGCCAGCGAATTTGGCGTGATTCACGTCGACGCCAACCAGCGCATTGCGGCCTTCGTCGAGAAGCCGGCAAACCCGCCGCCGATGCCGGGCCGTCCCGACCGCGCGCTGGCCAGCATGGGCATCTATATTTTCAATGCCGAGTTCCTCTATGAGCAGTTGATCCGCGATCAGGACGACCCCGGCTCGTCGCACGACTTCGGCAAGGACATCATTCCGCACTCCGTCGATCGCTATCGCCTGTTTGCCCACAATTTCGTCGACTCCTGCGTCGGCATGGACGATTCGGGCATTCCCTACTGGCGCGATGCCGGCACCATCGATGCCTATTGGGAGGCCAACATGGAACTGACCAAGGTCACCCCCGAGCTGAACCTTTACGACGACGACTGGCCGATCTGGACGCATCAGGAACAATTGCCGCCGGCCAAGTTCGTCTTCGACGATGACGGCCGGCGCGGCATGGCGGTCGATTCGCTGGTTTCGGGCGGCGACATCATCAGCGGCGCCCTGGTACGCAAGTCCCTGCTGTATTCGCGCGTGGTGGTGCATAGCTACGCGCAGATCGAGGACTCGGTGATCCTGCCCCAGGTCGACGTCGGCCGCCGGGCAAAGCTGCGCCGGGTGGTGGTGGACAAGCACTGCCGGATTCCCCCGGACACGACCATCGGCTACGACCTCGAAGCCGACCGGCAGCGCTTTCATGTCAGTGAAAAAGGCATCGTCCTGGTGACGCCGGAGATGCTCGGACAGCGGGTGCATTTCATCCGGTAGTCAAGCGGCAAATCATGGCCACGAAAACCCTCGACCTCGTTTTTCTCTGGCACATGCACCAGCCCGACTACCGCGACCACGGCGCGGTAGGAAGCGGAGTTCCCCAGCCCACGCCTCCACGAGGACTGCTGTCCGGGCAGAGGACGCCCTTCTGGTCGCGAGGCTTCCTGCGCGGCTCCGGCGGCACGTCGCACGAAGCTCCCGGAAGATTCGTGCTGCCTTGGGTCTACCTGCACGCCATCAAGGATTACGTCGACATGGCGGCGCATCTTGAACGCCATCCGCAGATCCGCTGCGTGGTCAATTTCGTGCCGGTGCTGCTTGATCAGATCGAGGACTACGCGCAGCAGTTTGCCAGTGGCCAATTCCGCGATCCGCTGCTGCGCATCCTTGCCACACCCGATCTGGAGCGTATCAGCGAGGAGGATCGGCGCCTGCTGCTGGGCTCCTGTTTCAGCTGCAATTTCACCAGCATGCTGGCGCCCTTCCCCCACTACAAGCGCCTGCACGACCTCTACCTGCTGGTCAGCCAGGAAAGCGAAACGGCGCACAAATATCTCTCCAGCACCTACTATTCCGACCTCGTGACCTGGTACCACCTGGCCTGGACCGGCGAGACGGAGCGCCGCCGCAATCCCCTGCTCACCAAACTGATGAGCCAGGGCAAGGCTTACTCGGCGAACGACCGGGGACAACTTCTGGCAAGCATCGGCGAGGTCATCACGGGGCTGATTCCGCGCTGGCGGGTGCTCGCCGCGCGTGGCCAGGTTGAACTTTCATCCACGCCGCAGACGCATCCGCTGTCGCCGCTGATGCTCGACTTCCATGCCGCGCGTGAAAGCCTGCCCGATGCGCCGCTGCCATTGCACGCAGCCTACCCCGGCGGACGCAGCCGCGTCATCGCCCACATCGAGGACGCGCGGACCAGCCATGCCAAACGTTTCGGCGCACCGCCGGTCGGCATGTGGCCCGCCGAGGGCGCGGTGTCCGAGGAATTTGTCGAACTTCTGGGAGATCGCGGCTGCCGCTGGATCGCCAGTGGCGAAGGCGTGCTGCAGGGCAGCCTTGCCGCCAGTGAAATGTCGGAGCCGCGTGCCGCCTACCGCCCATGGCAGTTGGAAAAGGCGCCTGGATTGACGATGTTCTTCCGCGATGAGCGGCTCTCGGACCGAATTGGCTTCGACTACTCGAAATGGGACGGCGGCGTTGCCGCGCAGGATCTCGTGCGCCAGCTTGAGGCCATTCTCGACGGCGCCGCCGAGACCGAAACGCCGGTAGTCAGCATCATCCTCGACGGCGAAAACGCCTGGGATCACTATCCCTACAACGGCTACTACTTCTTCGAGGCGCTCTACGGGTTGCTGGAACGGCATCCGCGCATCCGCACCACCACCTATGCCAGGCTGGTGGCGCAGGCAAAACCGCTCGCCGCCTCCGTGCTGCCGCGGCTGCAAGCAGGAAGCTGGGTCTATGGAACCATGTCGACCTGGATCGGCGACGTGGCGAAAAACCGCGGCTGGGACCTGCTGTGCGAAGCCAAGCAGAGTTGCGATGAGGTCCTCGCCAGCGGCCGGCTCGATGCGGAGCAAGTCGCGGCCGTCGAAGCACAACTTGCGATCTGCGAGAGTTCCGACTGGTTCTGGTGGTTCGGCGACTACAACCCGTCGGGCGCGGTTGCCAGTTTCGACAGCCTGTACCGGCGCAACCTGGCGCGGCTCTACCGCCTGCTGCAACTGGAACCGCCGTCCACGCTCGAGATGGCCATTTGCTCCGGATCGGACACGGCCCAGGGCGGTTCCATGCTGCGGGTCACCGCGGCAACCGACTGAACCCGCCAATGGCCATCACCCTTCTGTTCGGCGTTCACGCCCACCAACCCGTCGGCAATTTCCCGTCGGTGATCGACGACGCCCATATCCGGTGCTATGGCATGTTCCTGCGCGTGATGGAACGCTATCCGGAGTTCCGCTTCAGTGTGCACTTTTCCGGCTGGCTGCTGGACGTGCTGCTCGAGCGTTTCCCCGCCGACATGGCGCGCCTCGCCGCGATGACCCGGCGCGGCCAGGTGGAATGGTTCGGCTCGGGCGACTGCGAGCCGGTGCTGGCGGCGATCCCGCACCGCGATCGGGTGACGCAGATCGCCACGCTGTCGGACAAGATCGAGCGGCACTTCGGCATGCGGCCGGCCGGAGCCTGGCTCACCGAAAGGGTCTGGGAAGCCTCGGTGGTGCCCGCGCTGGTGGAAAGCGGCATCCGCTACGTCGCGGTCGACGACTACCACTTCCTTTGTGCGGCGGTGGACGGCGCCAAGCTCGACAGTTTCTACACCACCGAAGAGGATGGCGGTTGCCTCGACCTGTTTCCGATTGCCGAGGCGGCGCGCTACCGGCTGCCTTTCTCGCCGGCGGCCGAGGCAGTCGCCTGGCTGGAAGACCTGGCGCGAGCCGGCCATCGCGCCGCGATCTACTTCGATGACATCGAAAAGTTCGGCATCTGGCCCGAAACCTACGAGTGGGTTTTCGAGAAAGGCTGGCTGACGCAGTTCGTTGAAGGCGTGCTGGCGTCGCCGCTGATTCGCACAGAGACCTTTGCCGACTTCCATGCCCGCGAAAAGACGCGCGGCATCGTCTACCTGCCGACCACCTCGTATATCGAGATGAACGAATGGACGCTGCCCGCCCCCCGCGCCACCGCCTATCACGCCCTGATCGAGGCGGAGAAGGCGGCCGGCCGCTTCGAGGGAAACAAGGCCTTCCTGCGCGGCGGCATCTGGCGCAACTTCATGTCGCGCTACACCGAAGCCAACTGGATGCACAAACGCATGCTCGACGCCTCGCGACGGCTGGCGGCGCTACCCGCGAAACGGCGCAGCGCGGCGATGCAGGAGCACCTGCACCGCGCGCAGGCCAACGACGCCTACTGGCACGGCTTGTTCGGCGGCCTGTATTTGCCCCATTTGCGCCGTGCAGTCTGGAACAACCTGCTGTTGCTGGAGGCGGCCCTGGCGCCCGTTGCGCCCCCACCGGCTTGCGAACAGGTCGATGTCGACCACGACGGCCATCTCGAGACCGTCTTGCGCAGCGACGAGTTGCAGGCCTTTGTGCGCGACGACGGCGACGCTGCCCTGGTGGAACTTTCCAGCCTGACCCTGGCGCACAACTTCGGCGACACGCTGTGTGCCTACAGCGAGGTGTACCACGCCAGAATCGATCGATCGCAAGCGTCGCACCAACACCACGACTCAGGCGGCGGAATCGCCTCGCCCCATGAGCGCGTCGCATTCCGCCACACCATCCTGCCCGAGGATGCGGCGCCCGACCGGCGTCCGCGGGGAATCTTCGTCGAACGCCTGGAAGGCCCCGATGGCATAATTCGAGCCCTCGACTGCTACCGCGCCGGCGACCAGCCGGGCGCCTGGACCGCGAGTGGCGAAGGCTGGCGCATGGAGAAGATCTATCACCTCGATGGCGCTGCCCTAAGCCTGGTAATCCGCACCGTCGGCAGCGGGCTTCCGGCCCTGATCGAGACCGAACTGAATCTCGCCCTGCCCAGTTGCGATGGCTACGGCGGGCGCTACGTGCTTGCCGACGGCAGCATTCCCGGCGGTTTCGGCCAGGAACTGGAATTCGCCTCGGTGCACCGCATCCTGCTGCAGGACAGCGAACTGCGCGGCGCACTGCGGATCGAGGCAAATCCCCCGGTGCGCCTCAAGGCACGACCGCATCGAACGGTTTCCCAGTCCGAGGCCGGCTTCGAGAAGATCATGCAAGGCATCTGCATCGTGCTGGCCTGGTCGCCTGCATCGGGCGCAGAGCAACGCATCACGCTGAGGGTGATTCCTGCCTAGCAGAGTCCAGTCACCACGGCATTTCTTCCACTTTTCTTCACAGGCAACAATCCATGCCCGGTATCCGCTATCAACTCGAAGTAAATCCCGAACTCCCGCCACGCCTTGCGCGCCTCGACGAACTCGCCAACAATCTCTGGTATAGCTGGGACAGGCCGACCCGCACCCTGTTCGCACGCCTGAACTCGGGTTTGTGGAGCGCGGTGCGCCACAGCCCCAAGGCCTTCCTCAAGAGCATCGATCAGAAGCGCATCAACGAGGCCGCCGCCGATCCGGTGTTCCTCGGCACCATGAATCGCGTGCTGTCGGCCTATGACTCGTACCAGGCGGAACCGCGCCCCCAACTGCCGGGCACGCCGCCGCTGCAGGCCACCGACCTGATTGCCTATTTCTGCGCCGAGTTCGGTTTTCACGAGAGCCTGCCGATCTACTCGGGAGGCCTCGGCATCCTTGCCGGCGACCATTGCAAGGGCGCCTCCGACCTGCGCCTGCCCTTTGTTGCCGTGGGCCTGCTCTACCAGCAGGGCTATTTCCGCCAGACCATCGACCGCGAAGGCAACCAGACGGCGCACTACGGCGACAATGATTTCGATGACATGCCGATAGAAGCCGTGCGTGGCGAAGACGGTCGCGACGTGCGCGTCGCCGTGGATTTCCCCGGCCGCACGGTGTGGGCCAAAGTCTGGCGGGCGCGAGTCGGCCCCAACAGCCTCTACCTGCTCGACACCAAGCTGGAGGAAAACAGCGAGGCCGACCAGCGCATCGTGCATCAGCTTTACGGCGGCGACCGGCGCGCGCGGATCGAGCAGGAAATCCTGCTCGGCGTAGGCGGCGTGCGCGCCCTCGCCGCGCTCGGGCTGCGGCCCACGGTCTGGCACATCAACGAAGGCCACGCCGCGTTCCTCGTGCTGGAGCGCATCCGCGACCTGATTGCGCAGAACATGCCCTTCGCCGCCGCGCTTGAAGCGGCCGCCGCCAACACGGTATTCACCACGCATACGCCGGTGCCGGCCGGCCACGATCACTTCGCCGACGACATGGTGATGCACTACTTCGCCGGCTTCTGCAAGGCGGCCGGCCTCAATCGCGACGGCCTGCTCGCCATGGGCCGCGTCGGAGCAGCCGATGGCGGCAGCGAGTTCAACATGACCGCGCTGGCCCTGCGCGGCTCGCGCTTCCACAATGCGGTGTCGCGCATTCATGGCGATGTGTCCTCGCGCATCTGCGGCGACATGTGGCCGCAGATCGCGGCGGACGAGAACCCGATGGATTACGTCACCAACTCGGTGCACGTGCCCACCTTTCTGGCCACCGACTGGCACGAGACCTTCGACCGCTATCTCGGCCTCGGCTGGCAGCACCGCCTCACCGATCAGAGCTGCTGCGACGGCGTGCATCGCATTCCGGACCAGGTGTTCTGGAGCATCCACCAGTCGCTCAAGGCCCAACTGCTGCATCTGGTGCAGAACCGGGTGCGCCGCCAGTACCTGCGCAACCAGGGCTCGGAGGCGCATCTGGACCGCGTGCTGCGCAGTGCCGACCCGGCCAACCCGACCGTGCTGACCATTGGCTTCGCCCGCCGTTTCGCCACCTACAAGCGCGCCGCGCTGCTGTTCAACAACCTGGAATGGCTGCGCGAAATCCTTTCGGATGCCGAACGACCGGTGCTGTTCATCTTTGCCGGCAAGGCGCACCCGGCGGACGAACCGGGACGGCAACTGGTGCGCCAGATCGCCGAGCTCGCGCGCCAGCGCGAGTTCGAAGGCAAGATACTGATGGTCGAGGACTACGACCTGCATCTGGCCCGGCGCATGGTGGCCGGCGTCGATGTCTGGCTCAACAACCCGATCTATCCGCTGGAAGCCTCCGGCACCTCGGGCATGAAGGCGGCGATCAACGGCGCCCTCAACCTGTCGGTGCTCGACGGCTGGTGGGGGGAAGGCTACGACGGCGGCAACGGCTGGGCCATCAAGCCTACGGCCGAAGGCCTCGACGACTCCCAGCGCGACGCCGACGAGGCACGCGCCCTGTACGAGCTGCTCCAGGACAACATCATACCGATGTACTACCGCAACACCTCGCTCGGCCATTCGCCGGAATGGGTGAAAATGGCCAAGCAGTCGATCGCATCGATCATGCCCCGCTTCAACATGCAGCGCATGCTGAGCGACTATGCGCGGAAGTTCTATTCCCCTGCCGCCGAGCAGTGGCGCAGATACTCGGCCGACGGCTTTTCCGGCGCGCGCCGTGTCGCCGACTGGAAGGCGCGGATCCGCGCCGCCTGGCCGCGCATTGCCCTGCGCCGCATCGACCGGGCGGCGACGCGCATTCGCTACGGACAGACGCTGCGCTTCGAGGTCGCGGTTCAACTCAGCGGTCTGACGCCGAAGGACCTGACGGTGGAAATGGTGTTCACCCGTCCCGACGACCCGGCCTCGGCAAGCGCGCTGCGCTATGTGCTGCAGCACGAACGCCCGCTGGACAGCGGCGAGCACCTGTTCTCGCGCGAACTGACGCCCGATCAATGCGGAAAGCTGGAGTACCGCGTGCGGGTGTTTCCGACCCACGAGTTGCTGACCCATCCGTTCGAGATGGGCATGATGATCTGGCTTTAAGGAGCTACCGATGAAACCTGCCATTACCGCCCCCTGGGAAGCCCTGACGCGCGCCGCCGATGCCGCACGCGGACTCCATCTGCGCGACATGTTCGCCAACGACGCGCAACGCTTCGCGCATTTATCCACCAGTTGGAATGGCTGGCTGCTGGACTATTCCAAGCAGCGCGTCGGCCCCGCCACCATGGGGCTGCTGCACGGCCTCTGGCAGAGCGCCGATGTGCCGGGCTGGATTGCCCGCATGCGCGCCGGAGAGGCGATCAACCACACCGAAGGCCGTGCCGCGCTGCACATCGCCTTGCGTCAGCCTGCCAGCAAGGGACCGCTGCTGCACGCCGGTCACGATGTGATGCCGGCGGTGCATGCCGAACTGGACAAGATGCAGCGCTTCGCCGCGCAGATACACGGCCGCCACTGGCGCGGCGCCACCGGCGAACCGATCACCGACATCGTCAACATCGGCATCGGCGGCTCCGACCTGGGCCCGCGCATGGCCACCCAGGCTTTGGCGGCATTTCGCCACCCTGAACTGCGGGTGCATTACGTGGCCAACCTGGATGGCGCCGACCTGGTCACGGTCCTCGCCGGATTGCAGCCGCGCACCACCTTGTTCATCATCGCCAGCAAGACCTTCACCACCCAGGAGACCATGCAGAACGCCGCCTCGGCGCGCAACTGGCTGGTCCAGGCGCTGGGCGAGGCGGCCGTGGCCAGGCACTTTGTCGCGGTGTCGACGAATCTCGCCGAGGTGGCACGTTTCGGCATCGACCCGGCGAATGCCTTCGCCTTCTGGGACTGGGTCGGCGGACGCTACTCGCTGTGGTCGGTGATCGGCCTGCCGCTGGCGCTGGCGGTCGGCTGCGACAACTTCCGCCAACTGCTGGCCGGGGCCCATGCGATGGACGAGCACTTCTTTTCGGCGCCGGTCGCGGAAAACCTGCCGGGCCTGCTCGCCCTCCTGGAAATCTGGAACACGAATTTCCTCGGCGCGGAAAGTCGCGCCGTGCTGCCTTACAGCCAGTCGCTGGCGCTGCTGCCGCGCTACCTGCAGCAACTGGAAATGGAATCCAACGGCAAGCAGACCGACCGCCAGGGCAAACCGATGACCTGCGACACCGGACCCGTCATCTGGGGCGAAGCCGGCACCAACGGCCAGCACGCGTTCTACCAGTTGATCCACCAGGGCGGCCGCCTGCTGCCCTGCGAGTTCATCGTCTGCAAGCAACCCGACTTTCCCCTTGCCGGCCACCACGAAAAACTGCTGGCGAACTGCTTCGCCCAGAGCGAAGCGCTGATGCGCGGCAAGACGCTGGCCGAGACCACCGCCGAACTCACGGCCAGCGGCATGCCTGCCGCCCAGGTCGCCATGCTCGCTCCCTACCGCAGCTTCCCCGGCAACCAGCCGTCGACCACGCTGCTGCTGCCGCGCCTCGACCCCTTCACTCTGGGCGCGCTGCTGGCGCTCTACGAGCACAAGGTCTTCGTCGAGAGCGTGATCTGGGACATCAACCCCTTCGACCAGTGGGGCGTGGAGTACGGCAAACAGCTTGCCAGCCGCCTGCTGCCGGTGATCGTCGGCACGGCGTCGGGCGAGAACCTCGACAGTTCCACCGCCGGATTGGTCGCGGCCTGCCGCGGGAGCTGAAGCATGGTGGCTCATCGGCTCGATCGCGCCATGACATTCCGGTGGGTGTAGCACTGCGATGAAAGTCCTTTTCGCCACCCCGGAGCTTGGCCCCTGGGCCAAGACCGGCGGGCTCGGAGACGTGGCCAGCGCCCTGCCCGCGGCCCTGCGTGCCATCCGCCAGGATGTTCGCATACTGGTGCCGGCCTACCGCTCATTGCTGGAGAGTTTTCCCGATGCCGTGGAGGTCGCGCGGCCCCGCCTGCTGGGCGGTCTGCTGCCCGCCCCGATCCTGCGCCAAGCCGTGTCGCCTGACGGCACGCCCTTGTTGCTGCTCGATTACCCGCCCTACTTCGATCGACCGGGAAATCCCTATCTCGGCCCCGAGGGACACGACTGGCTGGACAACCACCTGCGCTTCGGATTGCTCTCGCGCGTCGCCGCCTGGCTCGGATCGAATGCCAGCACCCTCGACTGGAAACCCAAGGTCGTGCACTGCAATGACTGGCAAACCGGACTGGCGCCGGCCTACCTGCACTACCTGCCGGGGAGCCGCGCAAAGTCGCTGCTCACGGTGCACAACCTGGCCTTTCAGGGCCTGTTCGACCACGCCTCGCTGTTCGAGCTGGGGCTGCCGGACGAGGCCTGGGGTGTCGAAGGCGTCGAGTACCACGGGCATCTGTCGTTTCTCAAGGCCGGACTGCAACTCGCCGATGTGATTACCACGGTGAGCCCGAGCTACGCCCGCGAGATCCAGACCGACGCCGGAGGAATGGGTCTTGCCGGCTTGCTGCGCCATCGCGCAGAGCAGCTTCACGGCATCCTCAATGGCATCGACGCCGAGACCTGGAACCCCGCCACCGATCATTACCTGTACCAAAGCTACGGCGCCGGCGACCTCGAGGCCAAGGCCGTCAACAAGGCGAAACTGCAAGCGCAACTCGGCCTCGAGCAACGCGCAGACCTTCCGCTGCTGGCGGTGGTCAGCCGCCTGACGGAACAAAAGGGGCTTGATCTGCTGCTCGAGGTCGCCCCGCAAGTGTTCAGGCTGCCTGCGCAACTGGTCGTCCTCGGCAGCGGCACGCTGGCCATGGAGCAAGCCTGGGCCGAGCTCGCGCGCAAGCATCGCGGCGACTGTTCGGTGACCATCGGTTTCGACGAGGCGCTGGCGCATCGCATCGAAGCCGGCGCCGACATATTCGTCATGCCGTCGCGCTACGAGCCCTGCGGCCTCAACCAGATGTACAGCCTGCGCTATGGAACCCTGCCGGTGGTGCGCGCCACCGGTGGACTGGCCGACACGGTGATCGATGCCGCCGACGAAAAGCGCGGCAACGGCTTCGTCTCCGGGCCGCCCACCGCGGCTGCCCTGTTGCAGACCCTGCGCCGCGCGACGACGGCCTGGCATGACCCCGAGCACTGGCGCACGCTGCAGCAGCATGCGATGGCGCGCAATTCGAGCTGGGAGAAAGCGGCCCGACAGTACGTCGAGCTTTACCAACGGCTCTGATCCAGGAACGCGCCCCGATGTCCAAGGCAAGCCTCACCCTGATCGCGGCCGTCGCCAGGAATGGCGTCATCGGTGTCGACAACCGCCTGCCCTGGCGATTGCCCGCCGACCTCAAGCGCTTCAAGGAATTGACGCTGGGGCACACGGTGATCATGGGACGCAAGACCTGGGAGTCCCTGCCTGCCTCTTTTCGCCCGCTGCCGGGCCGCCGCAACATCGTCGTTACGCGCAATGCCGCTTACCGCGCCGTCGGCGCCCTGATCGCCACCTCGCTGCCGGCGGCGATCGCCGCTGCCGACGGCGATGCCGCCTTCGTCATCGGCGGCGCCGAACTGTATGCGGCGGCACTGCCGCTGGCGGACCACTTGCAATTGACCGAGATCGACGCCACCTTCGAGGGCGACACCCGGTTCCCCGCCATTGACCACCAGCAATGGCGGGAAACCATCCGCGAGACGCAGCACGACGAAGCAGGCTTCGACTATGCGTTCGTCGGCTACCAGAGAACCCAGGAGAAATAGCATGTCCGGCGGACACTTTCACGTACATGGCCCTCACGATCACGCTGTCGAGCATGCCGCGCACGGCGGCGGGCATGGGGACGGCGACAGTTTCGTTTCCAGGATCGCCGTCGCCACGGCGATTCTTTCCACGCTGGGGGCGCTGGGCGGCTACGAGGCCGGACACACCCAGAACGCCGCCCTGCTGTACAAGAACGAGGCCGCGATCCAGAAGACCGCGGCGTCCAACCAGTGGAACTACTACCAGGCCAAGAGCAACAAGCAGAACCTTGCCGAGCTGTCGGTGACGCTAACCCGTGGCGAGGATCGCGAGCGCTTCAAGCAGGAAATCGAGCGCTACAAGAAGGAAAAATCGGACATCAAGGCCGACGCCGAAAAACTCGAAGCCGCCGCCAGGGAAGCCGACAAGAAGAGCGACATGGAAATGCACGTCCATGGCCGCTGGGCCTTATCCACCACGCTGCTGCAGGTCGCCATCGCGCTATCCGCGATTGCGCTGCTGACGCGCAAGAAGTGGCTGCTCTACGGCGTCTTCGCCGCCGCGGGCATCGGCGTGGCCTTTGGCATCATGGGCTTCCTGCATACCTAGCCGCCGTCCATCCGCGGCCGGTTTTGCACAACCGGCCGGCTTCGAAGGCGCGGAGCAGTGCTCCGCAAATTCCCCGCTGCGCCCAGCACCGACCTCTACTGGCGCACGCAGTCCACGTAGTAGCACACGCCGCGGTTGCTGGCGGCCTTCACCAGACCGTGGATATCGGTCTCGAATCCGGGGAACTTCTCGTTGAACTCGCGCGCGAACTTCAGGTAGCGCACGATCGTGGCATTGAAGCGCTCGCCCGGAATCAGCAGTGGAATGCCGGGCGGATAGGGCGTCAGCAGCACCGCGGTGATGCGGTTCTCCAGCTCGTCGATGGCGACGCGGTCGATCTCGCGATGCGCCATCTTGGCAAAGGCGTCCGCCGGACGCATGGCCGGCACCATGTTCGACAGATACATCTTGGTCGTCAGGCGGGCGATGTCGCGCGCCTTGTACACCTCGTGAATCTGCGTGCACAGGTCCCTCAAGCCGACCCGCTCGTAGCGCGGATGCTTGACCACGAACTCGGGCAGCACCTTCCACAGCGGATGGTTGCGGTCGTAGTCGTCCTTGAACTGTTGCAGGGCGGTGACCAGGGTATTCCAGCGGCCCTTGGTGATGCCGATGGTGAACATGATGAAAAATGAATAGAGCCCGCACTTCTCGACGATCACGCCGTGTTCGGCGAGGTACTTGGTGACGATCGCGGCCGGAATGCCGAAGTCGTCGGAAAAGTCGCCGTCGACATCGAGTCCCGGCGTGATCACCGTGGCCTTGATAGGGTCGAGCAGGTTGAAGCCCTTGGCCAGCTTGCCGAAACCGTGCCAGCGTGCGCCGGGCTTGAGCATCCATGCCTCGCGGTCCTCGATGCCTTCCTCGGACAGGTCGTCCGGACCCCAGACCTTGAACCACCAGTCGGCGCCCCATTCCTTGTCCACCTTGCGCATCGCGCGGCGGAAATCCAGCGCCTCGGCGATCGATTCCTCGACCAGCGCCCTGCCGCCCGGCTCTTCCATCATCGCCGCCGCCACGTCGCAGGAGGCGATGATCGAGTACTGCGGCGAGGTCGAGGTGTGCATCAGGTAGGCCTCGTTGAACACGTCGCGGTCGAGCCTGTTGTTCTCGGCGTCCTGCACCAGTATCTGCGAGGCCTGCGAGAGGCCGGCGAGCAGCTTGTGCGTGGACTGCGTCGAGAACACCATCGACTCCTTGCAGCGCGGCCGGTCGGCGCCGATGGCGTGGTAATCGCCATAGAAGTCGTGGAAGGCGGCGTGCGGCAGCCAGGCCTCGTCGAAATGCAGGGTTTCGATCTTGCCGTCGAGCATCTCCTTGATTTCCTCGACGTTGTACATGATGCCGTCGTAAGTGCTCTGGGTGATGGTCAGCACGCGCGGCCTGGCGTTCTTGTCGGTGGCGAAGGGGTGGGCGGCGATCTTCTTCTGGATGTTCTTCCAGCGGAACTCCTCTTTCGGGATCGGCCCGATGATGCCGTAGTTGTTGCGCGTCGGCATCAGGAACACGGGAATGGCGCCGGTCATCATGATGGCGTGGAGGATCGACTTGTGGCAGTTGCGGTCCACCACCACGATGTCGCCCGGCGCCACCGTGGAATGCCAGACGATCTTGTTCGAGGTCGAGGTGCCGTTGGTGACGAAGAACAGGTGATCGCAATTGAAGATGCGCGCCGCATTGCGCTCGGAAGCGGCGACCGGGCCGGTGTGGTCGAGCAACTGGCCGAGTTCCTCGACCGCGTTGCAGACGTCGGCGCGCAGCATGTTTTCGCCGAAGAACTGGTGGAACATCTGCCCCACCGGGCTTTTCAGGAAGGCGACGCCGCCCGAGTGGCCCGGGCAGTGCCAGGAATACGAGCCGTCCGCGGCGTAATGGACCAGCGCTCGGAAGAACGGCGGCGGCAGCGAGTCGAGGTAGGTTTTCGCCTCGCGCACCACGTGGCGGGCGATGAATTCCGGCGTGTCCTCGTACATGTGGATGAAGCCGTGCAGCTCGCGCAGGATGTCGTTCGGGATGTGGCGGCTGGTGCGCGTCTCGCCGTGCAGGAAAATCGGAATCTCTTCGTTCTTGTAACGTATTTCCTCGACGAACTTGCGCAGGTTCAATACGGCGGGGTCGAGCTCCGGACCCGGCGTGAATTCCTCGTCGTCGATGGAGAGAATGAACGCCGAGGCCCGGCTCTGCTGCTGGGCGAAGGAGGAGAGGTCGCCGTAGCTGGTGACGCCGAGCACGTCCATGCCTTCCTTCTCGATGGCGTCCGCCAGGGCGCGGATGCCCAGCCCCGAAGCATTCTCGGAACGGAAATCCTCGTCGATGAAGATGATGGGGAAATGGAAGCGCATGGTCAGATTTTCGGCAGTGTCACGCCAACCTGCCCCTGGTACTTGCCGCCGCGATCCTTGTATGAGGTTTCGCAGACTTCATCGGACTCGAAGAACAGCACCTGGGCGCAACCTTCGCCAGCGTAGATCTTGGCCGGCAGCGGCGTGGTGTTGGAAAATTCCAGCGTCACGTAGCCTTCCCATTCCGGCTCGAAGGGCGTCACGTTGACGATGATGCCGCAGCGCGCATAGGTGCTCTTGCCGAGGCAGACGGTCAGCACGTTGCGCGGAATGCGGAAGTATTCCAGGGTGCGCGCCAGGGCGAAGGAATTCGGCGGAATGATGCAATGGTCGCCGTCCATTTCGACAAAGGAATTCGGATCGAAATTCTTCGGATCGACGATGGTCGAGTAGATGTTGGTGAACACGCGGAATTCGCGCGAGCAGCGGATATCGTAGCCGTAGCTCGAGGTGCCGTAGGACACGATCTTGTGACCGTCGATCTCGCGCACCAGGCCCGGCTCGAAGGGTTCGATCATTCCATGCTGGGCCGCCATGCGGCGAATCCATTTGTCGGACTTGATGGTCATGGCATATTCCTCACGCGCGTCTGCGCAAAAGACAACGCCCCCGACCGGCGGGGGCGTGCGAATTAGACCATAAACGGGGTTTCAGGTGTTCTGCACCACGATGCTGGGGAACTTGCTGGAATGGTCCTTGGCCCGCTCGGCGATTTTCACCGCGACGCGGCGCGCGATGCCCTTGTAGACCTTGGTCGCCAGGCCTTCCGGATCGGCCTCGACGGTCGGTGTGCCGCCGTCCATCTGCAGGCGGATCGCCATGTCGAGCGGCAGGGCGCCGAGCAGTTCCACCGCGTAGTCCTTTGCCATGCGTTCGCCGCCGCCCGAGCCGAAGATGTGCTCGGCGTGGCCGCACTTGGAACAGACGTGGATGCTCATGTTCTCGACGATGCCGAGGATCGGAATGCCGACCTTCTCGAACATCTTGAGGCCCTTCCTCGCGTCGAGCAGGGCGATATCCTGCGGCGTGGTGACGATCACCGCTCCGGTCACCGGCACCTGCTGCGCCAGCGTCAACTGGATGTCGCCGGTGCCGGGCGGCATGTCGACGACCAGGTAATCCACATCGCGCCAGCGCGTCTCGTTCAACAGTTGCGTCAGCGCCTGCGTCACCATCGGGCCGCGCCAGACCATGGGCTGTTCCGGGTCGATCAGGAAACCGATCGACATGGCCTGGATGCCGTGCGCCTCCATCGGTTCAAGGCCCTTGCCGTCGGCCGACTCGGGCTGTCCGCCGGCGATGCCCAGCATCTGAGGCAGCGACGGACCGTAAATGTCGGCATCCAGCAACCCCACCGTGGCGCCTTCCGCGGCCAGCGCCAGCGCCAGATTGACGGCCGTGGTGGACTTGCCGACACCGCCCTTGCCGCTGGCCACCGCGATGATGTTCTTGACCCCCGGAATCAGCTTGGCGCCCTTCTGCACCGCATGCGCGACCACCTTGGAAAACACGTTGGCGCTGACGTTGCCGATGCCGGAGAGGGTCTTCAACCGGGCGATCACTGCGGCGCGGATGCCTTCGACCTGGCTCTTCGCCGGATAGCCGAGTTCGACATCGAGGGAAACATCGCTGCCGCTGACGCGAATGTTCCTGACGCAGCGGGTGCTGACCAGATCCTTGCCGGTGTTGGCGTCGATGACATCCTTGAGGGCTGCCTGGACGGATTGTTCGTTGATGGACATGTAAGGCCTTTGCTGATGACGAAACGTGGTGGAGGCAATCGCTTGCGGCGCACGGTCGATCGGAACCGCCGCGCCATACCCGAGTGAACTAGTCGGGATTTTATCCCAGGTTTGGCCGAGTTGCCATCGCTGCTGAACCCAGGCGCGGGGTGGCGGCGAACAACGCCTCCCACGAACCCTAATACGTGCCCGGATACGCCCCGCCATCGAGCAGCCAGTTCTGCCCGGTGATGAAACCGGCTTGCGCCGAGCACAGCCAGGCGCAGGCGGCGCCGAACTCCTCGGGGTTGCCGATGCGACCGGCCGGAATCGTCGCCACGCGCTCGGCCAGCACCTGCTCGTACGGCACGCCGCGCGCCCTGGCCTGGCCGCCGATCACCGTCGCAATGCGGTCGGTGTCGAACAGGCCGGGCAGCAGGTTGTTGATGGTGACGTTGTGCGCCACGGTCTGTCGCGCCAGCCCGGCGACGAACCCGGTGAGGCCGGAGCGCGCACCGTTGGACAGGCCCAGCACGTCGATCGGCATCTTGACCGCGCCCGAGGTGATGTTCACGATGCGGCCGAACTTGCGCGCGATCATGCCGTCGACAGTCGCCTTGATCAGTTCGATCGGCGTCAGCATGTTGGCATCGAGCGCCGCCAGCCAGTCGGCGCGCGACCAGTTGCGGAAGTCGCCCGGCGGCGGGCCGCCGGCATTGTTGACCAGGATGTCCGGTTGCGGGCAAGCGGCCAGTGCGGCGGCGCGGCCTGCTGGTGTGACGATGTCGGCGGCGACCGTGCGCACCGTGACGCCGGTCGCGGCACGTATTTCGGCGGCGGTCTTCTCCAGCGCGTCGGCGCCGCGCGCCACCAGCGTGACATCGACGCCTTCGCGCGCCAGCGCGAAGGCGCAGCCGCGGCCCAGCCCCTTGCTCGACGCGCATACGAGTGCGCTGCGCCCGCGAAGCCCCAAGTCCATGATCAGCCTTTCAGAAAACCCGCGACCAGCCGGTTGAAGGTTTCCGGCTGCTCGATGCAGGAAAGATGCGAGGCGGAAGGAATGATTTCCAGGCGCGCACCGGGAATCGCCGCGGCGATGACTTCCGACATCGGCAGCGGCGTGCCGGGATCGTCGGCGCCGGCAATGACCAGCGTCGGCGCGCGGATCGCGCCGATCCGCGCGGTGATGTCGAGGTGCCGGATGGCCTCGGCGCAACCGACATAGCCGGCGACCGGCGTGCCCGCGATCATCCGGCCGATGCGCTGGGTCGCGTCGGGCCGCGCAGCGCGGAATGCGGGCGTAAACCAGCGCCCCAGCGTGCCCTCGACCAACGCCGCGCAGCCCTGCTCGCGGGCCAGGCGAATGCGCTCGTCCCACAGCGGGCCCGCCTCGGGCGGGATACGACTGGTGGAATTGGCGATCACCAGCCGTCCGAGGCGCTGCGGCGCCGCAAGGGCAAAATATTGGCCGATCATGCCGCCCATCGACAGACCGACGAAGTGCGTGCGCTCGATGTGCAGGACATCGAGCAGGCCGGTGATGTCGGCGGTGAGTTGCTCGAAGGTATAGGCGCCTTCCGGCGCACCGCTTGCGCCATGGCCGCGCGCGTCATGGCGCAGCACCCGGAAAGTCGGCGCCAGTGCGCCGGCGAGTTCATCCCACATCGTCAGGTCGCAGCTCAATGAGTGCGAGAGCGTGACCCAGGGACCGCTGCCTTCGACGAGGTAGCGAATGCTGATGCCGTTTACTTCGATGGTTTTCATGCTGCCTCCAGTTTGGCGACGGACAGGGCCAGCCATTTCATGCCGGCGTTGCCAAAGTTGACTTGCACGCGGGCATCGCTGCCGCTGCCTTCGGCGTTGATGATGACACCGAGGCCGAATTTTGCATGCATTACGCTCTGGCCGATGCGGAAGCCGCTGCCGCCGAAGGATTCGCTGCGGCGCGGGGCGCCGAAGGACGACCCGCCCGACGGGGCACCATACGCGCGGCTGGCCGAATCCTGCGCGGCAAAGCCGCCCTTGCCGGCACGCGGCGTCAGCCACTTCACGAGTTCCGCGGGCACCTCGTCGAGGAAGCGCGATTGCAGGTTGTAGCGCGTCTGGCCGTGCAGCATGCGGGTCTGGGCGAAGCTCAGGTAGAGCCGCTGCCGGGCGCGGGTGACGGCGACATACATCAGGCGCCGCTCCTCTTCGAGGCCCTTGTCTTCGGTCAGCGAGTTCTGGCTACCACTAACCTGCTGCGCAGGTAAGTGTCCGCCGAAACGCGGTGAGACGGCGTTTTCGTGCGGGAACAGGCCGTCTTCCAGGCCGCTGATGAAGACCACATTGAATTCGAGGCCCTTGGCCGAATGCACGGTCATCAGTTGCAGCGCGTCGTCGCCTTCGCCGGCCTGGTGCTCGCCGGCCTCCAGCGAGGCGTGGGCCAGAAAGGACGACAGGTCGTTGCCGAACTCGCCGGTGATTTCGCCGTCCTGGTTCGGCGTGCCTTCCTCGGCGACGAAGCTCGCCGCGGCATTGATCAGTTCGTCGAGGTTGTCCAGCCGCTCCTGGCCTTCCTTCTCGTTCTTGTAATGGGCGCGCAGGCCGGACAGTTCGAGCACGTGGTCGACCAGTTCAGGCAGCGGCAGGCGGGCGGCGTCGCGCAAGGTGACGATCAGTTGCGCGAAGCCGGCGAGCTTGGCGCCGCCCGCGCCGGCGACCTGCGGGATCGCCGCGTGCAGGCTGCTGTTGGCTGTCTTGGCCGCATCCTGCAGGGTTTCCAGGCTGCGTGCGCCGATGCCGCGGGTGGGGAAATTCACGACGCGGGCGAAGGCGGTGTCGTCGTCGGCGTTGGCGATCAGGCGCAGGTAGGCCAGCGCGTGCTTGATCTCGGCACGCTCGAAGAAGCGCAGGCCGCCATACACGCGATAGGGGAGGCCGGCATTGAACAGCGCGTGTTCGAGCGCGCGCGACTGGGCGTTGCTGCGGTAGAGCAGCGCGATCTCGGCGCGGGTGTGGCCGTCGCGCTGCAGGGCCTTGACCTCCTCGACGATCCAGCGCGCCTCGTCGCCGTCGGAACAGGACTCGTAAATGCGGATCGGCTCGCCGCTGCCGGCCTCGGTCCACAGGTTCTTGCCCAGGCGCGAGGGATTGTTCTTGATGATGGCGTTGGCCGCGTCGAGGATGTTGCCGTGGGAGCGGTAGTTCTGTTCCAGCCGGATCAGGTTGGTCACCTTGAACTCGCGCTCGAAGTCGGCCATGTTGCCGACGTCGGCGCCGCGGAAGGCGTAGATGCTCTGGTCGTCGTCGCCGACGCAAAACAGATTCGCGCCACCGCCGGCCAGAAGTCTTAGCCAGCGGTATTGCAGTTTGTTTGTGTCCTGGAACTCGTCGACGAGGATGTGGCGGAAGCGCTCCTGATAATGCCGGCGCAGCGGCTCGTTGCGTTCCAGCAGTTCATAGGAGCGCAGCAGCAGCTCGGCGAAATCGACCACGCCTTCCCGCTGGCATTGCGCTTCGTAGGCTTCGTAGAGGCCGACGCGCTTTCTCGCCCAGTCGTCCCAGGCTTCGACCGCGGCGGGACGCAGGCCTTGTTCCTTCTGGGCGTTGATGAAATGGCAGAGTTCGCGCGGCGGAAACTTCTCGTCATCGACGTTGAGCGACTTCAACAGGCGCTTGACCGCCGACTGCTGGTCGGCCGAGTCGAGGATCTGGAACAGTTGCGGCAGCCCGGCGTCGCGGTAATGCGCGCGCAGCAGGCGGTTGCACAACCCATGGAAGGTGCCGATCCACATGCCCTTGACGTTGATCGGCAGCATGCCGGCCAGCCGCGTCTGCATTTCCTTGGCCGCCTTGTTGGTGAAGGTGACTGCCAGCACTCCCGGCGGCGAAACCTGGCCGGTCGAGATCAGCCAGGCGATGCGAGTCGTCAACACCCGGGTCTTGCCCGAACCGGCGCCGGCCAGGATCAGGGCATGCGCGGGCGGCAGGGTGACCGCCGCGAGTTGCGGCGGATTGAGGTGGGCGAGGAGGTGATCCATGGTGGGAGTGTGCTTCAGAACGGCAATTATATCGAGCAAGCCGCGGGCGGAGAGACAATAGTGAGCACTAACATTGTTGCAATGCATAGCAAATCAGACAAAGACAATCAGATGTTGCTTTGCAACAACACAGTGCTGTTTAGAGTACCGCGCCTACGGCAAAGCTGTAAAATCGACTCTGTTGCAGTGCAATACCCGTGTAATGCTTTGCGCGCAACATGGGCTTTCCCGGCTCACGAGGCCGGGAAAGCCCGACCCCACAGGAGAACGTCATGAGCATCCCCCACACCGAACCCCAACTACTGCCGTGGCTGGCGAAAAAAGCCGGCATTGGCGAAGCAAGAGCCTACGCACTATGGCTTGAGGCGGAGTGCTGGGCCGAACAGCAGGCCAGTCCCGGGTCGCCGACTTGCCACAAGCTTACGGCGGATCGCATGCGGGAACTGATAGCCGCCGAATCCCTGCGTGAAGACGTGGCATCCTTCGGCTGGCGCCCATGGGCTCGCGCCCAAGCCCTGTTCTGGGCGGCCTCGGTGCAGGCAGTGCAATCAAGCTCGGCGGTAATGGCGCGGAGCTGGCGTTTGATCGGATCAGACGCACACCAGCACACGCCGGGCTAGCAGCCTGTCGGGCTGCTAACGCCCCACGCTCGGCTTGAGACCGGTGGCCGCCGTCAGGCGCGCCGCGGCTACCCCCGCTTCATCGGCGCTCGAAAAACCACTGAGCAGCACTTCGTAACGCCAGCCCTCGCCTTCTGCCTGACGCGGCCGGATGCGCGCGGCAAATCCCGCCTCGCGCACCTGGTCGTAGAGTTCCAGCGCGGCTTGCTCGGTCGCCGCGGCGCCGGCCAGCACGCGCCACTTGCCACGGGCACGCGCCGCGCCATCGCCGGTCAGGATTTCGGTCTGCCGCGCAAGCCTTCTGAAAACTTCGGGATCAAGCGCCTTGACCTCGGCCGCCTTGCCGCGCGGTGCATCGAAGAATGTCCACGGCTGCGCCAGCTCCGTCGTCTCGCCGGCGCGCGTGATGTCGATGCGGCCTTCGAGCAAGGCCACCAGATCGCCGTCCTTGTCGGTCTTGCCCCACAGGTCGGTACCGCGAATGCCGATCGTGGCGGTGCCGACGCGGATCGCGACTTCCCGCGGACGCGTTTTTGCAAACTTGCCGGTGGTGAAGCGAAAGGCTCCCGCCAGCACATCGAGCGCGCCGCGAAAGTATCTGTCCGGCTGCAGGCTGCGCGAGAACAAGGTGAATCGCGCGGTTTCGCCGAGTTTGACGCGGCTGCCCTCGGCCAGCATCAGGTAGGCGCGCGCGCCGGCTCCGGTGCGCACGACGTCGCCACTGTTCAATTCCATGCCGACGGCGAGCGGCGTCGTCATGCCGCCGCGATCCCGCCACGCCGGCGATTGCACCGCCTCGACGGTCGCCGCGGCAGCGGCCGGGGCTGCCAGAATCGCAGGCGCCGAGAGCAACATGGCGAGGAAGGCGAGTACAGCGGAAAGCCGGTTCATGGGCCGCATGCGAATCCTTTCGATCAGATGGCGCGGGTATAATTCCACCCTTTGCCAGTACTCAAAACAGACGCCCCGGCCATGCAGGAAAAATACCTTCCGACCGAAATCGAGCAGGCCGCGCAGGCCCACTGGAACAGCGTGCAGACCTTCCGTGCCGTCGAGGATTCGGGTTTGCCGAACCCGCGGCCGAAGTACTACTGCCTGTCGATGTTCCCCTATCCATCCGGCAAACTGCACATGGGGCATGTGCGCAACTATACCATCGGCGACGTGCTCTCCCGCTACCACTGCATGCGGGGCTTCAACGTGATGCAGCCGATGGGCTGGGACGCCTTCGGCCTGCCGGCGGAGAACGCCGCGATGCAGAACAACGTGCCGCCGGCGAAGTGGACCTGGGACAACATCGCCTACATGAAGCAGCAGTTGCAGTCGCTGGGCTTTGCCCTCGACTGGGACCGCGAACTGGCGACCTGCGCCCCCGAATACTACAAATGGAACCAGTGGCTGTTCCTGCGCATGCTGGAAAAAGGCATCGCCTACAAGAAGACCCAGGTAGTGAACTGGGACCCGGTGGACCAGACCGTGCTGGCCAACGAACAGGTGATCGAAGGCCGCGGCTGGCGCACCGGCGCAGTGGTCGAAAAGCGCGAGATCCCCGGCTACTACCTGGCCATCACGAAATATGCCGACGAACTTCTGACCGCGCTGGATACGCTGCCGGGCTGGCCCGAGCGGGTCAAGACCATGCAGGCCAACTGGATCGGCAAGAGCACCGGCGTGCGCTTCGCCTTTCCATACCAACTGGATGGCAAACAGGAAAAGTTGTGGGTCTTCACCACCCGCGCCGACACCATCATGGGCGTGACCTTCTGCGCCGTCGCCGCCGAACATCCACTGGCGACCCACGCCGCGAAGCACAATCCGCAGCTCGCCGCCTTCATCGACGAATGCAAGCACGGCTCGGTCATGGAAGCCGACATGGCGACCATGGAAAAGAAGGGCATGCCGACCGGAATCTTCGTCGACCACCCGCTGACGGGCGACAAGGTCGAAGTCTGGGTCGGCAACTACGTGTTGATGAGCTACGGCGAAGGCGCGGTGATGGCGGTGCCGGCACATGACGAACGCGATTTCGAATTCGCGAAAAAATACGGCCTCGCCATCCGGCAGGTGATCGCCGTCGAAGACGAAGCGTTCTCGCTCGACGGCTGGCAGGATTGGTACGCCGACAAGCAGCGCGGCCGCTGCGTCAATTCCGGCAAGTACGACGGCCTTGGCCTGGAGCAGGCCACCGCGGCGATCGCCGCCGACCTCTCGGCGCGCGGCCTCGGCGCGACCCAGGTGCAATACCGCCTGCGCGACTGGGGCGTGTCGCGGCAGCGCTACTGGGGCTGCCCTATTCCGCTGATCCATTGCGACGGGGATGGAGCTGCCGCAGGGTGCGGCACGGTGCCGGTGCCCGATGAACAGTTGCCGGTAAGACTGCCCGAAGACTGCGTTCCCGACGGCTCGGGCAACCCGCTGGCGAAACGTGCCGACTTCGTCGAGTGCGCCTGCCCGCAATGTGGCAGGCCGGCCCGGCGCGAAACCGATACCATGGATACCTTCGTCGATTCATCCTGGTATTACGCGCGCTTTTGCGCGCCGGATGCGACGACCATGGTCGACGCCCGTACCAACTACTGGATGCCGGTGGACCAGTACATCGGCGGCATCGAACACGCGATCCTGCACCTGCTCTATTCGCGCTTCTGGACCAAGGTGATGCGCGATCTCGGCCTGGTGAGCTACGACGAGCCCTTCGCCAACCTGCTGACGCAGGGCATGGTGCTCAACCACATCTTTTCGCGCCGCACCGACAAAGGCGGCATCGAGTATTTCGCCCCCGAGGAAGTCGACCTCAGGCGCGACGAGGGCGGGCATGTGCTGGGCGCGACAGCGAAGGCCGACGGCCAGCCGGTGGATTACGGCGGCGTCGGCACCATGTCCAAATCCAAGCGCAACGGCGTCGACCCGCAAGCGCTGATCGACCAGTTCGGCGCCGACACCGCGCGCTTCTTCATGATGTTCGCCTCACCCCCGGAACAGACCCTGGAATGGTCGGACTCGGGCGTCGAAGGAGCCTATCGCTTCCTGCGCCGCGTCTGGGCGTTTGGCCATGCCTCGCATGCGGCGGTCGCCGCACAACCGGCGATGCCGGCGAAGCTGCCCGAGCCCTTGGCTGCGGTCCGGCGCGAGATCCACCTGTTGCTCAAGCAGGCCAACTACGACCTGGGCAAGTTCCAGTTCAACACCGTCGCCTCGGCGGCGATGAAAATGCTCAACAGCCTGGAGAAGACCCCGCACGGGGACGGCCATGCCGCTGTGGTTACCGAGTGTTTCGGCATCCTGCTGCGTCTGCTCTCGCCCATCACGCCGCACCTCTGCCATGCCCTGTGGATCGAGCTGGGGTACGGCCCGGACATCATCCAGGCGCCGTGGCCCGAGCCGGTTGCGGCCGCGCTGGTGCAGGACGAGGAGGAACTGGTGCTGCAGGTCAACGGCAAGCATCGCGGCTCGATCCGCGTCAGAGTCGGCGCTGACCGGACAGCGATCGAGGCCATCGCCCTGGGCTCGGACGCCGCGCTCAAGTTCATGGAAAGCAAGTCGGCGAAAAAGGTCGTGGTCGTGCCCGGACGCCTGGTCAACATCGTCGTCTGAGAACACCTTCCAGGAGTCTGCCATGCGCGTCGCCAAACTATCTGTCATCCTGCTGCTGATCGGCCTGCTGGCTGCCTGCGGCTTCAAGTTGCGCGGCAGCGCGGAACTGCCCGGCTACAAATTGCCGTTTGCCACGATCGCCCTGTCGCTGGATCCCACTTCCGAGTTCCATGCCCAGCTCAAGCGCACCATCGAGGCGTCATCCCCGGGCACCCGGGTGGTCGATGCCAAGCAAGCGGAAGCCATCCTGACGGTGCTGGCCGACACCAGCCAGAAAGTCATTCTCTCGCTCAGCGGCGCCGGCCGCGCGCGCGAATACCAGTTGCTGCGCACCTTCACGTTCAAGGTGCATGCCAATGTCGCGGCGGCGACGCCGGCCGAACAAGTCAAGTACACCGACGCGCCCGCTTCGCCCGCGGCAATCGAATACATTGCGCCCAGCACCATAGTCATCCGCCGCGACATCACCTTCAGCGATGACCTCGTGCTGTCCAAGGAATCCGAGGAAGCGCTGCTCCGCCGCGACATGCAAAGCGATCTGGTGCAGCAGTTGATGCGGCGGCTGGCGGCGGCGAAACTGCAGCCGGCCAAGGCCGCCGAGTAAGAGCCCGGCTCGGCAGGATCCGGATTCCTGCCGAGCCAGCCTCCACCGCCATGCAACTGCGGCCAGAACAACTCCCGGCGCACCTCGACAAGCCGCTGGCGCCGCTCTACCTGCTGCACGGCGACGAGCCGCTGCTGGTGATCGAAGCCGGCGACGCGATTCGCGCCGCGGCCCGCAAGCAGGGTTTCGAGGAGCGCGAGGTAATCATCGCCGGCGCCGGTTTCAAATGGGACGAGCTGTTCCTCGCGGCCGGCAACATGTCGCTGTTCGGCGGCAGCAAGCTGGTCGATCTGCGGATTCCCTCCGGCAAGCCGGGCAAGGAGGGCAGCGAGGCGTTGCAGCGCTACATAACCACGCTCGGCCCCGGCCTCGTCACCCTGATCACGCTGCCGGAACTCGACTGGCAGGCGAAGAAGGCGGCCTGGGTCACCGCCCTGTCGAATACCGGAATAGTCATCGAATGCAACGCGCCGCCGCTGGCGCGGCTACCGCAATGGATCGCCGAGCGCCTGGCGCGCCAGAAGCAGAGCGCGCCCGAGGCTGCGCTGGAATTCATCGCCGCCCATGTCGAAGGCAACCTGCTGGCGGCGCACCAGGAAATCCAGAAACTCGGCCTGCTCTTTCCGCCGGGCGAAGTGTCTCTGCAGCAGATCGAAGGCGCCGTGATGAACGTCGCCCGCTACGATGTGTCTGATTTGCGCGACGCCCTCAAGGCGCGCGACACGGTGCGCGCCGCGCGCACGCTGGAGGGCCTCAAGGGCGAGGACGCCGCGCCGCCGCTGGTGCTCTGGGCGCTGGCCACCGAAGCGCGCAACGCCTTGGCCCGCCCCGCGCTCTTGCATGCGGCGAAGATTGACCGCATGATCAAGGGTCTGGCAAGTGGCGACGTGTGGGACGAGTTTCTTCAACTGGCGCTGCGCCTGACGCAACCAAGGACACGGTAATGGATGTAAAGGCCTACATGCAGCAAATCGGTCGCCAGGCCCGCGAAGCGTCGCGGGCGATGGCGCGGGCGTCGACCGCGGCGAAGAACGCGGCGCTGCTGGCGATGGCGCGGACGATCCGCGAGCGCGGCGCCGAACTGCTCGCGGCGAATGCCGCAGATGTCGCGGAAGCCGGTGCCAACGGCCTCGACGCGGCGATGCTCGACCGCCTGACACTGACTGCCAACGGCGTCGAAGCCATGGCCGAGGGACTGGAACAAGTCGCCGCCCTGCCCGATCCGATCGGCGAAATCAGCGACATGAAGCGCCGCCCTTCCGGCATCCAGGTTGGCAGGATGCGCGTGCCGCTCGGCGTGGTCGGCATCATCTACGAGGCGCGGCCCAATGTCACCGCCGACGCCGCCGCCCTGTGCCTGAAATCCGGCAATGCGGCGATCCTGCGCGGCGGCAAGGAGGCCCTGCGCTGCAACCAGGCCATTGCCGCCTGCGTGAGTGCCGGGCTCAAAGCCGCAGGCTTGCCGGAAGCGGCGGTGCAGGTCATCGCAACCACCGACCGCGAGGCCGTCAGCCACCTCGTCGCCATGCCCGAGTACGTCGATGTCATCGTGCCGCGCGGCGGCAAGGGATTGATCGAGCGCGTCTCGCAGGAGGCGCGAGTGCCGGTGATCAAGCATCTCGACGGCAACTGCCACGTCTATGTCGATGACGCGGCAGACCCCGCCAAAGCGCTGAACATCGTCGAAAACGCCAAGACCCAGCGTCTGGGCACCTGCAACACCGCCGAGTCGCTGCTGATTGCGCGCTCCGTCGCCGCAGCGCTGGCGCCGGCGCTCGGCAACATGCTCGCCGCCCGCGGCGTCGAAATCCGCGGCTGCGCGGAAACGCGCAAGCTGGTGCCGCAGGCCATCGCGGCGACGGAAGAAGACTGGTATGCCGAGTATCTTGCCGCGATCATTTCGATGAAGATCGTCGCCGACGTCGGCGAGGCCATCGAGCACATCAACCGCTACTCGTCGGCCCACACCGACGCCATCGTCACGGAAAATTACACCAACGCGATGCGTTTCCTGCGCGAGGTGGATTCAGCCTCGGTAATGGTGAATGCCTCGACCCGCTTTGCCGACGGCTTCGAATACGGCCTCGGCGCCGAGATCGGCATTTCCACCGACAAGTTCCACGCCCGCGGCCCGGTCGGGCTGGAAGGCCTCACCTCGCAGAAGTGGATCGTGCTCGGCGACGGCGAGGTTCGCGGCTAAAGCCACGAACCTCGCCTGAGGCAAACAAGCGGCCTGATTGCCCGCCCCGACGCGATCAGCTTCGCCCCTGCATTTCCTGGCTGCGTTGCTCGTCGTAGGCCGCCAGCCGCCTGGCGTAGCCTGCTTCGCGCGCCTTCTGCCGATCAGCCCGTAGTTTGAGCAACAGGCCGAGCAGCAACGCCAGCATGGCCAGCGTGGTCCAGTCCCGGAGGAATTCCCCTATCGCCAATACCGCGAACTCTATGCAAACCAGCGCATCGCCGCCGCATGCCAATGCCATAGACGCCGCACCCTACCAGCGCACGCGGACGGTGTATTCCAGCATCGCAGCGGCGCCGGCGGGGACCTCGACGTTCCACGATGCCACCCGCGCCGACTCCTTGTTGTGCTTCTGGCTCTCCTGCACCATCTCCCAGTCGCCGGGCAGGGGCTCCTGCACCTTCACCGTGACGGCTTCGTCCTTGGCGTTGCGCAGGTCGATGCGGTAGGCCGTCTCGACGACGTTGTCGGCGATCTTGCGATAGGCCGTCTGCTTGCGGTCGGCGGTGATGTCGAAGGCCTCGCCCAGCCTCAATTTCAGCTTTTCGTTCTTCGCCGTGTGCTCGATGCGGTCCTCGCCGACGAACTGCGCCGCGCCCTTGCTGTCCCGCGCATAGACGCGGACGATGCCGGCCGGCAGCGGCTTGCCGAGTTGGCCGCCCCGATTCTCGAACTCCAGGAACACCGCGGGCTTCAGCTTCTGGCCAATTTGGCCGTAGCGCTCGCGGTAGTACCAGTCGCTGCCGGCCAGCAGGTATTCGCGGCGCACCGGCACCGCGCTGGCCGAGAGCAGGGCAAGCTGCTTGGTCTGGTTGTCGGCGATGGACGTCGGCCGCTCGAAGCTGTAGAGGTGGTAATCCATCAGCGCCTCCTGCGTCGCTTCCGCCGCCTTGGCGCGAGCCGGCGCGGGGGCCATGGCGTAGGCCATTTGCGCCTGCGGCGGGCGCACCCGGTTCACCGTACCGGCGACCAGTTGCAGGGTCGTGTTGTCGAAACCGGCACCGCTGCGATTGGTCAGCGTCACCCAGCCGTTGAGGTCGAGGCTCTTGCCGTCGGTCGACAGGTTGGCCACGTAGTCGGCCTTCCACGACAAGCCGCCAGTGAGATAGGACAGCTCCACCGCCTGCTTGCCGCCGGCCGCTTCGAGCAGGATCGACAGCGTCGGCCGGTCGCGCAGGTTGGAAGGCACGCTGTCGAAGGCCAGCCGCCCCGGCACGCCGGTTTCGATGCGGTCGCCAAAACGCAGCACCGTGCCTTGCCCGGCGGCCAGCACGGTGGCGCGTTCGCGCCGCTCGCTGTCGTTGGCAGGATGCGGGCGGATCACCGTCACCTCGCGGCCGACGTATTTTTCCAGCAGCGTCTGCGGAGTCAGCAGGTCGAAATCGAAGTTCTGTTCGACCAGGCTCAGCGGCTGCCCGCTCACCGCGCGCAGCAGCGCCGTCTCGGGACGCATCTGCGCCGCCACTTCGCGCAGCGAGAGGCGGTTGAGGCCGGAGGCCAGATCAACCTTGCGGCGCTCTTTGACCAGGGCAAGATCGTCGTTGTACACCGTGACCGCGACGGCCTCTCGATCGGCGGCCGACGATACGACATCACGTACCGGTTCCGCGGCATGGGCCACGCCCGCCGCAAGAAATGCACCCAGTCCCAACACACATATCCGCATGAGATTCTCCCGGCTTTTGATGGCTCAACCATAGCACGCCTGCCGGGGCGGTATGATTGGCGCAGAACGACCCCTTACCTGAGGAGACAAACCAATGAAGAAGATGCTCGCCACACTGTTGCTGACCCTTTCCCTACCGGCACTGGCCGCGCTCGAAGTGGCCGACGTGAAATTCGACGACACGGCAAAAGTCGGCGCCGGAGACACGGTAGTCAATGGCGCCGGCATGCGCAAGGTGCTGTTCATCAAGGGCTATGCAATGGCCCTCTACCTGCCGCAGAAGACCACGGCGGCGGCCGATGCGCTGGCGATGAAGGGGGCCAAGCGAGTGCGCATCGTGCTGTTGCGCGACACCTCCGGCGAAACCTTCGCCGACGCGCTGCCCAGCGGCATACGCAAGAACCACAGCGAACAGGAAATTGGTCCGCTCAATGCGCGCATCGAGGCGCTCAAGGCAACCATGCTGGCCATCAACACGACACCAAAGGGCGCCGTGATCCATTTCGACTGGCTGCCCGAGGTTGGCGGCGGCGTAACCCGCCTGACCATCAACGGCGAAAAAAAGGGCGAGGACATTGCCGGTGAAGACTTCTATCGCGCCGTCCTGAAAATCTGGCTCGGCGAGCACCCGGTGCAAACAGACCTTAAGGAAGGCCTGCTCGGCAAAGCTTCCTGATGGCTGAAGGGGCGCTCGCGCACCTGCGTGTGCTCGACCTCTCGCGGGTGCTGGCCGGGCCCTGGGCTTCGCAGTTGCTGGGCGACCTCGGCGCCGACGTAATCAAGGTCGAAAAGCCCGGCGAGGATGGCAAGGGTGGCGACGACACGCGCGGCTGGGGTCCCCCGTGGCTGGCCGACGGCGAGGGCCGGCCGACCACGGATGCCGCCTATTTCCTGTGCACCAATCGCAACAAGCGCTCGCTGACGGTCGACATCACGCAGCCGGCGGGGCAACAGATCGTGCGCGAACTCGCAGCGCAATCCGACGTGGTGCTGGAGAACTTCAAGGTCGGCGGACTCAAGGGCTACGGCCTCGACTATGCCAGCCTGTCGGCGATAAACCCGAATCTGATCTATTGCTCGATTACCGGCTTCGGGCAGGACGGACCCTACGCGACGCGCGCCGGCTACGACTTCCTGATTCAGGGCATGGGTGGCCTGATGAGCATCACCGGCCGCGCCGAGGGCGAAGAAGGCGCCGGCCCGCAAAAGGTCGGCGTCGCGCTGACCGACATCCTGACCGGGCTCTACGCCGGCAACGCGATATTGGCCGCGCTGGCGCATCGCGACAAGACCGGCGAAGGCCAGCACATCGACCTCGCGCTGCTCGACGTGCAGGTGGCCTGCCTCGCCAACCAGGCGATGAACTACCTGGTCTCGGGCACAGCGCCGCGCCGCATGGGCAACGGCCATCCCAACATCGTCCCCTACCAGGATTTTCCCACCGCCGACGGCGACATGATCCTGGCAATCGGCAACGACGGCCAGTTCGCCCGCTTCTGCGAAATCGCCGGCCATGCCGAATGGATTGGCGACCAACGCTTCGCCACCAATGCCGCGCGGGTACGCCATCGCGCCGAGTTGATTCCGCTACTGCGCCAGGCCACCGTGATGAAGACCACCGCGGCGTGGATCGCGCTGCTGGAAAGCGCCGCCGTGCCCTGCGGCCCGATCAACGACCTGACCGGCGTGTTCGCCGATCCGCAGGTGAAGCATCGCGGCCTGCAGGTCGAAATGCCGCACGCCGCGGGCGGCAGCGCACCGCAAGTAGCCAACCCGATCCGCTTCTCGGCGACACCGATCGACTACCGGCTGGCGCCGCCACTGCTGGGGCAGGACACCGAGGCGGTGTTGAGGGAACTGGGGCGCAGCGACGCGGACATCGCCGCGCTGCGGGCGGCGGGAGTGGTCTAACTAGGACTCCAGCACGCGCAACTCGGCATTGGTATAGCGCAGCCGGCTGGCGAGCACGCTGGCGATGCCTTCCATCAGATTGAGGCCGAGCTTCTTGTGGTCTTCGGCGAACTTGTCAAAGGCGCGGCGCGACAGCACGTAGAGGTCGGTATCGACGAAAGCCACCGCATTCGCCGAACGCACCGCGCCGTCGAGGAAGGCCATTTCGCCGAAGAAGGCGCCGCGGCCGAAGGTACCGAGGTGATGCGACTGGCGGTCCGACAGCGGCAGCACGATGCGCACCGCGCCGCGCCGGATCAGGAACAGTTCGTCGCCGGCATCGCCGCGCGAGAATATGCTGTCGCCGGCGGCGACGTGGCGCTGCTCCATGCATTGCTCGAGTTCTGCCAGCGTCTGCTCCTTGCGCCCCGCGAACAGTTCCAGTTCGTGCAGTTGCAGCGCGATTTCCTCATCGTGCAGCAGCGCAGCCTCGCGGATGATGCGATCCTCGACCCACTCCAGCGCATCGTCGAGTTCCGGGAACACGCGCACCGGGCTGTCCGAACGGATCAGGCCGACCTGGTCGAAGTACTGCTTCATGTCGCGCCCCGAGGGGAGGGTCGCCGGAATTGCGCTGAAGATCAGGAAACCATTGCGCTCGGCCAGCATGTCCTCCACCTGCTCCAGCAGATGCGCGGCGGTGACATCCACGGTCTGGATGCGGCGCATGTCGAGGATCAGGAAATCGCGCGTTTTCAGTTCCGGCTCCAGGCTCAGGTAGAGCTGGTCCGCGGTGCCGAAGAACAGGCTGCCCTGCAGTTCGATGATCGCGGCGCGATCGCCGCGGGCGGTGAGGATTTCCATCTCTTCATGGGTGCGCACCCGCTTGGAGAAGGTCTCGTTGCCCAGCAGCTTGCGGCGGACGATGGAGCCGCCGATCTGTTCGCGGATGAACAGCACCACGGCGAGCAGGATGCCGACGCCCGAGGCCGCGATGAGGCTCACCGTCAGCGCGGTGACCACCACCGCCGCGATCACGCCGAAATCGAGCATGGTCGAGCGCTGCTTGAGGAAGGTGAAGCTGTGGCGGTCGATCATGCGCGCGCCGACCACGATCAGGATGCCCGCCAGCGCCGGCACCGGCACCCAGGAAATCAGCGCGCCCAGCAGCAGGAAGGCCGCCAGCGACAGCACGCCCTCGATGAATCCCGAGTAGCGGGTCTTGGCGCCGCTCGACATGTTCACCAGCGTCGCGCCCATGGTGCCGGCGCCGGGCATGCCGCCGATCACCGCGGAGGTGATGTTGCCCAGTCCCTGGCCGATCAGTTCGCGGTTCGAGTCATGGCGCGAACGCGTCAGCGCGTCGAGCACGACGCAGGTCTTCAGCGTGTCGATCGACAGCAGCACCGCGAGCGTCAGCGCCGGCATCACCAGCAATGCGAAGTCGCCCCAGCCCAGATGGCCAACGCCGGCCCAGCGACCGACCATGGCGTCGACGAAACCGCCGCCGCCCGAGCCACCCAAAGGCCCGATCACCAGCGGGTTGCGCGGATCGAGCAGCGCCGCGTCGAACAAGGCCAGGCCGAAGTAGCACAGCACGCCGGCCAGCAGCGCCAGGATAGCCGCCGGCACGCGGTGCGTGACGCGCGGCGCGAACAGCATGGCGAAGATGGTCACCGCGCCGACCGCCATGCCCTGCCAGAGCCAGAGTGCCGGGTGAGCCAGGGATTGCCCGAGGTGGGTGCCGGCAGGTGCGCCGAGAAATTTCGGCACCTGACCGGAGATGATGTAGAGCCCGACCCCGGAAAGATAGCCGCTGACCACCGGATAGGGCATGTACTTGATCAGCCGGCCGAGGCCGATGCTGCCGAACACGACCTGCAGCAAGCCCGCCGCGAGACCGAGCGCCGCCAGCAGCACGACCACCGCGGCATCCTCCATGCCATTTTGCATGTGCTCCATGGCGAAAGCCGTCAGCACGGCGGCGGCCGGCGCGCACGGGGCCGAGATGAGCCGGTTGGTGCCGCCCATCGACGACGCCACCAGCCCCATTGCCGTCGCGCCGAGTATGCCGGCCAGCGCTCCATACGCCGCATAGGACCCGCCGAGGGACGCATAGATCGTGACGCCGAACGCGATCGCCGAGGGCAAGGCAACCAGCATGGCGGCGAAGCCGCCCCAAAAGTCGCCGGCGAGGTCTTCGGGCTTTGGCAGTTTCATTGCAAATTCCGCGGAAGGATGGATCAAGCTTGATTTTGTCATGAAGGGCCATCCCTGTCCCATATCGAATGCCTGAGTGTTGTAAGCTTCCTCCCACAACAACCCAATACCCCGGAGGAGCTGCCCACCATGAAGAACATCCGCTACCTGCTTGCCGCCGCGGCGGCGCTGTCGATTGCCAGCGCGACCCATGCCGCGGATTTCATCAACGTGCTGACCGGCGGCACCTCGGGCGTCTACTACCCGATGGGCGTGGCGCTGTCGCAGATCTACACCAAGGCCCTGCCCAACGCCAAGGTGTCGGTGCAGGCCACCAAGGCCAGTGCCGAGAACCTCAACCTGCTGCAGGCCGGCCGCGGCGAGATCGCCTTCACGCTCGGCGATTCGCTGTCCGACGCCTGGAAGGGCGACGAGGAGGCCGGCTTCAAGACGCCGCTGAAGAAGCTGCGCGGCGTCGCCGCGATCTATCCCAACTACATACAGATCGTCGCCGCCGCCGACTCGGGCATCAAGACCCTGGCCGACCTCAAGGGCAAGCGGATCTCCGTCGGCGCGCCGAAGAGCGGCACGGAACTCAATTCGCGGGCCATCTTCAAGGCCGCCGGCATGAGCTACAAGGATTTTTCAAAGACCGAGTACCTGCCCTTCGGCGAATCGGTGGAGTTGATGAAGAACCGCCAGCTCGACGCCACGCTGATTTCCGCGGGACTCGGCGTCGCCGCCCTGCGCGACCTGTCCACCTCGGTGAAGATCGTCATTGTCACGATTCCCGCCGAGATAACGGCAAAGATCGGCGACCCGGCTTATGTGAGCGCGGTGATCCCGGCCAAGACCTACGAGGGCCAGACGAGCGACGTGCAGACCATCAAGGTGCAAAACTTCCTGGTCACCCATGAAGGCGTGCCGGCCGAGACGGTCTATGTCCTGACCAGGAGCATGTTCGACAACCTCGACCTGCTGTATTCCGCCCACGCCGCCGCCAAGGCCATCAGCAAGGCCGATGCCACCAAGGGCATGCCGCTGCCACTGCACCCCGGCGCCGAAAAATATTACCGCGAAGCCGGATTGATCAAGTAAATCCGGCGGCATGCAGTACGACCACGTCACCGCCCCCGATCACGGGGCGGAGGAGATCTCCGAGCACGGCATTCCGCGCCGCCTCGGCGGCCCCGTGCTGCATGTCCTGACCGGCATCGCGCTGGCCTTCTCCACCTACCAACTTGTCATAGCGGCTTTCGCGCCGCTGTCCAGCCTGGTCACGCGCAGCCTGCATGTCGGCTTCCTGCTCGCCATCACGCTGGTGCTCTACCCCAGCTTCCGCCACAACGCGAAGATTTCCCGCGTGCCATGGCATGACTGGCTGCTCGCCGCCGGCGCCTTCGGCCTCTCGACCTACCACTGGATTTTCGAGGCCGAGCTGATCCAGCGCTCCGGCGACCCGTCGGCCACCGACATCGTCGTCGGCAGCGTCTTCGTGATTCTGGTGTTCGAGGCCACCCGGCGCGTGATGGGCCTCGCCATGCCGATCATGTGCGCCGGTTTTCTCGCTTACGGCCTGTGGGGCCAGTATCTGCCGGAATTCATTGCCCATCGCGGCTACGCCTTCACCCAGATCATCGACAACCTTTACCTGTCCACCGAAGGCATTTTCGGCGTGCCGACCTACGTTTCCGCCACCTACATCTTCCTGTTTATCCTGTTCGGCGCGTTCCTCGAACACGCCGGCATGATCCGTCTGTTCAATGCGCTGGCGCTGGGCACCGTCGGCCACACCCAGGGCGGCCCGGCCAAGGTGGCGGTGATCTCCTCCGGCCTGATGGGCACCATCTCCGGCTCGGGCGTGGCGAATGTGCTGACCGTCGGCCAATTCACCATCCCGCTGATGATGCGTTACGGCTACTCGCCGGTTTTTGCCGGGGCCGTCGAAGCGACCGCCAGCATGGGCGGCCAGATCATGCCGCCGGTGATGGGGGCGGTCGCCTTCATCATGGCCGAGACGCTCAACGTGCCGTATTCGGACATCGTCAAGGCCGCCATCATCCCGGCGCTGCTCTACTACTTCACCGCCTTCTGGATGGTGCACCTTGAAGCCGGAGCCAAGGGCCTGCTCGCCATCCCCAAGGATGAACTGCCCAATCCGTGGCGCGCACTGAGGGAAAACTGGCATCTGGTGCTGCCGCTGGCCGCACTGGTGGCGATGCTGTTCCACGGCTTCACGCCGATGTTCGCCGGCATGGTCGGCCTCTCGCTGACCGCCATTCTGATCCTCGGCGCCGGGATTGCCGCGCGGGTCTCCAGCACGGCTTTCCGCTATGTTTTCTGGCTGGCAGTAGGGCTGACCTCCTCGCTGTTCGTCAAGTGGGGCATCGTGCCGGTGCTGGCGGTCATCCTCGCGCTGGTGGCGATCAGCTTTTCGGTCAAGGGCGGCCGCCATACGCTGCACCTGCTCAAGATGAGCCTGGTCGATGGCGCCAAGCAGGCGATCCCCGTGGGCCTCGCCTGTGCCATCGTCGGCACCATCGTCGGCGTGCTGTCGCTGACCGGCGCCGCATCGACCTTCGCCACCTGGATCATGGCCGCCGGCGAGAAGAGCCTGTTCCTTTCGCTGCTGTTGACCATGGTGATCTGCATCGTGCTCGGCACCGGCATCCCGACCATCCCCAACTACATCATCACCGCCGCGATCGCCGCGCCCGCCCTGGCCAAGCTCGGTGTGCCGCTGATCATCAGCCACATGTTCACCTTCTATTTCGGCATCATGGCCGACCTGACGCCGCCCATCGCGCTGGCTGCGCTGGCCGCGGCTTCCATCGCCAAAGCCTCGCACGACGCCATCGGCTGGAAGGCGACGCAGATCGCCATCGTCGGTTTCGTGGTGCCCTACCTCGCCGTCTACGAACCCGCGCTGATGCTGCAGGGGGACTGGACAGCGCTCGACGTCGCGCTGTCGGTGACCAAGGCGGTGATCTCCATCATGCTCTGGGCGGCAGCCGTGATCGGTCACTGGAAAGTCACCCTGACGCGCTGGGAACGCGCCGGCGCCATCGTCGCGGCCTGTCTGCTGGTCGCCTTCTTTCCCTGGTCCGACGAAATCGGCTACGCGATGACCGCGCTGCTGGTCGCCAACCACATCCGGCGCAGCCGGCGCCCTCTCGCCGGCGCCGATTCCTAGGCTCGATGCTCTGCCTTGCAGCGGGCGCCGCCAGCGCCGTGCTGGCCCTCGATGGCTTCACCCTGGCCTGGACGCACTCGATCGAGAAGACCCGCTGGGAGGAAGACTGGCGCATCGAAGGCCGCGCACTGGTCATCAGCGAAGCGCGCATCCGCGGCAGCGGCGCCGGCATGGAGCCGCCACCGGGCGCGGTGCTGAAGCAAGGCGTTTGGCATTACCGGCCGGGGCTGCCGCCGCAGGGCGCGCTGCGCCTGACCCACTCGCCCTACGCCGGAGGCTACGAACTGTGCATCGCGGGGCATTGCCGGCCGCTTGCGGATAGCCTGCCGGGGATCGCCGAGCATGTCGTGATCGAGATCGCTCCCTGCTGAAGGCCGCGCCGCGTCCCGCCGGGTTGTCATTGGAATCAATTGCCGCTAGTCTGCATGACATTCATTTCAAACGCCTGTCCTGCCGGCCCGCATGCCGCGCCGGCAGCCGCCCAGGGAGTCCCGATGAACGCAAGCAAGCATGAGGCAGCGGACGCGGCCGGCGCCCGCCAGGGCGGGACCCACCCGTTCGCCTTCACCGGCAGCGGCGGCGAGTATTTCCGCATCTGGATCGTCAATCTGTTTCTGTCCATCATCACGATCGGCATCTACTCGGCATGGGCCAAGGTGCGCCGCGAGACATTCTTTCACCGCAACCTGACGCTAGACAATGCCGCCTTCGGCTACCACGGCAGGCCGATCGCCATCCTCAAGGGCCGCGCGCTTGCGGTGGTTCTGCTGCTGGCGCTATCGATAGCGCAGGCCATCAGTCCGCTTGCCTACGGCCTGGCCATTCTGGCGCTGCTGCCGCTGCTTCCCTGGCTCGTCGTGCGGGCCTTTCGCTTCCGCGCCCACAACACCAGCTATCGCGGCCTGCGCTTTTCATTTCACGGCACCTATCGACAGGCGATGACCGCGTTCGTCGGCTACGGATTGCTGGCAGCGTTCAGTTTCGGCATCCTGTTTCCGCTGTTCTACCGCCAGCAGCGGAAGTTCGTTTTCGACAACCTCCGCTACGGAAGTTCGCAATTCCATTGCGCGGCCACCGGCGGCCAGTTCTATCGCATATTCCTGAAACCGGTCGGACTGATGTTCGGCACCGGGCTGGTCATCGGTCTGCTGGCGGCCGCCGGCGGCGTGGCCGCGGTGCTGGTGCCGGTCCTCTTCGCCCTCGGCGCGCTGGCCCTGACGCTGTTCCTGATGCCCTATATCCGCGTCAGGACCGCCAACCTGGTCTGGAACACCGCGACGCTCGCGCAGATGGGCTTTTGCAGCAGCTTGCGGATCCTGCCCTACTTCACGCTGGTGGCCGTCAATCTGGTGTTGCTGCTGCTCACCCTCGGGCTGTACTGGCCCTGGGCGCAGGTGCGTCTGGCCCGCTACCGGGCAAGCTGCCTGAGCCTGTCGACCACGGAATCGCTCGACGGCTTTGTCGCGGCGGAAACCGCCGCGGCACCCGCCGTCGGTGACGCCGTGTCCGAGCTGATGGACATCGACATCGCGTTTTAAATGATCGCAGTCGATTACTTCGACGGACGCAGTTCCCGGCGCCAGGCCGCCACGCTCGGCTTCGAGAACGGCGCGGCGGTGGTTGCCGGGGAATTCGGCCGGCGCAGCGCGGCGCTGGACACGGTCGAAATCTGCGAAGGCGCCGACGGCGGCGCGAGCACCCTCCAGTTTCCCGACGGCGCCCTGTGCGAAATCCGCGACAGCGCCGCATTTGCCGCCCAGTTCGCCGCCGCCGGCATTGCCGCTTCGGCCGTAACGGGCGCCGAGCGGCGCTGGCACTGGGCACTGGCGGCACTGGCGGGCGCCGTGCTGGTGATCGCCGCCGGTTATGCCTTTGTGCTGCCCTGGATGGCCGAAGTGCTGGCGCCGAGAATCCCGGACCAGGTGACCCAATCGATTTCGGGCGCGGTGCTGGAGGGGCTCGACGCCAGGCTGCTGGCACCGAGCAAACTGCCGCAGGAACGCCAGCGGGCGCTGGCCGCCAAGGTCGCGGCACTGGCCGGCCCGGGCGGGCTGCCGCCCCATCGCCTGCTGTTCCGCGCCGGGCCGGCGGTGGGTCCGAACGCCTTTGCGCTGCCCGGCGGCGACGTGGTGGTGCTCGATGAGCTGCAGGCCCTGGCGCAGCGCGACGAAGACGTGGTCGCCGTGGTGGCCCACGAACTCGGCCACCTGCGCTACCGCCACGGCATGCGGCAACTGCTGCAGAGTTCCGTCGTCTCGTTCATTGTCGGCGTCTATCTGGGCGACGTGTCGAGCGTTGCCGCCGGCCTCACTGCCCTGCTGCTCGATTCCCGCTATTCGCGGAAGTTCGAACTGGAGGCGGACGCCTATGCCGGAAAATTGCTGCTGGCGAAGCCGGCATCGCTCGATCCGCTGATCGACATGCTGCAGCGCCTCGAAGAAGCGCATGACAGGCGCCGCGCCGCCGACAAGGGCGCGCTGTTCGACGCGGCCGGCCTGCTGAGTTCACACCCCGACACGGCGGCACGAATCGCCGCGCTGCGGGCAATGGCGCGGCCGTGACGCGAAACCGGCGCCGCCGGCCACGGTCGCGCTTGCAGATCATCTGCCGCAGATCGACAATGGCGCCGTGATCGAAGCCCGGGAGTGCATGCCATGAAGCCCTGTTCCGCCATCCTGTCCGCACCGGCTTTTGCTCTCGGCATCCGCTGCAACGATGACGAGATCACTGCCATCGAATATCTCGAACCCTGCCCGGAAGTCGCGCCGAAGACCCCGCTGGCGAAGGAAGCCGTGCGCCAGTTGCGCGCCTGGCTCAAAGACCCGCGCTTTGAGCTCGGCCTGCCGCTGGCGCCGGCCGGCACGCATTTCCAGCGCCGGGTGTGGAGCGAGATTGCGACGATCCCTGCCGGCCAGACCAGGAGCTATGGCGAAGTCGCCGCCGCGATTCACAGCGGGTCGCGCGCGGTGGGCAATGCCTGCGGCGCCAACCCCTATCCGATCGTGGTGCCCTGCCATCGCGTCGTCGCGGCCAACCACGGACTCGGCGGCTTCGCCCGGCAGCGAGGAGGCTTCCTGCTCGACATCAAGAAGTGGCTGCTGCAACACGAACATTCAGGGCCTTCCCCCCAGCCCCCTTCCCGCGGAAGGGGGTGACGGGTGTTCGCTGCGCTCCATGAGCACGATTGCCCTGCCTTGGGACGGCCCGGCGGCAAGGCATGACCGACGCCGCGCTGATCGACGAATTCGTAGACGCGCTGTGGCTCGCTGACGGACTCTCGAAGAACACGCTGGCGAGCTACCGCAGCGATCTTGCGCTGTTTGCCGACTGGCTGGCCAGGAACGACTCCTCGATCGCCGGCGCCGGCGAGACGGCGATCAACGCCTACCTCGCCTACCTGAATACCCGCCCCGGCGGCATCAAGTCGGCCAGCCAGCGACGGCTGATGGCGACGCTGCGGCGCTGCTACCGCTGGCTGCTGGACCAGGGCCGGTTGCAGGCCGATCCACTGCTCAACATCGACAAGCCCAGCCCGATCCAGCGCTTTCCCAAGACCCTCTCCGAAAAGCAGGTGGAGGACCTGCTTGGCGCGCCGGACGTGAATACCCCGCTCGGCCTGCGCGACCGCGCCATGTTCGAGCTGCTCTATGCCACCGGCCTGCGCGTCTCCGAGCTGGTCGGTGTGCGCCTGTTCGAGGTCAGTCTCAACGACAACGTGGTGCGGGTGATGGGCAAGGGCTCCAAGGAACGCCTGGTGCCGCTCGGGCAGATCGCCGCCGAATGGCTGCAGCGCTACATCGCCGAGGCGCGCGGCGAGCTGCTCAAGCAGCACGTGTCGGACGCGGTGTTCATCACCACGCGCGGCAGCGGCATGACGCGGCAGATGTTCTGGACCCTGGTCAAGAAATACGCCCTGCGCGTAGGCATACCCCGCGAGCGCATTTCGCCGCATGTGCTGCGCCACGCCTTCGCCACGCACCTGCTGAACCACGGCGCCGACCTGCGCGTGGTGCAGTTGCTGCTCGGTCACGCCGACATTTCAACGACGCAGGTCTATACCCATGTCGCCCGCGAACGGCTCAAGCAATTGCATCACCAGCATCATCCGCGAGGATAGGGCTCCGCCGAATAGGTCCGTCACACCGGTGAAGGCCGGTGTCCAGGTGCTTGAAGACACTGGATTCCGGCTTTCGCCGGAATGACGAGTCTTTGAACGGTGCTTCGCAGTACTAGGACGAACACGCGTGCCGCTGCACGGCCTGCAGGATCTCGCCCGTCACCTTGTCCTGAACGAAGGCCGCCACTCCAAGATCGGCGCGCTTCCAGCCCGGCTCCAGCGCGATCTGACGGCGCAGCGAAACGCGGCCCTCGCGGTCCGGCGCCAGCGGGCCGATCAGGCGGCGCACCACGTAGTCGTGGCGCAGGGTCTTGCCGCTGTTCTCGCCGGCGCGCACCTGCGATTCGAGGTTGTTTTCATACAGTGCGACATAGGTCTCGGCCCCCACGTTCGCTGCGGAAACCTCCCCGCTGATAGCGATGGATCCGCCGCCCGGCGCGGCGAGTTCGAGGACGATGTTTGCTCCCGGCCTGGTCTCGCCCATGCCATCGAGCGGACTCCCTGCGCTGCGCCAATCGCGGCCGTTCTTCAGGAACTGCGGCGTGTACACCAGGCGCGATTTGGCCAGGGCGGCCAGCGCATATTGTCGCTGCGTGTAGTGCGGACTGGCGAAGCGATCCACCCAGCCCAGGCGATCCCAGTAGTCGACATGGAAGGCCAGCGGCACGACCCGCCCGGCATAGTCGGCCTGGCTCCTGAATTGCGACAGCCGGCGGTCGGCGGGCGGGCAACTGTCGCAGCCTTCCGAGGTATAGAGTTCCAGCAGCACCGCGCGTTGCGCGCCGCTGCTCGCCACGCAGGCCGACGCGGCAGAGACCTGCGCGCTGACCGTGCAGGAAAGACAGGCGAGCATCAGGCAGGCGGATCGGCAGCGGTTCATGGCAGGGCTCCGGATAGTGAAGGGTACGACGGGTTCACCGATTGGACGCGCGAACTCCCGATTCCTTACGCCAGGCTCGAAACCTGCTGACGGGCTGGCGGCCAAAGGCAACCGCCGTTCCCGCGCTGCGAGGTAGAATTCAGCGCATGAGACCCGATGCCAGCCACCAGAATTCTGCCCCCGAAACGCCGGCGACCAGGTTCCTCCACCAGCACGGCATCGCCCATTCCAACCACCTCTACGAGTACGAGGAGCATGGCGGCACGCAGGTATCCGCTCGCGAGCTCAACGTCGCCGAGCATGCGGTGGTCAAGACGCTGGTCATGGAAGACGAGGGCCGCAAGCCGCTGATCGTCCTGATGCACGGCGACCGCAAGGTTTCCACCAGGGAGCTGGCGCGCCAGCTCGGCGTCAAGAAGATCAGCCCCTGCAAACCCGAGGACGCGCTGCGCCATACCGGCTACATGGTCGGCGGCTGTTCGCCGTTCGGCATGAAGAAGCCGCTGCCGGTGCACATGGAAAAGACCATCCTCGACCTGCCGCTGATCTACATCAACGGCGGGCGGCGCGGCTACCTGGTCGGCGTGCATCCGCACGACATCCTGCGCGTGCTGCAGCCGACGATCGTGGAGTGCGGGCTGGCCGCCTGAGTCCTCAGGCGCGGCTGCGCTCGATCTGCACCCCGACCCGCCGCACGCCCTTCATGATGCCCATCTTGGCGATGCTGATCTTGACCCAGGGTGCGCCGAACTCGTTCAGCAGCAGGCCGATCACGTATTCTCCCAGCGTCTCCAGCAGGTTGAAGTGGCGCGTCGCCAGCTCGGCGCGGATGCGCTCGATCACCGCGTCGTAGCGAATGGTCTTGTCGATGTCGTCGTCCTGTGCCGCTTCGTCAGGCACGCCGAAGGTCAGGCTGATTTCCAGCGTCTGCGGCGCGGCCTTCTCGCGCTCGAAAATGCCGACATGCGCCTCGACCCGCATGTCGTCGATGAAAATGAAGTCCATCACAGCTCCAGATTAGAATTCAGCACATTCTATGGAATCCGCAATGAACCTGCTCGTTGCTGCCGTATTCGGTTACCTGCTCGGCTCCGTGCCCTTCGCCGTGATCGTCTCGCGCGCCTTTCGCCTGGCCGATCCGCGCAGCTTCGGCTCGGGCAATCCCGGCGCCACCAATGTGCTGCGCAGCGGCAACAAGGCTGCCGCCCTGCTGACGCTGCTGGGCGACGCGGCCAAGGGCTGGCTCGCCATGTTCATCGTCGCCAGGTTCATGCCAGGCGGTTTGCCGGCGGACGGCGCCGCGGCGCCCGAAACGGCGATTGCGGCCGCCGGTCTGGCCGCCTTTCTCGGCCATGTTTTCCCCTTCACCCTGGGCTTTCGCGGCGGCAAGGGGGTGGCGACCGCGCTGGGCGTGCTGCTGGGTTTTTCGGGCGCACTGGCCGGTATCACGGCCGGGATCTGGTTCGCGGTTGCCGCCCTCACGCGCTATTCGTCGCTGGCCGCGCTGGTCGCGGCGGCGGCGGCACCCTTCCTCAGTTGGTGGCTGCTGGGGAAAACCCAAATCACCGCCACCGTGGCGCTGATGTGCGCAGTGCTGATCTACCGCCACAAGGGCAACATCGGCAAACTGCTCGCCGGCAGCGAAGGCCGCATCGGCGGCAGCAAGCAGGGCTGACGCCGTCGCCATATAATTCCAGCCTGTAGCAACGCGCAACTATTCGATTCCCGATGCCTCCCATGGATGATCTGGATTTTTCAGGCACTCCGGCCCGCCCGCCGGCGCCAAAGCCGACCCCGCCCGTCGAACCGCCCTCGCCCTACGACCCCAAGCTGGCCCTGGCGTTCTTCAAAATCGCCGGCAGCCTGGAACAGTTTCCGGCCGGCAAGCAGATCTTTGTCGAGAACGAAAAGGCCGGCGGCTTCTTCTCCAAGGGCGCCCGTATCTACCTGCTGCTGGACGGTGACGTCGCGGTGACGCTCAAGGGCAAGCCGCTGGAGCTGGTGCTGCCCGGCGAAATATTCGGCGAGATGGCGGCCATCGCCGAGATCCCCCGCAGTGCGACGGCGACGGCAAGGAAGAATTGCCGCGTGCTGTCGCTCGATGAAAAGCAGTTTCTCAACTCCCTGGAACAGGTGCCCGAGTTTGCCCTGATGCTTATGAGCGTCATGGCCCAGCGCCTGCGCCGCAGCCTGGCCAAACTCGCCGAAGCACGCAAGGCCCCGGCGCCGGCGCTGGTGCAGAAGAACGCGCTGGACAAGAGGATGCTGGCGGAATTGCAGCACGAGCTTGGCGATCCCGTGCCGAGCGTGGCGGCGGCCGGCAAGAACGTCGTCACCCAGGGCGCGCTGGGCGCCTGCATGTTCGTCGTCACCCAGGGTCGCATCGCGATCTCGGTCGACGGCCTGGTGATCGAACATGTCGAACCGGGCGGAATCTTCGGCGAGATGGCCCTGGTCAATCGCGCGGGGCGCGCCGCCAGCGCGACGGCGGAAGTCGACAGCGCCTGGTTGATGATCGCGCGCGAGGACTTCCTGGCGCTGGTCAAGTCGAAGCCCGCCTTCGGCATCGCCTTGCTGCGCTCGATCGGCAGCCGCGTACAGCACGTCGGCACGCTGCTGCGCGAGGCAGCCGCCTGACCGCGTTTCAGCGCCGCTGATCCAGCGGCCAGCGCGGACGCACCACGAAGGCCCCATGGCGCGACGCCGGCAGTTCGCCCTGCAGCAGGCGCTGGCTGCCGGCGAAGGCGATCATCGCGCCGTTGTCGGTGCACAGCTCCAGCGCAGGATAGAACACCCGGCCGCCGCTCTGCGCCATGGCCTGATCCAGCCGCTGGCGCAGGCGCCGGTTGGCGCCGACGCCGCCGGCCACCACCAGGGTTGACAGCCGCTGCTGGCGACACGCCGCGACCGCCTTGGCCGCCAGCACTTCGGTCACCGCTTCCTGGAATTCCGCCGCCAGGTCGGCTTTGTCGGCGTCGGTCAGATCGCGCGCGCGCGCCGCGGTCAGCACCGCGGTCTTCAGCCCGGAGAAGCTGAAGGACAAGTCGCCGCTATTGAGCATCGGTCGCGGCAGCTTGAAGCGGCCGGGTGTGCCGGACAAGGCCAGGGCCGCCAGCGCCGGCCCGCCGGGGTAGCCCAGGCCGAGCAGCTTGGCGGTCTTGTCGAAAGCCTCGCCCGCCGCGTCGTCGAGCGATTCGCCGAGCAACCGGTAATCGCCGACCCGCGCCACGCGCATCAACTGCGTATGCCCACCGGATACCAGCAGGGCTATGAACGGGTAGTCCGGCGCGTCATCGGCCAGCAGCGGCGAAAGCAGGTGGCCTTCGAGGTGATGCACCGGCAGCACGGGAACGCCGAGCGCCATGGCCAGTGCCTCGGCGAAGCTGGCGCCGACCAGCAAGGCGCCCGCCAGTCCCGGCCCCGCGGTGTAGGCGATGGCATCGATGTCGCGGCGCGTGCATTTCGCTTCGTCGAGCACGCGCTCCAACAGCGGAATCAGGCGGCGGATGTGGTCGCGCGAGGCGAGTTCCGGCACCACGCCGCCATAGGCCTCGTGCATTTTCACCTGGGTGTGCACGGCATTGCCGAGCAGGCCGCGCTGCGTGTCGTAGAGCGCGACGCCGGTTTCGTCGCAGGAGGTTTCGATGCCAAGGACTCTCATCCCAGCATTCTACCGACAGGCCCGCATCGACCCGACTCCGCGAGTTGTCAGAACAGCGTCATCTGCGGCGCCGGCCTTGACCGAACCGGCGGTGGCCGGAATCCCGCGCCATCGAGTGGCGACGACGGCGCATCCAGCCCCAGGCGCCGCGTCGCGACGCGAAAGCGCTGGGCGATGATCTCCGCCAGCGGGCCGCTGCCGCGCTGGCGCGTGCCGAAGCTGCTGTCGTATTCGCGGCCGCCGTGCAGTTGCCGCATCAGGCTGTAAACATGCCCGGCGCGCCCCGGCCGGTGGGCCTCAAGCCAGGCGCGGAACAGGGGTTTCACCTCGTGCGGCAGGCGCAGCAGGATGTAGCCGGCCGAGGATGCGCCGGCCTCGCGCGCCGCCGCGAGGATGCGCTCCAGCTCGTGGTCGCTCAGCGCCGGGATCAGCGGCGCCACCATCACCGCGGTCGGAATGCCGGCCGCCGCCAGCGCGGCGATCACCGCCAGCCGGCGCTGGGCAGACGGCGCCCGCGGCTCCATGGCCCGCGCCAGCCCGGCATCCAGCGTGGTGATCGACACGGCGACATGCACCCGGCCTGCCTTCGCCATCTCCGCCAGCAGGTCGAGGTCGCGCAGGATCAGCGCCGACTTGGTCACGATGGTGACCGGGTGGCCCGTTTCCGCCAACACCTCGAGGATGCCGCGCGTCACGCGCAAGCGGCGCTCGACCGGCTGCCAGGCGTCGGTGTTGATGCCCAGCGCGACGGGCCGGCAGACATAGCCGGGCTTCGCCAGCTCCCGGCGCAGGCAGTCCGCTGCATCCGCCTTGTAGGCAATCTTCGTTTCGAAATCGAGGCCCGGTGACAAGCCCAGGTAAGCGTGCGAAGGTCGCGCAAAGCAGTAGGCGCAGCCGTGCTCGCAACCGCGGTAGGGATTGATCGAGCGGTCATAGGGAATGTCCGGCGAGGTGTTGTAGGTGATGACCGACTTCGCGGTATCCACGATCAGTTCGGTGGCCGCCGACGCCGCGTCATCGGCGTCGTCCCACCAGCCGTCGTGCGCCGCCTCGCGGCGCCAGGCATCGAAGCGGCCGTCCGGCGAGATCACCGCGCCACGGCCCTTGCGGGGGATGTTGGTTTTCATGGCTCGGCTCTCTCAATGCTGGTATTATATCCAGCATTACAAGACATTCCTTGCCAGGTCTCCCCCGGCGAACCTTCCTCGCTAGGCAGTGCAGGATGAGAAAAGCCAGTGCGGGTGATGCGCGATGAAGCAAAAGAATCCGTGGCGAGGTTTTCGGCCATTTCAAGGATAATAATCAAATGAATGCCATCCAAAGTATTGATACGCGCCGAGAAAATGTTGCGGCTCTCATTCCGTCTGCGCGAAAGTCCGAATTTGGGCAGTTCATGACCTCCTCGCGTATTGCCAGTTTCATGGCGGAGATGTTCGAGGATTTTAAGGGGCGCGATATCCGTCTGCTGGATGCAGGAGCGGGCATAGGATCACTCGCTGCTGCCTTTGCTCAAAGGGCGGCAAAGGAACATCCTACTTCGACGCTCCTGTCATCATGGGAAATTGATCCGACAATGAGGGAGCATCTGGCGGAAACGCTCGACGGCTGTCTTCATATGCTATCGAATTCAGATATCCGCGCCGAGGCGGAAATCCATCCAGAAGACTTTATTCTGGATGCATGTCGCTATATTGGGCATATGCAACCGCCTCGCTTCACCCATGCCATCCTTAATCCACCATATCGCAAGCTGAACAGCCGGTCGATGCACCGCAAAATGCTGCGGACCGTCGATATCGAAACAACGAACTTATATGCGGCGTTTGTTGCCCTGTCGATGCTGATGCTGGAAGATCGCGGAGAGCTTGTCGCCATCACGCCCCGCAGCTTCTGCAACGGCGCCTATTTCAAACCCTTCCGCAAGATGCTGTTTCGTTGTGCCGCGCTTCGAAGGGTGCACGTCTTCGATTCCCGTGACCATGCGTTTCGGGGCGATGATGTCCTTCAGGAAAATATCATTTTCCATTTGGTGAAGGGAGCACCTCAGGGCGACGTGATTCTTTCTTCCAGCGGCGACGCCAGCTTCTCCGATTTGACCGAAAAGAGCGTTCCATTCGCCCGCATAGTTGGCTCGAATGACGAAGAACACATCATCCACCTCCCGACAGGCGACAAGGAATCCGAACTGGATGCCATGATGTTGCGGTTTCCATTTTTCCTGGAGGATCTTGGCATTGGAGTGTCGACCGGACCTGTCGTGGATTTCAGAATGAAGCCCCATCTTCGCGAGTCTGTTATCGATGGATGCGTACCGCTGATTTACTGCCTGAATTTCTCCGACGGTTTCGTTTCACACCCTCGGCCAAGCAGAAAGCCGGCCGCGATCGCGGAGAATGACGAAACTGCGAAATGGTTGATGCCGAGCGGGCATTATGTGCTTGTCCGCCGACTTTCATCCAAAGAGGAAAAGCGAAGACTTGTACCTGCGGTGTTCGATCCGGCGCGAGTTTCCGGACGCAATATCGGGTTTGAAAATCATTTGAATGTCTTCCACGAAAACAAACGAGGGATGCCTTCGCTACTTGCCAAAGGGCTCGCTGTGTACCTCGGGTCGACGTTCGCGGATAAATGGTTCCGCAGATTCAATGGCCACACACAGGTAAATGCCGGGGATTTGCGCGCTCTGCGGTACCCAGGTCGCACCACCATGGAATCGTGGGGAAGGAATATCGGCGACAGACTTCCCTCGCAAGAGGCAATAGACGCCATGGTCGAAGGCTGACTCGCGTTGAACAGGAAGATTGCCCAGGCAATTGATGCCTTGACTCAGATGGGCCTGCCACAAGCGCAGCAAAATGAGCGCTCGGCGTTGTCGCTGCTCGCCCTGATTCAACTTCGGAACCGCGGCTCGTGGCAAGCACTGTCGGAACCGTTGCTCGGCATTCGAGCGATCCTCGACTTCTGCCGCAAGGACTTTGGCAAACCCTATGCTGAAAATACGCGCGAGTCATTCCGCAAGGAAACCATGCACCAGTTCGTCGCTGCGGGTGTCGCGCTTCAGAACCCCGACGATCCCGGCCGTCCGCCTAACAGCCCGAAGTGGTGTTACCAGATATCGCCCGAAGCGTTAAGACTACTTTCCACCTACGGTACAGACAACTGGAAGCCCGCGTTAAGGGCTTGGTGTGCGGGCGTCAAAGCACTTGGTGAGCGATACCGTATGGTCAGGGAAATGCATATGGTTTCCTGCACGCTCGCCGACGGATCGAAGCTTGATCTTTCGCCGGGTGAACACAGTGTGCTTATAAGGAATATCGTTGAGCAATTCGCGTCACGCTTTGCCCCCGGCGGTCGGGTTGTTTATATCGGCGATACTGGCAACAAGGGGGTGGTCTTCGACGAGCGCCATCTGGCCGCACTGGACGTCACTATTCATGAGCGCGGAAAAATGCCTGACGTCGTGATTCACCATGTGGCCAAGAACTGGCTCTTGCTCATCGAGTCCGTGACAAGTGTTGGGCCGATGGACGGGAAACGCCACGCAGAATTGGCAAGTCTTTTCGGCGCATCGAAGGCTGGATTGGTATATGTGACGGCTTTCCCGGACAGAATCCTGATGAAAAAGTTCTTGACCGAAATTGCATGGGAAACTGAGGTCTGGGTTGCGTCGGACCCGGACCATTTGATCCATTTCAACGGCGACAGGTTTTTGGGGCCGCACTAAGTTACCTTCAGCTTGGCACTAACGTGCCGATGTTCATCCCCTCTGACCCGCCGAGCGAGACAGGTTCGGCGGGGGTTGTCCGGTCGCGTTGTCCGACGCCAACCGCGCCGCGGCCCTTGCGGGGAACAGTGGGTTTCATCGCGCAATGCGGCCCGCCGCAGCGAACGGGCTGGCGCCGCTAGCACCGGGAAGCGCGATGGCGAGGACTTGCATCCGGACATTCTAGCGGGCGGACATGACGCTCAGAAGCTCCGCCGGGGCTTCCGCTGCGCCGGCCGGCAGCCCGGACGCGAGCCGGCACCAGACTACGTGACCGGACTGTGCCCGACGAACCGCGTCGCCTCGATCAAAGCTATCCCGTCACTCGACGAGGTACCGCGCCACCGCCTCCTCGTTCCACTCGACGCCCGACCCCGGCCTTTCGTCGAGCACCGCGCAGCCGTCGACGATGCGCAGCGGCTGCTCGATGATCGGGTTGAACCATTCGGCGTATTCAAGCCAGTGTGCGGTCGCCGTCGCGCACAGGAGATGCGTGCTGACCTCGACAAAGAGATGGTTGGACAGCCGGATGCCGTGCGCCGCGCCGAGGGCAGCAGCCTGCAGCCAGCCGCTGACGCCGCCGATCTTCATGACATCCGGCATGATGTAGTCGGAGGCCTGCGCGTCGATCGCCGTGCGCATGTCCTGCACGCCCCACCAGTTCTCGCCGCACTGAATCGGCGTCCGCAGGGCGGCGGCGACGCGGGCGTGGCCGGCGTAGTCGTGGGCCAGAGTCGGCTCTTCGATCCAGGCCAGGCCTTCATCGTCGAGGCGGCGGCCGCGCTCAATCGCGTCGACCGGCGACAGCGACTGGTTGTAATCGACCATCAGGGCGACGCCGTCGCCGACCGCCTGCCGCATGGCGCGGACGACGGCGATGTCTTCGCCGACCTCGGGGTAGCCGATCTTGGCCTTGACCCCTTTGATGCCGCGTTCGGCCCAGCCGGCCGCGACCCGCGCCGAGCCCGGCGCGCCATCGTAGCCGGTGGCGCCATAGGCCGGGATCGGCTTCGGCTCGCCGCCGAGCAGACGCACCAGCGGCAGGCCGCTGGCGCGGGCCAGCGCATCCCACAGGGCCATGTCGATCGCGGCCATGGCGATGCCGGTGAGGCCCTGCGGGCCGAGCAGGCGGAAGCGCTTGCCGAGCAATTGCTGGATCTCCAGCGGCGCAACGGCGCGGCCGGCGATCAGCGGCTCGAGGCCGGCGACCAGCAGCGCGGTCGGCTTCAGCGCCAGCGCCGAGTAGCAGAACACGTAGCTGTGGCCGACAATGCCCTGATCGGTCAGGACATCGGTCAACACCAGCGGCGATTCGGTGATGGTGCCGCTGGCCGTGCGGTGGGGCTCACTCATCGGCACGGTGACGGCGCGCACGCGCAAGCCGCGGATTTTCAGCGGGGATTGATTCATCATGGCGGTCTCCTCAACGGTTGTCGGTCAGATTCGGCGATACGGCGGACGGCGTTTCGTCTCATGCTAGGCGCTTGGCTTCCGAAGTAAACTCACTCTTCGGTATACCTTCCGGACGGGACTTCGCAATGGGTAAGCGGGGGAGCAGCACCAGGCAGCGGATCGTCGATGCCGCCTACCGGCTGTTCTACAAGACCGGCTTCATGCGCACCGGCGTGGATGCAGTCGCCGAGGCGGCGGGGATCACCAAGCGCACGCTCTACCAGCATTTCGAGAGCAAGGACGCGCTGATCGAGGCGGTCCTCGCCGACCAGCACGGCCTGATGCTCGCGCGCATCCAGGAATGGGCCCAACCAGCCAGTGACGACACGGCGGCGATGCTGGCGAACCTGTTCGCCGCCTTCGAGCAGTGGGCGACGCAGCGCCGCTGGCGCGGATCGGGTTTCACCCGGGCGGCAATCGAGTTCGCCGATTCACCGGGTCATCCGGCGCGGCGGGCGGCGCGACGGCACAAGGCGGCGGTCGAAGCCTGGCTGGCCGAAGCCTTCGCCGGGCACGGCATCGTCGCCGCCGGCCAGTTGGCCCGGGAGCTGATGCTGCTGATCGAGGGTTGCCACGTACTGGTTCTGATCCATCGCGATACCAGCTACATCCGGGTTGCGGCCGAGGCTGCCGCGGCGCTGTTGCGGCGGCAGGTATCGGCCGACGCGGCGAATCGCACCGCCGAATCCACGCGCACCCGCTAGCTATAATCGCCCGATGCCATTCGTCGGGGATACGAGCATGTTCAAGCGCGCTGCAGCTTTGCTTTCCTTCGCTCTCTGCTGCGCGGCGCAGGGCGCCTGGGTGCAGCAGTTCACGCCGCAGGAGCTGGTCGATCAGCAGACCCGCGCCACGGTGGTGTTCAGCACCGACATGGTGCCGCTGGGCCGTGCCGATGGCGCCGCGCCTTTCCGGGTCGATTGCGGCGCCGTGCCGGGCTCCGGACGCTGGGTCGATCCCAGGACCTGGGCCTGGCAGCTCGAACGGCCGCTGCAACCCGGCGAGCGCTGCCAGTTCGAGCTGAAGGCGGGGCTCAAGGACGCCGGTAGCGAGACTGTCAGCGGGCAGCGCCGCTACCGCTTCTACGCGCCGGGGCCCTGGCCGCGCGCCGTGCAGCCCTCGCCCGGCAGCGGCATCGAGGAGGACCAGGCCTTTGTCATCACGCCGGCCGGGCCGGTGAAACCTGCCTCGGTGGCACAGAACGCCTGGTGCGAAGCCGACGGCATCGGCAACCGGATACCGGTACGGCTGGTACCTGACAAGCAGCGCGACGAGATCCTCGCGGCGCTGCGGCGCGGTAGCAAGGACGAGATCGTCGTCACCTGCAGCGAGCGCCTGCCGGCCGGCGCGAAAATGAAGTTGGTCTGGGGCAAGGGCATCGAGGCCGAGAATGGAGCGAAATCGACCAAGGAAGAAAGCTTCGTCTACCCGGTGCGCGAACCCTTCCGCGCCACGCTGAGTTGTGAGCGCGAGAAGGCCGGCGCGCCCTGCTCGCCCCTGTCGAACATCACCCTGGAATTCTCCGCCCCGATCGACGCCGCGCTGCGCGCCAGGATGCGGCTGGTCACGCCCGAAGGCGAGCGCCTGCCGATCGATCCGGACAAGAGCGAGAGCCGCCGCGAGAACACCGCACGCAATTTCGTCTTCGCCAAGCCCTTCGCGCAGAATGCCGAGCTGCGCCTGGAACTGCCCGCCGGCATCAAGGACGAGGCCGGGCGGCCGCTGGCCAACGCCGCGAGCTTCCCGCTCAAGTTCACCACCGGCACGCTGCCGCCGCTGGCGAAGTTCCCCGGCGATTTCGGCATCCTCGAACTCAAGGAAGGCGGCGTGCTGCCGGTCACCCTGCGCAACATCGAAGCCAGGCTCAGTTTGGGCGAACGGCGCCTGACCGATGACGCCGAAATCATCGCCGCGATGCAGGCCGTCGCCCGCTTCAACCGGCAGACGAAGAAGCTCAAGCTGATCAGGAACGGCAAGCCCGAGGAGTACGAGGACCCGTACTACGCCCGCGAGCTGAGCTTTCTCGCGCGGCAGCCCGGCGTCAGCCGCCGCGAACTGCCCAAGCCCGGCGGCAGCGCGGAGTTCGAGGTGGTCGGCATTCCGCTGGCGAAGCCCGGCTACCACATCGTCGAAGTCGAAAGCCGGCTGCTCGGCGCGGCGCTGCTGTCCGGCGACAGGAACGCACCGCGGCCGATGTATGTCAGGAGCACCGCGCTGGTGACAAACATGGCGGTGCACTTCAAGCGCGGCACCGACAACGCGCTGGTCTGGGTCACGGCGCTGGACAGCGGCAGGCCGCTGGGCAACGCCGAGGTGAGGATCTCGAACTGCATGGGCACGCTGCTGTGGAGCGGCAAGACCGACGCCGAGGGGCGCGCGCCGGTCGACCGTGCGCTGGCCGAGCCGGACTGCAAGGGCGCGAGCTTCCTGTTCGTCAGTGCGCGGCTGAATGACGACTACAGCTTCGTGCGCAGCGACTGGACCGAGGGCATCGAACCGTGGCGCTTCGGCGTCGCGACCTGGGGCGAAAGCTCCGGCCCGCGCCTGATCCATACGGTGTTCGACCGCACGCTGCTGCGCCCCGGCCAGACCGTGTCGATGAAGCACATCGCCCGCGAGCGCGGCAGCCGCGGCATGAGCTTCGCCGATCCGGCGACGCTGCCGAGCCGCGCGCTGATCCGTCATGACAGCGGCGCCGAATACCCGCTGCCGCTCGCCTGGGACGCGCAGGGCGTGGCCTTGAGCCAATGGAAGATTCCCGAATCGGCCAAGCGCGGCAGCTATACGGTCGAACTGCAAGGCGGCAAGGGCGGCGGCGGTAACGGCGGCGGCGAATTCCGCGTCTCCGACTTCCGCCTGCCGGTGTTCACCGGCAGCGTGCAGGGGGTCGGCGCGCGCCAGGTGGCGCCGAAGAACGTCACGCTGGCGCTGGGATTGTCCTTCCTCAACGGCGGCGCGGCGAAGGCGCATCCGGTGCAGGTGTCGGCCACGGTGCGGCCGACCTGGCCGAGCTGGCCGGGCTACGACGGCTACCGCTTCAATGTCGATTTCGGCGAGACCGGACTGGCCGCATTCGGTATCGACAATGGCCGCGAACGCGAACAGTTGGTAGTGGACAAACAGGCGCTGACGCTCGACCGCGCCGGCGCCGGCAAGCTCGACGTGGCGCTCGGGCAGAAGCCGCGCGGCCCGGCCGAGCTCTACGCCGAGATGAGCTTCAACGATCCGAATGGCGAGATCCAGACCCTGCGCGGCACCGTGCCGCTGTGGCCGGCCACCGTGGTGCTCGGCATGCGCATTCCGGACTGGAGTTCCCCCAGTGACAAGGGCCGCGTCGACCTGCTGGTCCTCGATCTGGACGGCAAGCCGGTGGCGGGCCAGGATCTGAGCGTCAGCGCCAAGCGGCGCATTTCGCATTCGCACCGGCGGCGCATCGTCGGCGGCTTCTACGCCTACGAGAACCGCGAGGAGTTCGCCGACCTCGGCACCGTGTGCAGCGGTCGCACCGATGCCCGCGGCCTGCTGCGCTGCGAGCCGAAGGCGGCCGGCCCCGGCGAGATCCTGCTGCTGGCGGAAACCAGCGACGCGCAGGGCAACACCGCCAGGAGCGGCGCCAGCTACTGGGCCGCCGGCAGCGGCGAGGACGCCTGGTTCACCGCCGGCAACCAGGATCGCATCGACGTGGTCCCCGAGCGGCGCAATTACAAGCCGGGCGAGACCGCGCGATTCCGTGTGCATACCCCGTTCCGCGACGCCACGGCGCTGATCGCGGTCGAGGCCGGCGGAATACTGGAAACCTTCGTCCGCCCGCTGTCGCGCTTCCGGCCGGTGATCGAGCTGCCGGTCCGGGACGAATGGGCGCCCAACGTCTACGTCTCGGTGCTTGTGGTGCGCGGCCGGGTCGAGCCGCTCGCGTGGTACTCGCTGTTCCAGTGGGGCTGGCGCGAGCCGCTGGCATGGTTCCGCGAGTGGTGGAATCCGCAGCAGCCGACGGCGATGGTCGATCTGGCCAAGCCGGCGTGGCGCATGGGCCTGGCCGAACTCGGCGTCGGCACCGAGAACCTGCGCCTCAAGGTGGACGTGCTGCCCGAACGCGGCGAATACCGGCCGCGCGAGGAGGCCAGCGTGCGCCTGAAAGTCAGCGCGCCGGAAGGCAAGCCGCTGCCGGCCGGCGCCGAACTGGCCTTCGCCGCCGTCGACCAGGCGCTGCTCGAACTGCGGCCCAATGACAGTTGGAAGCTGCTGGAAGCCATGACGCCGCGCCGCGCCTACGAGGTCGACACCGCCACCGCGCAGTCGCAGGTGCTCGGCAAGCGCCACTTCGGCCGCAAGGCCGTGCCGCCGGGCGGTGGTGGCGGACGCGCCCCGGCGCGCGAACTGTTCGACACCCTGCTGAGCTGGCAGCCGCGCGTCAAAGTCGCCGCCGACGGCACGGCGACCGTGAAGGTGCCGATCAACGATTCGCTGACCGAATTCAAGCTGGTCGGCATCGCCAGCGCCGGCACCAGCCTGTTCGGCACCGGCTCGGCCGCCGTGCGCACGCGGCAGGATCTGCAACTGATCTCCGGCCTGCCGCCGCTGGTGCGCGAGAAGGACCGCTACCAGGCGCTGCTGACGGTGAGGAACGGGACGGCACGGGCGATGACCGTCAGCGTCGCAGCGCGCGCCGGCGCGCAAGCGCTGGAAGCGAAGGAAGTCAAGCTCGACGCCGAAGGCGCCGCTGAAATCGCCTGGACCGCCCAGGCCCCGGAAGGCGCAACAAGCCTGGCCTGGGAATTCGAGGCGGCAGAGAAGGACGAGGGCAACAAGGCCGCGGCCCGCGACCGGCTCAGGATCGCCCAGCGCATCGAGCCTGCAGTGCCGGTCAGCGTGCAGCAGGCCAGCTTTGGCCGCATCGACGGCAGGCTCGAAATGCCGGCGGGCTTGCCGCAGGGCGCTCTGCCCGGCCGCGGCGGCATCGAGATCGGCCTCTCGCCGAAACTCTCGACACCGCCACCGGGCCTCAAACGCTACTTCGAGGACTATCCCTTCTCCTGCCTCGAACAGAAGGCCTCGATCGCCGTCGGCCTGCACGACGAAAAGCGCTGGAAGGATGTCGTCGACAGCCTGCCGGCGCTGCTCGACGGCAACGGCCTGGCGCGCTACTTCGCCAGCGAGTCGGACACCAGCGCCGGCAGCGTGACGCTGACCGCCTATGTGCTGGATGTCGCGCAGGCCAGCGGATTCGCCCTGCCCGCCGATCTGAAGACGCGCATGGAGGAGGGATTGAACGGCTTCGTCGAGGCGCGCTTCAAGGCACCGGTCTGGTCGCCGGCGCAGACCGATGGCATGCTCGCCGCCCGGCTGCTGGCGCTCGAAGCACTGACCCGCGCCGGCAGGAAACCCGTCAGGGCGGCCTCGGCACTCGACGTCGAAGCGCTGCGCCTGCCGACCTCGGCGCTGATCGACTGGTACCTGGTGCTGAAGCGCCTGCCCGATCTGCCGCAGCGAAGCGAGAAGCTCGCCGCCGCGACGCGCGAACTGAGGAACCGCCTGTCATACGCCGGCGGGCGGCTTGGCTTCACCACCGAGAAGAGCGACTACTGGTGGTGGATGATGGTCAGCGGCGATGCCAACGCCTTCCGCCTGATCGAGGCCGTGATGGACGATCCGGGCTGGCGCGACGACCTGCCCAAGCTCCTGCGCGGCGCGCTGGAACGGCAGGCGCGCGGCCGCTGGTTCACCACCACGGCCAACGCCTGGGCCGCCATCGTGCTCGACCAGTACGGCCGCCGCTACGAGAAGGAGGCCGTGACCGGCGCCACGCGCGCCAGCCTCGGTACGGCGACCGCCGAGCATCGCTGGAAAGGCAGCGACGAGACGCCGCTGCTGGCCCTGCCCTGGCCGGCGGCCACCGGCAAGCTGGCCGTGACGCACGAAGGCAGCGGCAAGCCCTGGGCCAGCATCCAGGCGCTGGCCGCCATCCCGGCCGGCGAACCGCGCGCCTTCGGCTACCGCATCACGCGGCAAGTGACGCCGCTCCAGGAGAAGGAAAAGGGCAAGGTCAGCCGCGGCGACCTGTGGCGCGTCACGCTCACTGTCGAGGCCGAGCAGGACATGACCTGGGTGGTGGTCAGCGACCCGATCCCGGCAGGCAGTCGCATCCTCGGCGAAGGCGACGGCCGCGACTCGCGGATCGCCACAATGGACGAAGACCTGCGCTCGCGCCGTCTCTGGCCGAGCTTCGTCGAGCGCAGCTTCGCCAACTTCCGCGCCTATTACGAAGTCGTGCCAAAGGGGAAATTCAGCATCGACTACACCCTGCGCATCAACAACGCCGGCGAGTTCGCCCTGCCGCCAACGCGCGTCGAGGCGATGTACGCGCCGGACGTGTTCGGCGAAGTGCCGAACGGGAGGTTGGTGGTGGGGAATTGAATGGCGTGCCGTTGGCGCCGGCTCTTGGCTTCGTTCCCAATGGCGCGCCGGGTCTCGCCCCGGCAGGCGACCTACTTTCTTGTTTGCGCAAGAAAGTAGGCAAAGAAGCGCTCCCCGCCGCCCCGGCCTGACTTGGGCCCGAAAAAGCGAAAAAGGGGCCAGGCTCGCTCTTGTTGAAAAAGAAAAAGGGGCCAGGCTCGATTTTGGTCTCATGTGCGCGGAACAAAGGGGTCACGCTCGACTTGGTTGAACTTGACTTTATGTAATCGGTCGATTACATTCATTCCATGCTTTCGATCAAGCGGCTTCCCGAATTGTCCGCATGGCTTGAAGGCCTGTCCGATGTGACCGTTCGCAGTGTCATTGTCGCCCGGCTTAAGCGTCTGGAACTGGGTTTGATGGGGGACGTCGAGCCGGTGGGCGAAGGGGTGTCGGAACTGCGCATTCATCTGGGCGCAGGCTGGCGTGTCTATTTCACGCAGCGCGGAACGCAACTGATCGTGTTGCTGATGGGCGGCTCCAAACGCGGCCAGAAACGCGACATCAAACGCGCCAAGGCTTTGGCCGCACTGCTCGACTGATTGGAGGAAAGGAACATGACCAAGCGCATCAAGGTAGCTGATCTACCGAACTTCGACGCCGCCCCGTATCTGGATAGTGAGGACGCCATCGCAGCCTATTTGACCGACATCCTGACGGCGAACGATCCGGCCCTGCTCGCTGCAGCGCTCGGAGACATTGCCCGGGCCCGTGGGATGAGCGATATTGCCAAGGCATCCGGCATTACTCGCGAAGCCCTGTACAAGGCGTTGCGCCCCGACGCGCAACCGCGCTTCGATACGATTAGTCGCGTCTGCGCCGCGCTCGGCGTCAAGCTCGTGGCGCAGGCCGTTCATCCCTGACACTGCGCTCCTGCGCACGCTGCGCGCTGCGTTTGCCACAGCTTCTTCCCCCCCGGTACCAAGGAGAACTCCATGAAACGCCAACTGTCCCCATTGCCCCCTGCCTTCGTCCCGCTCATCGCGCGCGGTCTCGTCGTCGCCCTCGCCGCCTTCGCCCTCGCCCCGCTCCACGCCGCCGAGCAGGACAGCTATGACCAGGACTCCGTGATCAAGGATGCGACCGCCTATTTCGGCAAGGGCGCCGAAGGCCTCGGCAAGGTGATCGAAAAGGCCTTCAAGGACCACGGCAGGCCGAATGCCTACATCAAGGGCAAGGAAGTGTCGGGCGCCATCGGCGTCGGCCTGCGCTACGGCAACGGCACCCTGCGCATGAAGTCGGGCGACAGCACCAGGGTGCACTGGCAGGGCCCTTCGATCGGCTTCGACCTGGGCGCCAATGCCGACAAGGTTTTCATCCTGGTCTATCACCTGCCGCGCACGGCCAGCATCTTCCAGCGCTTTCCCGGCGTGGACGGCAGCCTCTACTACGTGGGCGGCGCCGGCATCAACTACCAGCAGCGCGACAACATCATCCTGGCGCCGATCCGCCTCGGCGTCGGCCTGCGCACCGGGGCCAGCGTGGGCTACATGCACTACACGCGCAAGAAGACCCTGAATCCCCTCTGATCGTCCGGCATGCATCTGCTGGTCGACATCTCGGCGCATGGCCTGGGCCACCTGGCGCAGACGGCGCCGGTGCTGGCGGCCCTGCATGCGCTGGCGCCCGGCCTGCGCCTGACGGTGCGCAGCGCGCTGCCGCGCGAAGCGCTGGCGCGCCGCATCGCTGCCGACTTCGCGCATTTGCCCGAGGCGCGCGATTTCGGCTTCGTCATGCACAATGCCGTAGATATCGACCTCGCCTCCAGCGCGCGGGGCTATCGCGAGTTCCATGCCGGCTGGCCGCAGCGCGTCGCGGCCGAGGCGGACTGGCTGCGGCAACGCGGCATCGATGCGCTGCTGTCCAATGTCGCCTACCTGCCGCTGGCGGCGGCCGCGCAGGCGGCAATTCCATCTGCATGCCTGTGCTCGCTGAACTGGGCCGAGCTGTTTGCCCATTATTTCGGCGGCGAGCCTTGGGCCGCCGAGATCCACGGCCAGATGCTGGCGGCCTACAACGCGGGCAGCGGCTTCCTGCGCGTGACGCCGGGGCTGCCCATGAAGGACGTGACGGGGCGGCACGACATTGCGCCGATTGCCCGCATCGGCCGCCGCGACCGCGCAGGCGTGGCACGCCTGCTCGATCTCAAGGAGAGCGAGCGCTGGATCCTGCTGGCCATGGGCGGCATGGAGTTTCGCCTGCCGCTGCAGGACTGGCCGCAGACCCCCGGCCTCAACTGGCTGGCGCCGGGCGAGTGGAAGATCCGGCGCGATGACGTGCGCACCTTCGCTGTGGCAGGTCTGGATTTCAGCGACCTGCTGGCCAGCGTCGACGCCGTGGTCACCAAGCCCGGCTACGGCACCTTCGTCGAGGCGGCCTGCAGCGGCGTTCCCATCGTGTATCTGGAACGCGACGACTGGCCGGAAACGCCTTGCCTCGCGGCCTGGCTTGCCCGGCATGCCCGCGCACAGGTGCTGAAGCGCGAACGCTTGCTGGCCGGCGACTTCATCGATGTCCTGCAAGGACTCTGGCAAGCGCCGGCCCCCGCCCGGCCTCTGGCCGGCGGCGCCGACGAAGCGGCGCACTGGCTGGTGCAAGAGTTCGGGCTTACCTGAATGGGCCGCTTCACGCATTGCATCGCTGCGCTGACGCTGCTGCTGGCCAGCCTGCCGGCGCTGGCGCTGCCATCCTTCGCCGAAGTGCGCGCGGCGCACAGGCCTTCCGATGCCTGGCTGCTGGCGCGCGACGGCACGCCGCTGGCCACGCTGCGCCTGGACCGCAGCGTGCGACGCCTGCCCTGGGTCAAGCTGCGGGACATCTCCCCGGCGCTGCGCCGCGCGGTGCTGATCTCCGAGGACAAGCGCTTCCTCGATCACGCCGGGGTGGACTGGCAGGCCGCGGCGGCGGGAGCCTGGGGCAACCTGTGGAACGAAAAGAGGCGCGGCGCCAGCACGCTGAGCATGCAACTGGTCGGCCTGCTAGACGCGGAGTCGCGGCGCAACGGCCGTCGCAGCCTGCTGGAGAAGATCGGCCAGACGGCCGGCGCCTTGCGCCTGGAACGCCACTGGAGCAAGGACCAGATCCTCGAAGCCTATCTGAACCTGGTGCCATTTCGCGGCGAACTCGAAGGCGTGGCGGCGATGAGCCGCGGGCTGTTCGGCAAGTGGCCGGAAGGCCTCGACGAACAGGAAGCCGCGCTGGCCGCGGCCCTGCTGCGCGCGCCGAATGCCAGGCCCGAGCTCGTCGCGCGCCGTGCCTGCGGCCTGCTGCGCGAAATGCAGCGCGAGCCGCTGTGCCGCGGCATCGATGCGGTGGCCGCGGTGGCGCTGGGCAGCGTGCTGCATCGGCCCGACCAGACGCCGCAACTGGCCCCGCACCTGGCGGTGAAACTGCTGACCCAGCCCGGCCAGCGCGTCCGATCCACGCTCGACGCCGGCTTGCAGCGCTTTGCCGGCGAGACGCTGCGCCGCCATCTGGGCGCGCTGGAAAAGCGCAACGTCGAAGACGGCGCGGTGCTGGTGGCGGACAACGCGACGGGCGAAATCCTGGCCTGGGTCGGCTCCAGCGGCGAGCTGTCGGACGCCGCCGAGGTCGATGGCGTCACCGCCCTGCGCCAGGCCGGCTCGACGCTGAAGCCCTTCCTCTACGGCCTGGCCTTCGAACGCCGCGACCTTACCGCGGCCTCGCTGATCGAGGATGCGCCGCTGACGCTGGCGACCGGCAACGGCCTCTACGCACCGCAGAACTACGAGCCGGACTATCGCGGCTGGGTCAGCGCGCGCATGGCGCTGGGCGGCTCGCTCAACGTGCCGGCGGTCAGGACGCTGGTACGCATCGGCGCCGACGAATTCCAGCAGCGCCTGCGCCGATTCGGCTTCGACAGCCTGACCGAGCGCGGCGACTGGTACGGCTACAGCCTGGCGCTCGGCTCGGCCGACATCTCCTTGCTGATGCTGGCCAATGGCTACCGCACGCTGGCCAACGAGGGGCGCTGGACCAGCCTGCGCGCGACGCCGGACGGCAAGGCGGCCCCTTGCCGCGCGGAGTCCTGCGGCGCATTTGCCGGCAGCCCGCGACGGGCGCTGTCGCCGCAAGCCAGCTTCCTGGTCGGCGACGTCCTGGCCGACCGTGCTGCGCGGGCCGGCACTTTCGGCCTCGAATCCTGGCTCGCGACTCCCTACTGGAGCGCGGCCAAGACCGGCACCAGCAAGGACATGCGCGACAACTGGTGCGCCGGCTTCTCGCGCCGCTATACCGTGGCGGTGTGGGTCGGCAATGCCTCGGGCGCGGCGATGCATGACGTATCCGGGATTTCGGGCGCGGCGCCGGTCTGGCGCGAGGTGATGGACTGGCTGCACCGGGGCGACGCCGCCGGACGCGGCCGCGCGGCCAGCAGGGCGCCCGAGGCGCCGCCGGGAGTGCTGGCGCAAACGGTTCGCTTCGAGGCGGCCGCGGATTACACGGCCGAGCCGCCGCGCCGCGAGTGGTTTATCGCCGGCACCGAGCGCAGCGTGGTGCGCGCGGCCCGGGCGCAGGCCCTGGCGCGCATCAGCTACCCGGCCGAGGGCATGGTGATTGCGCTCGACCCGGACATTCCGCCGGGTCGCCAGCGCCTGCCGCTGCAACTGTCGGCCAGGGCGGCGGCCGGCTGGCAATGGCGCATCGATGGCCAACCGGCCGGCCGCGCCGACCGCATCAGCCGCTGGCTGCCGCAGCCGGGCAAGCACCGCCTGGCGCTGGTCGATGCGCAGGACGCCGAACTCGACGCGGTGGCCTTCGAAGTCCGGGCCCTGCGCGGGCGGCGCTGAAAGCGGCAGGCGCCGCGGCGATTGACATCAAGGGCAAAGCGTTTAGAATGCGCGCCTTTCCCGCCTCTCCAGGATTAATTCAATGCCGGGTATTCGCCTCAAGGAAAACGAGCCGTTTGAAGTCGCGATCCGCCGCTTCAAGCGCGCCATCGAAAAGACAGGCCTGCTCACCGAGCTGCGCGCACGCGAGTTCTACGAAAAGCCCACCACCGAGCGCAAGCGCAAGGCAGCTGCCGCAGTCAAGCGCCATCACAAGCGCATTCGCAGCCAGCTCCTGCCGCCGAAGATGTATTAAGCCCGGCCGTGGTTCGCGGCAACAGGCGAACCGCAGCTTCACCGCTTGATGACGGAAACCGCCTCCCGGCGGTTTTGGTGTTTTTGGAAGGAATGAATTGATGACACTCGAAACCCGTATCGACGACGACTGGAAAGCCGCGATGAAGGCTGGCGAGCGGGCCAGGAAGGATGCGCTGAGCCTGCTGCGCGCCGCCATCAAGCAGAAGCGGGTCGACGAGAAATTGGTGATCGACGACACGGCGGTGATTGCCGTGATCGAGAAAATGCTCAAGCAGCGCAAGGACTCGATCACCCAGTACGAAGCCGCCAAGCGCCAGGATCTGGCCGACGCAGAGAAGTTCGAGGTCTCCGTGCTGGCGACCTACATGCCGCAGGGCCTGGGCGCCGCCGAGGTCGAAGCGATCGTCGCGGCGGCCATCGCCGCATCGGGCGCCAAGGCGCCGTCCGACATGGGCAAGGTGATCGCGCTGGTCAAGCCGCAGGTGGCCGGCCGCGCCGACATGGGCGAGGTGTCGAAGCTGGTCAAGGCGAACCTGGCCGGCGGCTGAAGCGCGGCAGGTATTGAAACCATCCCCCACCCCCTTCCCGGTGGGAAGGGGTGACGGCAGTTCAGCCGCTGCGCGGCTTCCGGGCATAATGGCCGCGTGATTCCCGAGAGCTTCGTCCAGGACCTGCTTGCCCGCATCGACATCGTCGATGTGGTCGAACGCTACGTGCCGCTGAAGAAGGCGGGCGCCAACTACAGCGCCTGCTGCCCGTTCCATTCCGAGAAAACGCCATCCTTCACGGTCAGCCCGTCAAAGCAGTTCTACCATTGCTTTGGCTGCGGCGCGCACGGCAGCGCCATCGGCTTCCTGATGCAGCATGCGGGCATCGGCTTCATCGAGGCGATCGAGGACCTCGCCTCTGCCGCCGGCATGCAGGTTCCGCACGAAGAGCGCAGCCGTGCCGAACGCGCGAAGAAGGCGCCGCTGACCGAGTTGATGGCGCGCGCCATGCACTTCTATCGCGAACAGTTGAAGGCAGCGCCGAAGGCCGTCGATTACCTCAAGGGTCGCGGCCTGACGGGCGAAATCGCCGCGAAGTTCGGCCTCGGCTATGCGCCCGACGACTGGCAGGGATTGCAGCAGACCTTCCCCGATTACAACGACCCGGCGCTGGTCGAATGCGGCCTCATCATTGTCAACGAGCAGGGCCGCCGCTACGACCGCTTCCGCGACCGCGTGATGTTTCCCATCCTCGACCAGCGCGGCAACGTGATCGGCTTCGGCGGCCGGGTGATCGGCCCGGGCGAGCCCAAGTACCTGAATTCGCCGGAAACGCCGCTGTTCGAGAAGGGCCGCGAGCTCTACGGCCTGACGCAAGCAAGGCAGGCGATCCGCGACAGCGACACGGTGATCGTGGTCGAAGGCTACATGGATGTCGTGGCGCTGGCGCAGCACGGCATCGGCAATGCCGTGGCCACGCTGGGCACGGCCTGCACGCCCACCCACGTGCACAAACTGCTGCGCCAGGCCTCGAAAGTGGTGTTCTGCTTCGACGGCGACGCCGCCGGACGCAAGGCCGCCTGGCGAGCGCTGGAAGCCAGCCTGGAACAACTCTCCGACGACAAGTCGGCCGGCTTCCTGTTCCTGCCGCCGGAACACGATCCCGACAGCTTCGTCCGCGCCGAGGGAGCGGAAACCTTCGGGCGCCTGGTCGCCCATCCGACGACGCTGACCGAATTCCTGCTGCGGGAGCTCAAGGCCGGGGTCGACCTGGCCAGCGCCGAAGGCCGCGCCCGCCTGGTGCACGAAGCCAAGCCGCACCTGCAGAAGCTCGCCGCGCCGATCCTGCGCGTGCAACTGGTCAAGGCCGTGGCCGAGGCATCCGCCCTGGCCCAGGCCGAGGTCGAAACGCAGTGCGACCTCAAGCCTGCCGCGCGCGGCCGTGCGGCGCCGCCGAGGACGCGGCAGCGGCCGACGCCGTCCTCGGTCGAGTTCAAACTGCTGCAAGTCGTGCTGCACCGGCCGGAATGGGCGGCGCGCCTGCCGCTGGAACTGATCGACCGCGAACGCGCCGAAGGCCAGGCGCTGAATGCCATCGCCGATGCCATCGACCACGGCGAACTGCCCGCCGGCGGTTTCGGCCTCCTGCTCGAATTCTTCCGCAACACCCCGCACGAGTCCCTGCTCGCCGGCATCGCGGCCAACATGGTCGAGGAAGTCGACCTCGGCGACCTCGAGGCCGTGTTCAACGACTGCGTGGCGCATCTGCGCCAATCGGCGCTCACGGTCGAGATCACCCGACTCAGCACCCGGGCCAGGGAGGGGGGGCTGGATCCCGACGAGCGCCAGCGCCTGAGCGAGCTGCTGGCAAGGAAGCGCAGCAGCGCGCCGTCGACGGGCGGCAGTCCGATCTGATATACTTGGCGGTTCTCCAGCGCTTTCACCGCGCGTCGAGTCGGTTTGCCCCCGCGCGAAGCGCGGGCATGGCCGGCGGCGGCGCGCCGCAATTGCGTCCCAGCCGAGGATAGACATGCCGAAGGAAATCGCCAAGCAGAGCAAGTCGAAGACCGCTGCCAAGCCGGTCGCGAAGAAACCCGCGCCGCAGCGACCGGCTACGGTCAAAAAGGCCACGCCGGTCAGGAAGCCAGCCGCTGCCAAGGCAGTGACCAAGGCCGCCCCGGCAAAAGCCCCGGCGAAGAGCGCGGCCGCCAAGGCGCCGGGCAAGACCGCAAAGGCAGCGGCGCCGGCCGCCGTCGCCCCGGCGGCCGCCCCGACCAAGCCCGCGCCCCAGCCGGTAGCCGCCAAGTCCGCGGCCAAGGCCATCGCCGAGTCGCGCGGCCGCCGAGGCCGCGAAAAGCTCATCGCACCGGAAGCCAAGCCGGTCGACATGGACACCAAGCGCACGCGCCTGAAGAACCTGATCGCGCTGGGCAAGGAGCGCGGCTACCTGACGTATGCCGAGATCAACGACCATCTGCCCGACGACCTGGTCGATGCGGAGCAGATCGAATCGATCATCTCCACCTTCAACGACATGGCGATCCAGGTGTTCGACGAGGCGCCGGTGGTCGATGACCTGCTGCTCAACGAGTCCGCGCCGGCCCCGGTGGATGCCGCCGAAGTCGAGGAAGAGGCCGAGCAGGCGCTGTCCACCGTCGATTCGGAATTCGGCCGCACCACCGACCCGGTGCGCATGTACATGCGCGAAATGGGCTCGGTCGAACTCCTCACCCGCGAAGGCGAAATCGAAATCGCCAAGCGCATCGAGGACGGCTTGAAGCACATGATCATGGCGATTTCCGCCTGCCCGACCACCATCGCCGCGATGCTGGAAACCGCCGGCAAGGTGGCGCGCGACGAAATGCGCATCGACGAACTGGTCGATGGCCTGATCGATCCGAACGCCTCCGCCGATGACATCGAGGCGCTGGCCGAGGATGAAGAACTGAAGGTTGAAGAAGATACCGAGGACGAGGACGACGACGGCAGCGCGCGGATTTCCGCCTCGCTGCTGCAACTCAAGATGGATGCCCTCGAGCGCTTCTCGGTGATCCATGCTCTGTTTGCCCGGCTGCAGCCGACGCTGGCCAAGAAGGGCTCGCAGGACAAGGGCTATCTGCGCCTGCAAAAGCAGATTTCCGAAGAATTGATGAACATCCGCTTTACCGCCAAGTCGATCGAGCGCCTCTGCGACTCGGTGCGCGGCATGGTCGAGGCGGTGCGCAGCCACGAACGCAAGATCCTGCATCTGTGCGTAGACAAGGCGCACATGCCTCGCGCGCACTTCATCAAGGCCTTCCCCGGCCACGAGACAGACATGGAATGGCTCAAGCACGAGGTGCAGTCGGGCAAGCCCTACGCTTCGCAACTGATGCGCGCCGCGCCGAACATCCTCGAAGAGCAGCAGCGCCTGATCGACCTGCAGAACCGCATCGGCATTCCGCTCAGGGAACTCAAGGACATCAACAAGCAGATGTCCACCGGCGAAGCCAAGGCGCGCCGCGCCAAGCGCGAGATGACCGAGGCCAACCTGCGCCTGGTGATCTCGATCGCCAAGAAGTACACCAACCGCGGCCTGCAGTTCCTCGACCTGATCCAGGAAGGCAACATCGGCCTGATGAAAGCCGTCGACAAGTTCGAATACCGCCGCGGCTACAAGTTCTCGACCTATGCGACTTGGTGGATCCGCCAGGCCATTACACGCTCCATCGCGGATCAAGCGCGCACCATCCGCATCCCGGTGCACATGATCGAGACCATCAACAAGATGAACCGCATCAGCCGCCAGATCCTGCAAGAGACCGGCCTCGAGCCCGATCCGGCGACGCTGGCGGTGAAGATGGAAATGCCCGAGGAGAAGATTCGCAAGATCCTCAAGATTTCCAAGGAACCGATCTCGATGGAAACGCCGATCGGCGACGACGACGATTCCCACCTGGGCGATTTCATCGAAGACCAGGCCACGCTGTCGCCGGGCGACGCGGCGCTGTTCGCGTCCTTGCGCGAGGTAACCAAGGAAGTGCTGGACAGCCTCACGCCGCGCGAAGCCAAGGTGCTGCGCATGCGCTTCGGCATCGAAATGAACACCGATCACACGCTGGAAGAAGTCGGCAAGCAGTTCGATGTCACGCGCGAACGCATCCGCCAGATAGAAGCCAAGGCATTGCGCAAGCTGCGTCACCCGACCCGTTCGGAGAAACTTCGCAGCTTCCTCGATTCCGAGACCTGATCGCGCAGTAGCAGTGGCTCAAGCAACGCGGGCCGTTGCGGTTTCACGAAGGGCCTGTAGCTCAATGGTTAGAGCAGAGGACTCATAATCCTTTGGTTGCGAGTTCGAGTCTCGCTGGGCCCACCAGTAAATCAACGAGTTAGCGCGGTTTTGGCTAACTCGTTTTTGCTTTCATGGACACTAGCGGGGCATCGCCAGCCACAAATGCACCGCACCCCGGAACAATCGACGCACTCATTCGCCGCCTCGCCGGCGCCGACTTTTCAGGCTTCCCGGCCCTTTTTCCACCCTCACTGTCCCGCTATTGTCACTTTTCCTGATTGACGCTGATTATTGTCGCTATTAGTCAATGTGTTGCAACGCTACACCATGAGATATTGATTCTCCTATTGCAGTTTATTGCGGTTTGTTCTATGCTATTTCCAAGCGTTGAGAGGGGGCGGAAATGGCGACAATCGAGAAACGGAAAACGGATACCGGCGAGACCAGCTACCGCGTGAAAATTCGCCTCAAGGGGCACCCGGCCGCGTCCGCTACGTTCGACCGGCTGACCGACGCCCGCGAATGGGCGCAGCGCACCGAAGCCGATATGAAGTCCGGCCGCTACTTCGGCGCCGCAAAGCATCACACCCTGGCGGACCTTCTCGACAAATACGAGGACCAGGCCGCCCCTCGCCTCAAGTCCTGGGGCAACGTGGAACGGCGCCTGAAGTATTGGCGGGAGAAGCTGGGGGCGGAATACCTGGAAGCGATCCGGCCGGCGCGCATCGCCACCCTGCGGGATGAATTGAAGGCCACCCCGGCGGGGAACGGCGTCACGCGAGGGCTTGCCCGCAAAACTGAATATGCCACCCATGAGCGAAGCGGGGCCGATGTCAACCGCACGCTTGCCGCTCTATCCAGCGCCCTGGGCTACGGTGTCAAGGAATTGGGCTGGATTGAGCGCAACCCGTGCGAGAAGGTTTCCAAGCTGCCCGAAAGCCGGGGCCGCGTCCGCTTCCTGGATGATGAGGAATTGCCGCGCTTCCTGGTGGCCTGCCGCGAATCGAGTAACCCGAATCTCTACCTTGCCGCCGTCCTGGCTTTGACCACTGGGGGGCGATCTTCTGAAATCATGGGCCTGCGCTGGCCTCAAATCGACTTCAAGCGCCGCATCATCACCTTGCGGGCCGGCGACACGAAGAACACCGACGCCCGCTCCCTGCCGCTGTCTGGCGAAGCCTTCGGCCTGCTGCAAGAGCGCGCCAAGGTGCGGCCGATCGATGATGACCGCGTTTTTCCTGCCGCAGCGAGGGCGAGGAAGTCGCAGTTTCTCGACTTGCGCGCCCCCTTCCTGGTTGCGATCAAGGCGGCTGGCATCAAGGATTTTCGCTGGCATGACTTGCGCCATTCTGCCGCGTCCTACCTGGTCATGGCGGGGACCGACATTGTGAGCGTGGCCCGCGTCCTGGGGCATCGGCAACTGCAAATGACCATGCGTTACTCACACCTGGCACCCGGCCGCGTGGTGGAGCTTGGCGACACCCTTGCAGGAAAACTCAAAGCAGTCGAGGGCAAGAGATAACCTGAATTTGCCGCAAGGCAAGAAGCGGGGCCGGCGAGTGCGGAAACACCCGGCGACCCCTGACCACAACCCACCTAAAAGAGAGGTGAACCATGGCTGTCGCAACTGTAACGCAATCAACCCGCCCCCGTCGCCGGGGCGACGCAATCATCCTCAAGGCGCTGGCTGTTCTGGATTCGCGCCTGCGTGAGCCCGGCGCGTGCATGGGTTCTCCCGGCGCTGTTCGCGCCTTGCTGATGTTGCACCTTGCCGAGCTTGAGCACGAGGTATTCGCGGCGCTGTTCCTCAACGCGCAAAATCGCCTGATTGAATATCGAGAGCTATTCCGGGGCACCCTGATGCAAACCAGCGTGCACCCGCGTGAAGTGGTGAAAGCGGCGCTGCGCCTGAATGCCGGGGCTGTCGTATTTGCCCACAATCACCCTTCCGGGCTGGCCGAGCCCAGTCGCGCCGACGAGGCGCTGACCGGTTCTCTAAAGTCGGCGCTGGCCTTGGTGGACATCAAAGTGCTCGACCATTTCATTGTCGCCGGCCGCGGTGCGCCGATGTCATTCGCGGAACGTGGTTTGTTGTGACTGTTTTCGCTGCGCCTAGCCTGCGGCTGATCCCCAAGGGCGAACACCGGGCCCCCTTACCCGGCCGGCGCGGCGATCCTGAATTGAGGGGCGCACAAGGGGTGCGACCATGTCCGCGAAGAAATACCCTGAGCTTGACCTAAGCGCCAGCCTGGCAAGGCTGTCTGAGTGGCTGTCGGGTTGCCGCGCCAATGGGTATGAGTTTGGCGAGGATTCGCGCCGCTACCGTGGCCTAGCAGCCAAGCTGATGTCCACCACCGTTTTGCTTGATGGTCAAGAGTGGTTTTATCTTGAGTGCGCGTTTGACCAAGACCCACCGCCTACGATCGGCGCCGATGGCCTTCCGATTCCTTATCGCGGAAATAACGCTGCCCGTTACAAGATCCTGCTGTCGCAATTGCGCGAACTGGCAGAAACGGCCGACCGCCTGGCTGACGAGAATCCGAAACCGCGCACCAAGACAGAAATTCCGATGACTGCCGATTTCTTTCTGCATCTTTGGCTGGCAGCGGGCAACGAGAAGCCAACGCTTTACGAGAGTGGTCCTGCTGTGACTACTCTTGCGGGTGCCCTGTCGAAGGCCGGATACTGCCTCTCAAATGAGCGCGTGCGAGGAATTTTGACCGAGGCGCTGAAAAGATTCGACCCGCATTTTTGCCTCGACCAATGGCGCTTAGATCGCTTAATGGTTTGGCGTCAGTAAGTTATTTTCGCACCCGAAATCCAGCGTCAAGTTTACGTACCAATTAGTTTCCGCATCGCCTTTCATCGTGGGAAGCAACGAGCGCAAACCAGCGCCACGAAGCTAGCCCACAACAACCGAAAGGAATCACGATGCAAACCGAAACCGCCCTTCCCGGCGCTGCTGCCGCCGTATCACCGGCGCCGACTTTTCCCCCACTGCCCCGCTTGTGCGCTGTCGAGGAAATCGCCAGCGCCTTCCCTCATGCCAGGCTGACCCCTGCGGCCGTTCGCGCCCTGGTCTTTCGCGCCGATGACCGCCGCAATTCAAGGGGCGACCTGCTGCCCGGCAACGGCCTGGGCCGCGCTGGCGCTATCGTTCGAGTCGGCCGCAAGGTGCTGATTGACCTCGACCGCTTCACCGCCTGGCTGGGGTCGCACCGGGTGCAATCATGACCGACCGCACCGCACCCCCGCGCCGCTTGTTCGTCGTGCCGCCGGCGCCGACTTTCGACCAGGCAACCGCGCCATTGCCGCCCCACGCCTTCCACATCGGCGAAAACAACCAGGCGCACATAGGCCAGCTTCCGAGCTTCCGGGCGATGGCATTTCATGTCATTGGCAAGGCGCCCATGCTGACACCTGTTATCCATGCCGATCCAATCGGCGCGGGGGTGTATTCGCTGGGTGCGCTGATCGCCGATGCTGCCTTGAAGCTGCTGCGCCCCTGGCCGCTGTACGGTAGCGCTGCTTTCGCCGCCGACCCGGCGCAGGCGCTGATTCTTGAAATTGCTGATGCGCTGCCACTGTCGCCGGTTGCTGAACACGTGCGGCTTTCCTTCCTCTGTCGCATGGGTGAATTCCTGGAAATTGCCCTGCATCACCCCGGCCGCTTGCCGGCGATCATCGCCAATATCGACGCCCTCACAAATGCGCGCTTGACCGAGCGAGCGCGGGAAACGCTGCTGACTGGCATTGACCCTGGCGCGTCCGATCTATGGGGCGAAGATCGGCCGGGCTGGGTAACTGCACCCGCCGAAGGGAGCGCGCCATGAGCCTGTCACCCAGCGAGGCCATGCAACAGGCCGGCGATACCGCCCATGATTTCACGCGGCGGGCTATTCGCAGCGTGCGGGAAATCTCCGGCTTCACCAATCCGCGCATTACCGATGATGAGATTCTGTCCCGCCATCCTGAAGTTATCGCGGCGATGATTCTCGCCGCCGCTTCCGACCTTCGGTCATGCGTGCTCAATTCTTCGACTGAGCGCCTGGCGACGGCAATCGAGGAAGCCGGCGAAACCATTTGCAGGGGGCTTCCATGAGCGTCTGGAATTCATCAACCAACATCGGCGGCATGGTGCATGTGACTGGCCTTGCCGAACTGCAAAAGGCGCTCGACGAGTTCCCCGCGGCGATCGAACGCAACATCCTGCGCGGGGCCCTGCGGGCTGGGGCAAACGTGATTGCAGAGGAAGCCCGGCGACTGGTGCCCGTGAAAACGGGCCAGCTCAAGGAATCCATTCGCGTGTCGGTGCGGCCTTTCCCTGGCGGGAAGCTGGTGGCCACCGTCAAGGCGGGCGGCCGGTTCAAGGTCTATGCGTCCGGCAAAGCGATCAAGGACGCCGCCTACAAGACCACTGGCGCAAGCGGCAAGCCGGTCTATCACGCGCCGTTCTATGCGCACTTCGTAGAGTTCGGCACGGCCCGACATTGGATCAAGCCCAAGAGCCGCAAGAGCCTGTTTATCGCCGGACTGCTGAAAGAGCTGGTCGACCATCCCGGCGCACGGCCCAAGCCCTTCATGCGTCCGGCCTTCGATAGCAAGGCGCAGGCGGCAATCGAGGCAATGGCGGACTACATCCGCACCCGGCTGCCGAAAGAGTTCAAGAAACTCGGCACCGGCTACCAGGATGCCCGCAATGGACTTCGATAACTTGGTCACGATAACCCGCGTGCCGCTTGCCGACCTGGTGCAAAAGGCACTCGCCGCCAATGGCGACCAGGCGGCGATCGATGCCGCGATCTTCGCCACCGCCGAAGGCATGGCGCTGGCGTATTGGGATGGGATTGCAAACGCCGTGGACACCGGCAAGGCTATCGAGGGTTTCAGTCGGCTGGCAGTAAGCGGGGTGAAGCAATGAGCGCCGAATGGATCCCGCGTATTGCCGCGGCTGCCCTGGCGAGCTTCGCCGACACGATGTCATTTCTCGGGCTGGCGAACGGCAAGCACCAGGGCCCGGAATACCTGCCGCTGAATCCTCGCCGGCCGGACAATTCGCCGGGGAGCTTCAGCATCAACACCACGACCGGCGCATGGGGCGACTTCGCCATAGGCGCGAGTGGCCTCGATCTGGTTTCCCTGGCTGCCTACCTGGCAGACGAAAAGCAGTCCGACGCAGCCCGCCGACTGGCGCAACGCTTCGGCATTGCCGTGCCCGCCCGCAAGGATGGGGCACCACAGGCCGCAGGCGATCCCGGCAAGGCGAAGGCACCGACCGCCCCGCCCAAACTCCGCCAAGGGCCGGAAACGGGCGCTGCGCATTCGGCGGGGGAGTGCGTGTTACCCGTTCCCGACGATGCGCCATCGCCGCCGAAGTCACATTCAAAGCTTGGCCCGGTATCCCGCGCCTGGGAATACCGCGATGCAGCCGGCCGGCTGCTGTTCCTGGTGTGCCGCTTCGACCAGGCAGAGGGCGGCAAGGAGATCCGGCCCTTGAGCCTGCGCCGCGTGCCATCGGGCAAGCTGGAATGGCGCTGGCTGGGGGTTGATCCGCTGCGCCCTCCCTATGGCCTTGATCGCCTCGCCGCTCGCCCTGGTGCGGATGTTGTGATAACCGAAGGCGAGAAGGCCGCCGACGCGGCGGCGCTGCTGTTGCCCGATCATGTCGCCATCACCAGCCCGAACGGGGCGAAGGCGGCAGATAAAACCGACTGGTCGGCACTCGCCGGCCGGCGCTGTGTGTTGTGGCCCGATGCTGATGAGGCCGGCGAAGCTTATGCCGACGAAGTGTCCAAACGTCTGCACGCGGCGGGCGCGGCCGAAGTACTCCGGTTGAATTCGGCGGCTTTCCTGGCCTTGCCTGACGGCACGCCCAGCGAGGCCTTGCCGGCCGGCTGGGACGCCGCCGACGCGGTAGGCGAAGGCTACACGGCCGCCCTGGTTGCCGACCGCCTGAGCGCGATTCCTGACTCCTTCCCGCCGTGGTGTAGACAACAGCAGGCCGCGCCCGCTGCGCCGGATGCCGCAAAAGTCGGTGCCGGCGACACGGCGAGCGATTCAGCAACCGGACCGCGCCCGCACTTCTACGTCGACGCCCGCGGCGTCTGGTTCGTCGGCACAACCAAGGATGGCGATCTGCTCGCGCCTGACTGGGTATGCCGCACGCTTGACGTGATAGCGATGGTGCGCGATCCGAGTCAAAAGGGATGGGGCAAGCTGGTGGAATTCCTTGACCCGGATCGCCGGCCGCACCGGGAGGTTATCCCTGACGCGATGCTGAGCGGCGACGGCAACGAGTTGGAAAGGCTGCTGCGGGGCTGGGGCTTGCAGATCGCCCCCAAGGGCAAACCGCTGGTGCAGCGATACTTGATTACTCAGCAACCGAAGGCGCGGGCGCGCACCACGGCACGCACCGGCTGGCACGAATCCGAACACGGCCGCGTGTTCGTCCTGCCGGATCGCGCCATCGGCAAAGCTGACGAAGTATGGCTGTTCGAGGATGGCGCGGCGGCGGCCGATTACCGGGCGCGGGGCACGCTTGAAGAATGGCGACAAGAGGTAGCCGCCCTGTGCCTGGATAACAGCCGCCTGACCTTCGCCGTTTGCCTCGCCTTCGCCGCGCCCTTGCTTGATCTGGTCGGCGGCGAATCGGGCGGGGTTCATTATTCCGGCGAATCAGGCGACGGCAAAACCACGGCGCTGCGCGTGGCTGCCAGTGTTTGCGGCGGGCCGGAGTACATGAAGCAATGGCGGGCCAGCGACAACAGCATGGAATACCTGGCCCTGCAACACTGCGATGCACTGCTCGCGCTTGACGAGCTGGCGCAGATCAATGCCAAGGTGCTAGGCGATACGATTTACATGCTGGGCAACGCGGCCGGCAAGAGCCGATCGAAGGCACAAGGCGGCTTGCGTGAGACCGCAAAATTCCGGCTCCTATTCTTTTCGACGGGAGAGGTCGGCATGGCGGCGCATGTCGCCAGCGTGAACATGACCACCACGGCCGGCATGGAAGGCCGCATGGCGGAAATCCCCGCCCGCGTGAGCGACAACCCGCCCGGCATTTATGAGGCGCTGCACGGCGAGGCATCGCCGAAGGCACTATCTCAACGCCTGGCGCACGCCGTCAAGAAGTACCACGGCACCGCCCTGCCGGCCTTCCTTGCCGAGTTGGTGAGGCGCGATCCCGACGAGGTACGGGACACGCTCATGAAAGCCCGCAAGATGTTTGCCGAGCGGTATCTGACGCACGAGGCAGGCAACCAGGTGCTACGGGTTGCCGACCGCTGCGCCCTCGCCGGCGCGGCCGGCGAGTTGGCGACGAAATGGGGAATCACCGGATGGCCTGCGGCGGCGGCAATGAAACACGCCGGCACCTGCTTTGAAGCCTGGCTGAACCACCGGGGCGGCGAAGGCAACCAGGAAGAACGGGCCATGCTGATGCAGGTCCGTGGCTTCCTTGAGATGCACGGCGAAGGGCGATTCTCCGACTGGCGCCGATCCGTGGCCAAGGATACGCACGCCAACCGCGTCATGAACCGGGCCGGATGGCGGCGCATGCTGGAAAAGGAAAGCGGCAGCGTGGTTGAGATGCCGGAACCGGGCGGCTACCTGGGGGACGGGGTTGTCACGGAATACCTGGTGCTGTCGCAGGTGTTCAAGAATGAGGTATGCAAGGGCTTCAACCCGCGCACCGTGGCAAAGCTGCTCGCCGGCCGCGGCTACCTGAAAACGGAAAAGGAACACTTCGCCGTGAAGATCAAGCCACCCGGCGAAGCCTATCAGCGGATGTTCCACATTTTGCCCGCCATCTTCGACACGGAATAAGGGCGCCACCATGCTCGATTGGGATGCCTTGATACCGTCCGCTGCCATTGACCGGCCGTCTGATTCAGCGGTTTTTCCTGAAAAAACCGGGGAAATTCCCGGCAACCGGGGTGCACTTTCACCCATACCGGGGATTGCTAAAGCCAGTCGTACCAAGGGTTTCCGCGATCAATCCCCGGAATCCCCGGTATCCCCAGTTGAAAAACACAGGACGGACACGGAACCAAGCGCGGGGGGTGTGGGTGAGGGAAAAACAAACTGCGCCAGAGAATCAATCTTCCGGGCCCTGGGCGACCTTCGGACATGCGATCTGTGCGGCAACCTGACGGAGGCCCGCCGATGCAGCGCAGCCGCTCGCCGTGAGATTGTCGCCATGCGAGGCTATGAGCCTGTGCGGGATATGCCCAAGCGGTGCGAGGCGTACAAGCCAGCTCCCGACGATCCCGACCAGCGACCAGGTGCCGAGCGATGGCCGGGCCTGACCTGGCGGGGGTGGGGGCCTTAAATGTCTATGGCCTCAAGGACCAGGACCGTACAGGTAACCAAATTTTTGCGTGCGGGGGTTTTGGATTTTTTTATTCCGGAAGTTGAAGGGGGGGGTGGAAATCTCTGCCACTCGACAACCCTAGACCGGTCACTTAACCACGCGTGCACCCCCGCAGTTTGGATAGGGGGGGGTGTCAGGTCGCCGTGCAACAGGAAACCTCTCTATGTTGTTTGAATAAATAGTTCCATCATGTCAGATATAGGGGGACCGGGGATTTCCGGGGTTCAAGTCCGCCCCCTAAAATTTAGCCGGGGATACCGGGGATTCCGGGGATTGATCGCTGAAACCCTTGGTACGACTGGCTTTAGCAATCCCCGGTAAGGCTAACAGTGCACCCCGGATGCTGGGGATATCCCCGGTTTTCGGGTGGGAACTGTGCCCCGGTTTTCCACCTGGACGGGGGCAGACCCCACCCATACCCCCCGTCCGCACCCCTCGATTTCTGGCGCGAAGGTGCGCCCCGGCGCACCCCGTCGGCTGCGGATTTCTGCAAACGTCTGCACCAAGGCAACGCCGGCCGGACAGCGCCGACTATTGCCCTGGCCGGCATGGGCGCGTCCTGCTCGCTGCATGCGCCGCCGGCGACTGCTCGGCACCGGCCTCGATCGCCGCCGCTGCGCTTCGCCCTGGTGGAAGCCGGGGCCGCGCCCGGCGCCGACCACACCGCGGCAGC